>Ga0114981_10003056_pt1 | contig 10693 bp, 15 predicted proteins | sample S_140806_MF_Meta_FD_87028 | JGI IMG/M metagenome (GOLD analysis project Ga0114981, IMG submission 87028) | Freshwater microbial communities from Lake Simoncouche, Canada to study carbon cycling - S_140806_MF_MetaG | ecosystem: Environmental > Aquatic > Freshwater > Lake | place: Lake...
GAATTCGAAGCCTACCAGCCCACAGTACACAAAGCAGCCAAAGACCTTGAAGCCATTAAAGATCAGCACGGTGGTTTCTTTTTTGGTTCAGAACTAGAGGAGGTGTAACATGACCTTCTACTCCTACGTGTACGACATGGTGGAAGAGCACCTAGCCTCCAAACAGCTCCACCCCCAGCGAGAGCTGATAGAAGTTGCCGTTGACTGGGCCTTCTCCAACTTCTTCTCCACCCACCCCCCTTACCAACGATTCCCCCACGATGGGGAGAGTGCCTTGGATGCTTTCTTCCGCGTCTCTGCAAGCAAAGACAAGTCCCACAAAGTCATCATATCCATCCAATACGGCACCAACAAAACCTCCCTACAACACCTCTACGGCAACGACAGCAAGGGGATAACAGACCGCCTAAACCTGTCGCTTTGGCTATCCTCCAAAGGCAAGGAAGAATCCCCCGCCATCCAGATTCCAGAAACCAGCTCAGACGACAGGAGCCTTGCCCGTGCAAGGGAAGCAGCCCTCAAGCGGCTGGAGGCTGAGGAGAAGTTGGAGGAGTATCGCAAAACGCTTCGTGAAGGGTTTGTGGAGGACATGGAAGAGCACCCTTACCTCATCCAGAAGCAGATAGACGTTAGAGCGCTGGCTAGGGATGGAATCCACCTAGGCATAAGGCTAAGCAAGGATGGCAGGGAGATAGCGTTTCCCGCTATAGGAGCCTCAGGCTCCATCGTTGCCTACCACCGCATCTTCTCATGGCTTGACGACAGGGGAAAACACGTCAAAGGCAACATAGGGTCGATCTCTGGCGCCTACCTCCGCGTAGCAGGCTTCCAAGATCCTACAGCACAATACCCCAAGGTAGCCTTTGCCGAGGGATGGGCATCCGCGCTCGCCTTCTACCTCATCACCAAGATCCCCACCGTCTGCACCTTTGGCGCTTCCAACGCAGCCAAAGCGCTCAAGACATACAAGGAGAGGCATCCAGAGTTTGAAGAGCCTGTGGACGCTTTTGACGGTGACGAGGCAGGAGCCAAAGCCTCCGAGGAGTTTGCTAGCCAATGGGAGGATTCTATGAAAAAGCCCGTAGTAAAGTACAACTTTGGCAAGGGTAAAGACCCAGCCGACGCTCTCAAGGAAGGCATAGAGGCAACCACAACCACAACCACCGCCCCTGCTTCTTCTTTGGTTAAAGAACAAGACTCTAAAGAGAAAGACTCTAAAGAGTTCCTTCCCCCTCCAATAAGCCTCGAGCACTTCCCAACCGCCCTCAGGCAATACATACAGGATGGGTTGCGCTACAAAGACATCTACAAAGAGAAGTATTCCCAGTACACGATGGCTGTCATCTCCATGGTCTCCTCAATAGTTGGCCACCGCTACTACTACGGGGACGGTGGAACAAGAACCTATGGCAACGAGTGGATTATCTACGTAGCAGCTTCAGGATCAGGCAAGAGCTACTCTGTGGACTCAGGGCTAGAGTTCCTGGAGCAGATAACGGCACGTGGCAAGGAACTCTTCTACGGTCGCAAGTACGAGATGGACTTGATGAAGAAGGAGCTAAAGGAGCTTGAGGGTATTCGTTCTAAGGTAGAGAGGATCAAGGACGCAACGCTACAGGCTGTGGAGAGGAGCAGGGATGACGTACGCATCAAGCAGAGGGAGATCGAGAGCGCCGAGAGAGAGGTAGATTTCTTGCGCCGTTACTGTGCCAAGCTAGACGACGGGAGCATTGAGGGCATAAAGGCTAACATGGCGAAGACGCGAGGAAAACTACTGTTTGCCGAAGAGCTTGCCGACTTCTGGAGCAACCTCCAGAAGAGTATAGGCTCCAAGGATCCATCCACAACCCTCATATCCCTGCACAAGGCGCAGTCGAGGGAGAAGGACTTGGTGGGTGGAGGTGTGCCGATGACCATAAATCACCCATGCCTAAGCCTTGCCCTAATAACCGTTCCAGAATCGCTCCCAGAGTGCTTTGGGGAGAGGCATATAGGAACAGGATTCCTCTCACGCTTCATGTACAGCTACGACCCATCCAAGGGGCGCAAGCTTAGTTTCAGTAAATTCTCAGCGAAGAAGAATCCAGCCCCGCAAAAGCTCGAGGAGATACTTCTAAAGGTTTATGACAACTACATCGAAACCGCCTACAGCAGGAAAGAGCTTACGGGCAGGCGCAATGGGCAAGATAGGGAGCCAGTCTACCTAGAGCTCTTCGAAGCTTCTCTTGGCTATCAGGTGGAGATATCTGGCGAAGCCGTTGATGCAGCGAACGAATTTGCTGATGATTTCCTGATACCCGAGCTAAGCAAGCTTCCCGAAATGTGGGCATCAGCTGTTAGCCCTCGATGGCAAGACCACCTCCGCAAGTTAGCCATGAACTTTGCGGTTATCCGTAGCGAGGGAAAGACCTCTGGTGTTTCCATCGGTAGGGAGGACATATTGGCAGCAAGTGAGGTTGTACGTTACAGCATATTTTGCGAACGCTTTTGCCTTAGCGGGATCATAAAAAACTCTAGGATAAAAGAGAGGAAGACGGTAGCGCAGAACACAGAGGTTGTTTTTGGCGTAATAAAAAGGCTTATAGAATCCAAAGGCGTTGCCAAAAGAAGCTCTGTCCTCAACAACTCCAACCTTTCAGGCGGCGCTAGGGAGATGAACACGGTGATAGAGACTTTGGTTGAAGCGAAAAGGATTGAAGAGATAAAAGAGGGAAGAAACACTTTTTACAAGATAGTTCAAGATGTATAGAAAGCCCCAGTATGCTATAATGGAGTTGTTTCTAACTACAGGAGGATATATGGGAGGGGAAGGTTCAGGAAAGGTTCGCATTATTAGCAAAGAGGCTATTGAGATCCACCACGCTAAATGCGGACGACGCAGGCTGCTTCTTAGTGCTCAGAGGTACTTGGCGCATGGGCAGAGGCTGAAGGAGAGCATAGAGAAGAACCAAAAGAAGATTGAAAGCTTGGTTGGCAAGGAGAAGGCAGAGAAGAACAAGATTATATTCACGACCAGCAGTTCTCTTTTGGTTATCAATCCCAAGAATGGTGGAGAGGCATCATGAAACAAAACAGCCCCACCAAGGATAGTGAGGCTGAAGGGAGGATAGTCCTAAACAACACCAGTCAGCGAGAGTTGTCAAGAAAGACGCCAACAGGTTCCCTAATCTTAACACAACTCTCTTTTCTTGGTAAAAATGCTATTATTACTACGGCTGCTTATCTTGCGAATCCTCTCACTAGCAAAGCCAAGAAGATAATTACAATTCCATTGGAGCTTTCAAATGAATATCGATAAAGCAATAAGAAACGGGGTGAACTGGTTTCTTGTCACCGCCAACAGCGTGGTTCTTTTCCTCAGCATCCAGAGTCTTGAGCAGGTAACAAACAACCAGAAGCAAGTTATCGAAGCCTTTGAGATGGGAGCGAAAGCTCTTGAGCAGAACGCTTCAGCTTTAGAGGCAGGCTCCAAGACTCTCGAGGAGTTTGGCAATTACATGGCAGACGCTGTAGGAGCGGCTGCCAGTGCCTTTGCCAACTTTGAAGACATCCTAGACAAGCACATAGAGCTGTCCAGAATAGAGTGTGAAGTAGTTCTTGGGGAGAAGGGAGCTGTTAGGGATTTTGCGGAGATATGCAGGATAAACAACTACGTGATGCTAAAAGGCATCGAGAAAGCTTTGGAGAAGCTTCCCGACGTGAAGAAGTACCTAGACGGCTTAGAGGTTATCTACGACGGTGATGAAGCGCTTTACAGGAAGTTCTTTGAAGACATAGAGTCCGCAGGCAAGAGATCTAGGCAACAAGCGTTGAAAGCTTCCGTCAGCCAATTCAAGCAAGACGGGGTAACCCTTGAGGTTGTGAGCAACAGGGGAGCGACAACCTTCACCCGTGAAGACTTTACTTTTGGTAATATACCCTACAGCGCCTCCAAGCTTTTAAGCACCCTCTGTTGCCTTGGTTTTATAGCCGACATCGCCTACGAGAACTACGTGATAGACGATCAACTTCACGATGACATTGAAGATATTCTAACACCCATGCTAAACCAAGAGGCAGACAGGCTTGAAGGGGAATATAGGGATCAGGGGTTGAAGATTGTGAAGAAGGAGAAGGTTTTCGAACAAATTACAGTGTAACTGAAGGGTAATGATGGCTAAGAAAGAAGGTTTTGTGGATGTTGTGTCTTTGGAGGAGAAGATTTCTAGACTGTCAGCACGTGTTGAGCAGCTTGCCTCTTGGCTAGAAGCCACGGCTGAGAAGGTAGCCTTGCTCAGCTACTTGGTCAAGCAGCCTACAAAGAATAAGCATACGGGGCTGATGTCTGGGGATGGAGTAACGCCAGCGGTGAGCAGCGAAGAGTATGTGATAAAGCAGATTCAAAAACTAGGAAAATAGTAATATAGCCATAGCCCCCGCATAAGCGGAAGGTTCCTTGTGGGTATTTATTATCAGCAACCATACCCTTGAGTGTTATTGCCTCAGCCTTCACTGGTTGAGGTTTTTTGTTCTTTGTGTCCCTAGACACCTTTTTGTTATTTTCCCCAAACAAAAATAAACAGCACAAGGGCTTGCCATAAATAATCCCAATTTGGTATCATACGCTCATAGCCCACAAGATACGGGCTGATAAAAACGAGGATAGAAAAATGTTGACACTAGAAACAGGCAAGAAGGCGTACGACGAGCAAGATGAATCACAACTATTCGTCAGACCAAAAGGAATGCAAGTAGGACTCACACACACCTTCCAAGTACTAAGCAGGGAGATTGCTGTAGGATACAAGGTTCTCACAGAGTCTGAAGACGACAAATACCTCTTCGTCCCCATAGACATTCCCTCAGTGAAAGATTACGACGCTAAAACGATCATTGACAAGGTGATAAAGAAGGGAGCGAGCAAGGACAAGTGCTGCTTCAAAACCCTAAGCCTCGCTGTCTGGTCATACATCCACGATTGCGCAAAGGTTCTCGATGTCTCAGGAGCTAGCGTGAAGAAGATCTTCGACCTGCTTGCCTCCACAGACAAGCCTCTACAGGTAAAGATCCTCATAACCAAAGAGGCAGGGACACCTCCAAGCTACACTGTTGCCTTGCGCAATGCTGACAACGGGAAGCCTGAGCTGTTCCCTGAGAAGAAGCCTCCCAAAGCTATGCACCTCACCAACCTATTCTTCGGCCTCTCTGTCTTTGACCCCCCACGCAAGCTTGAGGAGTTCATAACCCTCATCTAGTAACCAGTGTCTTTTTTTGGTTAACATTCTTTGGGAGGTAGCTATGAAGGTTAGAGGCGACGCGAAAGAGTTACGAGACTTTTTCCTTAGGGCGAAGCCTCTTGGAGCGCCCTTCATAAACCTCCTGAAGACTGACGGAGTAACTCTGGAAGATCCAGAGTTTGCTACGCCAGTTATTATTGCCTCAGACATGTTTATAGCTCAGATGCAGACACGGAACAGGCTTCCTGTCCAATACTCAGGATTCCCTTCATTCCTCCAAATCACTGGACTAAACAAGGAGAAGAGTTTAGCGCACTGTTTTGGGAGAATAAACAGGGTTCTCATCTACAGAATCCCGCTCAACTCCACCGCTTCTTGCTTAGGCAATGTAAGCGCATTGCTATGCAACTTAAGCCTCGAGTGCCAGAAGCATTGCGAGGCAAGGCTCAAGATAATACGATCTAGAGGGCCTATGCGTGCCTACCTAAACCACTTGGCTAACTACATCACCTGCGAGGAACACTATGTCAATTAGAAATATACGCTCACTAACATCCCTAGGCGCTCTTGGACTCATTATACTTTTGTTTGCTGGATGCCAACTATCCCTAAACCTATTCTTCGATGGAGACAAGGTTGCTCAAGCTGTTGAGGTAGGGCCAATAGAAAACGAGGCAACAACATGAAACTCATAAAGCTTGGTGGGGATCTCCTCATCAACAAGAAAGCCGAGATCAAGGCGATAACCTATGTTGTCAACAAGAGGACAAGGAAGCGTTTTACCTTTGGCGAGTGGAGGAAGACGTTCAAGGCAACGATGCTAGACCTCTCCTTGTGGGACATACAGTCCATAGGCTACAACTACCTATCCAACGAGGTTCGTGCAGACAGGGAGGATGTGGAGGCGGAGATCAGGTACTTGTGGGACGGCCACGAATGCTATAAAGAGCCTGTAATCGTCTATTACATCTTCGGGGTGCAAATACCCAAGTCCCTACCAAAGAAGAAGCGTGAGCAGCTTCTATGGACTCCTGTCGAGAACAGGCCAGACTTAGGCAACTACGTTTACGCCATGGACAACAGGCTTGAGGGAATAGCCTTTGATGACGACAAAAGAATATATTTAACAGTAGCGTTCAAGATGTACGCAAAGAAGCCGTTTACGGTAATAGCTGTTGGTACTGCCCCAGAGCAGGATCAGTGTGAGGAAGCGGTCTTCCAGTTCGTTGGGGAAGAGCATAAGATACAGGAGGCTTTACCATGGTAACGTTAGTTGTTCTGCTCGCCACATTAGCTTGCATGTGTGGAGCTTTTTATTTGGTAACCAAAGAAGAGAACATAGCCAATGACTCGTTGCTCAAGATATTCTTGCTCTCCGTGATCTTCATTGGCGTGTTGGCTGTAGGAGTTAAGTCAGGGATTATAAACAACGATAGCCTCGTTTCGCTTTTCAGCATGTACAAGGAAGCTGCAAGGTAGAGGTTAGATACAAGGGGAGTTGTCATATGGGAAGGATAGGGAGGGTTTATATGGATAGGATGGAGAAGGTGAACCAGAACATGAGCAGGGAAGAGTGGTTGGAATGGAGGCATGAGAGGCTAGGAGCTAGCGACGCTAACATGATGATGGGCAGGAGCCAGTACGGGACACGTCAAGACCTCATCAACGCCAAAGCTTTTCCTTTGGTTATCAACAGCCAACCGTGGTTGGAGGAGGAGAAGGGGGAAGGTGAGAGGGAAGCTGTGGAGTTATTTTGCAAGGAGAATGTTCCTGAATCCTACAGGGTCAGGCACCAGTTCCTAATAAGCAAAAAGTTCAGTTGCCTTGACATGCCCCTCTCCTGCTCCCTAGACGCCCTCGTAGAGGTTTTCTTTGACAATAGCATGATAGTTAAACATCTTATCGGCGTAGAGGTTAAGTGTGTCGAGAAGGCTAGTGATGGAGCTGGAATTCCTCCCTGCTACCAGTGGCAGCTATTCCAGCAAAATATGTTGCTGAATGATTATGCAGACATGATGCACGACAAGGAGATGATCGAAGGCGGTTACCAGTTGTATTATGTGGAGTACAGCAAGAAGCAGAAGAAGATACTAAAGCAGGTTTCCTATTCTCGGCTTTGGACGGGTTTATACTCCTCGACGCTTATAGACGAATACGGCAGGCTTATCGTGGAAATAGAGAGCGCTAAGGGGGCTGGGCTTGCTGAGGAATACGTGGCGGAAGGAACCAAGGTAAGGCTCTATGGTCTTGTTGACCAGTACAACGAGCTTCTCCCCGAGCTAGAAGCTGCTAGAGCCAACCTAAAAGCTATTGAGGACAAGACGGGAGCGATACGTGATCAGATCTCCACACTGATAGGGGAGCAAGAGCACAAGTTCGAGCATCAGGGGTTGAATGTGCAGAAGGTGAGGTTGCAAGGGCGCATAGACCCAAACAAAATACCCCTCAACATCCCCCTCCACAAGGTACGTGGGGAAGACACCTTCATGCTCAAGATAACCAAAGATAAGATCAAGAAGCTGGCTGAGAATGTTTCTTTTGGTAACGGCAAAATGGAGATCAAGTAAATGAGCAAGAAGAAGCTAGTCCTCTCGTTCCTCAAGTTCCTAGTAGACGTCTTTGTTCTCTCCTACGTTGACGCTTGGAAGCATCTAGAGAAGTCCCTATCATTCCTAACCCCCCTCCTCCTCGTCCTCCTCATAGGCGCTGTGTGGGGATGGAGCTTCGCCTGCCTCTTCGTTGTGCTTGCTGTATTCTTTAGCGCCATCTTGCATTTATCTGAGCTCTCGGAAAAGATAGAGAAAGGTAAGTGGTAGGATTGCCCCCATTCGAGGAAAGAGCATGGCTGGAAGACGACCAAAAGACGACAGGCTCCCAGAGCTTGCACAAGCCCCCAACAATGGGGGTGTTTCTATTTATGCCGATGGCTTGCCCCAGCGCAGGACTGGTGAGCATTCAGCAGCCTTTGAAGCTCGTTTAAAGGCTCACTTTGCCAGTGTAGACGAGGAGATAGATGAGGTTACCGCCAACATGCGATCGACGATCCTACTCGCCTTTATGCGTCACCTGTACGAAGGCAATCCCCCCGTAACCTTCCTATTCAGGAGTGAGGAGGGGACACCGCTTTGCGACTACACAACCATAGAGAGGTGGAAGAGGGAGAACGATCCTGCGTTTCTTTTGGTTAAGAGGCAGGTAGAGATGGCGCAATCCCAGTGCGAAGCACGGTGGATTGAGCACTTAGGCAAGATGGCATCGGGGGCTGTTGGTGGAAACATCAAGGCTATGGAGATGTACATGAAGCGCTTCTTCAACTGGGATACTGACGTGAGCGGTGTGGAGGAGGGAAGGGCTATTGCCGAGATGTTCCGTGGGATGGCAGCTGCCTTCAAAAAACCAGTGGAGATAGACATCTAGCCCAATACCGTAGAATTTACGGTATCCAGTACGGTTAAATTCACCGTTCCCAGTACGGTTAAATTCACCTTTCCCAGATAGTTGAAATTCACCTACCCCAGACAATAAAAAAACCCTACAAGCTTGCGCTTATAGAGTCTTTAATGCTAATTTCTGATTAACCAAAAAAAGAAAAAGCAACCTCATCTTAACGGTTGCCTTTATTTTGGTCAATACAGAGGTAACCATGTCAGAAATATCTTATCTAGACATCAAGAATGCAAAGACCCAAGAGTTCATAGCCGAAGGCGTGAACATACGGGTTATCGAGAGAGAGGGCAAGAAGCCCCTATTCTGCCTAACAGACATTGCCAGATTTAAGAACCAAGAAGAGCCAGCTAAGGTTGTTGAAAACTGGATTCGTCTTGAAACCACTGTTCCCTTTCTATGTAGCTATGAGGGCATTGAGTTCAAAGTCGGGCTCAGCCCGACTTTGAGAAAAGCCTCAGTATCAACGCTAACAGGAATGGGGCTAAAAAGCATATGCTCTAAGAGGGGAGGCTTCCACAGCGGGACTTACGCTGAAAGAGACGTGGCTATAGAGTTCATGACCTGCATCTCTCCAGAGTTTAGGGTAAAGGTCATTGCAGCCTACCTTGCTTGGATTGACGGGCAGAGGCAATGGGACTTAAAGCGCATGCTTGTTGCTGAGTCTCTGACAGAGTACACGCAAGCTATCAAGGAGTGCATACTTCCAAAGCACAGGGAAGAGCACCATAGGTGGGTGTATGCTAAATGGGTAGACTTGCTTAACATGGTTACTTTTGGTTATACATCTAGGGAGTGGGAAGATGCAAACCCTGAGCTGGACGGTAACCAAAGAGACCATGCAACGGTTGGCAGGCTTATCTTCATGAGCAAGCTAGAAACCCTAGGCTGTTACCTAATAGAGTTAGGCAAGAGCTTTGAGGAAGTTGCCGATGGAATGTACCTATTCGCTAGAAACTACTCTGTGAAGAAGCTTAAATAAAGCTGCTAATTATAGTTGCAAGATTATACTTTTTGACGAAATTGCATATGGCTCCACGTGCATTATCATCGAATCGGAAATTCCGATATATGGGCGAAATTGCATTGTGAGGGCTGTTTTTTGACCACTCAGTTAGTTTAATATTAGTTATAGATTTAGATATTAACCAAAAGAAACAGGAGAGCTTAGATGAGCACACCATCCTCCGTCCCCTACCCACCCGAAACATGGGGCATAGACCTCCCAGAAAGCTTTGGTAAGAAAGACATAGAGAGCTTGCTCCAAAACATCCTGCAAACTCTCTCCGAATGCATCTCTGCCCGCTCCTCCGAAACGGTGTCCAGTGCTCCCTACGTCACTGGAGCTAACCTCATAGGAGCCACAACCACCCAGCAGATCCTCCAGCAGTACGTGACATGGACGGTGCCGTCAGGCGGTGGCTCCACCTCTGCTTCTCTTTTGGTTAACTCCCCCATACTACCTATACAAATGTACGGCATGGCTACCATAACCTCCCCCTCCATCACCTCATACCCCCTAGGATATAATGTGGGTACAACCACTCTATCAGCTTATTTTTCAAGCAATAATGTTAACATAACGGCATCAGCTTCATTGGCAGGCTACACAGTAACGGTGGTTGTCCGATATGTCTATTTTCTCTCCTAGGCCTAACAAGATCTCCAACAGCCATAGCAAGTCCCTCTACAACTCCTCCTTCCCCTCAGCAGCCAAGATACCAAAGACAAGCACAGCCACTCTGCCCCCTCTCTTCCCCGACAGCAGCAACGCTAGGGGTGCTGGTGTCTTTGGCTATGACCATATCCAGAAGTCTCTCCAGTGGCGAATAAACCAGCATAGAAGCCCCAATGAGGTTCGTTGGAGCAATGCTGCTACCGACGCAGCCTTCCGTGCTGGAGTCTTTGCTGGAAGCCGTGGAGCCACACCAGAAAACGTCACCATCAAGAGCCGATTCTCCCTCTCACAGATAGACGTGAAGTGTGGGGCTGTCTGTGGTTACCAGACAGAGAACAGGAAGACGTACAAGCTA
>Ga0114981_10003058_pt1 | contig 10691 bp, 9 predicted proteins | sample S_140806_MF_Meta_FD_87028 | JGI IMG/M metagenome (GOLD analysis project Ga0114981, IMG submission 87028) | Freshwater microbial communities from Lake Simoncouche, Canada to study carbon cycling - S_140806_MF_MetaG | ecosystem: Environmental > Aquatic > Freshwater > Lake | place: Lake...
CGGGTCGCCGGGCGCGTTGCGCACCGCATCGGCGAGCAGATCACGCGCTGCCCGGCTGTTTCCTCTTGCTTCCAGATCGCGAATCTGCGTGGCCAGATTCTGGGCATTCGCGATTCCGACCAATCCTGCAACCGACCACAAAAGCAGAAGCCGCATCGTCATTCCTGTCCTCTAGACAAATTGCACCACCAAGTGAGCTTTTACAATATCACCCCCGAAAAGACAAAACGTCGTGCGCGGCAGGTAAGCTCCCTGATCAGTCTAGAGTTAACAAGTCAGCCGGAGGGCGCAAAAAAAGGGAGAGGGCCCAGTGGGGCCCTCTCCCGCATAGTGGAGGAAAGAGATAGACCGAACGGCGGTAGCTAGATCTAATGGACGAGTTGTTCGCCGGAGCCGGAGCCCGCCGTGGTCATTGGATCGGCGACCCGCGCCCGGTCGGGGACGACGAGCGCCTGGTAGCCCTGGGCCAGTTTGGTGCTGCCGAAGTCGCTGATAAAGGCGTAGCCGTGGGCGAACTGGAACTCGCAGTTCACCATCATGTAGCCCTGGAAGTTAGGCCGGGCGGCGGAGACGGTAAAGGTCCACTGCTCGCCGCCCTGGAGTACGGGTCCGGCCAGGGGCGGGAACTGAGCCTGGGTGGTGGGGTTGAAAGGCGTTGGGAAGAAGGTGCTGGTGCAGCGGCCGGTCTGCGGCAGCGTGCCGAGCGTATCCCGTGAACTGTTCACCACCGAGACGCCGGTGTCGAAGCCGGCCTGGTTGGTCAGGAACTGGAAGAGCAGGGTAGTGCGGCAGGGATTGAAGACAAAGGCCGGCACGGGCGTGGCGGTGGTGACGTGCCGGGGAATCTGATCGGTCGTCGTGGCCGCGGCGCTGCCGCCCTGCGGGCCGAGGCCGGAGAGCACGCTGATGGTGCCTGCCGTGGGCTGCGGCGTACCCGTGAAGGCGACGACGATGCCGAACGAGACCGTTTCGACGCCGAGGACATCGTTGTCGAGAACCTCCCAGTTGACCTCACCGCTGGTGGGTACCGGGGCCAGGCCGCCATCGGCGGTCGAACTGGCCGGGGTGGGGACAAAGGGGAGATTCGGGTTGGCCGTCAGGCGGGCGGCGACGGTGGGCTGTCCGTTGCTGTTCACGGTGGATCCGGCGATGGTCTCGCGGGTGGTCACGAAAAGCCGGACGTTGGTGGGGATGTTCGAGAAAACCGCGCGCAGGATGGTGCCGGTGTCGGCGACACCGATACGGTTCAGGCCGTTGGTGGTGGGGAAGCTCAGGTTCGAGAATCCGCTCTCGTTCGGAAGGTTTTGCAGCGGTTCGTTCTGCGAACCCAGTGCGCCAGGGTCGGCCGGGGTGGTGGCGGCGTTCCTCTTCTTAAAGGCATTCGGCGAACCGGCTGTCTCTGAAAAGGTGAGCAGCATGCTGCGGCCGCCGGGCGCGGAGAACGCCGCGCCGGGATTGGCGGCCAAGTCGACATTGTTGCCGGTGCAGGTGACGAAGGCCTGCGGACCGGTAACCGCGGTGCCGGTGGCGTTGCGCAACTCGGCCGCGACGCCGGCACGGACTGTCGCCACGGTTTGCTGCGGATTGACGAAGTTGGCGATCGTGGGGCCCGTCACGGAAAGAAAGACAATGGCGGAGCCCGAGGAGGGCAGGCTGTTGGTGTTCAGGCGGATGTTTTTGAAGCGGAGCAGGCGCGTGGCGTTCGGCCCCGGAGGATTGAGCGGAATATTGGTCCAGGACAGGGAGTTGAACGATTCATAGCGGGCCTGGAAGACGTTATCCGTGTTGTTGCATAGCGTCGTGATGCAGGGGGCCTGTACCGCCGGGGCCGGGTTGTCAACCAGCAGGACGGCTTCCGAGATGGGTGGGGTGGCGGCCGCCACGATACGGCTGGTGACCGCGGTATTGAAAAACATAGAGATGTTGATCACCGGGAATGCCCCCGCAGTGACCGGGGTGCCGCCGGTGCAACTGATGACGATGTCACCGGCCAATTCCGCCACGCCGCCTTGGCGAATGGTGGAAGCCGTCGGCGGCGTGGCGGTGCAAGTCATGCCCTGGGCCCAGCCGGAGGCCGGGAGCAGGGCGAGGGCCGACCCCAGAAGAAACAGTGGTTTCATGGACATAGCAAACTCCTTCCGGGGTCATCCTAGGGACGGACCCCCTTCAGGCTTACTGTACCCTAAAACATTTCAGAATGGAATTGTTTGCTGGAGCGGGCCCGGAGCCGGGGCGGCACGGCGTCGCTCACTGGGCCAGGCGGAGGATCTCGGAAGCGATGCGGGCGTAGGCGGTGTTGATGTCGGTGATGGTGGGCGCGTGCACGTAGAGGCCGTTGATTTTGGTGTTGTCGTAGATCGGCGATTGCAGGTCGTTCGCCATCCGGCGGAGCAGGTTGTGGTCGATACTGCTGCCGAGGCCGATGCTGTAGGTAACCATTTTGAGGGTGGCGTGGTCGCGGGCCCTTTTGGCGGCGTTGTCGCACAGGTTCATGGCGATTGGCGATGTTTGGCCCACATCACTGCGGATCTTGCCGGAATACGGGTTAGTGCTGGGGAAACGCTGCACCGAACCATCCATGTATCCGCTGGTGTTTACACCGTAGGCATCCTGATCCGGGATAAAGGCGAAATCATCGGCTACTCCCCAGACGGAAGTGCTGATAGCGCAAGAGGTCCGTTGGTTGGCGGCAATCAGGGGCTGCCCGGCGCTCGAGTTTGCTACCACCGGCTCGTAGAGACCATTGTAGCCTGCGATCACGCCGTATTTCGGGTTGAAGGTTCCCCAATTGGGGTGGGTGTTCGCCAAGCCGTTGTCGTCCTGGCAGGTCGACTTCGGAACGGAACATTGCGCCCACCCGCAGATTTGGCTGACCCGCTCATCGGGCAGGGTTTTCACGGGGAACCGGGCGGCGAAGGTGTTGGGGTAGCCGTCGGTGAAGAGTACGATCATATTCAGCGCCAGGGGCTGGTTGATGGTTACGAGTTGCTGATAGGCGGCGGAGTAGCCATCGGATGCATTGGTCATTTGCGTACACGCAATTGAGTCGATGGCCGCGGTGATGGGGGAGGCGGTGTTTTTGAAGTCGGTGGTCGGCAGGTAGTCAATTGAGATGTTGGTGCCGAAGCTGATCAGGCCGAGCCTGTCCAGGCTGTTGACAAACATATTGGCGAAGGTTTTCGAGGCGGAGATCATGGCCGCGCAGGGGGCGCCCGACATTGATCCGGAGCGGTCGAGCACCAGGATGATGTTGACATTGCGCCGGGAGGATTGCCCCGAAGAGCTGGCCAACTGCGCGTTAGTCCCCAGGATTCGCATGAAGTATAGACTGGCGCTACCCGTAGCCGAGGCGGTAACCGTAATTGTGTTCAAACTCGTATCGCTAATGGTAATACTCGGCGTAACGTTGGTGGTTCCGAGATAGCCGGCCGGAAAGTTGGCGTTGAAGAAGGCGATGCCCCGGTTCTGGGCATTGGCCCTCTGCTCGTCAAGCGACTGCCCGAGGTTGAGGTTTCGGGCCGTGGCGAGGGCCGCCGCATCGCAGGCCGCACTGAGTTTTGACCGGACCAGGTAGAGAACGCCCGCGTCGATGGCCAAGCCGACCACCGGGATGGTGAAGACAAGCAGAATAGACGTCAAGATCAAGGCGATGCCGCGCTCGCGGGCGGTGTTCGGGCTGGTGGCGGTGGGTCGGGTCGGCGCCATCGGGGCTCTCCTGGCTAAAAGATACTGCGCTGGTATACGAAAGTGTTAGTCCGGAAGCCAGGCAGGTTGAGGTTTGGGGTGACGAAGTAGGCTTCCGAGATGAAGGCCGTTTCTCCATCGCCCAGAGTCATCAGGTTGTCGAACGCATCGGCGCGGGCGGTGGTGTGGGCCAGATAGTTGGCGGCGGTGATGCTGCCGTCGGTGGCGACGATGGACGCGGCCGGGGTGCCGAAGGTGCTGGTGGTGAGGGTGGCGTTGCCGATGATGACCCGCTTGGTGATGACATGGCGGTTGAAATTCGGGCAAGCCGTGGTGGTCGCGTACGGCGGGATACACTGCGCCGCTCCGATGCGCAGGACCTGCGTGAGGATCACCGTGCCGTTGCCGCCGGTCTCGGTCATCCCCATGCCCCGGGCAATGCGCACAATCAGCGACTTATTGGAATTGATGGAAAAGTCCACATAGCGCATGAACATCGAGCCCGCATCGCGCGCCACCACCGACGCCTGTACCGATGTCGTCAGGCTCATGCCAATCGAGAAGACCCCGAGCAGGATCGGCACCAGGAACGAAATGACGAGCGCAAACTCGACCAGGGTATTTCCTCGCGCCGCAGGTTTCCGGGATCGGGAGATGGGACGCATAGGCACCCGCTACCGGCACGGGGGCGTCGTCGCCCCCCCGGGGAGACTCTCGGTCCGGTCGGCTGCCCGGACGGTAATGTTGAGGGGGGTGTTGGAGCGCATCAGCGGCGCCATCCAGCTGTAGCTGTAGTCCTCGACGGAAACCTCGACAATGTTTCCAGCAGCGTTGCTACCCACCCCGATCAACGTCTGGCTCAGGTCGGAAGGAGGGTGATAGGTAATCTTGATCAGCTCATTCTGCGCGCTGCCCAGGAATCCCGCCGACGAGTTTTTTACTACCTGTCGAATGGAGGCATCCTGGCAGAGGCCGGACATGGTCTGGAAGGTGATCGCATAGCGTACACCCTCGCGGACGGCATGCTGGAAGGTGGCGCGCAGGAAAATCGCCATCGAGTAGTCGGTGATGGCGAACACGATCGCCAGCAACGGGACGAGAACCAAGCTTGCTTCAAGGAAGGCATGACCCGACTGTGTTCTCCGTCGCGTGTCGACGAGGGTATCTTTCATAGGACCAGCAAACGCATAGGACCAGCAAACGCGTACCTATGACCACTCTATAGTCGAAAGGGGGACGAACCTATGGAGTTAGCGGCTTAGAGGGCTTGGAAAAGAATCGTACTCCTCCTGGTAATAGTCGCCCGGCGTCAGCCCGAAGAGAGTGGCCTCGCCGCCGGACCTGCCGCATTACAGCGCCAGACGGAGCACCTCGGAAGCGATTCGCGAGTAGGCGGCGCTGATCTGGTCGGCGCTGGGGGCGTAGATGTACAACCCGTTGATCTTGGTGCTGTCGTAGGTCGGCGACGCGGTGTCGTTCGCCATGCGGAGCAGAATATCGTGGTTGACCAAAGTGCCGAGGCCGATGGTGTAGGTCACCACCGGGATCGTCGCGTTGTTGCGGGCCGCCGCGGCGGCGTTGACCGAGAGATTCATCGCCACCCGGCTCAGGTTGTTGGGCGTGTCGAGGCGCACCTGGCCGGTGTAGGGATGGGCGCCGGTGAAGCGTTCGATGCCGGAATCCATGTACCCGCTGATGCTCACGCCATTGACATCCTGCGCTGGGATGTAGGCCAGATCCTGGCGCATGAGACGCTGATTGAAGTTCATGCCGCAACTGACCCGTTGGGCCATGGGAATCAGCGGTTCCCCGCCGTTCGGCGCCGTTGCGGTGGGATTGAGCAGGCCGAAGGTGTCTCCTTCGGTCACATTGAGCGTGCCGTTATAGATCACCCCGAGTTTCGGCGCGAACGTGCCCCAGGAGGAATGCGTACTGGGAAAACCGTTGTCGTCCTGGCAGGTGGTCTTCGGCAGCAGACATTCGAAATAGGGGTTGTCGTTGCCGCAGCTTTGGCTCCAGGGATTATCCCGCCGCACATCAGCAACGGTGCGGACGGGAAAGCGCGCGGTGAGGGTGTTCGGTATCCCGTCGGTGAAGAGCACAATCATGTTCAGCGCCAGCGGCTGATTGATGGCGAGCAGTTGTTGATAGGCGTTCCAGTAGGCGTGGGCGGTGTTGGTCTGCCCGGTGCAGACCACCTGATCGATCGCGGCGCTGAGCGGTGTCACCGCATTCTTAAAGTCGTTGGTCGGCGCATAGGCGTTGAAGACGGTTCCGCCGTAGGTGACCATGCCGAGCCGGTCCCGGCCCTGGACAAACAGATCGGCGAACGACTTCGAGGCCGCGATCATGGGGGCGCAGGATCCGGAAACCTGCATCGATCCGGAACGGTCGAGCACGAGCATGAGATTCACATCGCGTCGCGAGGCCCGCCCCGAGGAACTCGCCAGCGTTGCCGTCGTGCCCAGGTAGCGCATGAAGTAGAGGCGGGCCGTGGCCGTGGCCGAGGTGGTCACCGTTAGGGTATTCAGCGTCGCCTGACTGACGGTGATGGTCGGGGTGACGCTCGTCGTGCCCAGATAGCCGGGGGGGAAGTTCGCATTGAAGAACGCCGTGCCGCGGGCCGTCGCATTCGCCGTCTGGTCTGTCAGATTCATGCCGAGATTCAGATTTCGCGCCGTGGCCAGCGCGGCCGCGTCACAGGCCGAGCTGAGTCTGGCCCGGATCAGGTACAACAGACCCGCGTCAATCGCCAGCCCGACGATCGGAATCGTCATGACCAGCATCAGGGCGGTCAACATGACGGCGATACCACTTTGGCGGGCGGCGCGGGTTTGGCGGGCGGCGCGGGTTTGGCCGGCGGCGCGGGTTTGGCGCAACGGCGGAGTCGAGGGGGGCAAGAGAGAGGTCACGGGGGGCTCCTGGCTAAAACACACTGCGCTGGTAAACAAAAGAGTTCGTGCGGATACCGGGCATGTCCAAATAGGGCGTACTGAAGTAGGCCTCGGAGACAAAGGCGACCTCACCGGCGCCGAGGGTCATCAGACTGTTGAAGGCATCGGCGCGGGCGGTGACATCGGCCAAATAGTTAGCCGGGGTGATCGCGCCATCGGTTCCTATGATGGACGGCGCGGGGGTGCCGACACTGCTGGTGGTGAGGGCGGCGTTGCCGATGATTACCCGCTTGATGATGACGTGTCGGTCGAAATTTGGGCAAGACGCGGTAGTCGCGTAGGGGGGCACGCACTGTGCTGCTCCTAACTTCATGATCTGGGTTAAAATGACCGCGCCGTTGCCGCCTGATTCGGTCATCCCCATCCCCCGGGCAATGCGCACAATCAGCGCTTTATTGTTGGATGTAGAAAAGTCGACGTAGCGCATGAACATCGCTCCGGAGTCGCGCGCCACCACCGCCGCCTGTACCGACATCGTCAGACTCATGCCAATCGAAAAGACGCCAAACAGGATCGGCAGTAAAAACCCGCTCACCAAGGCAAACTCGACCACCGCATTGCCTCGCTCGGCGTGCTTTGAAACTGGCGAAAGACGGGTGCTCATCGGTGTCCCTTACCGGCAGGGCGGCGTGGTGGTGCCGCCCGGCAGGCCCTCGGTCTTGTCCGCCGCCCGAACCGTGATGTTCAGGGGCGTATTCGTGCGCATCAACGGCGCCATCCATCCATAGTTGTAGTCCTCGACCGAGACCTCGACGATATTTCCCGAGGCGTTGCTGCCCACCCCGCTCAACGTCTGGCTCAGGTCGGACGGCGGATGATAGGTAATCTTGATTAGCGAATCATGCGAATTGTTCAAAAAACCCGCCGACATATTCTTCACCACCTGCCGGATCGACGCATCCTGACACTGGCCCGACATCGTCTGGTAGGTGACAGCGTACCGGACACCCTCACGCACGGCGCTTTGAAACGTGGCGCGCATGAAGATCGCCATCGAGTAGTCCATGATCGCGAACATAATGGCCAACAACGGCAGGAGGACGAAGCTGGCTTCCAGTAAGGCATTGCCAGCCTGCTTCTTCCTCCGCCTGAAGGGAGGTTTGTCTAGCATTGGACTGTGGGAGGTATTCCTAAGATTTACCTTAGAGTAAGCAGACGGCGGTTCCTATCCGGCGGGGGACCTAGTGCCGCCGGAAAAATAACCTTAGCCCTGCCCTTGGGTGGTATGGGAGGGCACCCGCGCCCCGCGCCACAGCCAGACGGCCCCGGCCAGCGCGAACCCCAGGCTCATCCACTGCGTCAGCGACAAGCCGCCCTGCAGGCTCTGCTCGTGATGGCGCACGAACTCAACCAGAAACCGCACCGCCGAGTACACCGTCATGTACAGGCCGATTAACGTTCCCGGCCGCGGCGCCCGGGCCGCCATCCGGAAGAGAACCACAAACAGCACCAGTTCGGCTGCCGCCTCGTACAACTGCGTGGGGTGGAGCGGGACGCCGAGCGGGGTGCCGCTGATGGTGGCCGCGTCCGGGTTGGTGTAGCGCACGGCCCAGGGGCGTTCGCAGTAGGCGCCATAGCAGCAGCCAGCCGCGAAACAGCCCAGCCGGCCGATGGCATGGCCCAGGGCCAGGCCCGGGGCAAAGACATCGGCCACGGGGAGAAACGGCAGCTTTTCGCGGCGGACGTACCACCAGGCCACGATCACCGCCAGCACCAGGCCGCCCTGAAAGACGCCGGCGGCCTGCAGCGTCGCCAGGGTGAAGATCTCCTCCGGCCGCCGGGAGTAGTACTCCCAGTCGAACAGGAACATCGCCAGTTTGGCCCCGATCATGCCCGCAAAGACAACGTAGAGCACGAGATTGGTGATCTTCTCGGTATCCATGCCCCGGCGCCGGGCCAGGCGGGTGGTCACCATAAGGCCGGCCAGCACGCCGCTGGCGACCAACGCGCCATAGGCCGGCAGAAAGAAATCGCCAATGGAAAACAGCTTAGGAAACACTTTCCTCCCCGCGCTGCCGCCAGATGTCGATCAGCAGCAGACCCGCGCCGACGCAGATGGCGCTATCGGCCACGTTAAACACCGGCCACTGGTAGTCGCCGATGTAGACGAGCAGGAAGTCGGTGACGTAGCCGCGCAGCACGCGGTCCCACATATTGCCGAGCGCCCCGCTCAGCACGAGCGCCAAGGCGAGCCGCACCCAATCAGACTGCTTATCGTCGCGGCGAAACGACAGGGCGAGCATGCCGGCCACGACCAAGGTGACGAGCCCGGAAAACCCGATCAGCACAATGGCGCGGATGTGGTCCGGGGCGTCGTTGAGCAGGCTGAAGGCCGCCCCCCGGTTCTGCGCGTGGACGATGCTGAAGAAGCCGGGGATGACCGGATAGTCGTCCCAGAAGTTCACGTGCGTCTCAATCAGGCGCTTGGTGGCCCAATCGACCGCAAACAGGAGCGGCACGGTGCTGACGATGGCGGCTTGCAGGCGCGTCATAAACATCCGGCGGGAAGGGCTAGGCGCCAAACATCTCCTTGACCGCGCTCGCGCAGGGCGCGCATACGGTGGGCAGGTCCGCGTCGGCGCCCAGCGCGGCGACAAACTTCCAGCAGCGTTCGCACTTGCTGCCCGCAGCGCGTTCCACCTCCACCGTCATGGGGCCGGCGCCGGAGCTGGCCAGTTCCACCGCGGAGACGATGAAGAGTCCGGCCAGGTCGCTCTCGTGCGCCTGCAGCAGCGCGTAGGTCGCCTCCTCGGCCGTGATCCGGATCCTGGCTTCCAGCGGCGCGCCAATCAGATTGGCCTGCCGGGCGGCTTCAAGGGGCTTGGTGACCTCGGGGCGGAGGGCCATTAACCGGTCCCAATCGGCCAGCCGGGCGCGCTGCGCGGCCGGGATGCCGGCGGTAAGGTCGGCGGCGGCGGGGAAGTAGGCCAGGTGGACGCTCTCGGCGTGGCCGAGACTGCGCCAGATCTCCTCGCCGGTGAAGGTCAGAATGGGCGCCAGCAGGCGGACGAGGGCGTCCGTGAGCCGGTAGAGCGCCGTTTGCGCGCTGCGGCGGGCCGCCGAGCGGGTGGCGGTGGTGTACAGCCGGTCTTTGAGCACGTCGAAGTAAACGGCGCTCAAATCGGTGGTGCAGAAGGCGTAGCAGGCCTGATAGATCCGATGGAAGGCGTACTCGTCGTACCAGCCGCGGCACTTGGCCACCAGTTCCTCGGCGCGCACCAGAATCCATTGATCGATCGGGGCGAGCGCTTCGGCGGGCACCGCGTCCGTTGCCGGGTTGAATCCGTGCAGGTTGCCGAGCGTGTAGCGGAAGGTGTTGCGGATCTTGCGGTAGGCATCGGTGAGCCGCTGCAGGATCTCATCGCCGAGGCGGACGTCCTCCCAGAACTCGACCGAGCTGACCCAGAGCCGCAGAATCTCGGCGCCGGACTGTTTGATCACCTTCTCGGGTTCAATCACGTTGCCAAGCGACTTCGACATGGCCCGGCCCTTCTCATCGAGCGCCCAGCCGTTGGTGAGGCAGCCCCGGTAGGGCGCATCGCCCCGGGTGCCCACGCCCACCAGCAGCGAGGAGTGGAACCAGCCGCGGTACTGGTCGCCGCCTTCGAGGTAGAGATCGGCCGGCCAGGGCAGGCCGTAGCGGTCGCACAGCACGGCCAGGTGGCTCGAGCCGCTGTCGAACCAGACGTCGAGAATGTCGTTTTCCTTCGAGAATTCGCCGCCGCCGCAGGAGGCGCAGCGGTAGCCCGGCGGCAGCAGTTCGGCCGCTGCTTTCTCGTACCACAGGTCGGCCGAGTGGGTTTTGAACTGTTCGACGACGGCGTCGAGCACGGTGCGGTCCGCGACGAGTTTCTCGCAGCCCATGCACGTGAACGCGACAATGGGAACGCCCCAGGTCCGCTGACGCGAAATGCACCAGTCGGGCCGGCCGGCGATCATGTTCGAGATCCGCTCTTCGCCCCAGGCCGGCATCCACTTCACGCGGCTGATGGCGGCGAGCGCCTCCTGCCGGAGGTTGTTCTTCTCCATGCCGATGAACCACTGCTCGGTGGC
>Ga0114981_10003060_pt1 | contig 10684 bp, 6 predicted proteins | sample S_140806_MF_Meta_FD_87028 | JGI IMG/M metagenome (GOLD analysis project Ga0114981, IMG submission 87028) | Freshwater microbial communities from Lake Simoncouche, Canada to study carbon cycling - S_140806_MF_MetaG | ecosystem: Environmental > Aquatic > Freshwater > Lake | place: Lake...
AGTGAATTGATCCCATTCGCCCCTTGGCCTAGTCTTCAAGCGTCCATTCCAAGCACTTCGCAGGTCTGCGCATCGTGTTGGCCTTGCAGCTCAACGTCGACTCCTTAGCAAAATACTCCAGATAGTGGCGCAATCATCATGTCCTGTAGCCTCCATTGGATTGGCAGCTAAATATAATGTTTGCAAGGATAGGCGAAGCCTCCTTGCTGTTCGTTAATCCGCAAACCAACGAATCACAAATATCACTAATTACTTTTAAACGGTACCAAATTAACCGCAATACAAATTCTCTTCTGATCCGAATCAAATGGCACGGTTTCATGGGGGATGTAAGAAGGAAACATCACAAACCTCCCTTCTTTCGGTTCTACATATAATGAGCTCCTTTCTGACTCCCCGTCCAAGCTTGAAAAATAAAGCCATCCCTGTTTATCATCGTTAGAATTCAAGGCTTTTGGTATAGATAAATAAATCACTCCACTTACCACCGCTTCAGGGTGAGTGTGACGAATTTGGCGTCCACCAGCTTCTAATCTCACTCCCCACCCACTGATTCGATACAAGGCATTTGGTGATGGCTTAATTGATTCCTCCATTTGGCTAGCATAAACCATCATTTCTTTTTTTAAAACTTCCCTTAGTTTAGACACAACTTCATTTTGGGAATCCAAGATTTCATGAGTTTGGCTGCCGCCTCGTGTTGGTTTTCCAGGCCTATCTTTGATCAGACTCTCATTGTTATTAACGTAGTCAGCAAGTTCCTGGAGCAAGTCTGTTTGAGTAATTAATAGCTTATTAATCACAAGCTGGGTTGGGTCATACAAATGAGAACCACCGCCATACTCATCCTGAAGGCTGCAGGGTAGGTCGTAGATGATGCTTTTGATTTGATAGTTTGCTCGCGCTTCAACTGAAAGACTAGCCAAATAAACTTTACAAGTCTCGAAATCTTTCTGCTCTAGAGCGGTTACAATGAGGGGCTTAGTCAGGGATATCGATTGCTCACTTGTTAAACTTCTTCCTTCTAGGGATTGGCTGATAAGTTGTTGCGATTCATTATCTTTTCCAATATCTTTCAAGATTTCCGCTTTTGCAATTGCCGCCTCAACACCATTTGGCACAAGCTTTAAGCAGGTATCGAATTCAACGATTGCTTCGCATAAGCTCCCATGCATCTTTAGAAATTTACCTAGATTGTAGTGAGTTATAAATTGATTCGGAGCCAAGCCCACCGCATTTCTGTACAATAGCCCTGCTTCATTAATATGACCAGATTCAAGTGTGACAGTCGCTAGGTTGGTAAGAACTTCAGCATCGGGCCCTTGTTTTTTAAGATAATCAATAAGAACTTTACGGCTTTTTTTGAGTTGCCCAGATGCAAGCATAGCTTGACTAAAGCCGAGCAAAACTGGTTTTTCCTGGGGATAGGTCTTATGCAGGTATTCATAGCATTCCAAGCTCGTGCTAAAATGGCCTACAATAAAAGCAGATTCTGCAACCATAAGAACGCAAATATTTGGCAAACTGAGTATTTCCATGATACTAGATTCATCCACTAAGCTTGCAACATCATGGTATTTTTTTTGTAGAAAGAGTAGGCGAATCAGGTTTGCTGCGCCTATGTTGAAGACTCCGCCTTCATGCTTGGCCAATAAAAAAGCCTGACGAAAGCAATCTTCTGCTTCCGTCAGACTATCTTTAGATACTGCATCAATCCCTTTACGAATAAGAGAAGATACAGTCATGTCACTGATTCAAAGGTCTTACCATCCTAACTGTTTTGAACTCAGACGAGTGTGAATTCCTCTTCAAGTTCAGCCTCTAATAGGGACTTCTTAACAGTTTCAGACAGATTGGTGAGTTTAACAGTAAAGCTTGCGCCTGCACGTTGCTTTGTAAAGAGTAAGTAATTCCAACCTGTGTCTCCGATTTCTTTTAAATTTGTCAAGTCAAGGACTAGCCCTCTAAGATTTGGAAGTTTTTCAACTTCATCTTTGAGGTAACGGAGCTTTGAAGTAATGAGTTGACCCGAGAGGGCAAAATTAGCAATTCCATCCTCAAACGATATTATATCAACGTCAAAACCCATCCCTACAGGTGCAATCCTAACACGAACCTTTAAGGTTTTGTCCGAGTCTGGAAGCGTAACAAAAAGCTTCTCACGATCAAAGTTATCGTAGTTCTTACCGTTGATCCAGACTTCAGTAAGTTCGACACTGCCAAGTGGCAGTAGATCAGGTGCAACCCTGAGTATATTGTCTTCCCAGGCACCAGGTTCTGGGCTAAAGAAGAAGTCCATGGGATGTAGGTTGACCAGCAAATTGGTATACACTGCTGCCAAGAAGCAGAGTTCAAAAGAGTGGTAACCTGCCATTGAATGACTACCCTTACCACGCTCGCTTCCCAATGCATAGGGTTGGCCATTGGCGAGTACGTTAAAGTAAATGCCACCTTCCTCATAATCAAGGAACCAGCCATTGTAGAATCCGGAACCTTCACGTGCAAAACGTAGATAGTCCTGATTATCATTATAAACGCCAGCCATGATGTAATACGCAAGAATGCCTTGCTCTTGCTGCCACCATGCCTTGCGGTCGTGCCAAACAAGACGATTAAATTCTTCGCCTTCTTTGCGGGTCCGCTCCATCATGTCGTACCAGCCACCGCGTTGATTATCACATCCGGCGGCGGGTATAGCTTGAGCAATTTGATGGGCAAAAGTTTTGTAGGTTTCCTTTGGCTTAAGGCTTTGCATTCTGGTGAGGTTCCATGCGACCTTAAGGTTATGCCCAACTACGCAGCGGGCCTGATGGATGCCCCAGGTGAGATCATGAGTCCAGTCGTCGTAGAACTTTTCATTCATGAAGGGGCTGTAGCCATAGTCAGGGAAATGTTCACAGATTGTGTCAAAAGTATTCTCTAGGAAATCGGAATACTCTTTCTTTTCTGTTGCGAGGTAAAGATTAATCAGATATGCAGGAGCATGATCACCAACCGAATTCCAGTTTTTCTTGGCTTTGTTTACCCCAAGTGATTCTGCTTTTGGATCGAATGTAACCGGATCAATATGTGAATAGTAGCCGCCATATGGCCCATGATCTTTATAGTAACGATTCAAGAATGATATCGTATCCTGAATGTCAACAAGGATGCTCTTGGTCCCAGTCAGGCGATATGTTTGGGTTGGCCCGGCTAAGGCGTAAATTTGTTCGTAGCATGGGATTGCTTGGCCGCCTTCATCACCCCCAGCGGTTGAGCCCATATATTTACGAAGACTACCGTCACTTTGTATATCAATCTGGCTGTACCAATAGGTAATGCCTTCTGAACTATCGCTATGCCGGAAATGCCTTTGCATATATTCGGTACCTTTTGTCGCTGCTTCTAACGCCCGTTCGTCGCCAGTCAGCATGTAGGCGGTTGCGAAACCGTAAATCAAGCGTGAGATGGTGTCTAAGTTTTGGACACCATCAAGCTTCTCACCTTCAGAACTTAAATCTGTTCTAAAATTCCTAAAATCGATAGTTTGACCTTCCAATAAATTGAACTGCTTTTCTAAATAATAATTCAAAAGTTGTTGAATCTGACGGACCCACCAATCTTGCTCCTCGAAGCGCAATGTAGATGCATCTCTTCCAAAGAGCAAGATATGCTTGGCTTCAAAGGTCAGACCTTTTGCTTCAGGATAGAAGACGCCATAGGCATGTATAAACCTGCCAATCGTAAATGTTTCCTTCAAGCTTGGCGCAACCTGGAAACCTTCACCAAGATTTCGTACCAATTCAGCGTAGCATGCATTGGTTACCTTAACAGTAAAAACGCGGCCATCTGAGGTTTCTAGTTCTAGATAACCTTGGGAGTCAAATACCTCTGGAAAATCAACTTTCCGGATGTAGCCTGCAATTAGATCAGAAAAGGTGAAGTCGATTGATGCGGTCATTGTTGTGAGTGGGGCGGAGGTGGTGGTTTGACTGTTTGGGCTTGTTGCAGCTCTTGCTTAAGCAGAACTTTGAATTTGATTCATGACATTGCCTGATGCTGATCTGTCCTAGGATGGTGCTTTTGTAATTAGCACGACAATGCTCCGATCGTTTACAATATAAGTTGATTCATTGATTCTTGGAGCTTCCTGAGGCTCCACAATGTCAGTTGGTGATGGCAATGAGGTGTCAATAATGCGATGCCAAACTAAATCTTCATATTGAGGGATATCGAATACGAGCGATTCCCAATGCATATTCATCATGATGTGAACGTTTGCAAACCCATCCGTCTCTTCTGCAGTGTCGCCGAGAGTCCATGCTAAACAGCGCGAACCCTTGTCACCCCAATTGGGTTGGTTTAATTGAGTCCCATGCCAAGAAACTTCTGGAACACCGAACTTGCTTACAATTCCACTAAAATATTTGCCTTTGAAATGATTTAGGAATTTGCCACGCTTAGCAATAAGCATGTTCCAAAAGCGAATCATTTCTTGTGACTCGCTCGAATTAATCTTATCCCAATTAAACCAGTTTAAGGTATTGTCTTGGCAATAGGTGTTGTTGTTGCCGCTTTGTGTGCGGAGATGTTCATCTCCACCCACGATCATAGGCACCCCCATTGAGAACAACAAAAGCACGGCAAAATTTTTGACTTGCTTTCTCCTCAGAACATTGATAGAGAAATCTTGTGTATCACCTTCGGCTCCACAGTTCCAACTGACGTTATCGTTTATTCCATCATTATTGCCCTCACCGTTTGCCCAGTTATGTTTGTCATTGTAGGAACAAAGATCATAAAGAGTAAAGCCATCATGGGCTGTAATAAAGTTAACGCTGTTGATGGGCTCATGGTGGCGCCATTGATAAAGATCAGCACTGCCAGATAATCTTGATGCTAATTCACCAATCACACCAGGATCTCCTTTTACGAACTGGCGGATGGAATCCCGGTATTTACCATTCCATTCGGCCCATCTTGCACCGGGAAAATAACCAATTTGATAGAGGCCAGCTGCATCCCACGCCTCAGCGATTACCTTGCTTGATCCAAGAATATCGTCTAATTCAATGGACCAGATTACAGGCGGATGTTCTAATGGTACTCCATCCTCACCCCTAGACAATACGGATCCTTCATCAAACCGGAAACCATCAACATGCATTTCTTCTACCCAAAAGCGCAAACAATCTAATATTAACTTTTCGCCTATCGGGTGATTGCAATTAAAAGTGTTTCCACAGCCTGTGTAATCATAGTAGAATTCCTTTGAACCGTTGGCGCCAGTTAAAAAATAATAGGTACTGTTGTCAAAGCCTTTGAATGAAAATGTTGGACCTTGGTGATTGCCTTCGTCTGTGTGGTTGAAAACAACATCAAGAATGACTTCAATGCCTGCTTTGTGCAGAGCCTTTACCATATCTCTAAATTCTATAATGTGGAGCCCAGACTCAGGGTCTGTGCAATAACCTTGATGAGGTGCAAAATAGCCCATTGTACTGTATCCCCAATAATTTACTAATGGGATTCCGTCTTGTACTCGTAATACATCAGTATGATCAAAACTAAATACAGGCAAAAGCTCTACAGCCGTTACACCAAGCTCCTTCAAATAAGGTATTTTCTCTATGAGCCCTTTGAATGTGCCTGGATGTTGAACTCCGCTCGTAGGGCTTTTTGTAAAGCCAGCAACATGCAGTTCATAAATAACTGTCTCATGCATCGGCCTTCGCAATGGCGCATCACCCTCCCAGTCAAAACCTCTAGTATCAATGACTACACTTCTCATGCTTTTGTGCAGATTGTCACCACCGCCACATGCTGCACCCCTTTCCCACAGGGCAAGTGAATTACCTTTCGAATAGGGATCAATCAAAACCTTGGCTGGGTTGAAACGATGACCATTCCAAGGCTCGTTGGGCCCATCAACGCGATAAGCATATCCACTGCCTGGCCTTAACCCTTCGACATAAATATGCCAAATGAAAAAACTTTTGTTTGTGACGGGACTTAAATCGATTACTTGAGTCGGTTCAAGATCAGACGGATTGTCAAAAATAAGTAATTGAATTGCCGTTGCATTAGCGCTGTAAACAGAAAAGTTTACCCCTTCATCATCAACAGTAGCCCCAAATGGGTGAGGAGATCCCGTATAAATTCTTGTCTTCCCTCCTGAGGGTGCTAGTGGGCGACCCTTAGACGATGTGACAAAATCTTTAATTTTGGAGCTCATCGAAAAATTTGGTCAAAACCTTTCTGTTTCTACTGCATGTGGGGGCTTTAGACGAGCCATGTAGGCCAAAATTCACAAAAGTTTATAAATACAATCTGTTCGGTTTGCAGAAGTCTCGCCAAACGCAGGCGGTGTGCTTTCGTGTGGTCTAAATCTATGAGGCATATCCTCCGAGTGGATAGTTAATTGGAGTAGATAGACTTCCTATAATACATATGGCGAATATGCACTAGATCGCAAGAGCTAATTAACATCTCAAGTCGACTTGTCAGGGTTCATTGAGCAATCGCCATCAATGCCAACCATTGGGGTGGCTCAGCAGGCTTGACACCAGTGAGGCTCTCTCTGTGAGCGAGCCAATGCACTCTGTTTAAATGGTCTAGCTCTCACGGTTGCTTAACCTGATGCCTAGCAGTTCACGGCGGATAGCATTATTGACGCCCATGGCGACAATCACTGCCCATGTGCCTCCGGCAAGCTGGCGTACGGCAAGGTTAATGGGTGGAGACGCTGTTGAACCAGACCTCCTCAGACCAGCAAAGGTAGCTAGTCTACCCCAGCTTCGGAGCAGGAACTGGCGAACCATTGTAAGGAATCTGCAGGACAGGATTCACCACTTGGTCGTGATGCTGCGGCACAAAGAGCCGTTGGGGTTTCCGATCAGCTCCTCTGTGCACTCATGCCGCTCAGCACCGAGCACAGCGACGACCTCGAACTCAATGAAATGCTGCATGTTGTTACGCGCCAGCTCGGAGATCAGCTTCCCAGCAGTGCTGCCCTCAGTAGCGCGACCCTGCAGAGGTGCTGCACGATGGGACTCGAGCATGGTTGATCTGCTTGAGGTCGTACTCGAGCCACGAAACGAACCTGCAGAACATTTTTCAGAAGCTAGACGGATCATGTAGCATTAGATGGGCTCCTAGCTCTGAAAAGTGGGAGTGAGGGACGGGGCGATAACCTCACTTCAGAGATAGGGAGCCAACAATCACCATTCCAAGAGCTGCGGGTAGCGAGTGTGTTTATATTATCATGACTACACTACCGACAGCAATTGTTGGGCATGGCGAAGGCAATTACCTTTTATGCTTAACTTTACCATACGTCTTGGCTTTTACGATTTGCATAGATTATTAAGCTTCCTTTGACTTTATCGCAAACTAGCACACTAAAGTGCTATCGTCATCAAATTCGTTTTGCTGAAATGATGGGTCAAGCATTTCCACTGCATACAAGCAGCCATGTTGCCTCTAGTACTATTGAGTCGATCTCAATGATTGGCAATCTAACAGCGCGTCGCTGGCGCTGGAATCCCTTCATTGCTGATCAAGACTTTACATACGTCGGTAATTCCACTTGGGAGCGAAGGGTCTTTCTTGAAAGCTCCAAGGGCCCAGAGCATACTGCAAACTTCTCACTTCGACTGATTGTTAACCATAACTCCCATCGACAGCTCAAATGTAAGGATGTGGACCTCCATTCTCTCACTTGGAATCTTGCGGAAGACTACAATGGGATGGCTCATGCGAACATCAATTTCCGTTTAAAAATTGATGCAGAAATCCTTTTCCGCTTCAACAGTGAGACTATGCAGCTCCAAATTATTCCTATGAGTATTTTTTCCGATTTGGCGGCAATCGTTGAGCCCATTATTGAGTTCAAAAGCTATGAGCTCAATGGTTTTGTTTGGGACGACTTATCGATGTTTGATAAGTTCCGTTGTCGGCGTCCAGGGCGGTCATTTGTTAATATCTCGCCATTCAAATGGTCGTTGGATCTTCCATTAAAGGCCACTGGTGGTATTGACTTCAGGGCCGATGGAGTTTATCAGTTTTTGATTTCAGCAGATGGCGAAGAGGATTATGGTTTTTCTGCTTTGAATGACGGCTCAGGTAAGTTGGTTCGCGGCAGCGGTTTCAGTAGCAGCCATGGATCTTCAATGCATTCGGGCTGTACTATTAAAGTCAAGGAAGATGGAATATATAGATTTATGCTTGACGTCAATCCTGAATCTCCTAAGATTGAAGTATTAGGCCTAACAAAAAGTAATCCTGAGTATTTAAATTCACGCTTTTCCATTCAGCTTCTAGGCACAGTTTATGCCGATAATCAATTTGATCCTACCGTGCCAGGTCGAACCTTAACAGCTGGAACAGCTGGCTCTTCCGAAAACAACTTAGTTCTTGATCTGGATGTTAAGGCTGGCAAGCACTGTATCAACTTTGGTATTGGATCTGAACTGTTTCTCGATACGATGGGATTTGGTTGTTGGCTTGATTTGGATCCAGCTCAACCAAGCAAATCTTTGCGAGGCATGGCTTGGCATGGTAAGCCCCAGGAGTGGAACATCCTTTTTGAATTAAATGTTGATAGCAGGCTTCGCTTCCATTATTGCTTAAATGATGATAATTTCGGGATTGATATTCTTTCTGGGGGAGGTTTGTTGAAGCCTACCATCGAACTAAGCGAACTTTCACTTGTTGGTAACTTTCCAGAGCCACTCAAGGCTTGGGATCCAGAATCTCCGGCAAATCTTATGGAAATTATCGGAGGAGGGCGCTTCCATCGTACTGTTCTGCTCAAGGCAGGCGAGACGTATACCTATAAATATGTAGCAAATCGCACTCCCTGGCAAATGGTTTTCGCGGATTACGAGCTTGATTGCCTTGGCACTGATTTTACTGGTTCTCACCCAAGTCCTGGCGATGCGTCCGTTAGTTCCTTGAAGCGTTTTGGTCAGTTAACCTCCCACGGCAACCCTCCTGCTCTTAGTTTCACGGCCATTCATACAGGCCCTTACCGCTTTTTTGCCGATGTGATTACGGGCGCCTATAATGTAAAGCCTGTTTGAGACCGCATGCGAAGCTTGCCTGAGCGGATGCTTTTGGAATTGCTAGGTAGCTTTTGCCTGGCCTACGCAGTTGTCACTGCATTTTCTTTGCAAGCTTTGCCTAACTTTGTAACTTTTCTTTCGATCGGATTGGCACTTATATTGCTCATACATCTGTTTGGTAGAAGCAGCGGAGCCCATTTTAACCCCGCCGTTAGTTTAATGTTTTTTGGCCAAAACACCCTGGCCAATTCTCAAAACCTACGAAGTAATTTATTTGCATTTTTAGGTTATGCGATAGCTCAGTTTTTCGGTACATGGTTGGGATTTCATTCGCGTTCATTTTCTCCCCCATCTGGTCCTTTCAGCTTTCGGTCGACGCTGGTTGAAATCGTCATGACTGTAGCTTTGTTATGTTTAATCCATACTTGGAGCGATGAAGGTCGTATCTGCCCAGAAGCGCGCCCATTATCCGGCTTTGTGGTTGGCTCTGGTTTGACTTCTCTGTTGTTTCTAGGTTTTGCCGATTCGGTCGGCATCTTCAATCCAGCCTTCACGCTGACCTTTATGAGTTTAGGTGCACAGGGGTTGGAGCAAATTCTTTTGCTGCAATTGCTTGCTGGTTTGGCAATGATATTTGCACCGAGACCACTAACGTAGCCATTGGTGAATGGGGATCGCCGTCATCATTAATTCTCATTAATTCTCAATGTATCCGGCCTGTTTTTGACATTTAATAGTATAAATTTTCTCGTTTTTGCATTGAGCTTATCAACACCAGTAAACTTGAGGCTTCGGAAAATAAATAATCTCAAGCCAGAATAAAATAATCGCAAGCCAGAATAATTGCAGTCAAGCAACAGGGCGCACACTGAGCGTATGCTGCCACCAATCTCGATCGGATCAGCTAGCTCAGGTGATCCCGGTCGCCCGGATGCAGCGTGGGGGGGGGGTTACGGCCTGGTATCTGCTAGGCCTGCTACGCATCCGACGAGAACCACGAGCGTGCGGAGCTTAGGCCGCTGCTTGGGGAGCTGGATTTGATCCGATCAGCCAGGCAGAAGTGAAGTAATGTATTGACAAAATACCACCTCGGGGCTGAGAATGTTTAATAACGACTCTCTAGGGTGCAGCATGCTGCCACGCGCATTGGTTGGCGAGATTAAGCCTGAAAACTGGTTCGGATTAATTGACGCAATTTACGCCATTATCCTGACTCTTCTACTACTTGAGCTTCCAGGGTTCTTGCTGGAGGGACTTAAAGAAGCCGAGCTTCGCTCAGCTGATCATTCTATCTTGCTAAATTCTCTTCTATATTCTTTTTTTGGATATTTAGCAATATTTATAGTCGTCTATGATATCTGGGCCCATCACAGGGTGCTGCTAGCTTACTCCTCTGCCTCGCGCTTTAACCTAGCCGTTGGTACATTCATGCTATTCTTAACCTCTCTCTTGCCGCCAGCTCTTACCCTTATAGGCAAAATAAAGGGTGAAATAGCCCTTGGATCGTTTGGTGCCATCGGGCCCGTCTATGAGCTACTCAAGGATGTGCGATTATTGATTGGTTTCATTCTTGTTGGTGTTTACGGATGTATCACTCTGCTCTCGATAAAGGAATTGCACGCCATCCGTGGACGAGAGGA
>Ga0114981_10003067_pt1 | contig 10673 bp, 7 predicted proteins | sample S_140806_MF_Meta_FD_87028 | JGI IMG/M metagenome (GOLD analysis project Ga0114981, IMG submission 87028) | Freshwater microbial communities from Lake Simoncouche, Canada to study carbon cycling - S_140806_MF_MetaG | ecosystem: Environmental > Aquatic > Freshwater > Lake | place: Lake...
GCCTCGCCTCCGACCTCGAGCAGCTCGAGACGACGAGCTTCCGCAAGCTCCGCGAGACGCTCGCGGCGGAGGTCGGCGAGGAGCAGGCGGCGTCGATCGGCGAACTGCCCGCGAAGAAGAAGCGCACGATGCCGACGATCCAGTTCGGCGGCTAACGGTCATTCACGCCAAAGGCCGAAGCCGCAAGCGGAGGCCGTGACGATTTTGAGCGCTCGCGCCGTGCGCGCGCTCGCTTTGGCGCGGATCACGCCAAAGGCCGAAGCCGCAAGCGGAGGCCGTTCAAGCGTCAAGCTTTGACACCCACGCGTCCGGCACCTTGCCGTGCGTGGCGACGATCTTCGAGCGGATTCCGCCGCGACCCTTCCAGTCGGTGATGACCTGCATCCACACCGGGCTCATCGCGTCGGCGAGGTCGTCGCGCAGGCGATTGGTGACCGCCTCATAGAAGATGCCCGCGTTGCGGAAGCTCTGGTAGTAGAGCTTGAGGCTCTTGAGCTCGACACACACCGCCGCCGGCTGGTAGCGCAGGATGATGCGGCCAAAGTCCGGATGGCCAGTCTTGGGGCACACCGACGTGAACTCGTCGCTCACGTGCTCGATGATGAACGGCGAATCGCTCGGCGAATCGAAGAACTCGAGCAGCGACGGATCGACTGGGCTTGCGTCAGGCATGGGGCGGGATACTACGCGATCAGCGCGCGAACGCGGCGAGGCGCTCGGAGTTGACCACGTCCCACGGGCGACCGTCGGGCGCGTCGCCCTTCTCGGTCTCGAGGACCTTGGGCACCGTGGCAAACGCAGGATGGCGCAGAACCGCCTGGAACCACGCGTCGCCGCACAGGCCTTGGCCGATGTGCGCGTGCCGGTCCTTGCGCGACGCGAACGGCGCCTCGGAGTCGTTCACATGGATCGCCGCGACATGCGCGAGCCCCGCCTCGGCGTCAAAGCGCGCGAGCGTGGCCTTTGCCTTCGCAGGCGTCGAGACGTCGTAGCCCGCGCTGAACACGTGGCAGGTGTCGATGCAGTACGCGAGCCGCTCGGGTTCCTTGACCATGTCGCGGATGCGCGCGAGATGGTGGAACGCGTAGCCGAGATTCGTGCCGGTGCCCGTCGTCGTCTCGAGCGCGATGCGCACCTTGTAGCCCTTGAGCTCCTTGTGCAGCTGGTCGATCGACTTGGCGATGCGCTTGAGTCCCGCGAGTTCATCCGCGGTCGGCTCGCCGTCGAGGTCGTTCGGATCCTTCGGCTTGCGCGACTCGCCGAGATGCGCGCCGGGATGCGCGACCGAAACGGGTACGCCAAGCAGCTCGCAGCGCTCGAGCTCGGCGCGCTCGCACGCCATCGACTTCGCGAGGTTCGTGGCATCGGGCGAGGCGAGGTTCACGAGGTAGCTGTTGTGGCTCACGATGCGCGCGCCGTCGGCGAACACCGTGCCCTTGCGCGCGGCGTGGAACTCGGCGATCTCATCCTTCTCCAGCGGCTTGGGCGTCCACTGCCGCTGGTTGCGCGTGAAGATCTGCACCGCGCCAAAGCGAAGCGCGACCGCCTCGTCGATCGCCGCGCGCAATGCGCCCGAGACCGAAAGATGCGAGCCGATCCAGTGCTTCTCGCACGGCGATTGCGCGTTGCTCATGCCGAGGGCGCCTTGAAGATGCCGAGCTCGCGCGCGAGCGATTCCGCTGCGACGGCGGCCTGCACGCGCAGCTCGGGGACCGCGGTCGACTCCCACAGCTCGCCGCGACGCAGCGCGCCGACAAGACGCATGCCGCGTTGCGGCGCGTGCTGCGCATCGAGCACGCGGCCTTCGGCGTCGGAACGCAGACCGAGTCCGAGCGCGTCGGCGGAAGCCATGCCGCTGCGGAACAGCGAGCCCAGCAGCGGGTCGACGGTTTCCGCGACGCTCATCGCGGGACCGACGCAATTGACGATGCGCGCGACACGCAGCGTGCGTGATGCGCCGCGCGCGGGCTTGAGCGTGACATCGATCGCCTCGGCATCCGCAGCGGCAGCGATGCCCGCCACGCCGCCCGCGACGAGCTCGAGCGTGCCAGCCGCGCGCTCCGCATCGAGCATCGCGAGCAGATGCGGCGGAACGCGGTGACGGTGGATCTCCCAGTAGGGCCGCAGCCGGCGCAAGAAGTATGCTCGCTGCTCCGTCGACCACGCCTGCCAGACCTTGGTCGCGTGCGGGCGCACGCCGTCGATCGCGCCGTGCCAATCGTGATCGTGCGCAGCAAGCTCGCGCACCGTGCGGCGCACGAGACGGAACGCGTCGTGCGGGCTGCGCGCAAGCTCGGCGAAATCAAGCGCCGGCGGCGCGCCATGCGACGCGGCGTGCGGCAGCGGAAAGCGACCGTTGCGCGACACCAGCACGAACTTTCCGCGATGACCGCGGCGACGAAGCCCAAGCACGACATCCACCGCGGTCAGCCCGCTGCCGACGATGACGATGGTGTCATCCGGCGGAACGCCATCAAGCGCGCCAGGCTCCCACGGATCATCGACGAGCAACTTGCGCGGAATCGCAGCGAGCGCGTCGCCGCCCACTCCGCGCCACGGCGCGCGTGCCTGCGGAAGTCCGACCGCGAGCACCACTCCGCGCGCGAGCACCGTGCGGCCGGAAGCAAGCAGCAGCTCAAATCCCGCCGCGTGACGCTCGAGATGCACGACCGCGTCGGACACCATGCGCGGCGCAGGGCTCGCTGCGCCAAGCGCGCCACGCACCGTCTCGATCAGATAGCGGCCGAACATCGCGCGCGGCGCGAAATCACTCGCGCCGAAACGCCCGGGCGCCTCGCGCTCGAGCCACTCGTGGAACGCCGTCGGCTTCTCCGCGAACGCGCCCATGCGCGCCGCGGGGACATTGAGCAAGTGCTCGCCGTCGCACGCGCCGTACGCGACGCCAGGTCCGCCACGCGAACGACGCTCGAACAAGCTGATGCTCGCGCCGGGCGCCGCGGCCGCGATGCGCACCGCCGACATGAGCCCGCTGAATCCACCGCCGATGATCGCGACATCGCACTGCGGCAGCGGCTCGCGCACGAAGCCGAGCGGATTGCGCGCGCGCTCCGCGTCCGTCGCGCGTTGCGCGCGTGCGAGCGCCTGTCGACGAACCAGCGAATGCCTCCGCACGCGCGCGACGAGCTCGATCGCGTCGGGAAACTTGACCATGTAGTCGTTCGCGCCGAGTTCAAAGGCCTTCGCCTTCGCCTCGGCGTTCTCGACGCTGGTGAGCATGAGCACGGGAACGTCGGCGAGCGCCGCATCCGCGCGATACGCGTCAAGCAGCTCGAAGCCGTTGATCCCGGGCATCTCGATGTCCTGCAGGATGACCGTCGGCATGAACTCGCGGGCCGCGGCAAGCGCGCTGCCAGGCGTCGACACGACGCGAAGCTCGAATCCACCCGCAGCCTCGAGCATGCGCTTGACGACCTCGCCCATCATGGGCTGGTCGTCGACGAGTAGGACACGGTCTTCTGCGGCCATGTTGCGGATCCCCAGGAAATTCGGTCAAACCATGCGTGCGCCCGCAGCCCTTGCCGCGGCGACGATGCGTTCCGCAGTGCGCACAGCGGCAAAGCCGTCCTCTGCGTTCACCAGCGGACGCCGGTGGTTGCGCACCGCATCCATGAAGTCGAGGAGCTGCAGCTTCAACGGCTCGCCCGAACCGACGGCGAGCGGCTCCATCGCGATCATCTCGAGGTAGTTCACGCTCGAGAGATCCTCGCCGCGCTTGAGGCGTTCGCGCACGTCGGCAAGCTGCGCGGCGTTCGCGGTCTTGCGGACGACGTGGCCCTTCTTCTCGCCGTAGTCGGCGGAGATGTACGCATCCTCGCTGATGAGCCGCATCTTGCGCTCGGTCTTGAGCGCGAGGCGGCTCGCGGTGACGTTCGCCGTGCAGCGCAGGCCGTCGGGACCCGCGGGAAACACGAGCCGCGCGTTGCACACGTCCTCGGCCTCGCCGACGACGCACACCGCGTTCGCATGGATTTCCTCGGGCTCCGCGCCCATGAGCATGAAGAGCACATCGAGGTCGTGGATCATCATGTCGAGCACGACGCCGACGTCGACCGAGCGGAAGGTCATCGGGCTCACGCGGTCGATCTCGATGAATCGCGGCCGCATCGCGCCGCCCATGATGAGCTCGCGGATCGCGATCATCACCGGGTCGTAGCGCACGATGTGACCGACCTGCAGCAGCGAACCCGTGCGCTTCGCGGTGTCCGCGATCGCGCGCGCTTCGGCGACGTCGGGGGCGAGCGGCTTCTCGACCAGGCACGCGATGCCCGCCTCGAGCAGCGGCTCGACGATCGCGCGATGCGTGATCGTCGGCGTCGCGATGGTGACCGCATCGACGCCGTGGTCGATGAGCTCCTGCACGCTCGCGAACGCGCGACCGCCCCACTCCTCGGTGATCTTCGACGCGCGCTCGATGTTGCCGTCGACGACGCCCACGAGATCGCAGCCATCGGTCTGCGCGTAGAGCCGCGCGTGATGCCGGCCCATGCGGCCGACGCCGATCGTCGCGCAACGGAGCGTCTTGAGTGCGGTGGCCGTCATCGACGACCGCCGGTCACCGTGCGCGCCTTCGCGGCGTGCGCGACGGCGTTCTTGAACATCTGCAGGCCAGGTGTGTCGCCCGTGCGCTGCGCGGCCGACAGACGCGTCCAGCGCGGATGCTGCGTCCAGTGCAGGTAGCGCTCAGGATGCGGCATGAGGCCGAACACAAGGCCCGTCGCATCGCAGATGCCCGCGATACGGTTGATCGAGCCGTTGAAGTGATCGCGCGCGCCGTAGCGCACGGCGACCTGGCCGTTCGCCTCGAGTGCGTCGATCGTCTCCTGCTCGGCGACAAAGCGACCCTCGCCGTGCGCGCATGGCATGAGCGCGGTGTCCGCGTCCATCTTGAGGTCGCGCGTCCACACGCAGCGCGTGCCCGCGGGGATCTCCATCGTGGTCCAGATGTCGTTGAAGCGCGCGGTCGCGTTCTGCGCGAGCGCCACGGTCGGCTCGGTGGGCACGGAGCTCCACGCTTCGCCGGCCTCGGGCCCGGGCAGAAGGCCCGCCTGCACCGCGATCTGAAAGCCATTGCACGGCGTCATCATGGGCACGCCGCGCGCGATCGCCGCGGAGAGCGCGGGGTAGATCGATTCGCGAATGAGCGCGGCCATGATGCGGCCCGCGGCGACATCGTCGCCGTAGCTGAATCCACCGGGCAGGCCGATGAGGTCGTAGCGGTCGATCTGCGAGGGATCGCGCGAGAGCCGCGTGAGCAGCTCGCTCGTGACCTCGCAGCCCGCGAGCGCGAACGCCTCGCAGAGCTCGAGGTCGCAGTTGATGCCGGGTGCCGTGATGACGAGTGCCTTCATCGTGTGTTTCTCCGCGCGATTCACGCGAATCCTCCGCTCGCCATGCCGCTGCTCCAGCGTTCGCCGAGCGCGGACACCTTGGTTGCAGCCATGCCCGATCCGTCGCCGAGCGAGAGCTCGCCCGACGCGTTGAACGATCCGATCACCGCGTGCGGCACATCGCCGAGCGCCTTCGAGAGCGACGCGAGGTCCTTCTCGTCGACCTCGAGCAGGTAACGATGAGCGTCCTCGGCAAAGCAGCGGGCGAGGAACGGCACGTCGCCGTCCGCGGGCATCGCCGCGACATCGAGCGCGAGGCCGAGGTTGCCGCTGAACGCCATCTCCGCGGCGGCCACGAGCAGGCCACCTTCGCTGCAGTCGTGCGCCGCGCGCACGATGCCCGTACCGATCGCGCGCGCGACCGCGGCCGCGTGCTTGGGACCCGCGACGAGGTCGGGCGCGGGGAGCCGCGACGCGCTTGGCGATGCGCCCGCGAGCATCGCGAAGTGCGAGCCGCCGAGGCGATTGCTGGTGCTGCCCACGAGCACGAGCTTCGAGCCCGCGCGCTTGGCGTCCATCGAAACGGCGTTGACATCCTTGGTCACCGGCGCAAAGCCCGAGATGAGCAGCGTCGGCGGGATCTGGATCGTGCGGCCGTCCTCGGTCACGAACTGGTTGTTGAGCGAGTCCTTGCCCGAGATGAACGGCGTGCGGTACGCCTTGGCCGCGTCGTAGCAGCCTTCGCACGCGCGCACGAGCGAGCCCATGTTGCGCGGGTCCTTGCAGCTCGGCCAGCAGAAGTTGTCGAGGATGGCGATGTGCGTCGGGTCCGCGCCCACGCACACGAGGTTGCGCACGCACTCGTCGATCGCGGCGATCGCCATCGCGTACGGATCGGCGCCGAGTCCGGTCGCGAGGCCGTTGCCGATCGCGAGCGCCTTGTCGGAGCCCTTCTTCGGTCGGATGACCGCGGCGTCGCCGGGGCCGCCGGCGCTCGTGCCGACAGGCTCGCCGACGAGCGGCTTGAGCACGCTCGAGCCCTGCACCTCGTGGTCGTACTGGCGGATGATCCACGCCTTGCTGGCGATGTTGGGATGCGCGAGCAGCGCCTCGAGCACCAGCATCGCATCGGCCGAGGACTGCGCGAGATCACGCGAGAACTTGCGCGCACGCTTGTTGGCGCGCTGTTGCGCGGCCCACGACGCGTCCCACACCGCCTCACGCACGGGCATCGGAATCGCGCCGTGCAGGAACTCGCACGACAGACGACCGACCTCGACGCCATGCCAGAACAGCGTGATGTCGCCGGTGTCGCTGCCGAAGGTTCCGAAGTTGCACCAGTCGACGCCGTGGTCCGCGCAGATGCGCGCGAGTTCCTCGATGTTCTCCGCGGGCACCGAGAGCACCATGCGCTCCTGCGCCTCGCTGATCCAGATCTCGGTCGGCGAAAGGCCGTCGTACTTGGTCGGCGCGCGATCGAGGTGCACGGTGGCACCGACCTCGCTCGCCATCTCGCCGACGGCGCTCGAGAATCCGCCCGCGCCGCAATCGGTCAGGCCGTGGTAGAGCGGTCCGCCCGCGCGGTCGCGCATCGCGAGGATCGCGTCGAGCACCTTCTTCTCGGTGATTGCGTTGCCGATCTGCACGGCGTGGCTGAACTCGCTCGCGTGCTTGTCGGTGAGCTCGGCGCTCGAGAAGGTCGCGCCATGGATGCCGTCGCGGCCCGTGCGTCCGCCGAGCGCGATGATCACATCGCCCGCGTGCGTGCGGCCCTTGACGCAGCTGTTCGGCATGAGGCCGATGCAGCCGCAGTACACAAGCGGATTGCCCACGTAGTTGTCGTCGAAGTACACCGCGCCGTTGAGCGTGGGGATGCCCATGCGGTTGCCGTAGTCGCGCACGCCGGCGACGACCTGGTTGAGAATGCGCTTGGGATCGAGGCAGCCCTGCGGAACTTCCGCGACGTCGGGATACGCGACGCAGAAGACGTCGGTCGCCGCGATCGGCTTGGCGCCGAGGCCCGTGCCGATCACGTCGCGAATGCAGCCGCCGATGCCGGTCGCCGCGCCGCCGTACGGCTCGATCGCGCTCGGACGATTGTGCGTCTCGCACTTGAAGCACACGGCATGCTCGTCATCGAAGGCAACGACGCCGGAGTTGTCGACGAACACCGAAAGGCACCAGTCGATGCCGTCCTTCATGAGTTCGTGCGTGCTCGCGGCGACGGTCGACTTGAGGAGGTTCTTGACGGTGACGGTGCCGTCGGCGGAAACCTCGTGGTTCGGGCGGCCCTTGGCGTCGCTTGCGAGCGACCACTGACCTTCGAACGCGGGGTCGCTCGACATCTCGCGATAGCGCACGGTCGACTTGAGCGTCTTGTGCACGCAGTGCTCGGACCACGTCTGCGCCAGCGTCTCGAGCTCGATCTCGCGCGGCTCGCGGCCAACGCGGCGGTACTCGGCCTGGATCGCCTTCATCTCGTCGAGCGAGAGGAAGAGGTGACCTTCGCGCGAGAGCTTCTCGAGCTCGGCGTCGGTCAGCTTGGTGATCGCGACCTCGCGGATCGCCAGCTTGTACGGCGTGCCCGTCGGGAACGAGCTCGGGAAGTACGGATCGGTGTGGATCGCGTGGATGACCGGGTTCGCGAGCAGCCGCTCGCCCACGGTCTTGGCGATGACCTTGTCGACGCCATGCAGGTCGAAGCGGTCGCCAGTGCGGACCTTCACGGTGCGGCCGGTCAGCGCGAGGATCGCGGCCTGCACGCTCTCGGCGGCGGGATCGGTCACGCCCGGGAGCGGATGAACCTCGACCACCGCGGAGCCAGGGGCGACGGTCGGGCGGCTGGCGCGGTTGGAGGCGTGGACCTCGGCGGACTGCGTCACGCAATCGGCGAGGAGCTCGTTGGCGACGCGGTCGACTTCCTGCGAGGTGAGCGCGCCCTCGATCAGGTAGACCGCGGTGTACTCGACGCGCTTGGGCTGCTTGGCCAGGCCGAGCGACTCGATCGCCTTCTGCACCGACTGGCCACGCGGGTCATGGTGCCCACGGCGCGGACGCACCTCGATGCGGTGGATCAGGGTGGCGGCGGACGCGGCGTCCGTCGGGCTGCTGGATTTGGCGGGGGCTGTGGGCATGGCTCGGCTGCTCATTCTGGCGGCACGCAGCCGACAGTGGCGGCGGCGCGCGACCTACAGGGGATCCGCGAGTGTAAGAAATACGCCGCGCTTTCGCGCGGCGTATTCGTGTGATTTGGGGTTGTTGGTGGCTCAGAAGGCCAGCTGGAGCTGCGACCGGAACACGATCTCGCTCTGATCAGCCGCCGCGCGCCATCCCGCGGCGCCGTCGTACCAGACGCCGTCGACCGCATCCCAGGCGAAGCCGAAGTCGGTGGACCACTTGAGGTCCTGGCCATCGATGTACCAGTTCAGGCCGATCGTGGTGATCGTGAGCATGTTGCCGTTGTCGAGGCTGCTGGTGCCCGTCGGGTTGGTGATGTTGCCGATGTTGGGAACCGACGCGTTGCCGAGCTCCATGCGACCGAAGACTTCCCACTTGGGAGCGATGTAGTACGAAGCCTGGCCGACGACGCCCCAGCACTCGGACTTGCCGATGTCGAAGTAGGCCGGCGGGTTGAAGTTGTTCGAGCCAGCAACGAAGGCAGAGCCAGAGTTGGTGTTCGAGTAGCTGAAGCTCGCGAAGAGCGACGCGCCGCCGAGCATGACGCTGACGTCGCCCGTGAACGCGTACCAAGTGTTCGGCTGGGTGGTCGTCGTGGAGTTGCCGTTGTCCGGATCGCCGTCCTGCGCGTGCGCGGCGACGCCGACCATCATGGCGTACTCGTCGCCCGGCGGGCTGGTCATCGAGTTGAACTGCTTCCACTGGCCCGCGAACTTCCACTCGAAGCGGCCGGTCACAGCCCAGTCGACGCCGTCGCTGCCGTAGTTCGAGCCCATCGGCTCGCTGCCGACAGCCTTGAGGATGCCGTAGATGTTGTCGGTTCCGCCATTGGAGAAGGCGAGCATGGCGCGCGCGTTGTCCGACGACCAGGTGCCTTCAACGCCCTGCGAGCGACCGATACCGAGGTGATCGACGATCACGGAGCGGTCGACCGCGAGCTGGTACTGCTCTTCGACGAGCTGTTCGCGCGCAAACGGCAGCTTGAACTGACCGGCGCGGACGGAGAACTCATCCGACAGCTCAACCCGAACGTAGGCATCGAGCAGGCGGAACGTTCCGCTGCCGCTGCCGAGGTTTCCGAAGGGATTCTGACCGACGACTGCCTCATCCTGGTTGGAGAAGGCGCCGCGGATGCGGTACTGGAAGTTGGGACCGAACGCGTAGCCCTTGAAGTCGAGCTGGGTGTCGGGGAGGTCGAAGCCCGAGCGGGTCTCGACGTTGTCGGCGATCGAGGCCGACGCAGTGCCCGACGGCAGGTTCACGCCGGAGACGCCGTCGGGGATGTAGCTGTAGACGTAGCGCATCTGCAGCAACCCGCCGATTTCCAGGCGGAAGCGGCCATCGGCGCTCTGCAGGTAGAAGCCGTCGTTCCATCCCGCCGTCGTGCCAACCGACTGCAGCGAGGTGCGCGTCGAGCTGTCTGCGAGCGTGTCGGACACGATGCTGCGGATCTCCGCAGCGCGCTCCTCGGAGAGCCACTGCGCGCCTTCCTCGGCGCGGAGCGTCTGAACTTCGCCAGCGAGCGCACGGTTGGAAGCCTCGAGCTTCTCGATGCGCTGCATGAGTTCCTGTGCGCTGGGCGCGCTGGAATCCTGGGCGCGCGCAACGCCTGCAATTCCCAGCGCCGCAAGCATGAGCGGCGTCAGGAGCGGACGTGGGGTGCGTGCGATGCGACGGATCGTTGCGCGAGTCTTCTGGTGATTCATTGGCATCCAGCCATCTCCTTGATAGGCGCCGAGGGGCGGCGTGGGCGTTATCGGCAAACGCCCCTGCCACTCGACACAAATCCCGCCGAACGGCAGAAAGCAACGACGGCCGCCCCCTGAGGAAACCCCTCGGGGACGGCCGTCGCAGGTGCGGTTGGTGTGGCTTAGAAGCTGAACGAGAGCTGGGTGCGGATCATCCACTGGCCGTCGTTGCCCGCGGCGTCCTCGACCCAGTTGTTGCTGCGTCCCTCGAAGGCATAGAAGGAGGTGACGTTGTCGAACGCGTATCCGAGATCCGCGCTGAGCTTCGCCGTGTTCTTGGCGAGGTACCAGTTGCCGCCGAAGGTCAGGGCGGAGAAGTTCTCCGCGCCGGCGAGGTCGAGGTCCAAGTCGGCCCACTCATAGCGGACCACGAGTTCCACGGTGTCGGTCAAGAAGACGC
>Ga0114981_10003068_pt1 | contig 10672 bp, 8 predicted proteins | sample S_140806_MF_Meta_FD_87028 | JGI IMG/M metagenome (GOLD analysis project Ga0114981, IMG submission 87028) | Freshwater microbial communities from Lake Simoncouche, Canada to study carbon cycling - S_140806_MF_MetaG | ecosystem: Environmental > Aquatic > Freshwater > Lake | place: Lake...
CATCATGTCGAGCTCCGACAATGCTGTTCGCAAGCGGTCCCGCACCGGCGGTGGTGGTGGTGGTGGTGGTGGTGGTGGTGGTGGTGGTGGTGGCGGCAACAACGGTGTCGACCATCTGTTTACTAGTGAGGACGAGGAGAGCAGCGGCGAGGAGAGCAGCGGCGAGTGGGCGATTGAGCAGAAACCGGACGGGACGTTCTTGATTCGCTACGGCGGCGGCGACTGCGCTGGCGGCTTCACCGACATGGCATTGGATGCTGTGTTCTGCAGCAAAGCGACTGTTGTGCTCGACCATGGTAATCCTGTCATCGAGGGCATGCCTTATGACGTCGTCGACAACCTGGCGCAGCAGCTTCTCTACGGCTGGTCGCCAGGCCGGGCGATCGTTCCTGATTCCCGCCAGCCCGGGCGTGGCACGGTTGCGCTCCGGGTTTGGCAGGCCCTTCACGGCGCGCTTCGCGTCTATGCTGACGATGACAAGGAGTTCAAGCGGCTGGGCGATGTGATCAACGGCGAGCTGCCTCGCACCTTCAACTTGTTTTGGGTGCTAGCGATCATCACCAAGGTGTCTGCCCAGGATGTGCCGGCCGGGTTCGCCAAGCTCCAGGCGATCATCAGCGTCAAGCCTTACTTGATGGGAGACCGGCGGTACACGTTCTCGTACCTGGTTGACAAATGCCGCGACGCGCTCATCAAGGTGATGACCACAGCCATGACGAAGCTCAAGGCGTGGAGTGACGCTCACGCGAAAGTGCACTCCGCGGATGCACAGCTCAACGGCTGCCTTGTCGCCGTGCGTGAACGTGAGGAGGACTTGGCAGACGCCAAGGAAGCAGCAGATGCTGCAGCGAAGAACCAGGCGAGGGCAGTGAAGGCTTTTGCTCTTTTTGAATTTTGAGCTGCGATGTTGTTGGTGATGTTGGTTGTGTTGGTTGTGCTGGTGCTGGTTGTGCTGGTTGTGCTGGTCGTGCTGGTTGTGCTGTTTGTGTTGCTCAGTTTGAATTTCGAGCTGTGCAGTGTTGGCGGGCGTGGGTGTTTGCGTTAATCATTTTTAGACGTTTATTCGTTTATCCATTTGCCGATCTGTGTTCAGCCAAACACACAACACAACAGACACACAGACACGGGCCGACAGGCAGACAGGTAGACAGATGCAGACACAGACACATACACAGGTACACACAGCGTACCAGTGTGCCAGTACCATTGTACCATCGCCGGTGTACCATTGCCGGTGTACCAGTGTACCAGTATTCGCCAGAACCCGTGTACGAGACAGCCAGTGTGCCAATACCTTTGTACCAGGACCATTGTACCAGTACCCGCCAGTACGAGTCGGCCAGTGTGCCAATACCTGTGTACCAGTACCATTGCTGGTGTACCAGCCCTGTGTACCAGTACCCGCCAGTGCGAGTCGGCCAGTGTGCCAATACCTGTGTACCAGTACCATTGCTGGTGTACCAGCCCTGTGTACCAGTACCCGCCAGTACGAGTCGGCCAGTGTGCCAATACCTGTGTACCAGTGTGTACCAGTACCATTGCTGGTGTCCCAGCCATGTGTACCAGTACGAGTCAGCCAGTCAGCCAATACCTGTGTACCAGTACCATTTCCAGTGACAGTGTGGCATTGCCTGTTTTTATTCACCTACCTCACCTACCATGACAGTGACACACGCGTATTGGTGGCACACGCTTCCTCTGGCACAAAAGCTGCGGTGGTTGGTGGTGGCGGGTGGCGGGTGGTTATCCGAGACCTGACTTGGAACATCTGAAACACAGTCTAGACCGGATGTTTTGGAGCCAAGCGACTTAGAATTATGTCAAGTGGCTGGCTGGCTGGCTGGCTGGCTGGCTGGCTGGCTCAGCGGTTCAGCGGTCCCGGTCGTCCCAGCGCTCTCCTGTGTAGTACTGGCCACCTGGTGTTCCGGGCGGGTCGGCCGGCAAGTTCGGCGAGTTAAACGAGTCGGGCGGCGGAGGGAAGTCCGGCGAGCCCGGCGGCGGCAGGTAGTTCATCGGGCCCGTCGAGCCCGGTGGAGGCGGGTAGTCCGGGGTGGAAGGACCATCATCCGGCTGGTAGTAGTTCGGCGACCTCGGGAGAAAGACCGGCGAACTCGGCACAGCCGGTGCCTGGACGGGCGGGTTGGGCGTGTTGGCTGCGCGGCCTCGGCGAGTGCGCTTCAACGGCTCCACCGGCGCGCTCGGTGCGCTCGGCGCGCTCGGTACTTGCTGTTCGGCCCGGCGCTTCGCCGGCTTGCGCTGGGGAGTCTGGGTGCTGGCGCGCAGCTCTGCCAGCTGCCGCTGCGTCTCCGCCAGCTGTTGCTGCGTCTCCGCCAGCTGCTTCTCCTTGTGATGGATCTCGTCCTCGGCGGCCTTTAGCATGTGCTCGGCCAGAGAGGCGTGCCGAGCTTCGGCTTTGCGCATCGCGACGTGGTGGGCGACCAGCCGCTTGACGTCTTCGCGCCAGGCTTCGCGCCAGGCATGCAACCTTTTCATGAACCGCGCCGGGATCGCCGGGATGGCTCTCCGGACGTTCGGGTTATTCTTGGCGGCGTCGCCGACACGACGAGCGGCGTGCGCAGCGGCGACCTTGCCACCCCATGTGCCTGAGCGGTTGGCAGTGCGGGCCATGGTTGAAAGAGCAGAGAAAGCAGTAAAAAAGAGGTTTTTGTCAATGACACCCAAACAGGTGGTTGTCCGCCAGGCCAAGCCGACTGACTAGGCCAGTACCAAACACGCAAGACCGCACACCCATGCGTGTCGAGCAGCAGAAACAGAAATTGAAAAGATGCCACAGCGTGCTGAACTGTCAAATAAGCGCTGTTGAAAGCTTGTGGAAACGCCACATGACTGAATGTTGGTTATATCATAGTGAGTTGATAGTCGTTGTAAAAATTACTACCCCATGTGGGTCTCGATCCCACGACTTGCAGCTTTCTGAGATGGCTCATAAGACCACCGCTCTATCCAACTGAGCTAATGGGGACAAAGCTTTTCGGTCAATCGACACTTGAAAGCTTGCACTTGGCTGCGCGCCGGCACTTCTAAACGTCTGCGGCTTTTTTGGCGAATCAGCTGACACAACCATACACAGCTGGCACACCTATTGGGTATGCTCTTTCATACGGTATAGTTGTACCAGGCGTGTATACCAGTTGTTGGTTGGTGTACTGTCACTGCTTGTCATTCATGTATTCATGTGCCGTACTGTTCGTGTGGCACATATGTAGTCGGCATTTACTTGGACTCGTCGTTGATGCGCGGTATGGTTTGACCTGGCATACCTGGCATACCTGGCATACCTGGCATACCTGGCACACCTGGCACACCTGGCACACCTGGCATACCTGGCATACCTGGCATACCTGGCACATATGTACCGTGTACTTGGTGTCATGCACCGTATAGTAAACATGGCTTTCACTTGTCATGCTCTGCATAGTAGTGTACTTGGTGTCACGCTGTACAGTATACGTGGCACTTTCTCTTGTCATTAATGGTCCGTACATACTCCGTATGTAGGTTTAGCGATAGTGTGCCAAGTGGTTCATGTTTATATGAACATATAGTTTGGTAGACGTGTCTTTGTATGTATACACGCACTGACACACATGTTGTTGGTTGGTGTTGGTTGGTGAACCTCGTGGTTAGCCCAGCTACGTGCTTGCGATGGGTACGAATAGTACCAAATGGCAACCAACTCGGTTGACAAACTGTTTTTGTACTGTTTGTCGTGTGGTGTTGTCGGTGTTGTCGGTGGTGTTAGTTTACGCCATAACCGCCATCACCAGCGCCGTCCCCGCCACCGCCAGCGCCGTCCCTGCCACCGCCAGCGCCGCCATCGCCGTCACCGTGATCCTGGTCGTCGGCCTGGTCGTCACCACCAGCCTGGTCAGCACCGCACCGCCAACCGCCGCCAACCGCGCTAGAACAGGGCCAAGCGGCGGTAGTGATCCGGCCGCAGGCATGCCAGTTGCCTTGCCGCTGGCGTCCTTGAACAAGTACGACAACACGCCGTCGTGGAGCTGCATCACGTAGTTGTTGTTGTCGTAAGTTAATGGATACTCGCCCCCCTGCGGCGAGTAGCACACCGGGAAGGCGTGCACTAACGCCCACCCGAGGTGCGTGAGCAGCATCCAGACCGGCTCGGAGTAGGGATTCTCAAGCGGATCCCTGAGGTATGAGTCGCCCAGCAGCGACAAAACGGGCGCGAGATGCGCCCGGGCATCCCGGGCATCCCGGGCATCCCGGGCATCCCGCGCCAAGGCATCTGCTGATGTGCCTGTGGGCGCGTTGGGGGGGTAGTTCCAGACGCTTTCCCACACCGCGTCGTGAACAGTCGTTGACGGCGTCGAAGGCGCTGCTTCCAGCGTCGCAAACCCGCGGAACTCGGGAGCCTCGCGGCCTCCCTCGCGGCCTTGGGCAAAGACCGCAAACAGGAGTGCGATGAACACACCCAGAACCTCGAAGTCGCCGATGAGCTGGTCCATCAGCGCGCATGGAGACTGTTCGTCTAATGACGAGCGTGTCGTCCTGGTGGGACGCAAAGCCACAGCCGTCAGGTGTCCGTCCGGGCGCCTGAAGATCATGTACGCGTAGGCATGATCCGCACGATGGACGGAATGGGTGTTGCCCATAGTGGTGGCGGTGGTGGCGGTGGCGGTTGTGGCGGTGGCAGTGGTGGTGGCGGTGGCGGTGGCGGTGGTGGCGGTGGTGGCGGTGGCGGTGGTGGCGGTGGAGCAAAGTTTTGAGGAGTTTGTTTGTGATGTTGAATAAGTAAGTAGACGATGGTAGATGGGGTAGATGATGCGTAGTATTTGGCGGGTGGTCATATGGTGGGCAGGTGGTCGGTGGTGGTGGTGGTGGGGTGATAGGCAGGGGTGATGAGTGGGTGGGCAGTAAGTAAAAAGTAAAGCATGCACCGCGCTAAAGTGTGGTGTTGCGGATGTGTGGTCCATGTCGCACACGCGAATTGACGAGACTTGGTTGTGTTTGTTGCACAGGCCAGCGTTTCAAATGGTTGCGGTCTTGAGTGAGTAGGCTTGCTGGACCTGCGACTTTACCGCGGTGCAATCCGATTGGTCGCCTGGATAGTTGGATTGAGTGTTAGTGGCAAAGACGTTGTTACTTTTTCAAAAACACAAAGCAATGACGTATCATCTGACAAGTTGTGTTATAGACAACAACCAAATCTGCTTGGTTTGGTCAAACCGCAATTGCCACGTTGGGTTCCCGCTGCGACGCACACAGTTCATCGCGATGCAGTGTTTATATTCAAAGTTTCTGCCGCCAAGTAACCCGCATGGGTCTAATGGGTCTAACCACCGGACAGACGTCCTTGACACCCAAGTAACTGTCGCATCAAAAACTACTTCCGAAACGCTTGTTCCAATCCACCGCTATCACCACCACCACTGCCACCACTGCCACCACTGGCACCATGGCCACCGCCACCAACGCCAACGCCAACGCAACCATCATGGGCTTTGCACAGACGGTCATTGGGTGGTTGTCTGACATGGACTACAGCTCGGACGGCAACGAGAACTACCTTGTCGAAAGCGGCTACACCTTGCTGCCACCAGGCTACGGCGTCCACCACTGCCTACCGGCGTCGTGTTTGTGCGTCCACCCGGACGACAAGAGGGCGCTCGTGTTGGCCGGCAAGCACAATCTGCCGGACGAGCACGACTGGCGCTACTTTTACGACTCGGACCTTGTCTCCGGGTGGATGGAGATGTGGAACGTCGACGACGATCAGCACGAGCACGTCTCTCAAGCAACGCTTGACGGCAGAGTTACCTTCATCCACGCCAGCGTCCCTCGGACGCGCTGCAACTTCTGCCTGTCCAAGTCGGATCGCGCAGACGCCACCGCCACCGCCGCCACCACCACCACCGCCGCGGACACCACCGCGGACACCACCACCACGGACAACACCGCCGCGGACTGCGTGTGCGCGTCGTGCCTTTACAACAAGGCCATTCCGCCATACTGCACGTGTCGATTGGACGGCTGGTTGAAGGTCATGAACGTCGATGGCACCGAGCTAGCCACCAGCGTTCATTTCGTCGAGAAGTTTAACGCGCATCCGCGCGTGGCAGTCCGTGTGAAGCGTCTGCTGAAGGAAGCACTGCAGGAGCTCCAGTCACTGCTGGAAGAAGACGACGACTCTTCGCACGCCGAGTGCGACGAGTTCATCGCATGGTACCTGCACGAGATGGACCACTACCGCCAGGTCGGAGAGTCCGGTCCCTACTGGGTCTACATCGATTGGCCGGAGCTCGATGAGACGCCCGAGGTGAACCAAGCTTTGATGCGCATTGAGCGAGAGAAGCGGCGTCAAGTGAAGTCGAAGCTGGCGTCTACTAGGGCGCAGCTGGCGTCTACTCAGGCGCAGCTGGCCTCTGCAGAGAAGAAGATAGCTGCTCTGCAGGCGCAGCTTGGTGCTATTGCGCCAAGCAACGTGTCTGCGACAGACAAGCCCGCAGCGGGGATGGCCACCCCCCAAAAGCGCAAGGCTGGCGAGGCGGGCGAGGCGGGCGAGGCGTCTCGCCTCCGCAATTGATGAGTGTGCGGGTTTGTGCGGGTTTGTGTAACATAATGGCGTGACAACGTTGGTCCAATCATTCTGGTCGCGCGCCTGCGGAGATCTCGTAGCCCGCACTCGTTGGTACAGCCAGCTTTTGTCTGCAACGCAACAATTAGTGGTCTGGGACCGGGCTCACTACTACATTAAACTTGCACACTTGTATAGTGGTGCATTACCTACTATACTACATTCTAATTTTACACTGGTATACATTACGCTGGTACATGAATCTGGTGCACCGGCACACCGGCACACTACTACATTAAACTGGCAAACCGCCTCACAGTGGTGCACTACACCCGGCACCCGGCACACCGGTCCACTGCTACATTACACTGGCACACCGCCACACAGTGGTTCATTACACTGGTACACCCGGCACACCGGCACAGTACTACATTACACTAATACACCTGGCCGACTACATTACACTGGCACACTGGTACACTGGTAAACCTGGCCCATTACTACATTACACTGGCACGCTGGTACACTGGTACAATGACACCAGTACATTGGTGCATTACACTGGTACACTACGCTGGCACACTTGTACGCCGGTACAATGACACCAGTACATTGGTGCATTACACTGGTACACTACACTGGTGCACTGGTACACTACACTGGCACACTGGTACACTGCATACTGGCACAGTCGTTAGGACATGCAACTGCCGGCTGGCTTTGCCACCAGGTTGGCTGCATACTGGCACAGCCGTAACAACACGCAACTGGCTGGCACAATGTATGCAAGTTAAGCAGTTGTAGGCTCGTTACGTTCATCAATCATGCAAGTTTGGGCATGACGTCATGGCGATGATCAATGATGTGCAAGCATGACGTAGACCTACTGTAATATGCGGGTTGCGGCAAACTCGGTCATGTCGCATTTCGCGACATACCTGACAGCTGCGACGCGCATAGTTCAGCGCGATGCACGATTCAAAGCATTGAATTTTACCACCACGATGTCAACCGAGGTGTCACCACCGTTTGGCTAGTCTACACTGCTTACTATGTGTTGTCTCCTGTACTTGGCTCCACAAAAAAGCCTATTTCTGGCTGCAGCGCCGTGGCTACCACCGCCAACCACCGCCACCGCCACCGCCAACTGCCAACCGCCACCGCCAACCACCGCCAAACCACCGCCGACCGGTCATGGATGCCGCCGCGGCCGCCGAGGCTGCCGGAGTGTATCCCGAGGACACCGCCACGAACACCGCCGTGACCGGCATCTTTAAGGATTTGCTGCCCGCCATCATGGGTGGGCCATTTGGTACTCGTGTGCGGAAGGTCCTGGGTGACAAGCGCTTGTTTGTGCGGCTTTGGCTTCCGCGGTGTAAGGGGCCCCAGAGGCTTGTCGTCAGGGTGTTTGGCACGACCGTGCCGGAGTTGACCAAGGGAGTTGCGGTGTTCGTCGCGGGTCCCAAGAACGGCGCCAACCAGCGTCCGGCGATTAATCCGGTGCTTGTCAAGAAGCGCCACGAGGATCCTACTCTGTGGCAGCTCACAGTCTATGATACGGAAAGGTATGTTGCAACATCGTGCACACAACCGCACACCATGTATCCATGTATCCATGTATCCATGTATCCATGCATCCATGCATCCGTGTATAATTATGTTTTGCACTTATTGCTTCAACAGGCGCAACTGGTGCACCGTTCGTCTCCACTTCGGGATGGAGGGCCGCAAGGTAGGCAACACGCCTGCTAAGGACTGGGCGCGGCGGTGCACTACCACCCTGTCGCCCTCAGCCAAGAAGCTCAGCCAAACGCGCCAGCTGGTTCTGCGTCTGGCGGCCATGCTGTTTGCCGCAGGTTGGCCAGTCGTCGATTACCTCGACGAGTTCAACATCACCACGGACATCATGGAGGTGCCAGCCGCCGAGAAGGACGAGAAAGCCGAGCCCGCCCAGCAAGCCGGTGAGGACGCCGCGACTGCCAAGAAGGCCAGGCTCGACGAGGACGTCGTGGCGGTTGCACCAGCACCGCCGGCACCAGCCGCACCGCCCGCGCCGGTGGTCAACGACGCAGACGATTCGGCCGACCCGGTGAACGACCCAGCGGTCCCAGTGGTTCCAGTGGTGGTGCAGAACGTGCCGAACGTGTCGAACGTGTCGCCACCAGTGGCGGCGGCTCAGCCGCTGGCGGGAAGCATCCTCGACACCCTCGACGTCCGCGACACCGATGCCGAGTTGGCGATGTTGCGCCGGATGCCGGCGAATGAGCAGACGCTTGCCTGGCTAGGTACTGAGCAGAAACTTGTGGAGCAGCTCGCGGACGACAAGAACTCCGACCCTGTCAAGCGACAGATGTACAGGTCGCTGTCCATCGGTATGGTGGCCCTCATGGTCAACTTGGCCAGCCAGCTGGAGCAACAGCAGCAACAGCAACAACAGCACAACACGCCGTCGTCGGCGTCGTCGGATGCGCCGACACATGCAGCTGCCAACCCCAACAAGGCAGCCGTGGAGCAGTTGCGCAGAGTCCAGGCGGACAAGCTGGCAACGCTGGGCGCAGCGCCGCCCGTGCCGTCGTCGTCATCGTCGTCATCGTCGTCATCGTCGTCATCGTCGTCATCGTCGTCATCGTCGTCATCGTCGTCATCGTCGTCTTCGTCGTCTTCTATTGTCATCGGGGGCGACGGGGGGAAGGTGAAAACGAAGGCGAAGCGGGTGCTGCTCACTGCGCCCAGCTGGTCGGTCGCACCGAGCGCATCGTCATCGGCGGCAGCATCGACCGCACCATCGACCGCACCCGTTGCACCTCGCGGGATCTTGAAGATGTCCGTCCAGCCGGTGACGGCCACACCGGTCCAGCAACAACACCCCGTCAACCACGTCGACCGCGACGTCAACCGCGACGTCAACCATGGCACCCGCGGCAACCACGACGCCGTTTCGGAACGGCATGCGCAAGTCCGACGCGCACTGAGTCTGGCGTCCGATATGACGGACGTTTGCTTGAGTTGTGCCAGGCAGTACGGCGAGAGGCTGGTGGGAAGCAGCCCATGCGGCGTTATTGGTGTGAAAATGCGCCGACATTTGCTCAAGCAGCAAGAGTATTGGCGCGGGGCAAACGCTGCCGCCGTGGCGGAACACAACCAGCGACGAGGCCACAACGTGCAGACCACCCGGCCTGCCCAGCCTGCCCAGCCTGCCCAGCCGGCAGAGCCGCGTCCTTCCAAGCGGTCTGCAACCGATGCATTCGCCACGGCACCCATGGCACCCATGTGTGCAGCGCCGCGTGTGGCGGCGACGGTGGTGGTGCGTGACCCACGCGACGACCTGCGGCGCAATGGGTCCACCCGTGGCCCGGTCCGTGGCCCGGTCCGCCCACCGTCGCCGCCTGGGAGCCCGCCTGGGAGCCCGACTGGCGAGCGCGGCGTGTCTCGTTGGGCCGGGCATCTACCGGCACCGGCCTACCAACTGGCACCGGCCTACCAACTGGCACCGGCCTACCAACTGGCACCGGCCTACCAACTGGCACCGGCCTACCACGCGTCTGGACAGCCGCACGCTGAGCGCAGGTGGTAGGCCAGTTGGCCAGTGGTAGGAAGCTGTCGAGTTTGCGAGGTTTGCGAGGTTGCGAGGTTGCGAGGTAGGAAGGTAGAAAGGTAGAAATGCCAGTTTTGAGAGGCGTCCGATGTCCACTGTCCGATGTAACTAACACGTTGAACAGACCCATATAGCCACTACACACAAACATAACCGCCGAAACGCCGAAACACGTACATCTCTGTCGGGCCCTGCCGTTGGGCATACTGGGTATGGACTCATACTGGTAAACCAGTGGTACACAGGTGCACAGGTGGTAGGATACTTGCATACACTGTGTACCACGTGTGCCGGTGTACCGGTGTACCAGTGTAATGTATCCATTTGCGACTCGGACGCTGCCGCACTGCTAAGTTACACATGCCCCGGCACAGAAAGCACACACATATTTCTACACGTATGCCATCAAGGTTATCGGTATACCACCACCACCGCCACCACCGCCACCACCGCCACCCCCGCCACCACCGCCACCACCGCCACCACCGCCACCACCGCCACCACCGCCACCACCGCCACCA
>Ga0114981_10003069_pt1 | contig 10668 bp, 10 predicted proteins | sample S_140806_MF_Meta_FD_87028 | JGI IMG/M metagenome (GOLD analysis project Ga0114981, IMG submission 87028) | Freshwater microbial communities from Lake Simoncouche, Canada to study carbon cycling - S_140806_MF_MetaG | ecosystem: Environmental > Aquatic > Freshwater > Lake | place: Lake...
GCGCGCCAGATCCTCGGCCCCGCCTGGATGGAAACCTACGTCGCCCAGGCCAATGCCGGTGGCATCGAGCGCGTGCTGGTGTGAGCACGGCCCCGACCTGAAACGACGCTGAACACAAGAACTTGGAGACGCCCATGGCCGGCCTGACCAGCTCGACCCCCACCCCCACCGCGCTGACGCTGCACCAGACCTCGCGCGTGCTGGAAATTGGCTTCGACGATGGCAAGACCTTCCGCATCCCTTTCGAGCTGATGCGCGTGTACTCGCCCTCGGCCGAGGTGCAGGGCCACGGGCCGGGGCAGGAGGTGTTGCAGACCGGCAAGCGCGACGTGGGCATCACCGACCTGCAGACTGTGGGCCACTACGCCGTGCAGCCCACCTTCAGCGACGGCCACGACACCGGCATCTTCTCCTGGGACTACCTGTACCACCTGGGTGCTGCGCAAGAAGCCCTGTGGGCCCAGTACGAAGAGCGCATTGCCGCAGCGGGCACGCACCGTGACGCACCCATGGCTGCCGCAGGCGGCGGTGGTGCCTGCGGGCACCACCACTGACGCGCCGCGGCGCCTGGTGCCGGCCGGCACCGTGCGGGCTACGTACAAGGGTGACTGAGCAGGGCGCTTCTTCGAGTCAGCCCCCGCCTTGAGCACGCGCAGGGCAGGGCGCTGCTGATCCGTCGCCGGTTGACGTTGCGGCCCTAGGATGCATTCGCATCTTGCCGGCCTGCCACGTACTCACCGATGAAGAGTTCTGCGCCAAGCGCGCCCTCCGTCATGGAGCACAAGCCGTTGTTGGTGCTGATGGTGGCCGTTTCCCTGGCCTTGGCTTGGATCCTGCAGCCGTTCTTCAGCCCGCTCCTGTGGACGCGTCCTCAATCAGCGTCGAGACGCTCAATGGCACGGTGATGTTGTCCGGATTTGCAAAGAACGCCACCGAAAGGACGACGGCCGAAGGCATCGCACGCAATGTCAGTGGCGTGAAGGCCGTCAAGAACGAGATCGCCGTGCGGCCCTGATCGCATCAGCAGGGCCGGCAGGCCCGCCTGGAGGGAGCGTGCCGCACGCGCGACAATCCCCCCATGGCACGTACCCACTTCGGTTTCCAGACGGTCGATGAGGCTGAGAAGGCCGCGCGCGTGCGCGGTGTGTTCGACTCCGTGGCCAAGCGCTACGACTTGATGAACGACCTCATGTCGGCTGGGCTGCACCGGGCCTGGAAGTCCTACACGGTGGCGGTGGCCGATGTGCGCGAGGGCCAGAAGGTGCTGGACATCGCCGCCGGCACGGGCGATCTCACCCGGGCCTTTGCCCGCCGTGCGGGTGAGCGCGGCGTGGTGGTGCACACCGACATCAACGAGGCCATGCTGCGCGAGGGGCGTGACCGGCTCGTTGACGAAGGCCTGGTGCTGCCCTCCACGGCCTGCGACGCCGAGCACCTGCCCTTCAAGGACCAGACCTTTGATCTCGTGAGCGTCTCCTTCGGGCTGCGCAACATGACGCACAAGGAGGCCGCGCTCAGGGAGATGAACCGGGTGCTGCGCCCGGGCGGGCGCCTGCTGGTGCTGGAGTTCAGCAAGGTGGCGCCGGCCCTGCAGGGCGCTTACGACTGGTACTCCTTCAAGGTGCTGCCGCGCATCGGCCAATGGGTGGCGGGTGACGCCGAGAGCTACCGCTACCTGGCCGAGTCCATCCGCATGCACCCCGACCAGGCCACGCTCAAGGCCATGATGAAGGACGCGGGCTTTGGCCATGTGGACGTGCACAACCTCACGGGCGGCTTGGTGGCGCTGCACGTAGGCGTGCGCTGCTGAGGGGCGCAGGGGCAGGCCTGAGCGGCGCTGCACCCGCCGCAGCCCGAGCGGGCCGTGTGGGCCGTGTGGGCCCAGTCTGAACTGGGTGACTGAACCGGATGGGGTTTCGTTCTCTGGTGCGGTGCTGCGTTTGCGCAGTTCGTCCAGGCCAGCTGCGTGGCGCAATGGAAAGTCTGATTCACGGGTTTTCCTCTCATGCAGCTTGGCGCAACTGCGATCACCGGCACCTCCGAAGCCCTCGGTGCTTCATCGTCCTGGACCTTCGAGGTCACCGAGCGGGACATCCGCCGGTTCCTGCAGGCCATTGGGGACTCTTCTCCTGACCCCGACCCGGATCCGGAACCACAGGGGCTGGACAGACCTCCTGGCACGCGCCCTTGGCCCTTTCAGTTGCCGCTGGTGCTGCCTGAACTGCGGGTGTTGCCCACGCCCATGCACATCTTCATGTTCAGCGCCATCACCTGGAACCGCCACCACATCCACTACAGCGCCGATGCGGCGCGGGCCGAGGGGGTCTTGTGTATCCAAGCGGCTTTCTGAGGTCTGTGGCCAGGACCTGGCGCCGGCACGGCGTTTCGGCGGCCTGCCAGTGGGGGCTCGAAGCCTTGATCAATGGCATCGTGCCTTTCGAGCGGCTGCACATCATCGAATTGCAGCGCGACGCTGACATGGCGGGTCTTGGCCGGACGCCACCCCCTGCTGCGCCACGGACTGGGGCGGGGCACCCGTCTGAGGCTGTCGTCGCTCCAGCCTTCAGCACACGCGTGGCTGACGATGCCACGCTCGAAGCACTGCACCGTGCGAAGCGGGGCTTGGAGCGCGCCTGGGTGGGTGCGGTGTCCCACACCCTGGGGCCCTGGCTGCACCGGCGCCTGCTGCGCCAGGCCAGGCGCAGCGACCACCACACCTACGCCTGCTTTCACCGCTCGCCAGTGCAGCTGGCAGCACTCACCGGTCCGGTGCTGGCGCATCTGGGGATGGACAGGTCTGCGCCTGCACATCGGCCGGAGCGCCGGGCCCGCACCCTGCGGGTCCTGCTATTCGCGTGCTCCAACGGCGCCGAGGCCTACACCTTGTCGGCCTGGCTCGCTCAGGAGCGGCCCGACCTCGACGTGCTGATCGAGGCCTCAGACCTGCACCCGGACATGGTCGAACATGCTCGCCGGGGGCGCTACACCTGGGACGAGGTGGCGCAGCACCACCCCTTGCCTGAACGTTTCATCGCGCAGGTCTTCGATCGCGACGGCGACCACTTCGTGGTCAATCAGCGCACGCGTTCGCGGGTGCGCTTCTCCTGCGCCGACATCGTCCGCGACGACCTGCGGGGCCGCTTCGGTGAAGCAGATGTCGTCCTGGCGCAGAACGTGTTCTTCCACCTGCCGCCTGCCCTGGCCCGTCGTGCCTTTGGCAATGTCGTGGCCACGGTGTCGCCTGGTGGTGCGTTGTTCGTGGAGGGCATGGATTTGGATCTGCGCGTGGCCCTGACCAAGGCGCACGACTTGAAGCCGCTGGGCTGGCGCACCCGGGACATCTACGAGGAGAGCCGGCGCCACATCCCGGCCCGGTGGTGGCAGGTCTACTACGGCGCGGAGCCTTGGGGCGCGCTGCGGCGCGAGCCGCAGCGCCGGTATGGCTCGATCTTTCTCAAGCAGCCCGGACGGCCACTGCCCTCTGCGCAGGCGTTGGCCGCGTGACCGGGCTGGGTGCGGCCGGCGTCGCTAGAGCACCCAGCGCTTCCAGCGGACTGACAGTCTCTCTGCAGCCCTGCCCGGCGCCCGAGAGGCTCGCCTCCGATTGGCAAGCTCTTCAGGCCCAAGCCGAGTCGAGCTTCTTCACCAGCTGGACCTGGATGGCCTGCTGGCTGGCCCACCTGAGGCCGGAGCAACGGCCTGCCCTGGTGCGTGTGCATAGCGGCCCTGAGCTCGTGGGATTGGGCGTGGTGCTGCGGCAGGCGAAGCGGCGGCTGCGCTGGTGGCCGTCCCTGGCTTTGCACCTGCATGCCACGGGCCAGAGCGTGCAGGACGACATCACCATCGAGCACAACGGCTGGCTGGCGCGGCGCGACCTGGTGGAGCAGGTGGAGGCGGCCGTGGCCCGGCAGTTGTGGGCGCTGGTGCCTGGCGTGGACCAGATCCGCGTGCCTGGCGTCTCGGCCCGGCATGACCGATGGCGTGGGTTTGCGGCGCCTGTGCGGGAGGTGCGGGAGCACACCGAGCAAGCCTACCGGGTGGACCTGGCACAGTTGCGGGCTTGCGGCCGGGCGTATCTGGACAGTCTCGGGGCGCCAACCCGCTCCTCTATCCGGCGAAGTCTCAGGCTGTACGAGGGGCTCGGGCCGCTGGTGCTGACGGCTGCCGCCACGGTCGACCAGGGCCTGGCCTTCCTGGCCCGCCTGAAGCACTTTCATCAGGTGGCCTGGCAGGCCAGAGGCCGGCCTGGGGCCTTTGCCAACCCCTTGTTCGAGGATTTCCACCAACGGCTGGTGCGCAGCGGCCTGCCCGCCGGCCAGGTGCAGTTGCTGCGCTTGACGGCAGGGTCTGACGAGGTGGGCTACCTCTACAACTTCGTCCACGGTGGCCAGGTGCTGTCCTACCAGAGCGGCTTTCATTTCGGGCTCACCGAGCGCAACCACCACCCGGGCCTGGTGACCCACGCCCAGGCGGTGCAGCAGGCCCTGGAGGCTGGCCTGGACGGCTATGACTTCCTGGCGGGAGAGGCCCGCTACAAGCAGCAGCTGGCCAATCAGACCTACCCGATGACCACCTTCACGCTGCAACGGCCCAGCCTGGGCTGGCGGCTCGAGCAACTGTGGCGGGGTTGTCAGGACTGGCGCCAACGTCTGCGTTCTCACGTCCGCATGCCGGGCTGAGTTTGCGCAGCTTCACCCTGCAGGCCGCGTGGCGCAATCGGGGTGTTGTGTTCAGGAGCCCACCCGACGTGATGACCTCTCAGTCTTTTCCGATCTCCGCTGCCAGTTCCGTTGGGGCTGGCGGCGTCGCGCTTGCACGGCGGACCGCATGGTGCTTGGCGTGGTGCCTGGGCCTGATAGGCGGGGGGGCGTTGGCCGCCGGCGAGCGCTCAGATGCGTCAGCGGCTGCAGCGCCGTGGGGTCTGTCGCAGGCCTTGCCGGCTGCTTCAGGAGGTCAGGCCTCACCGGCTGCCTCAGCGACTTCCGCCGAAGAGTACCGACTGGCCGCAGGCGACATGCTGCGCATTGCGGTGTACCAGAACCCGGATCTGACGCTGGAGGCCCGCGTGAGCGAAGCGGGGCTGCTGAACTTCCCTCTGCTCGGGCCCGTTCGGCTGGCCGGCTTGACGGTGTCTGCTGCCGAGCAGCTGATTGCACGCGGTTTGCGCGAGGGGCAGTTCGTGCGCCAGCCGCAGGTCAATCTGTCCGTCACGCAGGTGCGCGGCCACCAGGCCAGCGTGCTCGGGCTGGTGAACCGGCCCGGACGCTTCGCGCTGGACGCCTCTGGCCTGCGCTTGACCGACCTGCTGGCCATGGCCGGGGGAACGTCCACTGGTTCGTCGGACACCGCCGTGGTCACCGGCTTTCGGCAGGGGCAGCCCTGGCGCGTGGAGGTGGACCTGCCTTCGCTGTTCGGCCCCGGCGGACACGGCCGTGACGTCGCCATCGCCCATGGCGATACCGTCTGGGTCGACCGGCAGCCTCAGGTCTACATCTACGGCGAGGTGCAGCGTCCCGGGCCCCTGCGGCTGGAGCGCGGCATGACGCTGATGCAGGTGCTGGCCACGGGCGGTGGACTCACGCCCCGGGGCACGGACAAGGGCATCCGCCTGCACCGCCGTGGCTCCGATGGCCGCTTGCAACTGGTGCAACCCGCGATGGACGACACCGTCCGCGACGGGGATGTGGTGCACGTGCGCGAAAGCCTGTTCTGAATCACCAGAGGTCTGCGATGAATCTCGTCTCCTTCATGGCCGCCCTGCGCTCGCGGGCTGGTCTGGCTTTGGGTGTGTTGCTGTTGACCGTGGGTGCGGCGCTGGGCGCCAGTTGGTGGGTGCCCCGAGCCTATGTGGCCACGGCCACGGTCATCGTGGACCAGGGACGGCCAGATCCCCTGGCGGCGGCCTCGGGCTGGCAGCCCCCGACATCGGGTGCGCTGTCCACGCAGATGGACATCATCCGCAGCGACCGCGTGGCCGTGGAGGTGGTGCGGCGCCTGGACTTGAGCTCGGACCCGAACATTCGCCAGGCTTGGGAGGAGACACAGCGGCCGGGGGCACTTACGGCGGCCCTGGGCGCTGACAAGGGGCCGGCGCCCGCTGGCCCGGTACAGGCCGTGGTGAGCTTGGCTGTGCCCGCCGCGCAGGCCTTGCCGGTGGCCTCCAATCCCCCGTCGACAGGCGCCAGTGCCGGCGCAGGACTGCCCGCCACGCCCATCGAATCCTGGATTGCCGAGCGTTTGCTCAAGGCGCTGGATGTCAAGCCCGCGCGCGACTCCGATGTGCTGTCCATTCACGTCCGCTGGGGCACTCCAGAGCGCGCCGCGGCGCTGGCCAATGCCTTTGCACAGGTCTATCTGGACACGAGCGTGCGCCTGCGGGCAGACCAGGCGCGGCGTTACGCCGGCTTCTTCGAGGGGCGCGTGCGGGATGCCCGAGAACAACTGGAGCAGGCCCAGGCCCGGCTGTCCTCTTTCCAGCGGGTTCGAGGCGTGGTGGTGGGCGATGACCGGCTGGACATCGAGAACGCCCGCTTGAACGAGTTGTCGTCTCAGCTGACCTCGTTGCAGGCGGCGGTGGCCGAGTCCGGCAGCCGCCAGACCCAGTCGCAAGGGTCGTCGGCAGACCGCATGCAGGAGGTGCTGTCTCACCCCGCAGTCCTGGCCTTGCGCAGCGACCTCACCCGCGCCGAGGCCCGGGTGCAGGAGCTCAATGCGCGCCTGGGCGACAACCACCCGCAGGTGCTGGAGGCGGGTGCCCAGGTGGGACTGTTGCGGTCCCGTCTGGAGACGGAGACGCGGCGCGTGGCCGGTGGCGCCTCGGTGTCCAACACCATCAACCGCCAGCGCGAGAGCGAAGTGCGCTCGTCCCTGGATTCGCAGCGCCAGCGGGTGCTTAATCTGAAGGCCGTGCGTGACGAGGGCCTGGTGCTGGCGCGCGACGTTGACGGCGCTCAGCGCAGCTATGAGAGCTTGATGGCACGCCTGCAGCAAAGCAGCCTGGAAAGCCAGGCCACCCAGGGCCGGGCGCACCTGCTGTCCGCCGCCCAGGTGCCGCTGGTGCCTGCCACGCCGGGCTGGCCGGTACGCGCGGGTCTGGCCTTGGGCGTGGGCTTGCTGTTGGCCTTGGGCGCGGTAGCGTTGGCCGAGCGGGCAGACGCTCGCGCCCGTTTGCCCTTGGACACGGCGCGCTGGCTGGGCGTGCCCTTGCTGGGCGTGCTGCCGGGGCCTGGAGAGCGCGGCGCCTTCGCGCCCAACAAGTCCGCCATGGTCCGGCCCTGGCACCTGGGCCGCCTGCCCGCGCCGCCTGTGGCCCGCACCGTAGGCCACCTGGCGTCCCACCCGGCTTCGACCTGAAGTGTCCTGGCGAGCTTCCCAGCCAGATTCCAAGCCGGATCCTGAGCCGGACCCCCAGCGAGATTCCAAGCAAGATTCCAAGGAGTGCACCCTGATGGCGAGATTTCGTGAAGCAGTTGCCGTGGCGAGGGTGGACAACGCGCAGCCTGAACCGGCCGATTCGCCCTGGGCTGCCGTGGCTGCGCTGCAGGAACGTCGCCTGGGAGAGATCCTGGCGCAGCGGCTGAACCTGCCCGAGCAGGAACGGGACCGCATCGCCGCCGTGGCTCGGCTGCGAAAGGTGCGCTTCGGTGATGCCGCCGTGGCCCTGGGCTTGGCATCGGCTCAAGATGTCTTCCTGGCTCTGTCTTCGCAGTTCCGGTACGCGTGCGCTTCCGACGCACTGGGCGATGGCGCTGCCGAGCAGGTGATGCTGCGCAAACCCCGCTCCCCGCAGGCCGAAGCCGTGAGGGCCTTGCGCAGCGAGCTCTCCCGGCAAGTCTTCACGGACGGCGCACCAGCGGCGTCGCTGGCTGTGGTGAGCCCACGGTCGCAGGACGGCAAGTCTTTTCTCTGTGCCAACCTGGCGGTGGCGTGGTCTCAGGCCGGCCGACGCACCCTGCTCATCGACGCGGACCTGCGCGGCCCCCGCCAGCACCAGATGTTCGGCATCGACGACGCGACGGGCTTGTCCAGCCTGCTGGCGGGCCGCTCGGGGCTGGAGGCCATCGCCCGGGTGGACGACGTACCCGGCCTTTGCGTCCTGCCGGCAGGGCCCCTGCCGCCCAACCCGTTGGAACTGGTGGACAGCCCCGTGTTCCGTGACCTGATGGACGAGTTGAGCCATCGCTTTGACCAGATCGTGGTGGATACCCCGGCCAGCGCCTACGGTGCCGACGCGATGGCCATCGCGGACCGCTGTTCGGCCACCCTGGTGTTGGCGCGGCGTCATGCTTCCAGCCTGGCCTCGCTGGCGGCGTTGACGGGGCATCTGGCCCAGGGGCAAGCCCGCCTGGCTGGTGTCGTGATGAACACCTTTTGAGTCTCGTCCGTCGAATGCGCAAGGTCTGCTTTGTGGGGCTGGACAACCTGCCGGTGATCTCGCGTGCGCACAACCGCCATGGCATCGGTGGTGAGCAGGTGCAGCACACCTTGCTGGCCCGCGCGCTGGCGCGGCGCGGATTAGACGTGTCCATGGTGGTGGCCGACTACGGTCAGCCCGATGGCCTGGAAATCGACGGCGTGCGCCTGCACCGCGCCCACGGCCTGGACGCTGGCGTGCCCGTGCTGCGGTTTGTACATCCGCGGCTGACCGGGCTGTGGCGCGCGTTGACCCGTGCCGATGCGCAGGTGTACTACGTCAGCACGGCCAGCCCGCAGTTGGGGGTGGTGGCGGCGTTTGCCCGGTGGCACGGCCGGCGCGTGGTGTTTCGCATCGCGCACGACCTGGACTGCGACCCCCAGCGCCTGCTGATCCGTTTCTGGCGCGACCGCAAGCTCTACGAGTGGGGCCTGAGGCGCGCCCACGTGGTGCTGGCGCAAAGCGAGCAGCAACGGTCGGCGCTGAAGTCCAACTACGGCCTGGACAGCCGCGTGGCTGCCATGCTCGTGGAGCCCGCAGCACACGACCTGGGCTTTGGGCCACGTGACGTGGCTGTGCTGTGGGTCAACAACCTGCGGCCGTTCAAACGGCCGGACCTGGCCCTCGCCCTGGCGGCTCAACTGCCCCACCGACAGCTGCACATGATCGGCGGACCGCAGTCCGGCCATGAGGAGCTGTTTGCGCGCACGCGGCGCGACGCCGCCGATCTGCCCAACCTGCTGTTCCACGGCAGGGTGCCGTACCACGACGTCAACGACTTCTACGAGCGTACCCGGGTCTTTGTCAACACCTCGGACTCCGAGGGTTTCCCCAATTCCTACCTGCAGGCCTGGCGGCGCGGTGTGCCCACGGTGTCCTTCTTTGACCCGGACGGCCTGATCCGCCGGCGTGGCCTGGGGCACGCTGCCACGTCCCTGGCGGACATGAGCGCTGCGGTGGACCGCCTGACCAGCCAGCCGGCCGAGTGGCAGGCCGCCAGTCAACGTTGCCGGCAGTTCATGGACGAGCACTACGGCGAAGAACAGGTCCTGAAACCCTACTTGGAGGCCTTGCATGGCTGAGTTACGCCCTGTGGCGCCAGACCGCACCGCGCCGGCCTTCATCGTCACGGTGGACACCGAGGGCGACAACCTCTGGGCGCGGCCTCGTGCCGTGACCACGCACAACGCCCGGTATGTGCAGCGCTTTCAGGGGTTGTGCGAAGCCTTTGGGCTGCGCCCTACCTGGCTGACCAACGACGAGATGGCGCGTTGCCCCCAGTTCCTGGCCTTCGGACGAGCGCTGGTGCGCAGGGGGGGCGGCGAGATCGGCATGCACCTGCACGCCTGGAACAGCCCGCCGCTGGTGCCGCTCACGCCGGACGACATGCAGGCCCAGCCCTTTCTCACCGAATACCCGGCCGAGGTGGTGGAGGCCAAGGTGGCCCACATGGCCCGCTTGCTGCGCGACCGTTTTGAGTGCGAGATCGTCAGCTACCGAGGCGGACGCTGGGCCCTGGATGCCACCTGCGCGCAGGCCCTGGTACGCCATGGCATCCGCGTGGATTGCTCGGTGACGCCCGATGTGCGGTGGCAACGCGCGCGCCTGCCGGCCGAAGGCCCGCGCGAGGCGGCCGTGGTGGACTACCGCGGCTTTGGCACACGGCCCTACTTCCTGGACCTGAACGACCCCCGCCGTGCCGGCGACTCGGCGCTCCTGGAAGTGCCCATGACGGTGCTGCCTTCCAGCCTGTACCAGCACCTCCCGCGCGCCTACAGCGTGCCATTGGTGCGGCGGTGGTGCTGGGCCTGGCAGCCCACGCACCACTGGCTGTACCCCAACGGGCGCAACCTGGAGGCCATGCTGGGCATCGTGCGCCGCGCCGTGGACCAGCGTTGGCCGTACCTGGAGATGGTGCTGCACTCCTCGGAGTTGATGCCGGGTGGCAGCCCGACCTTCACCGACGCGGCGTCCATCGAGGCCCTGTACCGTGACCTGCAGGTGCTGTTCCGCTCGGTGGCGGCCCACTTCCGCGGCATGACGTTGGGCGAGTTCGGGGCGCAATGGTCGTTGTCGGTCGCCTCCCAGCAGATGGCGGGTGCCGCGCCACCGATGGCGCGGGTGGGTGGAGGGCGGGCGTGAATCTGCCGCACGTTTGCTTCATCGCCCAGCACATCTACCCTGTGCTGTCGGGCCACCGGGGCATTGCCTTTGTAGGTGGGGCCGAGGTGCAGCAGAGCGTGCAGATGCGGGCC
>Ga0114981_10003074_pt1 | contig 10660 bp, 10 predicted proteins | sample S_140806_MF_Meta_FD_87028 | JGI IMG/M metagenome (GOLD analysis project Ga0114981, IMG submission 87028) | Freshwater microbial communities from Lake Simoncouche, Canada to study carbon cycling - S_140806_MF_MetaG | ecosystem: Environmental > Aquatic > Freshwater > Lake | place: Lake...
CAAGAACCCGCCCCCTAAACCCCTTAGCTGAGCTTCTAGTTTGGTCGGCATATCAGGCACGGTCAAAACGTCTTGTCCGCCCAACAGTCCAATGGTGACGCCTTCTCCACGGGGGACCGAATCGGCCACAGCCACCGCTCGGTGTTTTTGAAGAAGGGCATCGCTGAGTGGTTCGGTTTCCTTGGCCAAGGGATGGTGCGGGGCGATGGCATAGACAAAACTCAGCTCCCCCAAACTTTGGTGCATGAATTCTGGGTGAGTGGCGGGAGAGATGAAGACACCAATGGCCAAATCGGCCTGACCGGATGTGATAGCGGCCAGGGTGCCCGACAGGGTTTCGTAGCGAATTCGCAACCGAGTGGGTGGGTTCAGGGCCAAGAAGCCTTCACACAATTCCATCACCACCGATCTTGAAATGATGCTGTCAACAGCAACCGTCAAGACCGACTCCCATCCTGTTGCCACGCGCTTGACCCGATTCGCCAGCGCATCAACGTCTTGGATCAGTCGTTTGGCTTCTCGAAGCAGCTCTTTGCCAGCTTCAGTGGGCTTGGCTTGTCGGCTGCTTCGGTCGAACAGCAACACGTCGAGGGCATCCTCAATTTGCCTCACACGGTAGGTCAAGGCGCTTGGCACCAAGCCGCGTTGTCTGGCGGCGGCGGCAAAACTTCCGGTCTCTTCGATGGCCAGCAGCATGCTGAGGGCATCGGGTGTGAGAAGTTCACTGGGAGACGTGCGCATTTTGAGTTCAAATAATTTGAATGATAACGACAAATTAAGTGGTTTTTATTGAAACTATTGGAATGTACAGTTCAGCCATTGAAATTTAAATACAAGAGGCCTCCAATGATTCAAATTCGTCGATCCGCCGAACGTGGTTATGCCGACCACGGTTGGTTGAAGTCATTTCACAGTTTTTCATTTGCGGGTTACTACGACCCAGCTTTCATGGGCTGGGGCAATTTGCGCGTCATCAACGAAGACCGTATTGCGCCCGGCACTGGTTTCGGCACCCATGGTCACAAAGACATGGAAATCATCAGTTATGTGCTGTCTGGCAACTTGGCCCACAAGGACAGCATGGGCAATGTCAAAGGTATTCCGCCTGGCGATGTGCAGCGCATGAGCGCAGGCAAAGGTGTGATGCACAGCGAGTTCAATCATGCTGAGGGCGAGACCACACATTTTTTTCAGATTTGGATTGAGCCCAATGTCATGGGCATAGAGCCGGGTTATGAGCAAAAAACAATTCCACCAGCCACCAAACGTGGCGCCTTGAAAGTGGTGGCTTCGCCCCAAGGTGAGGGCGATGCTGTGCAAATTTCTGCAGATGCAACTTTGTATGCCGGCTTGCTGGATGGCGAAGAAAAAGCCGCTGTTGTTTTGAACCCTTTGCGCAAAGCTTATGTGCACCTCATCCGGGGCGAGTTACACGTGAATGGACAAGCATTGAAGGGGGGCGATGCCGCCCTTGTTCAGGCTGAAACGAATCTTGAACTGACGCACGGCAAAGATGCCGAGGTCTTGGTTTTTGACTTGGCTTCTTAACAAACAAGAAGCTGTATTTTTTAATTCTTTTGGAGCACTCTCATGACTCAAACAGTCGTTATTTATCACTCAGGTTATGGCCACACACAGCGCGTGGCACAGTTTGTGGCACAGGGCGCCAATGCAGCGCTGATCACCATCGATGCCGATGGCAATATTTCGGACGCTGATTGGGAAACTTTGGATGCCGCTGACGCCATCATCTTTGGTTCACCCACATACATGGGCATGGCCTCTTGGCAGTTTAAGAAATTTGCCGATGCATCTTCCAAGCGTTGGTTCACAAGCGCGTGGAAAGACAAAGTAGCCGGTGGATTTACCATTTCAGCCAGCCCCAGTGGCGACAAGCTGTCGACCATTCAGTACTTCATGACATTGGCCATGCAGCAAGCCATGATTTGGGTCGGCCAGCCTGCCCTGAACGACGGTACGATCAACCGCATCGGTTCTAACTCTGGTGTGATGGCGCAAGTGGGTCCTACCAGCCCCGCAGAAGACATTCCGCAGGGTGACTTGGACACGGCCAAGGCTTATGGTGCACGTGTGGCTGCGGTGGCTGCTAAGTTGCGAGGATAAGTTGCGCGGTTAAGTTGCGCGGTTAAGTTGCGCGGTTAAGTTGCGCGATTAAGAGACAGAAGCCCTTAAGTGGGCTTCACTGTTTCTAGCAAAACATCAACGGCGCGGCGTTCGTCGAACACAAAACAGCCGCCCTCGTAGTGGGAGCCGTCGGTTTCCTCAAAGTACTTCAAAATACCACCCTCAAGTTGATAGGTGTGTGTCAAGCCATTTTGTTGCATGAAGATGGCCGCTTTTTCACAGCGAATGCCCCCAGTGCAAAAACTAATGATGGTTTTATCTTGCAGTTGTTCCTTGTGGGCCATGAGGGCATCGGGAAATTCTGTGAACTTGGTCAGGCGCCAGTCAATGGCACCTTTGAAGGTGCCTTCGTCGACTTCGTAATCGTTGCGAGTGTCCAAAACGACCACCGGCCTGCCGTTGTCGTCAAATCCTTGATCAAGCCAGCGTTTGGCTGTGGCAGGGGTCACAGACGGCGCGCGGCCTTCGGCAGGTCGAATGGTGGGGTGGTTCATGCGAATGATTTCGCCTTTGACCTTGACCAACATTTTTTTGAAAGGTGGTTCTTCTGACCAACTTTCTTTGGGCCTGATGTCTGAAAACCTAGGGTCTACATGGAGTTCAGCCACAAAAGCTCGTACGGCTTCGGCAGAGCCCGCCAAAAATAAATTGATCCCTTCCTCCGCCAGCAAAATCGTGCCTTTCAGGTCGAGTTTCATGCAGCGTTCTAGAAGCCGCAGGCGCAGATCTGCCGCATCCGGCAGTGGCACAAACTTGTAGCTTGAAATATTCAGAATATTGTTCACCCCCCTATTGTAGAAAACATCCAAAGCAGCTTCTACAATGGGCCTATGTTTGTCCATTTGCGCCTCCATTCCGAGTTTTCTATCGTCGATTCCACCTGTCGCATTGACGATGTGGTGAAGGCAGCTGCAGCCGATCAGCAGCCCGCTCTGGCCCTCACCGATTTGAGCAATTTATTTGGCGCCATCAAGTTCTACAAAGAAGCACGCGGCAAAGGCGTTCAACCTATTTTGGGTGCTGAAATATTTCTAGAAGGTTTGGGCGTTGACCCACTCGCTGTGTCGCGTGTCATGGTGCTGGTGCAAAGCTCGCAAGGCTACTTGAACCTTTCTGAATTGCTGGCCCGCGCTTGGACGCAAAACATGGTGAAGAACAATGCGGTGGTCAAGTTGTCATGGCTGCAAGAATTGTCTGAAGGCCTGATTTTGCTGTCTGGTGCACAAGCCGGACCAGTGGGTCAAGCTTTGGTGCAAGGTGACACTTCGCGTGCTGCCGAAATTGCCTTGCAGTTGGCCTCTATTTTTACACACCGTTTTTATTTGGAGATACAAAGAGCAGGACGACCAGAAGACAATGCCCATGTGGTCGAGGCCGTTAAATTGGCTTCGCGTTTGAGCTTGCCTGTGGTGGCCACGCATCCGGTTCAGTTTTTGACCGAGGATGATTACGAATCTCACGAAGCCCGAGTGTGTATATCTGAAGGCGAAATTCTGGGTAATCAGCGCCGAGTTCGCAAGTTCACACGCGATCAATATTTCAAGTCTTCAGCAGAAATGCAAGACCTGTTTGTCGATGTGCCCAGCGCTGTGGCCAACTCAGTTGAAATTGCCAAGCGGTGTAACTTGTCCTTGGTGTTGGGCAAGCCGCAACTGCCCAACTATCCCACCCCCATCACCGATGGCAAGCCCATGCCCATCGAGGATTATTTTCGATTGCTGTCGGTAGAAGGTTTGGAGGAGCGTTTGGTGCATTTGTACCCAGACACTGCCAAGCGTGAGACTGAACGCCCACGCTATGCCGAGCGTTTGGAATTTGAGATCAACACCATCTTGAAAATGGGTTTTCCTGGTTATTTTTTGATTGTAGGTGACTTCATTAACTGGGCCAAAAAGAACGGCTGCCCAGTGGGCCCGGGACGGGGTTCTGGCGCTGGCTCTTTGGTGGCTTATTCACTCAAAATTACCGATCTCGATCCGCTGCAATACAACTTGCTGTTTGAGCGTTTCTTAAATCCAGAGCGGGTGTCCATGCCCGACTTTGACATTGATTTTTGCCAAGCCAATCGCGACCGTGTGATTGACTATGTCAAAGACAAATACGGCCGCGATGCGGTCAGTCAAATTGTGACCTTCGGAACCATGGCTGCGCGCGCGGCCATTCGCGACGTTGGCCGTGTGCTCGACATGAGCTATACGTTTTGCGATGGCATCAGCAAGCTGATTCCCAACAAGCCCGGTCAGCACATCACCATTGATGGCGCCATCAAGGCCGAACCTATCTTGGCCGAGCGTTTGGAAAAAGAAGACGAAGTCAAAACTTTGTTGGCGCTGGCGCAAAAGTTAGAAGGCATGACGCGCAATGTGGGCATGCATGCTGGCGGCGTTTTGATCGCGCCTGGCAAGCTCACCGATTTTTGTCCTTTGTATCAGCAGCCGGGCAGTACCTCAGCCGTCAGTCAATACGACAAGGACGACGTGGAAGCCATTGGCTTGGTGAAGTTCGACTTCTTGGGCTTGGCCACCTTGACCATTTTGGAATTAGCGCGCGAGATGATCGTGAAGCGGCACAAGGGACAAGAAAACTTCGCGTTTGAAAATATACCGCTCAACGATGCGGCCACTTACAAGTTGTTTGCCGATGGCCGCACCGAGTCAGTGTTCCAGTTTGAAAGTCGCGGCATGCAGGGCATGTTGAAAGATGCGCGGCCGTCACGCCTCGAAGACTTGATTGCCTTGAATGCTTTGTACCGCCCAGGCCCCATGGATTTGATCCCCAGTTTTGTGGCGCGCAAACATGGCCGCGAAGTGGTGGAGTATCCGCACCCCTTGGTTGAGAAAGTGCTGTCTGAAACCTACGGCATCATGGTCTACCAAGAGCAGGTGATGCAAACCGCGCAGGTCTTGGGAGGCTACAGTTTGGGCGGCGCCGATTTGTTGCGCCGAGCCATGGGTAAGAAAAAAGCCGAAGAGATGGCCGAGCACCGCGCCATTTTCCGCAAGGGCGCAGAGGTCAATGGCTTGTCGGAAGTCAAAGCCGATGAAGTCTTTGACTTGATGGAAAAGTTTGCGGGCTACGGTTTTAACAAATCTCACGCTGCGGCCTATTCTTTGTTGGCGTACCACACCGGTTGGTTGAAGGTGCATTTCACCGCAGAGTTTTTCTGCGCCAACATGACCATTGAAATGGACGACACCGACAAACTCAAGGTCTTGTTTGAAGATGCTTTGAAGTTTGGCATCAGCTTCGATCCACCAGATGTGAATCGAGGGACGCACCGATTCGAGCCAGTTTCAGACAAAGTCATTCGATATGGCTTGGGTGCCATCAAGGGCACGGGCCAGCAAGCCATCGATGCCATCGTGAAGGCGCGCGAGGAGGGTGGACCTTTCACCAGCCTTTATGATTTTTGTGTGCGCGTAGACCGCAGTCGCTTGAATAAGCGGACTGTTGAAGCCTTGGTTAAGGCGGGTGCCTTTGATTCTTTGCAACGCAATCGGGCAGCATTGGCGGCCTCCATTGACCGCGCGTTTGATTTTTCGACGGCCACAGCGGCCAACGCCAATCAAGGTGGCTTGTTTGACATGATGGGCGACGATGCTCACGGCTCTAGCACGCAAGAACCCGATTTGGTGGATGTCCTTCCATGGGGTGTGAAAGAGCAGCTGACCTGCGAAAAAACAGCGGTTGGTTTCTATTTGTCTGGCCATTTGTTTGATGCTGTAGAGCGCGAAGTCCGTTTGTTTGCCAAACGCAAAATTGACGATCTGATCGACAGTCGTGAGCCCCAATTGCTGGCGGGCATTGTGAGTGATTTACGCATCATCAATGGCCAGCGCGGCAAGCTGGCCATCTTCAAGCTCGACGACAAGAGCGCTGTCATGGAAGCCACAGCCGATGAGGCCATGATCAACGCCCATCGGCATTTGCTGAAGGACGACGAGTTGGTCATTGTGATGGCCAAGATGCAAGCCGACCGCTTCTCTGGTGGCTACCGTTTGTCGATTCAACAAGTGTGGGATTTGCCCTCAGCACGTTGCCGCTTCGGCAAATTTTTGCGCGTGACCGTCAATGGCCGCGCACCTGAAGTTGCTCGCTTGGTCAAAGACTTCCCACCGCAACGTGAAATGACAGAGCAGGGTGAATTGCTAAGAGGCTTGCCCGTGCGCTTGAAGCTTGAGCGAAGGGGCGACAAAGTGGCTGCAGCGGCTGAGCTGCTGCTTGGTGAGCAAGCCAAATTCTTCCCAAGCGATGCAGCACTTTCAAGTTGGATTGCTCAAGCCGATCAAGGCAAAGCCGAAATCGTCTACGACATTTAATTGGGGTCAGATCAACATTAATTTGGTCAATAAGTTGAGGGGCAGCGCTAAAGGGGGCTTCCTCATACTGGGGTACCAGAAATCGTCAGCCCCCTTTAGCGCTGCCCCTCAACTTATTGGAAATAAATGTTGATCTGACCCCAATTAAATCAATCTTTAGGGCGAAAGCTAATTTCTAGAACAGGTGGAACTCGGCCGTCTTCGTCGCGGGGGAGGGTGTTGGTTTTATCGATGGCTTTTAAGACAGCGTCGTCCCAGGCTTTGTTACCGCTGCTAGACAGGAGCTTGCGGCTGATGATGGTGCCATCAGGGGATGTGCGAACTTCAACTTCGGCCTTGGGATTGCCTGCCACATCTTCCGTGAAAGTGATGTTGGGTTTGATGCGGGCGCGAATGCGGCCTGCATAACTGGCCGATGGCCCAGACGCTTTCAATGCTGTGCCTTTGGCATTTTCATCGCCCGAAGCACCAGCCATGCCTTGCATGCGTTTTAAGTTTTCCTTGCGAAGTGCTTCAGCTTGCTTTTCTTCAGCGGCGACTTTTTTGGCCTCTTCTTTGGCTTTCGTCGCAGCCGCTTCCTTCTTCAAGGCTTCTTCTTTCTTCTTCCTCTCTAGCTCCTTGGCCTTTTCCTTTTCTTTTTCTTTGGCTTTCTCTTTTTCCTTCTCTTTCTCTATTTTTTCTTTCTCCAGCTTCTCTTTCTCTAGCTTTTTCTTCTTCTCTAACTCAGCCTCTTTCTTCTCTTCTAACTTCTTCTTTTCTTTTTCTTTTTTCAGCGCAATGTCGGCGGCTTCCCGCTCTGCTGCAGCATTTACTTTGGGAGGCGCAGGCGGTGTGGGCTTGGGTTCTGGTTGGGGTTCAACAGGCTTCACAGGTTCCAGCGGTTTGACCGGTTCAGGCGGTGAGGGCTCGGGTTCATTTGCAGCCGGGGCTGCTTCAAGTGGCACCGCCGACCACAATTCTGCCGATGCTGACAAAGTGTTGGGTTCAGTTTTCCACTGAATGCCCCAGGTAAGGGCCAACAATAAAAGCAAGTGCATGAACAATGCAAACGACAAAGAACGACCCCATCCACCTGTGGGTGGTGGCGCAAATTCCTTGTGAGTGCGGGCTTTCATGTCGTGTGTTAAAAAACGAAGAGGGCCTTAAGGCATATCGAATGGCTCACAATTTGATAGCCCTGAATTGACATCAGTTCAAGGCGCAAGCTGGACGGAAAGCCCGACTCGCTGAATACCAGCCCGTTGCAACGTATCCATGACTTTGACCACCACTTCATACTTGACCTGGCGATCGGCACTGATGACAACCGCAGAATTGTTTTGTCCAGTTTGGGCCATCTGCACAGAATTGGACAAATTTTCGAAATTAATTTTAGACTTTTTGTTGTCGCTCACCATCTCAAGACTGTCGTCTTTTTGAACCACAATTTGAATCACTTGGTCAGGTTGCTTCGCGGCTTTGCCCACGCTGGGCAAGTCAACCATGCTGGGTGAGATCATGGGTGCAGTGACCATGAAAATAATCAGAAGCACCAACATCACGTCAATGAAAGGCACCATGTTGATTTCATTGATGGTGCGACGACCTCGTCCACGGTTGGAAACAGCAGGCATGTGTGTGCTCCCTAAAGATCAGTGACCAGAAGCTGAAAAACCAGAGCCAGCAGGGTTGACACCACCGGAGCCTGCCGAGCCCCCCAAACTTCTTTGTAAGATGTTGGAAAACTCCTCGATGAAGGTTTCCAGTTTGATGGCAACGCGGTCAATGTCGCGCGCAAAACGGTTGTAAGCCACAACGGCTGGAATGGCGGCAAACAAGCCAATGGCTGTTGCCACCAAGGCCTCAGCAATACCAGGTGCCACGGTGGCCAAAGTGACTTGCTGCATGCTGGCCAAGCCTGTGAATGCATGCATGATGCCCCACACCGTACCAAACAAGCCGACATAAGGTGAGACTGAGCCCACGGAAGCCAGAAAAGACAACTGTGCTTCGGCCACATCCATCTCACGTTGAAAGCTGGCACGCATGGCGCGGCGTGCACCATCTAACAGAGTGCCTGTATCGGAGATTCGGCGTTCGCGTAATTTTTGGTACTCGCGCATGCCGCTTGCAAAAATACGCTCCATGGGGCCAGACAACTTTGAATTTTGAACTGCAGCAGAAAACAATTCGTTCAGGCTGATGCCTGACCAAAACTGTTGCTCAAACTCTTCATTCAAGGTTTGAATGCGTTTGATGGCGGTAAGCTTGCCCACAATGGCTGCCCAACTGGCAATTGAGATGGCCATCAAAATGAGCATGACAAGTTGCACCACAAAACTGGCATGCAACACAAGTTGAATGATGGACATGTCTTGGTTCATTGAAGTGCTTCCAAAATTTGAGCCGGAATGCGGCCAGGTTTGAGGGTTTGGCTGTTCACCCAGCCAATTCGGATCATGCCTTCAGCAAGAAGCTTACGCTGACCGTTTTCGGTCAACCAAGCTTGTTGCATGAGTACCAAACTGGCGCGGCCAGATTCAGTGGTCTGTGCAGTGACTTCTAACAGGTCATCTAATCGAGCAGGAGAGAAGTACTTCACTTGCGTTTCGCTAACCACAAACATGCCGCCGCTCTCACCTTTCAAAGCGTGTTGCTCAATGCCCAGTGAGCGCAGCCACTCTGTGCGAGCCCGTTCAAAAAATTTCAAATAGTTGGCATAAAAAACGATGCCACCCGCATCGGTGTCTTCCCAGTAAATTCTGATGGGAAATTGATAGACGGGTTTCATGCGCGTGCGCGGCCAGCCTCACGGTCGGCCTGAACTTCATGGGATCGCAGTTGGGGTGCAAGACCTTCCAAAACTGCGTTCACATATTTGTGACCATCGGTGCCACCAAATTCTTTGGCCAATTCAATGCATTCATTTAAGCTGACACGCCAAGGAACATCGAGGCAATGTTTCATTTCGAAAACGCCTATCCACATGACAGCGCGTTCGATGGGGGAAATCTCGGCCATGCTCCGGTCTAGCAAAGGCAAGATGAGTTTGTCTAAGTCGGCAGCTTGCTCTGAGCAGCCATACAAAAGCGCATCGTAATGAGCTGAGTCGGCTTTGTGAAAACCAGACAGATCACGTGTAAAAAGGTCAATGTCAGCGGCTTCATTTTTACCCACCAAGACTTGGTACAAAGCTTGAAGGGCAAACTCACGCGCGCGACTTCGCGCCGATTTGCTGGCAGATTTGCCCATCTTGCGAGCAGTGGGTTTGCTGCTTTTTTCAGGCATCTCATTCATGCCAAAGCCTCATCGTCCAAATCTTCTTCACCAGCCGCCAGGTCTTCCATGAGCATGGCCATTTCGACTGCAACGCGCGCTGCATCGCGGCCTTTTTCGGTTTGTCGTGCAATGGCTTGCTCTAAATTTTCGGTGGTGAGAATGGCATTGGCAATGGGCACGTTGTAATCGAGCGCAATGCGGCTGACGCCTGCACCAGATTCATTGGCCACCAATTCGAAGTGATAGGTTTCGCCGCGGATGATGCAACCCAAGGCAATCAAAGCATCGTACTCGCCGCGCTCAGCCATGGCTTGCAAGGCAATGGGCACCTCTAAAGCGCCAGGCACCAACACGTGGTCGATGTCGTGGACGCCAAGCGCCTCGAGTTCCTGAATGCAAGCGACTGCCAGTGCATTGGTAATGCCGTCGTTGAAACGGGCTTGCACAATGCCAATGTGAAGGCCTAAACCATCTAATTCTTGTTCGATACCTTTGTCTGCGCCTTGCATCTTCATTCCTTTGGGATGTAACCAGTGACTTCAACGCCATAACCCGCCATGCTGGGCATGCGTCTGGGTTGGCCCATCAATTTCATTTTGTGAACGCCACATTCGCGAACAATTTGAATGCCCACACCATAGGTGCGCAAATCCATTTTGCTTCTGTTGGGCGCCTGTGCTGAGCGTGCGCGGCCTTCAAACTGCGCTAACAATTGAGCAGCGCTTTCACCGCAATTCAGGAGCACGGCCACACCTTGCCCTTGCTTGTTGATGTACTCGAGGCTGTTTTCCAAACTCCAAGAGTGCATTTGACGTCCCACTTCGAGCACATCAAAAACCGAGAGCGGTTCGTGCACTCGAACAGGCACTTCGGTGTCGTTTTGCCATGTGCCTTTGATCAGGGCTAAGTGCAAGGATTGGCTGGGCTTGTCCTTGAAG
>Ga0114981_10003083_pt1 | contig 10646 bp, 7 predicted proteins | sample S_140806_MF_Meta_FD_87028 | JGI IMG/M metagenome (GOLD analysis project Ga0114981, IMG submission 87028) | Freshwater microbial communities from Lake Simoncouche, Canada to study carbon cycling - S_140806_MF_MetaG | ecosystem: Environmental > Aquatic > Freshwater > Lake | place: Lake...
ATTATCTGGGGTGTTGGCAACGAAAACGCCGACAGCGACGCACGGCTGGCCTTCATGCGCACCTTGGCCGAAACCGCCCGGAAGCTGGACCTGAGCCGCTTGGTCAGCGCCGCCTGCCTGATCAACCGCGAGCACTTCCGCATTGAAGACCGCCTGGCTGAGCACCTCGACGTGATCGGCATCAACGAGTACTTTGGCTGGTACGAACCCGGCTTCGAAGGCCTGCGTCGGCTGCTAGCGAACTCGCAACCAGATAAACCTGTGATGATCACCGAGACAGGCGCGGACGCCCTGGCAGGCCACCACGGCAGGCCGGACGAGCTCTTCACCGAAGAATGCCAAGCACGGGTGCTGACAGCGCAGGTGGAGATCAGTGCTTCAGCGCCCTACGTCTGCGGTATTGCCCCCTGGCTACTCTACGACTTTCGCTCTGAGCGCCGGCACACCGTCTTCAACAAAGGCTTCAACCGCAAGGGCGTCATTGCCGAAGACAAGACCACCCGCAAACTCGGTTTCCACGCGCTGGCCGCATGCTATGCGGCACTGAAAGACCGAACCTGAGCGGCTGGGCCGCACATGCCCGTCAAGAAAGCAGGGCTTGGAGGCAAAACGGTCGCTTTCATCGCTTACCATCACATGAGCCAAATATGGCTCTATGCCGCATGGTTATTAGCGCAATAGCTATTGATTAAATAGCGCTTTCACCTGTGTGCCGCGCAGACCGCCCATGGGTTTCGCAGGTATATTTCCCGCATGCTCCTGCCACCCACCCCCGCCCTGCTGGCCAAGCTGAGTGCTGTGGCCGCGCCGGTCAACACGGCGCAACGGATTGCAGATTTTGCCGCTCGGCGGCTATGTGCTGGCGGTCACGACCCGCAAAGCCTGGACCAAGCGGTCCAGATCAGCCTCCGAGGTGTAGATGGCCGGTGACACCCGGATGCACTGGCCCTTGGCCACGCCGGCGCGGCGCACGGTAAAAACACCAAACTGGTCGCGCAATTGCGCCACGATGGCGTTGTTGTCAGCCGCAGTGCCCTTGCCCGCCAATCGAAACGAGGTGATGCCGGCAGCCATGCCGGGCTCATCAGGCGTCAAAATCTCCAAGCCCTTGAAGCCCCGCACCCGGCTCACCCAGTAATCTCGCAAATGGCGCAGGCGCAGCGCCTTGGCGCGCGGCCCGATCTGCTGGTGCAAGGCCAGCGCACCCGGCAGCGCCAGCACAGAGGCAAAGTTATAAGTGCCAGTGTGCACCCGCGAGCGGATGTCGGTCGGAGCCCAGTCTTCATCGCCCATGGCCCTATCCATATCGGCCAGACGGGACTTGGCCACGTAAATGAAACCGACGCCCAGTGGCGCGCCAATCCATTTGTGCAGGTTGAAGCCGATAAAGTCCACCCCCAGGTCCTGCACCTTGAAGTCGATCTGGCCCCAGGAGTGGGCGGCGTCCAGCACCACATCCACGCCACGGGCGCGGGCGAGACCAGCAATCTCGGCCACCGGCATCACCAGGCCGGTGCGGTGGCTCACATGCGTGAGCAGCAGCAGGGCCGCCTTGGGGTGATCGGCCAAGACCTTCTGATAGGTCTGGAGCACCGCCGCGCGGCTGGCCGGCTCAGGGATGCTGAACTTGACCACGTTGACGCCACGCCGCTCCTTGAGCCAGTTCATGGCGTACTGCATCGAGTCGTAATCCAGATCCGAGTACAGCACGGTGTCGCCCGGCTGAAGTTTGTTGTACCCGCCAATCAGCAGTTGCAACGCCTCAGTGGCACCACGCGTCAGGGCCACCTCTTCGGGCGCAGCGCCCACCGCAGCGGCCACCGCCAGGCGGGCCGCCTCGCCGTCACGGCCGAATTGCGTGCGGGCATAGAACGAGCTCTCTCGGTTGACCATGTCGGTCTTGGCCAGGTAGTCCAGGCGCACCGGCTCAGCCATGATGCCCCAGTACCCGTTCTCCAGGTTGACGATGCTGGGCGACACGGCGTAAAGCTTGCGCACGGCGTCCCAGTAAACGCTGTCGGTGGCAACGCCCGCGCTATTGAGCGCGGGCAGGGTCAGGGCGGGTGACTGGGCATGGGCGTTTGGTGCTGTGGCGGCGGCCGTGGCAGCAGCCAGGCCGAGCACAAAGCCGCGGCGGTTGGTTTCGATCATCGGTCTGACTCCTTGGCATGGACAAAAGTCCGTTTTAGCAAGCGCCTGTGACCAGCCGATGTCAATGCCTGGGTGACGCCTGGCTGGCGTCAGGCCGGCAGTGCCGCATATTGCTGTGCCAGCCGTTCAAACGCGGCTTGCTGCGGATCCACACCGGTCTCCTCCAGCATCAGACGCGCCACCGCCGGTGCCAAACGGGCCGCCAACCGGGCATCAAGAAACAGCAAGCGGGCACGCCGCGCCAGCACATCCTCCACCGTGCGGGCGTACTCACGGCGTGCGGCAAAGCGCACCATGGCCTGGGTCAGTCCGCCGCCGAGATCCCGGTCAGCGCCAGGCAAGGCCATCACGTCGGCGGCCTCGCTGCCATAGGCGTGCAAGCCAGGCGGATCGCAGAGGCGCGGAGCGCCGACGACAGGTACTTGCGCGCCGACCAGCAGATGGCGCTCGGACACACCAGCAGCGACACGAGACAGCAGCGACGCCTCAAAACATCGCTCCAACACATCCTCGGCCATGGCCCGGTAAGTGGTCCACTTGCCGCCGATCACGGTCACCAACCCGCTCTTGCTGACCAACACGGTGTGCTCCCTGCTGATGGACTTGGTGCTGGCATCATCCTCGGGTGGTTTGACCAGGGGCCGCAGCCCCACCCACACGCTCTTGACATCGATTGTGGCGGGCGCTCGGGTCAGGTAGCGGGCGGACTCGCCCAGAATGAAGTCCACCTCGGACTTGAAGGCCAGCGGTTCACGGGCCAGATCCTCGCGCGGGGTGTCGGTGGTGCCCAAAATGGTCTTGCCCAGCCAAGGCACAGCAAACAGTACCCGCCTGTCCGCTGTTTTGGGTACCAACAAGGCGTGGTCAGACGGCAGGAACTCTCGGTCCACCACGATGTGCACCCCCTGGCTCGGCGCCACCATGGGCGGGGCACTTTGATGGGTTGCCGCACCGTCCATCTGGCGCAAGCGATCCACCCAGACGCCAGCGGCGTTGATGACGCAGCGGGCCTGGACGCGGTGATCACGACCGGTCTCCTTGTCAGTGCACTGCAGCCCGACGAGCCTGTCCGCCCTGTGCAGCAGCCCGGTGACCTCGCAGTAATTGACCAGCAGGGCGCCCTGGGCGGCGGCCGTGCGGGCCAGCGCCAGGGCGAGTCGGGCATCGTCAAACTGGCCGTCCCAGTACTTGACGCCTCCCCGCAATCCCTGCGCCTGCACGGTCGGTAAATGGCGCAGGGTGGCCTCGCGGCTGAGGAACTCCGTCGGCCCCAGCCCAGCTTGGCCGGCCAGGGCATCGTAGAGCTTGAGGCCGATGCCATAAAACGGGGTTTCCCAGAATTTGTAGGATGGCATCACGAAGGGCAGCGGCTGCGCCAGATGCGGCGCATTGCGCAACAGCGTGGTGCGCTCATGAAGGGCCTCGCGCACCAGGCCGATGTTGCCCTGGGCCAGATAGCGTACGCCCCCGTGCACCAGCTTGGTGGCACGCGACGAAGTGCCCTTGGCGAAGTCATGCGACTCCAGCAACAGCACCGAAAAGCCCCGCAAGGCGGCATCCAACGCCACACCCAGACCGGTTGCGCCGCCGCCGATGATGGCCACGTCATACACCCGCGGTTCGGCCAGCCGCTGGATCAGCGCCGTACGGTTCATGGTCGCCATCGCCGCGCCAGGCTGGCTAAGCTACACAGGTTCATGGTCATTTCGCTTTCTTTGCCCAAGTAATATGTTGTCTTGTTGGCTTGAGCATGGCGTATTTTCCCCTGCTTGGTTCGCTACGCTGTGCCTTATGGTCAGTCCCTCATCATCCAAGAGATCCCATCATGACCTACTTGCTCGCCCTGGACCAGGGCACCTCCAGCTCCCGCAGCATCGTGTTCCGGCGCGACGGCAGCATCGTCGCCATGGCGCAGCGCGAGTTTCGGCAAATCTACCCGCAGCCTGGCTGGGTTGAGCATGACCCGCAGGAGATCTGGGCATCCCAACTGGCCACAGCGCGCGAGGCCCTGCAACAAGCCAACCTGCCGGCCAGCGCCATCACCGCCATCGGTATCGCCAACCAGCGTGAAACCACCATCGTCTGGAACCGCCGGACCGGTGCGCCCGTGTACAACGCCATCGTCTGGCAGGACCGCCGATCCGAACCGGCCTGTGCCGCCCTGCGAGAGCGCGGGCTGACCGAGCTGGTACAGCAGCACACCGGCCTGCGCATCGACGCCTATTTTTCGGGCACCAAAATCCAATGGATTCTGGACAAGGTGCCAGGTGCGCGCGCACTGGCCGAACGCGGCGAACTGGCGTTTGGCACGGTGGACAGCTGGCTGATCTGGCAGCTGAGCAACAAGGCCATGCACGTCACCGATGTCAGCAACGCGGCGCGCACCATGGTGTTCAACATTCACCAGAACCGCTGGGATGAGCGGCTGTTGTCTGAGCTGGACATCCCCTTGGCCATGATGCCGGAAGTGAAGACGTCGAGCGCGCAGTTTGGCCACACCGACCCGGACTGGCTGGGCGCGGCGATTCCTATCTGCGGCGTGGCCGGGGACCAGCAAAGTGCCCTGTTCGGCCAGACCTGCTGGCAGGCCGGGCAGGCCAAAAACACCTATGGCACCGGTTGCTTCATGCTGATGCACACCGGCGCCACCTGTGCCACCAGCCAGAACGGACTGATCACCACCAGCGCGGCCCAAACCTCGGCGACACCGGTCTACGCGCTGGAGGGCAGTGTGTTCATTGGCGGCGCGGTGGTGCAGTGGCTGCGCGACGGCCTGCGCGCCATCCGCAGCAGCAGCGAGGTGGAGGCCCTGGCGCACAGCGTGCCCGACGCCGGCGGCGTGATGATGGTGCCCGCCTTCACTGGGCTTGGCGCGCCTTATTGGAATCCCGATGCCCGTGGCGCTATCCTGGGCCTGAGCCGGGGCACCACCGTGGCCCACATCGCCCGCGCCGCCCTGGAGAGCATTGCGTACCAAAGTGCCGCCCTGCTCGATGCCATGAGCCGCGATGCAATGGCGAACGGCGGCGTGCCGGTGACCGAGCTGCGGGTGGACGGTGGCGCCTGCGTCAATGACCTGCTGATGCAGTTCCAAGCCGACCTGCTCGGCATCCCGGTAATCCGCCCAGCCGTGATCGAAACCACCGCCCTGGGCGCGGCCTATTTGGCCGGGTTGAGCAGCGGGGTTTACAGCAGTCCGGCTGAACTGGCCACCCAGTGGCGCGCGGAGCGCGCTTTTTACCCCACCCTGTCGCGAGACAGCGCCCAGGCCCTCATGGCCGGTTGGGCCCATGCCGTGCGGCAGTGTGTGGCGGTCTGAGCGCCGCCAAGCCGCGTCAGTGGTGGCTTCTGCGACGTTGCCGCACCGAGTCCGCCGCAGACTCTCACACGTGGCTCCACCATCGCGTCATCAAAGCTTCACTTGTCCGACACAAAATCTGAATCATTCATCCGCTTTGGTGACGGCTACCACACGTCCCTGTCCTATGCGCTTACCTCAAATGCCCGTCCTTTTTTTCAGCCGGTTTGCCCCCTGGTTGGCCTCCGCTTACCTCGGTGCCATGACGCTGCTGCTGCCGCTGACACCACTCTTCGCCTGTTTGCTGTTTGGTCGGTGGAAGTACCTGCGCGACTACCGCGGCTTCATCCGGAAAATGCGCATTCACATTGGCGCTTTGCGTGAGGGGCCGGCACAGCATTACTTTGCGCACGTGATGGGGCGCGCGAGCAGCGTGCCGGCAGAGATAACCGGCTCTTGCGTGCAGTGCGGCAACTGCTGCATGGACAAGCGATGCGTGTTCCTGGAGCCGGTGGGCGACGGGCGCTACCAATGCGGCATCTACCACTCGCCCTTTCGCCGCCTCTCCAACTGCGGCTCCTTTCCCTTGAATGCCGAAGACATCGCGCGCTACGCTTGTCCGAGTTACCACGTGGTGCAGTTGGTACGAAAGCCCGTTTGACGATGGAGCGCCGCATGCCCCCAGGGTTTCACCTGATCATCGCGGCTCAGTTTGCGTCAGCTTTGGCAGACAACGCGCTGTTGATCGTGACCATTGCCCTGCTGCATGACCAGGGCTTACCGGTCTGGTGGGCGCCCATGCTCAAGTTTGTCTTCACCATCTCCTATGTGGTGTTGGCGCCGTTTGTGGGCCCTCTGGCTGACGCATTTCCCAAAGCGCGACTGATGGCGTGGATGAACGGCGTCAAGATGCTCGGCGTGGCGGCTCTTTTACTGGGCTTCAATCCCCTGTTGGCCTTCGCCATCGCCGGTTTCGGCGCTGCGGCATATGCCCCAGCCAAGTACGGCCTGATCACCGAGATCGTGGCGCCGGGGCAACTGGTACGTGCCAATGGCTGGGTCGAGGTGTCCATCGTGTGCGCTGCGCTTCTGGGTGCCGTACTCGGCGGCGTATTGGTGAACGCCGGTGTCGTCGAGACCTTGAACAGCCATCTGCGCAGCGTTGGTGCCACAGGTTTGACGCGCCTGCAGCCCTCACTGCTGCTACTTCTGCTGGTCTACGGCGCAGCCGGGTTGTTGAATGTCGGAATTCCCCACAGCGGGGCACGCTATCCGGCATCCACAATCAACCCAATGGTGCTCATGCACGACTTCTGGCGCGCCAACCGCACCCTGTGGCGTGACCCCGAGGGCGGCCTATCTCTGGCCGTGACCACCATATTTTGGGGGCTCGGCGCCACGCTGCAGTTTGTGGTCCTGAAATGGGCGGGTGATGTGCTCTTGCTGCCGCTGGACCAATCAGCCTATCTGCAGGCCGCGGTTGCGGTCGGGGTCGTGATCGGCGCGGCCCTGGCCGGCAGATGGGTGGCTTTGCACCACGCCCGGCGGGTACTGCCAGCTGGTGTACTACTCGGACTCATGATGCCGGTGATGGCCCAAGTACCTGCGGTTTGGGTCGCCTTGCCGCTGCTGGCTTTGGTCGGTATGGTCGGGGGCGTCCTGGTGGTGCCGCTGAATGCACTGCTACAGCACCGGGGCTTCACGCTGCTGAGCGCGGGGCGTTCGGTGGCGGTGCAGGGCTTTAACGAGAACCTGAGCGTGCTGTGCATGCTGGCCGTGTATGCCGCATTGATTGCTCTGGAGGCGCCCATCGTGCCGTTGATGTCAATGTTCGGGCTTTGCATCGCATTGGCCATGGGCACGTTGATCCGGCGAGGTCGCCGGTCCGAACTGAAGCCTTCGCCTTGATGCGGGGTCAGGCTGCGTGGGCAAGCCTGCCACGCGATTGCACCAATACCTCCAGAAGAACATCCTCAAAGTTCTGCACAATGCGCGCCCAGTCCAGCGGCAACACCTTCTGCCGGGCCGCCAGGCTCATCTGGCGGCGCAGGGCTGGCTGCGCCGCCAGTGCCCATGCTGCTGAGACAAAGTGATCGGCATCGCCCAGGAGCGCCAGCTGGCCATCAACGCCATTCGTCACCAGCTCCGCAGCGGCAGCGTGGTCAAAAGCCAGGACCGGCAGGCCGCTGGCCATGGCTTCGGTTGTGACATTGCCGAAAGTTTCGGTCAGACTCGGCATCAGGAACAGGTCGGCCGATGCATAGTGCTCGGCCAGGGCTTGTCCCCGCAACTGACCGCAAAAAATGGCATTGGGGCATTGGGTTTGCAGAGCCTGCCGCAGGGGGCCATGGCCGACAACCACCAGCCGCGCGCGCGGGTTACGCTGCGCAATCGCGTCAAAGGCCCGAACCATCAGGTCCAGGTTTTTTTCAGGGGCAAGCCGTCCGACCGACAGCACCGCCAGCTCATCCGGCGCGAGCCCCCATTGAGCCCTTAATGCGGCACTGCGGTGGGCCGGATCAAAGGCGGCCGTGTCAACACCGCGACTCACCACCTTGAGCCTTTGAAACCCGGCAGCGGCCAAAGATGCCTGCAGGGCTTTGGTCGGCACCATCGTACACTGCGCCCGGTTATGGAACTTGCGCAAGTAGGCCATGATAGGCTTGTGCAACAGGCCAATGCCGTAATGTGCGCTGTAGCTCTGAAAATTGGTGCGGTAATCTGTCGACACCGGCAACTTGAGGTAGAGAGCGGCGCGCAGCGCCGACCAGCCCAACGGGCCTTCTGTGGCAATGTGAACCACATCTGGACGCCAAAGCTGCCACAAGCGGATTAAAGCGCCCTTGGATGGAACGCCCATGCGCAAGTCCGGGTAACGCGGAATCGGCAAGCCCTTCATCAAGACCTCATGAAAACCAGCGCTCGACAGGGTGGACGAACCAACTTGCCGGGCAGCATCAAGGCCACTTTGCCTCAGGCGGATCAGTTGAACATCATGATTGGCCGAGCGCAAACCATCCACCAGTCTGGCCAGTGTCAGCGCTACGCCATTCACCTCGGGTGGGTAGGTTTCCGTGACCACCGCCACGCGCAGTGAGCGGCGTCCGGCTGGGTAATGATCGACTTGCAGCAGAGTGGCTTCGTCATTCGTCATGCGCGCATCATGCAGGCGCTTGATAACATTTCTGTGACAAACCGAATCGCTGAACTGAAATTGATATGTCATGTGTTTTTCACAAAGGCTCGCTAGAGTAAGGATGGCTTTTTTCTTACTCTCTGGCTTTCGCCTGAAACTTTGTGAGGTCAACGTGAATCGCTTTTTTCAAGAGCTCAAAACTCAGCGCTGGGACGACCACCGCTATTACCATCACAGCCGCATCAACCAGAGCCTGCATCTGCTCAGCGCTGTCAGCTTCGTTGTCGCTTACGCACTGTTGCTGGTTGATCCAGCCTGGGCAGCATTGCTGGCCTGGACGGTGTCGATGACCAGCCGACAGGCAGGCCATTTCTTCTTTGAGCCGCGCGGCTATGACACAGTCAACCAGGCCACGGACGAACACAAAGAGGCGATCAAGATCGGCTACAACATCCGGCGCAAGCTGGTGTTGATGGCAATTTGGGTCTTTGCTCCGGTGCTGTTGTGGCTCCAACCGACCCTCTTTGGGCTGATTGCGCCAGCAGGCAGCTTGGGTGAATTTCTGCACGATGTCGGCATGGCTTGGCTCGCCTTGGGCGTGGCAGGGCTGGTTTTCCGGGTCCTTCAGCTGTGGTTGCAACAAGACCTATGGACGGGTGTTGTTTGGGCCACCAAGATCATCACCGATCCTTTTCATGACATCATGCTGTACCACAAGGCGCCCTTGGCCTTGCTGCGTGGCGAGTTGATTGACCCGATGGTGCATGTGCACCATCGGTGAAACCATCTGCAACGGGTCAGGCCCTACCGGGCCTGACGCAGCATCTCCCTAAAGATACCTTTGCGGATGGTTTGATTGCTTTGCGCCGCGCCATCCCACCAGCCGTCGTTCTGCATGGCTTGGACTGCTTCGGCGAATCGTTGACACACTGCATCAAAATCGACGTCGCTGTAGTTAAGACTGAAGATCAGCCTGCCGCTGCCGACCCAGCTCAAGGCCAATCCGTGTGCCCGCAGGTAGAACTGAAGCATCCAGTTGTAACGCGAAGGCCGGGTATACAACACGGTCCAAACCGTCGACATATTCGCCACGCGAACCGGCAGGCCACGCTGCTCAAGAGTGGCATTGAGCTGGTTGGCACGGCCGTCCCAGCGTGCGTCGATACCGTCATAGAGTGCGGCGATTTCGGGCGTATCCAGGGCCTGCAGAAATGCCTGCATTGCCCCCATCACATAGGGATGGGCATTGAAAGTGCCTCGGGCAAAGCAGATGTCGGCCGGCCGATCTTCGCGGTAACGCTTCATCAATGCCGACCGGCCGCAGACCACGCCAACCGGCAGCCCGCCGCCCAGCGTTTTGCCATAGGTCACCATATCGGCTTGTACGCCAAAGTAGGCCTGTGCGCCGCCAAGCGCCAAGCGAAAACCAAGGAATACCTCATCGAAGATCAGCACGATACCGCGCTCGGTGCAGACCTGACGCAGGCGCTGCAGCCAAGCGGTGTAGGCGGCACGGTCATACGACACTTTCCGGCTACTGTCCACCAACGACGAGTCACCAGGTGCCGGGCTGTTGGGGTGCAATGCTTGCAAAGGGTTGATCAGCACACAGGCAATGTCTTTGCGGGTACGCAACACGTGCAGGCTGCGCTCGTCCATGTCCTTGAGCGTATGGGTCTGCCTGGGGGGCAGGGGGTTGCCGGGGCCAGGTTGCACGTCTTCCCACCAGCCATGGTAAGCACCGCAAAAACGTACCAGGTGGCTGCGTCCGGTGTGGTACCGGGCCAGGCGAACGGCCTGCATCACAGCCTCGGTGCCCGACATGTGAAACGACACCTCATCCAGACCCGAAATGCGCTGAAGGCGGGTGACGTTGTCCAAAACGCAGGGGTGGTAAGCACCCAGCACGGGCCCGAGCGCCTGCACCGTGCGCTGGCCAGCCTCAATGCTGCGCTTGTAAAAATCATAGCCCAACAGGTTGACGCCGTAGGAGCCTGTCAGATCGTAGAAGACATTGCCATCAAGGTCGGTCACAGTCACACCTTGCGAAGACTGCACAAA
>Ga0114981_10003089_pt1 | contig 10640 bp, 8 predicted proteins | sample S_140806_MF_Meta_FD_87028 | JGI IMG/M metagenome (GOLD analysis project Ga0114981, IMG submission 87028) | Freshwater microbial communities from Lake Simoncouche, Canada to study carbon cycling - S_140806_MF_MetaG | ecosystem: Environmental > Aquatic > Freshwater > Lake | place: Lake...
GGGAGCTTAGCTCAGCTGGTTCAGAGCATCTGCCTTACAAGCAGAGGGTCACAGGTTCGAATCCTGTAGCTCCCACACTAAAGATCAAAGGGTTACAAGCTTTTAAGTTTGTAGCCCTTTTTTCATTTGCACAGGATTTGCACAATAATGGTGTCTAAACAGAAATAAATACTCCTTTGGCTATGAGGGCAATTATTCAGCAAAGGGTTGTATTCTTGCAATTCACCAACACAAACCTACAAATGGACATTGTAGTACCGAATCCAAAACGCGAAGTGCGAATTGCTTACAACATTGAAGAAGTTAAGGCTGCAATCAAAGCATTAGACAAACACGTCAAACCCACAACCCTTACTACACAGATTGATAACATGAATTTTTATCAGTTCACCGCACCAGCTTCGGGAATATTTAGCTTGGGAATGCTTTTAGAAATTAGTGTTCACGAAATATCTGAAAAACAAACATTGCTTCAATTTGAAGGTCGCAGATCGTTTGGATGGATTGACTCAACACATGAAATTGGGGAGACATACGGTTTTATAAACGGATGCATTAATATGCTTGGAAAAGTATTGAGAGGTGAATTGAAATAGAATGTAGAATAAAATTTCCATTGATTTTCTTCGCTTAATAAAATACTCTTTCAAAACTTAGCTAATCAAAATCAGCATTACCATAAACATTTAAGCCCCTATTCGGGGCTTTTTTGTTGTTCACCTTGCATGATGTTTGCAAGCAATTTGGCGTAAAGTTTGGTAGCTACTCCGTTGTAGCTTCTCTTAAAATGCTTGCTATAGATTTTCTCATACGCTTGCTCAACACCAAACTCTCTTTCATACTGCCTACAAAGCGCACGGGTATTTCTTGAGAATGTTTGCTTTTCGTAGAAACAACTAGAGAACGCGTTGCGATGGTAGAAATAGCCTTGAATCAAATACAGCTTCCTACAGCGGCCAGTCTTAGGACAGACAAAGTACCAGATAAGTACGTTTCCTACCCTAAATCGCACACCAGTGTTAGGGTCACAGTCCCGAAGCCTCGGGACGAATCCTGTAGCTCCCACAAAAGATCAAAGGGTTGCAAGCATTATTGTTTGCGACCCTTTTTTCATTTGCACAAGGCTTGCACAACAAGAGACACCCATAGCGACAGTACGTAATTGGTGCATTGGTAGCTACTTCCTAAAAGCGTCCTATTCTTGCTATGAAACCAAATAAATTCACGATGATTTGTCAGTATCGAATCTCAAACGCAGAGTAAGAATGTTCTAAAACGAATATCCTCTAACAACCACTCATCGCATCGTTCACCCTCTCCATCCACACATTACTACCCATCGTCTAAATAGTAATTCGATATGCCAATCAGTACATAAATTTGCCGCGCTCTTCAGAGAAACAATGAAAACAGTACTTCTCCCAATTCTAGCCGTTACCCTCGCATTTTTTGGTATTACTTACACTGCATGTCAAGAAAGTAAAGCCGACGAAAAAGCTACAGGTGCTGCAGTGGAAATCAGAGAAGAGATTGCGGAGTACCAGACATTGCTAAATGAGTTAAAGCAAATTCAGCAGAGTAACGTTCTGGCTTACGGACAGGATATGGGTGTGACATCAAACAGCCAAGGATTGGAGCAGATCAACAAGCAGAATGAACTTTTAGAAAAGAATCGTCTGCGCTTGGAATATCACCGATTGCAATTGATTCAGGCGGATACCACAAATGCTACACGTAATGAAAATCAGTTGAAAGAGTTAGCTAAGGATATTGCTACATTGAAAACGGAAGGTGAAATCATTCGCGCAGGCATTGATCCTGTGATAAATACAAGAGCTACTAAGTAAAGAAATATAGCAAAAGGGGAACGGGTGTAGTTTTCATGGGTTTGTTCACTACAATACTCCCCCAAAAAGTCCGCTTCGGCGGACTTTTTCATTTCCTAACTACCTTTGTCGAATGAAATCTGGGAAAGGATCAAGACCTCTAGTTTTGTTTTACGTGTTGGTGGTTTACGTCCTACTACAATTTGCATGGTGGACCTACTTGCTTATACGCACAAACAATCAAGTAGCCGTTCTGCAGGAAGAAGTTCTTACACTTCAAGATAAATCTACTCCAACAGGAATTGCAGATGGGAATAAAACACAACTGCACGATAAAGTGCAGAGCGAGCTCAACAAGCGCTGGATGATGATTGCCGGTGAAGGAGTCGTATTCTTGATCCTTCTGAGTCTCGTTATTGTGCGCACACGCAATGGATTTAAGCGAGAAGCATTATTGGCTGAACGTCAGAAAAACTTTTTGCTGTCTGTAACACATGAACTCCGTTCGCCGCTTGCGTCTATTGGCTTGCAAGCAGAAACACTGATTAAACGTGATCTTTCAAAGGAGAAACAATCACAAATTCTTTCGCATGTTCTCGAAGATACGGAACGACTCAATGCGCTCGTCGGAAATATCCTTTTAGCCGCTCGAATTGATGCACACGCATTCTCAATTCAGAAACAGCACCGAAGTGTATCCGAATTTACCGCGCAATTAGCTCGAAAAATTGCTGGGGGAATTGGATCGCAACACAGTTTTGATATTCAAATTGAAGAAGGATTATCTGCCAACTTCGATGACATCGCTGCGCACTCGATTGTTGCCAACCTTCTGGAAAATGCAGTGAAGTATTCTCCACCTGGAACTCATGTAAAAGTGAAACTAATTCGATCGGGAAATCACCTCGCATTTTCAGTTGCTGACCAAGGCAAAGGAATCCCCGATGCACAAAAACAAACTGTATTCGAACGTTTCTATCGTGCGGGCAGTGAAGAAACGAGAAGTACGAAAGGAACAGGATTAGGTCTCTACATTGCCAAATACCTCTCTGAAATGCACGGATGGCAAATCAACGTGAGCGATAATGCAGGAGGCGGAAGTATTTTCACCGTATTAATACCCGAAAAATAAATGAGCACACGCAAAGCAGCATTGATCATTCTTGATGGATGGGGAATTGGAGATGGAAGCCAGTCGGATGCGATTAAACACGCGCAAACACCTTTCTACAACCATTTGATTGCAACACAACCGTGGAGTACATTGAATACTTCTGGAGAAGATGTTGGTTTGCCAGATGGACAAATGGGAAATTCTGAAGTGGGACACTTGAATATTGGAGCTGGTCGCGTAGTGTATCAGGACTTGGTGAAAATCAATATCGCGTGTAGAGAGAAGACCATTGATCGAGAGCCCGCTATTTTATCAATGATCAAGTACGCCAAAGACAACGGAAAAGCATTGCACCTGATGGGACTCGTTTCTGATGGAGGTGTACATTCTTCTCAAGACCATTTGCATCATTTGTTGAATGTGTGCCAAGAGAATAATCTCACCAATGTATATGTTCATGCCTTTACAGATGGACGTGACACAGACCCCAAAAGTGGGCTCGGTTTCATTGGAGAACTAGAAGCGCATATCCGTAACTCTACAGGCGCTCTAGCAACAGTTACAGGTCGTTACTATGCCATGGACAGAGACAAGCGTTGGGAGCGCGTGAAAATTGCTTACGATGCGTTAGTCAAAGGAATTGGCAAGAGTGTTGAATCAGGTGTACAAGCAATGAAATCGTCCTATGCTGATGGAGTAACGGATGAATTTGTTCTTCCTGCCATCGTAGATCCAAACGGTATGATCAAAGAAGGAGATGCAGTATTCTGTTTCAATTTTCGAACTGATCGCTGCAGAGAAATTACAACTGTGCTTACACAGCAAGATATGCCTGAGCAAGGAATGAAAACCATTCCGTTGTATTACGTAACCATGACAGTGTATGATCATAGTTACAAAAACGTACATGTCGTTTATTCGAAAGCCGACTTAAAGAATACTATTGGAGAGGTTGTTGCTGGGAATGGAAGAACACAAATTCGAATTGCAGAAACGGAAAAATATCCTCACGTTACGTTCTTTTTCTCGGGAGGAAGAGAAGAGCCGTTTACAGGAGAAAAGCGCATTATGGTTCCTTCTCCTAAAGTCGCAACCTACGACCTTCAACCCGAAATGAGTGCTGCCGAAATAACAGAGAAGATTGTTCCAGAGCTCGAAAGTGGATTGACCGACTTTGTATGTCTCAATTTCGCTAATCCAGATATGGTTGGCCATACAGGTGTATTCTCCGCAGTAGTAAAAGCAGTTGAAACAGTAGATGCTTGTCTGAAGCACGTTGTAGAAGCGGGGCGCAAACACAATTATTCATTCATCATTATTGCAGATCATGGTAATTCTGATTTCATGATTAATCCTGATGGAACACCCAACACAGCGCACACTACAAATCCAGTTCCGTGTATACTCATTGATGATCGTTACACACAAATAGCCAACGGAAGGTTAGCGGATGTTGCTCCTACCCTTCTTCGCTTAATGGAGTTAGCTGTTCCTAAAGAAATGGAAGGTAAAATTCTAGTTTCCTGATTTGACTTGTGCATTCTCGTATTGCATCAAAACGATTTCGCATTAACTGCAAAAACCCGCACAAGGAGGACATCCCGGCGGGTTTTTATTTGCGGAGCAAGGCTGCGGTCCCTGCCACTCTCCGCAGTAACCGATAGCAGTTCCGTGGTTACCGATAGTATAACACGCGCATTAGCGAATAGATACAGTTGAATCTAAAAATCAAATAATCTTAACAGTTCACCTATCCATGGAGAGGAATTACGAGTGATCGATTATTCAAATTTTTGGACTGCTAGTGGACATTTCGCTTAAGTACATGCAAAAGCTCTCTGCTTCCACGCTCCGTTCATTCAAGCTTGGGGATAGATCTTTCATCATCATTCACAGCCATACTATGTCGAGCCGCTTCGTCTGCTGCGCGCGCTTCGTCTTCCTCTGTGGCAATAACTTCTAAGGTAGATTCAATATCGCCGCGGGAGAATATTTCCATCACGGCAACTGAAGTATGACCAGCACCACTTGACACTTCGTCGGGCTTTGCTTTAGCAACCTTATTGTCTGTTACACTAGCGTTTCTTCTCTCTGTGTTTGTACTTGATGTACCTCTTCGCGTGTGCTTGAGTCCGACCGTTTTAATGATCATCACCAAATTACGGGCATGTCGGTCGCGCACATGCTCATACTCGATTAGACTTTTCGCTCTCAAGTCAAGCACCATATCAGTAGCTCCGTAAATTCCCGCAGCCACCATGAGTGTCATTGCAATTAACAGGATCTTTTTCATGCCTTGAGTGTTTTGAAATACGTTTTTGATTGATTGAAGATGAGTGCCTCTGCCAAGAGCGCATTGCCAAGAATGCTAATCCAAAGTGAAATAGAGTAATTGTTAAATCCATCCATTCCCAATTCGTGAAATACAATGTGATAAATTCGGAATGTGACCGCAGTGAGCGCCAATGCATAGGATCTGATCATCCAATATTTGTGCGCCACAAAATCTTTGTCGCGTACTGCTGTTAAAAAACCCTTGTACGTAGTAACGAACCAGAATACAGCCATAACAAGAAATGCACCGCGTTCAGCATATCCACCTTTTGCGAAAAACGTCATGTACAATCCAGACGGCGCTCCAATGAGCAGCACAACGAAAACATAAATCTTACCGGAAATAATATGAATGCGTTTTCTCCTTTTCAATATCCATGAAGAGAATTGGAGCAATGCAGTGGTAATGCATAACGCGCCCGCTGAGATATGTGTGTAGAAACAAATCCGCCAAACAGTTTTCCCCACAAGCACTGCGCGTTCAGCAAGAAACGGCATGTTGTAATTGAACGTGAAATAGGGGATCGTGTTCCAAACGAGCAGCAAACTGAGCAGAATTACTGGAACCCAAAACAAAACAGCAAGGGTTTGTTTGAGCGAAATTTTCAGAGATTGAGGTAATCGACCCATGAGATTGATGTATTTAATACCAATTTCAATTAATCGATTTACTACTCCGCGCGATTTATATAAGTGGCGCGAACAACCCATCATCTAGCCCTTATCTGAGGACAAGTGTTGGTGTATAACAAGAAAAGCGACTCTTAAGATCTGTTAAAACTTCACCATCATCTGAATGGCGAAATTGCGAGGTGGTTTTACATCAGCAGGACGTGAGGTATACTCTCGATTAAATACATTGTTTGTGATCAGTGATACACGCACATAGTCGTTGAGCTGATACAACACACGCGAATCAAAGATCAAATCACCCGTATTGAAGCGATTGCGGTACGCTGCAATTCCAGGCAGCGCTGATTCAAAAAACTGATCGATATTTTCCATGAAACTATTGTAGCGCATGCTCATTCCGATCTTGAATTTCTTGTAGCCCAATTCAGCATCAAACTTTGCTATGTGGCGATAACGGTATTTGAGAATATTCTCATCTGAAGTAGCGAACAACGTATCTACCGCTGGGTTAAAATTCAGTGATTGCGGATCCATGTAAGTGTAGCCTGCAAGAACAGAAAAATCACACTTGCCAATTGTTCCTTCGCCCACGATCGAAATGTCCACTCCGCGTGTACGTGTGCGCCCCACGTTGATCGACTTAAATCCTAAGCCGAACAACGGATCAATCATTGGATTACCGAATTGTCCGAAAGTAAATTCCATCATGTCGGCATATTCCATCCAGAAAATCGCCACATCCAAATAACTCTTAAACTTTCCAATTCGTAAACCTTGTTTGATACCAATCTCAGCAGACTGACCATACTCAGGTTTCAGTTGCTCATTCGGATAGATCTCTAGTCCTGCTGCGCTTGTGCGAATGTATTTTTCTGCAATGCACGGGAAGCGATATCCTTGTCCGTATGAAGCACGGATATAGGTAAACTTCGCTGCTTGGTATGCGACACCAACACGCATCACTGGTCGGAATGGAAGCGTCAAGGTATCATTGCCATTTAGTTCCAGTGTATATTCTGTGGAAGCAGTATCCATTTTGAAATACTCAAATCGGCCACCCACGGTAACGAACAATTTATCCCAGAACTTGCGATCAAATTGCACATATGCCGAAAGGTTTCTTGCTGTACGATCTTTGTACAAATCAGAGTGTACATCAGTATAGGTCCCTACTGCACCCGCAGTAACCGACAGTTTGTTTTCAAAGCGGAATTGATATTGATACTCTCCGTAATAAAATTTCGCTAGCGATCCTTGCTTGGTATCGTTCACATTGTTAGTCACAAACATGCGGGTGCGTAATGCATGGTTATGACCTTTCGCTCCGTGATATACGATGAAAGGATCTACGTTGTAACGATAGTTCGTGTAACTCTGAATGGTTGAATCTGCGGGGATATACGCTAGTGTGTCATTGTACCACAGAATGAAAAGTCCTCCGCTAGTGCGCATCATGTTCGCATTGATCCCAGCAGAAAGTCCATCTACTTTTTTGAAACGGTAACGCGTATTGATATTGAAACGTGCGCGATCTTCAGTTTCTAAATATCGATAACCATCATCATTGAACAGATGTCCACCAACAACTAAATCGAGATTTCCAATTTGACGGGAGTGTCCGAAGTTGATTCCGCTAAATCCAGGATTTGCATTTGGCCACCATTTCAATTCACTTCTTTTCGGCCGATCATAAAATCCGGAGAACATGGTGATATTGGTTTGCGGTGTGCTTGTTGGATATGCTGTTCGAAAATGGATCACACCATTCAGTGCAGAAGAACCGAACAAAGCAGAAGAAGCGCCCTTCATGACTTCAATCTGTGAAACGTTTTCAATTGGGAGGTAATTCCATTTCACATCGCCGGCATCACCCGAAAGCATTGGCATATCATCAACAACCATTAGCACGCGCGATCCTGCTCCATAACTGTAACCACTGCCTCCACGAATGTTTGCTTGATCATCAGTAACATTCACACCTGGAGTTTGGTCGATAACCGACTCAATGTTTGTAGTGTTCTTGTTCTGAATTAATGCAGGCTTAATTACTTCCATAGAAACCGGCACTTCACCAATCTTCTGCTCGTAACGACCAGAAGAAACCACAACGATGTTTAGTTCGCGTGCATCTGTTTCCAATGCAAGATCTACTTTGATGGTGTCACCTGGAGTTCCAGTCACACTTTTTACTACCGGCAGATAGCCCGTGTACGTATACTTGATAACAGCAGCAACTGTATCCATTAAAAATGAGTAATGGCCATCGAGGTCCGTTACTGCTCCGTTACCTGCTGAGGTTGTGATAATTACGCCTACTAATCGATCTCCGCTTTTGGCATCTGTTACCGTTCCGTTTACAAACACTTGCTGCGCACTAGTTTCGCAGATAAACAGGAGATTTGTTAGAATAAGGCTGGTTACGTAAAGAATAGACTTCATAAGAAGTAAGAGTTTGATATTGCAATGTAAAAGAAAAGTTTGTTAAGTATACTATGGGTTTCGACGAATGTGCAGCGCGTATCGCTCTGACTATGATTCCGGGCATTGGACCGGTAATTTCAAAAAGATTAGTACTGCATTGCGGGAGTGCAGAAGCAGTTTTTCGGGAGAAGAAAAAAAATCTTGCCGTCATTCCAGGAATTGGAACGGTAACAGCAAAACTCTTAAGCAACAAGAATTGTCATCAACATGCGCTCGACGAATTTGCACGGATTTCTGAAAAAGGAATTCGCATGCTATACTTTACAGAGAAAGATTATCCTTCGCGACTTAAGCATTGCTATGATAGTCCGCCACTATTGTATTACAAAGGCGTTGCTGATCTGAACGCTATGAGAACGGTGTCTGTCATTGGTACCAGAAACATTTCAACGTATGGTAAAGAAATCACAGAGAAATTAATTTCTGATTTGCAAGCGTACGGAGTACTTGTCATTAGCGGGCTCGCTTATGGCGTAGATATTTGCGCACATCGTGCAGCACTGGAGCATGGATTACAAACTGTAGGTGTACTTGCGCACGGATTAGATGAAATTTATCCGCGCGTGCATGCGAGTACAGCGAAGAAAATGATTGATCACGGAGGATTGCTAACCGATTTTCCATGCAAAACAAATCCCGACCGCGAGAATTTCCCTCAACGCAATCGCATAGTTGCAGGTTTGGCAGATGCAGTACTTGTCGTCGAATCTGGAGAGAGTGGAGGTTCGATGATTACTGCCGAATTTGCGAACAACTACAATCGCGATGTATTTGCCATTCCTGGCCGCGTTGGTGATGCTACCTCTGCTGGGTGTCACAAGTTGATCAAAACACACAAGGCAAATCTTATGGAATGCGCAGATGATGTAGTAAAATTTATGGGATGGGAGATTCAAGAAAAGAAATCGAAAGTCACACAAACCGATCTTCGCGTTTTTACGGAAGAAGAAGAACGTATTGTTGGTGCGATGAGAGGCATGGGCAACGTGCATATCGATGAAATCTGTACTCTTTCCGAATTCTCTTCTGGAAAAACATCAGCCATGTTGCTGCAGCTGGAATTCTCAGGTGCAGTGCGATCCTTGCCGGGAAAAATGTTCAGACTCTGCTGAAATCCTTGTATTTTACTCTTTTTGTGGGCTCGTCATTTATTTCTCGACTATGATTCGCAAATCAAGGCAATCTATTGCAGAAGTTGTACTTTGCATAGATCATTAACACAACGCCATGACTAAAATTGTACGTCGTTACCTGCTATTAAGCGCAACCTTGCTTAGTTCACTTTACAGTGCGGCCCAGAGTCAATGTAATAACCAAGACTTTGACGACTCTACTTTTGTGGGATGGACCGCAGCATCGGGAACAAACATGAATGGTGTGCTATTGCCCGTTACATGGACCAACGGACTTATCTCGAATGGCAACAATGCCGTAGTTTCGGACGTTAATGCACGTCATACCATCATTACACAAAACACCCTCGATCCAATTGCAGTTGATCCTGCAACAATGTTGCCCGATACACAAATGACTTCACTTGCCCCAGGAGGAGGAATTGCATCCATTCGTTTAGGGAATAGCAACATGAACTATGAATGTGAAAAAGTTTCATTTCCATTTTCGGTTTCTGCAAATAATCCATGGTTTCAATTTCAATTTTCCAGCGTAATGGAAGACCCGGGACATCTATGGAATGAGCAACCTTACTTCATGGTGAATTTCTATGATCAAGCTGGAAATCCAATTGTTGCGTGCAACGATACTATTTGGGCTGGAGACACAACCGTACCTTTCATTCACTCAGGAAATAATTTCTACATTCTTTACCGCCGATGGACACCACTTAGCAGAGACCTTTCTGCATATGTGGGTCAGCAAGTAACTGTAGAGTTTGTGAATTCGGATTGCATGTATGGCGGCCATTATGGTTATACCAACATTGATGTTTCATGTATCGGTTCAGCAATTGCCAACGTGTGGCCAGGAGATTGTGATTATGATCTCCAAGCAAATAACGTGGATCTGCTTACATTGGGAATTGCATATGGCGCATCTGGATCACAACGCGCTAACGCAACAACAACTTGGCAAGCGGAGCCTTCAGCTGATTGGTCACAGTCCATTGCTCTAGGTGCAAACTATAAACACAGTGACACCAATGGCGACGGAATTGTTGACCTGAATGACACGCTTGCTATTAGTCAGAATTACGGACAGACACATACGTTCCGTTTGCAGAATCCCAATCAGAA
>Ga0114981_10003090_pt1 | contig 10639 bp, 6 predicted proteins | sample S_140806_MF_Meta_FD_87028 | JGI IMG/M metagenome (GOLD analysis project Ga0114981, IMG submission 87028) | Freshwater microbial communities from Lake Simoncouche, Canada to study carbon cycling - S_140806_MF_MetaG | ecosystem: Environmental > Aquatic > Freshwater > Lake | place: Lake...
AGCGGCTGCAGCCACGGCGTGGTCGGCGGGCTCGCCGGCGGAGCCGCGAGGCACGCCCTCGAGTAGCGCGTGTTGATGAAGAACGCACCGCTCGTGAGAGCTGTCGCCTTCAGGAACGAACGACGGCCGAACATGGGTGATTGAAACTTGCTCACAGCGGGCTCCTGCGTGAGCGGCGAACGTAGTCAGCGTCCGCACGCGACGGCTTTCTCGTGGCTCTCTCTGGACACACTGCTGGCGCGCGGGCAAGTGGTGACTCGGGGCCCGTGCGCATCTACAGGGGAACGAACCGCGTCGGTGTTGATACGGACATCTCAGGAGGCGCCAACAATCGCCTCCATAGGCGCTTAGGAGAATCGCTCTGAAGACGCGACCGCAGGATGCGCGCGCTCGTCGGCGCGAAACACGCTGATTATGCGCGCACGGTCAACGAGGATTTCCGGCACGCAACCCCGTTTCGCGGCGACAGCCCCCCGGATTGCAGGACGGAACCCCGATCAAGAATCCCGCGCCGCGCCCGATACTCCGAAAGGATCCCTCATCGATCGGGCATTTCTTCCCGTGGCAGTCGTACGCCACCGCAGTGCCTCGCCAGTCCAGGCGGAGGCCGAGAATGCGGAAGGATTCCCGATGACCAGCCGTTCGTGTGTCCGGAGTTGTGTCGTGCTCGCGTGTGTCGTGTGGAGCGTGATCGTGAGCGCCGCGCGCGCGCAGATCACGCAGACCGGCGGTCCAGCTCCGCTCTTCGCGGAGAAGGTCGGTGTCCGTGAGTTCAGCGGCGTGCTGATCGCGCGACCGCTGCAGGTGGATGCCGCGACCGCGGGCGCGGTTCGCGAAGTCACCAACTTCCAGATCCGCGGCTACGTGCCGGAGACCGACGAGTACCTGATCGCCGTTCCCGCAGGCGAAACGGAGAACACCGTCGCCGCGCGGCTGATGGCCACGGGCAACTTTGCCTACGTCGAGCCCGATTGGATCGTGTTCCCGCTGACCACGCCGAACGACCCGAGCTTCGCGACGCAGTGGCATCACGCGGCGACGCGCATGAACACCGTCGGCGCGTGGGATCTTCAGACGGGCTCGCCGTCGATCGTCGTTGCCATCTGCGACACCGGCATCCGCACGACGCACGGCGACCTCAGGCTCAATCGCAGGCCCGGCTACAACGCGAGCACGCACCTGTGGGAGAGTGCGGGCGGCGCGATCAACGACGTCAACGGGCACGGAACCAAGACCACCGGCTGCGCGGCTGCCAACGGCAACAACGCCGTCGGCGTGGCAGGCGTGGGCTGGAATCTCGCGCACCGCATGATCCGCGTGTCGGAGTCGTCGACAGGCAGCGCGTCGGTGTCGACGCTCACCGCCGCCGCGCGCTTTGCGGCCGACAACGGCGACAAGATCGCGAGCGTGAGCTACGCCGGCGTGAACACCGCGACAGTCCGGACGACCGGAACCTACATGCGATCGAAGGGCGCGCTGCTCGTCTGGGCCGCGGGCAACGACGGCGCGACGATGACGGGCTCACGCGCAGACGACGTGATCGTTGTTGGCGCGACGGACCAGACCGACACGATCGCAGCATTCTCCAATCGCGGGTCGCTCGTCGATTTCGTCGCGCCCGGCGTTGGCGTGATGACAACCTCAAGCGCAACCGACACGGCGTACGCGTCGACCACGGGAACGAGTTTCTCCGCGCCGCTGGTCGCGGGCGTGTGCGGACTGATCTGGTCGCGCAATCCGTCGCTCACGCCCGCGCAGGTCGAGGCGATCCTCCGCAGCACCTGCAAGGATCTCGGCACGGCGGGCGTGGACGATGTCTACGGCTATGGCCGCATCAACGCAGGCGCAGCGCTCGCGGCGACACCAACAGCGCCAGGCGGCGTCGTCGGCGGTGGCGGCGGCACTGGCGGCGGAACGGGCGGCGACACCACCGCGCCCGCAGCGCCGACGTCGCTCACGCGCACCGTGAGCGGATCCTCGGTCACGCTTTCGTGGGCCGCGAACACGGAGAGCGATCTCGCGGGCTACCGCGTGTATCGCTCCACGACCGCGGGAAGCGGCTACGTCGAGCGAACCTCGGCCGCGATCACCGCCCGCACGTTCATCGACTCGGGTCTCGTGGCCGGCACGACGTACTACTACGTCGTCCGCGCGCAGGACACGTCGGGCAACCTCTCGGCGAACTCGGCGGCCGTCTCCGCGGTGGCGACGAACTCCGGCACGCCATCGACGCCCGTCGTGCTCTTCTCCGATGGCTTCGAAAGCGGCAACCTCACCACCGGCGGATGGACCGTGCAGAACACGCAGGCCGGCGCAGGCACCGCGATGCGGCTCACAGGCACGTGGGGCGCAGGCCTCAAGGGCACGACCTGGATGCAGAAGCAGCTGAGTACCGTCGGCTATCGCTCGATCACGCTGACCGCGAGCCTACGCACGACGGGGTTCGACCTCGGCGAGTTGCTCGCGGTCGAATGGTGGAACGGCTCGGCATGGGCATCGCTCGGAACCACGGGAAGCACCGCGTGGACCACTCCGACGATCGCGCTGCCCGCAGGCGCCGCGAACCAGGCCGCGCTCAAGATCCGCTTCCGCTCGAGCGCGAACCTTGCGCTCTCCGAGTTCGCGTCGATCGACAACGTCGTCATCCGAGGCACCCCGAACTAAAGCACCCGACGAACGGCACGCCTGCGAAATTCGCTGGCAAATCGCCCCCGACACCCCTGCTTTCCGCGGGGGTGTCGCGTTTTTGCCCGCGGCAACTCCGCGAATTTGCTCGTTCGGTCGCCCTGACGCGCCGATGTAGGATCTCCCGCCCCGCGCCCCGCCTTCCATGTCCATCTCGATCCTCATCCTCACGCTCAACGAAGACACGAACATCGGCGCCTGCCTCGACTCGCTCGCGGGCTTCGACGACATCGTCGTCTTCGACAGCCTGAGCAAGGACCGCACGAAGGAGATCGCGCTCGCCAAGGGCGCGCGTGTGGTCGAGCGGCCGTTCGACAACTGGGCGGCGCACCAGAACTGGGCGATGGACAACATCCAGTTCAAGAACCCGTGGGTGTTCTATCTCGACGCCGACGAGCGCATGACGCCCGAGCTGCGCGCGGAGATCCAGGCGATCGCCGCCGACTCGAAGCGCGCCGAGGTCGCGTTCTACTGCGGCCGGAAGAACTTCTTCATGGGCAAGTGGATCCGCCACGCGATGCCGCCCGGGATGATCATGCGGTTCTTCAAGCCGGGCACGATCCGCTTCGAGCGGCTCGTGAACCCCGTGCCCGTGATCGACGGCCCGCACGGCTACCTCAGGAACTACTTCGAGCACTACAACTTCTCGAAGGGCCTGACCGAGTGGTTCGACAAGCACAACAAGTACAGCCTGTTCGAGGCGATGGAAGGCATGAAGCTGCGCGAGAAGCCCGTGGGCTTTGGCGCGATCGTCTCCGGCGACGCGTTCGAACGCCGCCGCGCGCTCAAGGAGCTGAGCTTCAAACTGCCGCTGCGGCCGCTGATCAAGTTCCTGTGGATGTACGTGCTCAAGCGCGGCTTTCTCGACGGCGGCGCGGGCTACACCTATTGCAAGCTGCAGGCGATGTACGAGTACATGATCGTCGTCAAGATGCGGGAACTCGCGCGCCGGGAGCGCGGGTTGCCGACGTGACGGTGGCGTGAAACAGGCTCGCGCACGGGCATTCGCGCACCCATGCCTTGCCGCCTCCGCTACGCTTTGCGAATGCAACCATTCGCCCGCGTCGCTGCCCTGCTCGCGTTCGTCACCTGCTCGCCGATCCTCGCCTCCGGCGGCTCGACGGTCATCCCGAAGATCGATCCCGCGGTGCTCAAGGCGAACGTCGCCGAGCTCTCGTCCGACGCGATGAACGGCCGCTCGTTCCGCAGTGAGGACGGCAAGCGCGCCGCGGAGTGGGTCGCGAAGAAGCTCGCCGAAGCCGGCGCCAAGCCGCTGGTGAAGGACAAGAACGGACACGACACGATGCTCGTGCCGATCGGCCGCATGAAGGACGCGTCGCCGAACGTGGTCGCGTGGCTCCCGCCCGCGGGTCCGAAGCCGAGCGGCGAGTTCATCGTCGTCAGCTCGCACTACGACCACCTTCCGCCCAAGTCGTCGGGTGACGACCGCATCTACAACGGCGCGGATGACAACGCGAGCGGAACCTGCGGCGTGATCGCCGTCGCCAACGCGCTGCGCGACGACAAGCTCGACGTCGGCGTCGTGTTCGTCGCGTTCACGGGCGAGGAAGCCGGCCTCATCGGCAGCCGCGCGTTCATCGAGGAAGAGACCGTTCCCGTCGCGCGCATCCGCGGCAACTTCAACATGGACATGATCTCGCGCCAGCCCGACAACGCGATCCGCCTCGACGGCGGGCCGAAGGGCAAGGTGCTCGTCGATCTCCTGGTGCGCCTCGCGCCCGAGGCCGATCTGAAGATGCTGGTCGACACGCATCCCGACTGGCTCGACCGCAGCGACCAAGGCGCGTTCCTTTCCGCGGGAATTCCCGCGGTGCTCTTCAGCTGCGAGGACCACGAGGACTACCACAAGGTCTCCGACACGGTCGACAAGATTGATCCTGTGCTCGCGGCGAAGACCGCGGCGCTCGTCGCCGGCGCGACGCGCACCTTCGCGCAGGAGATGAGCCCGCGCTTCGATCTCACGCCGATCGCGGTCGGCGCGCTCGAGTCGGGCTCGCGCACGCTGCGCATCGGCCGGCCCGCGGCGAATCCGCCGTACTGGCGCCCCGCCACGCGCCGCGACCAGAACCGCGGCCTCGACAAGGATGTCTGGACCGAGCTCGCCAAGCGCCTCGGCTGGAAGCTCGAGGAGAAGACGATTTCCGCCGGCGCCGAAGAGAAGCCGCTGCGTGACGGCGAAGTCGATGTGATTGCGGACGGCTTCCGCTCGAGCCCCGCGCGCGCGCAGGAGTTCGCGCTGACCGGCGCGTACTTCGGCGGCAGCGGCATTGCGGCGCTGACGAAGGCGGGCGCAGGCCTCACCGACGGCTCGAAGCTCGCAGGCAAGAAGGTCGCGGTTGCGGCGGGTTCCGCCGAGGAATCGTGGCTGCGCGACCACGCGCCGCAAGCAGTCGCCGTCGCGGCCGACAGCCCGATCGGCACGCTCGCGACGCAGGTCGAGAAGGGCGAGATCGACGCCGTGCTCGGCGATGCCGCGGTGTTCGCCGCGCGCGCCAAGCGCGATCCGGTGTTCGCGTCGTCGCTGCTCGAGCGCGCGCCGACGGTGTTCGCGTTCCGCGCGCAGGACAAGTCGGTCGCCGACGCCGTGACCAGCGAGCTCCGCAAGATGGAGTCGGACGGCACGCTCGCGACGATCCGCGAGAAATACGGCTTTGTCACGCACACCGTGATCGGCCAGGACAAGGGCCGCGTGATCATCCTCTCGCCGAGCGGTTCGATCGACTGGGAGTTCCCCTGCGGCCACAACTCGCACGACCTGCAGGTGCTCGCGAACGGGAACTTCCTGCTGCACCCCGCGCCGAACAAGATCGTCGAGGTCACGCGCGACAAGAAGGTCGTGTGGGAATGGACGAGCAAGCCCGAGGCACCGAACAAGGAGCGCGTGGAAATCCACGGTTTCCAGCGGCTCGCCGACGGGAACACGATGATCGCGGAGACGAGCAACCTGCGCATCATCGAGGTCAACGCCAAGGGCGAGATCGTGAAGAAGGTGCCGATCACCGTCGAGCATCCCGATCCGCACCGCGACACGCGCCGCGTGCGCAAGACCGATGCCGGAACCTATATCGCCTGCCACGAGGGCCTCGGCCTCGTGCGCGAGTACGACGCGGCGGGCAAGATCGTGTGGGAATACACGATCGATCTGAACAACCAGCCCGCGACCGGCGGCCACGACGGCCACGGAACCTGCGTGTTCAACGCGGTGCGCCTCAAGAACGGCAACACGCTCATCGGCGGCGGCAACAACAACCGCGTGTTCGAGGTGACGCCCGACAAGAAAGTCGTGTGGTCGATCGAGCGCGATGAGCTCAAGCGCCCCGACGGTCGCCCGATCCACCTCTGCTGGGTGACGAGCCTGCAGGTGCTGCCCAACGGCAACATCATCTTCGGCAACACGCACGCGGGTCCCGACAACCCGCAGATGGTCGAGGTCACGCGCGACAAGCAGGTCGTGTGGATGCTCGACGACTGGAACGCGTTCGGCAACGACCTCTGCACCGGCTGCTGCATGGACCTCCCGGAAGGAACGATTCGATGAAGCATCTCGCGACGGGTTCTTCGGAGGGCATCTCGCGATGCCCGTTTTTTGCGGCGCTCACGATGATCACGGCGGGCATGGCCGCCGGCATGAGCACAGGCGGCGCGTTCGGCGCGGAGGCGGTCACGCACCGGTTCCTCGCGTTCGGCGGGCAGACGCGCATCGTGGAGGCCGACGGGAAGACGTCGTGGACGTTCCCCGAGAGCTCGCGTGACGGGCAGATGCTCGACAACGGGCACATCCTGATCGCGCTCTCGAAGAGCGACGCGCGCCCACACGGCGCGGTGGTCGAGGTCGTACCTGATCCGAGCGGCAAGGGCGGGAAGACCGTGTTCGAGTTCGCGGGCACGCAGAGCGAGGTCAACACCGCGCAGCGCCTGCCGAACGGAAACACGATGCTCGTCGAGGCCGGCGACAAGCCGCGGATCGTCGAGGTCGACGCGAAGGGCGCGATCGTGCGCGAGACGCCGATCAAGTCGCAGACATCGAACCACCACATGGAGTCGCGCATGACGCGCGCGCTGCCGAACGGGAACTACCTCGTGCCGCAGCTGCTCGACAAGGTCGTGCGTGAATACACGCCCAAGGGCGACATCGTGTGGGAGGCGAAGACGCCGGAGGACCCGAAGGATTCGTGGCCGTTTACCGCGATCCGACTGGAGAACGGCAACACGCTCGTCAACTGCACGCACGGCAACATGGTGGTCGAGTTCGATGCGAAGGGCGAGATCGTGTGGAAGCTCACGAACGCGGACTTCGAGAAGCCGCTGCTGAACGATCCGTGCGGCGCGCAGCGGTTGCCGAACGGGAACACGATGATCTGCAGCTACGCGATCGGCGACGGCGGAACGAAGCTGGTCGAGGTCACGCGCGAGAAGGAGGTCGTGTGGACGTTCGTCGAGAAGGACGGCCCGGGCATCCACGAGGTGCAGGTGCTGGCGACGGATGGGAAGCCGGTGGGCGGGCGTCCCCTGCGCTGACAAGGAAACGGTGCCTGGCACGTGCCAAGAGGTGCCAGGCACCACATGGCACGTGCCGAGGAAAGGCCTGCCGCGCACATTGAGCGGCCCAGACGGGCTTCCAGCATGGCTGGCGCGGTGCCTGGCACGTGTCGTGAGGTGCCGCGCACCTCACGACACGTGCCAGGCACCGTTTCAGTTGAGGCGCCACAGCGCCGCGTTGAGCGCCATCGCAAAGCTCACCCACATCGCGTACGGCACAAGCAGCGCTCCCGCGACGCGATCCTGCCGCGCAAACCGCACGATCATCACGCCGATCAGTACCCAAAGCGCCGCGATCTCCACCAGCGCCAACCCCGGCGCCCGCAACCCGAAGAAGAACCCGCTCCACGCGAAGTTCAACGCCCACTGCACTGCGAACACCGCGAGCGCCGCGCGATCGCGCGCGAACCCTCCCACACGCCACACCCGCCACGCACTCACGCCGATCAGCACGTACAGCGTCGTCCACACCGGCCCGAACACCCAGTTCGGCGGATTCCACGTCGGCTTCGCGATCGTCGCGTACCACGCGTCCACCGGCCACAGCGCCGCCGCCAGCCCCGCCGCCATCGACCACAGGATCCAGCCCGCGCACGCGAGCGACGACTTCATGGCGCTCGGCCGCTCCGCCGTCATCCGACAACCCCCCCCACGACCTTGCCGTGGACATCCGTCAGCCGGAACTGCCGGCCTTGGTAGCGATAGGTCATCCGCTCATGATCGATCCCGCACAGCCGCAGGATCGTCGCCTGCATGTCGTGCACGTGCACGCCGTCGCTCGCGACATTCCAGCCAAAGTCATCGGTCGCGCCATGCACATGACCTGCACGCACGCCGCCGCCGGCCATCCACATGGAATACGCGCGCCCAAAATGATCGCGCCCATTCGGCGCATCGCTCGGCCCCTGCCCGAACGGCGTGCGCCCGAACTCGCCGCACCACACGACCAGCGTGTCGTCGAGCAAGCCGCGCTGCTTGAGATCGCGCACGAGCGCCGCGCTCGGCTGATCCGTGTCGCGGCATTGCGTCGCGAGCTGCGTGAAGAGATTCCCGTGCTGATCCCACCCGCTGTGCATGAGCTGCACGAAACGCACGCCGCGCTCGCTCAGCCGCCGCGCGATCAGGCAGTTGTTCGCGTACGAGCCCGGCACGAGCACATCCGGACCGTACATCTCGAGCACGCTCTTCGGTTCGTTCGAGAAATCCAGCAGATCCGGCACGCTCGCCTGCATGCGGAACGCCATCTCGTACTGCGCGATGCGCGTGTCGACTGCGCCTTCGGACAGATGCGCGCGGTTCAGCGCGGCAAGATCATCGAGCAACTCGCGACGCGCGTCGCGCGACACGCCCGCGGGATTCCCGAGATACGGCACCGGATCGCCCGCGCTGCGGAAGCGCACGCCCTGATGCTTGCCCGGCAGGAAGCCGTTCGACCAATAGTGCTCGTAGAAGAGCTGACCGCACGACTTCTCGCGGTCCGACGATGTCATCACCACGAAGCTCGGCAGGTCGTCGCACTCGCTGCCGAGTCCGTACGCGAGCCACGCGCCCATCGCGGGGCGGCCCGGCTGCTGCGAGCCCGTCATGAAGAACGTCACGCCCGGCGAGTGATTCACGGCCTCCGTGTGCATCGAGCGCACGACGCAGATGTCGTCGGCGATGCCGCCGATGTGCGGAAGCAACTCGCTGATCTCGATGCCCGACTCGCCGCACTTTCGGAACGGCTTGATCGCAGGCAGCGCGGGCCACTTCGCGTAGTTCGACGACATCGTCGAGAGCCGCGTGTCGCCGCGGATCGACGCCGGGATGTCCGTGCCTTGGAATCGCGCGAGCTCAGGCTTCGGGTCGAACAAGTCGACATGCGACGGCCCGCCGCCCTGCCAGAGGCAGATGATCCGCTTCGCACGCGGCGGAAAGTGCGGCAAGACGCCGAGCGGCGACGCGTCGCCCGAGATATTGCCCGACGCGAACGCCTCGCGCGCGAACATCGAAGCAAGCGCAACGCCGCCGATCCCGTGCAGCGAACTCCGCAGGAAGTGGCGCCGCGTGAGCGCCTGCATGATCGAGTCTGCGTGCATGTCGCCCTTGGTGGTCATTCGCGGGTCAACGCCTCGTCGAGGTTGAGGATTCCGAGGCACGTCGCGGCGAGCGCAGCACGATCGATTTCATCGGCCGCCGCCGCGTCGCACTTCGACTCGCCGACCGCGAGCAGCGCGCGCGCGGCATCGGGATTCGCCGCGAAACGCGCGCGCTGCCGCCCGAACATCCGTAGGAGCAGCTCGCGCTCACGCGCATCAGGCGCTCGTCCGACGACGATGCGAAACGCCTGCGAAACCTGCTCGTCACGCGCGTCGCGCGCGTCATGCGTCACTGCGTCGCGCATCACGCGCTCCGCGAGCACGCGCGACGCCTCGACCCACGTCGGATCGTTGAGCGTGGTCAGCGCATGCAGCGGCGAGGTCGTGATCGGCACGCGCACGCGGCACGACTGCCGCTGCGAGACATCGAACATGTTCGACGGCGCGATCGTGCGCCGCCAGAAGGTGTAGATGCTGCGGCGATACAGATCCGCGCCATGCGAGGCGGGATAGTCGAAGTTGCGTTCCTTGGTGATCGCGAGCGATTCCCACACGCGGTCAGGCTGGTACGGGTACACGGGCGCGCCGCCGATCGCGTCGTTCATGAGCCCGCTCGTGGCGAGCGCGACATCTCGCAGAACCATCGCGGGCATGCGAAACCGCGGTCCGCGCGCGAGCAGCTTGTTCTCGGGATCCAGCGCGAGCAGCTCCGCCGATGCTGCGCTCGACTGGCGGTACGCAGCGCTCGTGACGATCAGGCGATGCAGCGCCTTCGTGCGCCAGCCCGACTCGCGGAACCCGACGGCGAGCGTGTCGAGGAGATCCTGATAGACCGGCAGCGCGCTCTGCACGCCAAAGTCCTCAGGCGTGCGCACGAGGCCGTCGCCGAAGAACGTCTGCCACGCGCGGTTCACCGCGACACGCGCGACCAGCGGATTTTCCGCGGCGAACATCCACTGCGCGAGTCCGAGCCGATTGCGCGGCGCGCCCGGCGCGAGTGACGGCAGGAACGCCGGCGTCGCGAACGCGATCGCCTCCGCGGGCGTCGTGTACGCGCCGCGCGCAAGCACATGCGTCTCGCGCGGCGACGCGTCGCTCATCACCATCACGCGCGGCCAGTCGTCGCGGCTGAATCGATCGAGCTCGCCCTGCGCTTGGTTCCGTGCTTCCTCGCGCGCATGCTTGTCCGCATCGCTTGCAGCCGCGGCCGCGGCGACGTCGGCCTTCGCCGCCTCGACCTTCGCCGCCTCAACCTTCGCCACGAGCTCCGCACGCCGCGCGCGCAACGCGTCGCCCGCATACTCGAGCACCGGCGG
>Ga0114981_10003092_pt1 | contig 10636 bp, 5 predicted proteins | sample S_140806_MF_Meta_FD_87028 | JGI IMG/M metagenome (GOLD analysis project Ga0114981, IMG submission 87028) | Freshwater microbial communities from Lake Simoncouche, Canada to study carbon cycling - S_140806_MF_MetaG | ecosystem: Environmental > Aquatic > Freshwater > Lake | place: Lake...
AGTTACAACAACAGGTGGTTTGACAGTAGGTATCAATAACTCGGCTTCTGGTGCACAAAATATCTCGAATAACATTATTGGAGGTATTACTGCAAACTCGAGCGGTGCGACAATTTCTTCTAGTATAGTGGGTATTCAAACTACGTCGGGAACAACCAGCACGATCAGTGGTAATACCATTGGTAGCGCTACATTGACCAGCAGTTTGATCAACGCCGTGTCAACGGGTACAACTGGTGGGCAAGTAACAGGTATCCTCTGTTCGGCTTTCAACTCATCACTTCCGGGTAACCAGATTACCAACAACACGGTGATCAATCTTACCAACCAGTATGCAGGTACATCAACAGCTGGTTTAACTAGAGGTATTGCTACAACGTCAGGTATCAGCATTATCACTGGAAATACTATTGCTAACTTGAGCAGCTCTTCGCCACAAGTTGGGACAACTACTACCGCTTCTGTAATCGGTATCTTACAGAATTCCACTTCTTCAGGTGCTAACCAGACAGTTGCCAACAACACGATCACCAACCTGGTCAACCTTTCTGTTACAGGAAACGTTCAGGTTAACGGTATCGTTGCAACTGGAACCACGTTAAACAGAACATTAGTTTACAACAACTCCATTATAGGAATTGGCTCTGCATCTTCAGGATCTCCTGTTATGAATGGTATCCACATTGTGGGTGGTATTTGCCGCGTTTATAACAACTTCGTAAACATTGGAGTAGATGCTACTGGCGCGTCATTGACACTTGCTCACGAATTCAACGGTATCAACAAGAACACCGCTAACCAGGCTACTGTTATATTTAACAGCGTGAAGGTTGGTGGTACAGGTGTTGGTGCGGGAACTGCAAATACAAATGCATTCCGCAGAATTTCTAACCCAACAGTTACCCCACAAGACTCAGTTTATAGCAACGCGTTTGTCAACGTACGTTCGAATGGAGCTTCAACTGGAACTCATTATTCAATCAATATCAACAACAACACAAACTTCGTAGCAAATGGTAACGTGTATTACGGAAACGGAACTGGCTACCAAACTGGTGCTGTTGGTGCAACAAACTACGCTTCCATTTCTTTGTGGTTGGCAGGTGTACCAGGACAAGATCTTAACTCTTTCCAAGTAGATCCTAACTTCATTTCAGCAACTAACCTTCATATCAATAACAGCGTGCAGTCCGTACTGGAATCACGTGCGGTTGTTGTAGGTAACGTGAATACAGACATTGATGGACAAGTACGTCCAGGACCAACAGCTGTAAACGGTGGTGGTACAGGACATGATATCGGAGCCGACGAATTTGACGGTATTCCTGTTAACGTTGATATCGGAATTCAATCTCTTGTTCTTCCATTAACTTCTGGATGTCACACCAACTGTGAAATTGTTCGTGTTCGTTTGCGCAACTATACTGGCTCTGCTTTGAGCTTGGCGAGCAACAACGTAACGATTACAGCAAGCACAACAGGCCCTAACCCTCAAACTTTCGCGCCACTAGTTATCAGTAGCGGAACGTTGAGTGCAAACGGATTCTTGGACACAGCTGTTACAGTATGTTACGACCTCACTGCGGTAGGTACACATATCTTCAACGCAAGTGCTTCAACGGGTCTTGATTTCATCACATCAAATAACGGAATGACTCCAGTTCCAATTCTAATTGGTGGTGGAACAGCAACATCACAGCGTTCAAGTGTTTGTTTGGGTGACTCTGCATTGATTTCATTGTCAGGAGCTACAAACGGGGCTACAATTCAGTGGCAGTCATCTCCTGATAACTTGATCTGGACAAACATCCCGGGGGCAACTACAAGTCCGTTGAACACGCATGCGTTATCAGACACCATGTTCTATCGGGCAATGGTGTGCGGTACTTATCCTTCAGTTTCAGATACCGTAGGCGTTGCATACATTGCACCTCCTGTAACTGTTTCCGATACAATCTGCGGATCTGGAACAGTAACACTTTCTGCAACCGGATCTGGATTGCAATGGTTCAGCACTCCAACAGGTGGAACCGTAATCAACACCGGAGCAACTTATTCTACTGCAATTACTACGACCACTACTTATTATGTAGCAAGCTCAACTGGAACACCTCCAACGAACCATACAACTACGTATGCTGCTGGTAACGGATCAAGTGGAAATGCATTCACAGTTAAAGCTTTGAATACAATTACCATAACTGGATTTGATGGCCACTTGAGCACTGCTGCTGGTACACCTTCAACATGGGAGGTTTGGTACCGTCCTAATGATTACTTGTTAACTCCAGGATCACACCTTTCAAATGCGGGATGGACACAATTGGGAACAGGAACAGTGAATAGTGCTGGACCAGGAAACCCAACTCCAGTTCCGGTGACCTTTAGTTTAACAATCCCTGCTGGTCAGACCTATTCATTCCAGGTATTCGCAACTACAGGATCTGTGAGCTATACTAACGGAACTGCACTAGGAGCCTTATTCAATGCAAACCTTGACCTTGAAGTATATCAGGGGCATGGAGGAACAGCATTTGCGGGAATGGTGAATTCGCCTCGTGTATTCAACGGCCGTATTTACTATTCTTCCGGTTGCTCCGGACCACGCACACCTGTTACAGGTGTAGTTACACCTGCTCCACTTGTCAGTGTTTCTTCTTCAAATAACATTTGTGGAAACGGGACATCAACCTTGGTAGCAAGTAGTCCTAACTCAGCATATGCTTACACATGGCTTCCTTCATCAACGCTTAACATTGCCACAGGTGATACAGTAATTGCTACACCAACAGCAAACACTACGTACTTGGTTACAGGTACTGATGCTGCAACTGGCTGCGTGGATACAGCTTCTGTTACAGTTTTGTGGGCTTTACCTCCTCAGGTCGCTGCTTCTGCATCTCCTGACACCATTTGCAGTGGAGCGACAGCCACTCTGAATGCTGCTGCAACGTTCAACAACCCTATCACGGTAGGTACACCTACGGCAACGCCGAATACAACTACTAGTTACCCTGCACCTTATGGTAACTTCTATTGGGGTTCACGTCACCAGATGTTGATCACTGCAGCGGACCTTACCGCTTCCGGTTTGACTCCTGGTTATATCACGGCACTGAGCTTCGAGATCACTGCGACAAGCACTCTTGCTACGTTGGATAACTACGAAATCAAACTCGGAAGTACAACTGCTTCAGCATTGACAGCATTCTATACTGGTCCTATGACCTCCGTGTTTGCTGCTCCGAGCTATACTCCAACAACTGGTGTGAACACGCATACATTCACTACTCCGTTCTTCTGGGATGGTGTGTCTGATTTGATTGTTGAGACTTGTCACAACAACACTGCATTCACGACAAACGCTTCTTTCCGTCAGACACTTACTTCTTACACGTCAACAGTGTATTACCGTGCTGATGCAGCTGGTGTGTGCGGAAATAACGCAATAACTGCAACTGCTTCTCAGCGTCCTATTATGCGTCTGTGGAGATCTACTGCTACTTGGCAGTATGATTGGACTCCAACAGCATCATTGGATTCTGCAAACATTCAAGGGCCTCACGCTACACCGTTGGTAACTACTGATTACTTCCTCGCAGTTACCGACTCGGTTAGTGGATGCGTATCCCTTGATACTATTACAATTCAGGTAAACCCTACTCCTGTGCCTTCATTTGGTGCCGACACTGCAATTTGCTCTAACGCGGCATTGTTGCTCGATGGATCTGCTGGACCTTACACTTACCTCTGGCAGGACAGCACAACTAACCAGACTTACAACGTGAACCTCTTCGGTACATACAGTGTTGTAGTTACCGACTCGGTTACAGGTTGCGCGGGATCTGACACAATTGTTGTTGGCATCAACGCTGCTCCTTCATTCTCGTTGGGTTCTGATGTGGTGGTGTGTGCTGGAACGCAAGTAGCATTCTCTGGTCCTTCAGGTCTGTACAACTACCTCTGGAGCACTGCTGATACTACAGTTTCAATCACTACAGGTACTGCCGGTTCATATGATGTAGCAGTTACAGATGCAGTAAACGGATGTACTTCAATGGACACTGTTGTGCTTACAGTGAATGCGCTTCCCGTGGTAGGTCTGGGTAACGACACTACCTTGTGTTCTGCTGCTGGTTCAATCACCCTCTCTGGTCCTGCTGGTAACTTCGCATATCTCTGGAGCACTGCAGATACAACTCAGTCAATCATTGTTAACGGAACTGCTACTTACGCGGTAACTGTTACTGATATCGCTACAAGTTGCTACTCCGCTGATACAATCCAGGTGGTTTACAACGTTTCTCCAGTGGTGACTTTGGGTAGCGACACTACATTCTGCAGCAGCAATGGTCCGATTACACTTGTTGCTACAGCTGGTCCTTATCAGTACATGTGGAGCGACAACTCTACTGGAAATACGTTCACTACTAACACTACAGGAACATACTATGTTAATCTTACCGATTCAATCACTGGATGTACTGCTTCTGATACAGTGAACGTAAACGTTCCGGTGAATCCTACTTTGGTATTGAGCGACACTGCGTTCTGCGGTACAGATGTAACACTAAATGGCCCTACTGGTCCGTTCAATTACCTCTGGAGCACTGCTGATACTACTCAATCATTGTTCGTGAACGTTAGCGGTTTGTACACACTCACTGTGACTGACACAACAAGCGGTTGCGCAGGTTCTGACTCTTCAATTGTAAACGTGAACGCGAATCCTGTTGTTGCTGCTTCTGCTTCTAACGTCGCACCTTGCGCGGATGATGCAAACGTGGTACTCACTGGATCTCCTAGCGGTGGTACTTTCACGGGTACTTCTGTAACAGGTTCTCAGTTCGATCCTTCAATCGGTGCTGGTGCTTATAGCATCGTGTACAACTTCACGGACATCAACGGATGTTCTGGTGCTGATACAATCACTATCAACGTAAGTGCATGCGTAGGCGTAAACGATCCGTTTGTTGGTGCTGGTATGAATGTGTTCCCGAACCCGAACTCTGGTCTGTTCACTTTCACTGCGGCTAATCAGTCATGCAATGAAATGACAATCGAAGTAATGACCGTGGAAGGTCAGGTTGTAAAAACCAACAAGCATAGCAATGTTCAGGGTAACTTCACTGAAGAAATCGACATGACAGAGTTTGCTAATGGTGTATACTTCATGCGTGTAACTACTGATGGTGCTGTATTTACGCAGCGCATCGTGAAGCAGGACTAATAATCCACTTCATTAAATAACAAAACGGCTCCTGAGAAGGGGCCGTTTTGTTTTTGGTAAAAATTCTTAAGTCAGACAGAATTCAGGCAGAACAGATAGATAAGGCGTATATTCATTGAAATAAGCCGATTATCTTTACATCGTTGAATACGCTCACTAGATTCATATTTCGCTCCTATTTGCCGCCATTCGCGCTCACTTTCGTGATCTCCGTGTTTGTGCTGTTTATGCAATTCCTATGGAAATGGGTTGACGAGTTAGTAGGCAAAGGCTTGGAATGGAATGTGGTTGCCGAATTATTCTTCTACGCTTCACTTTCCGTTGTGCCGTTAGCAATTCCAATGGCAGTGCTCTTATCCTCACTCATGACCTTTGGTAATCTTGCCGAACATTACGAGCTCGCTGCATTGAAGTCCTCCGGTTTGTCCTTGATGCGCATCATGCGGCCTTTAATTTTTCTTGCCGTAATGACAATGGTTGGCGCCTTTATCTTCTCTAATTACGTACTACCCTATACGAATCTGAAGATGTTCTCTACACTTTTTGATATTCGCCAACAGAAGCCCGCGCTAAATATCAAAGAAGGAATTTTCTATAACGAAATTGACGGCTATAGTATTCGTATTCGGAAAATTTCTGATGACCATATGGGCCTTGAAGGAGTAATGATTTACGATCACACAGACAATATGGGCAATACCACGCTCACAGTTGCAGACAATGGCAAAATGTTCATGACAACAGACAAACGCTATTTGGTGATTGAGTTACACAATGGTATTTCTTATCGAGAAGATTGGAGTCAGCAGAACGCAGCCACACGTAAGCCATTTGTGCGATTTGCGTTTCAAGATCAATTATTGCGATTAGATCTCTCTGGATTTAAGATGCAGCGCACGCAGGAAGATTTGTTCAAAGACAACCATCAAATGTTGAATGGAGAACAACTTTTGGATTATATAGACACGATGCAATTGGAAATTGTGAAAGACAAAATCAACTTTTATCCTGCACTAAAGAACGCCTATTTTACAAGAACTAAAACATATTGGGACAATAACGACAGTTTGAAAGCAGTTCCGCTTACTGGCGACTTCCTAAGCGTATTTACGAAAGATGAACGAGCAAGAATCTACGAGACAGCATTGAACACGGCTCGAAATTGCAAAGCCACTGCCGAGTCAAAACAAAATGAATTAGAAGCGGAGAATCGTTCTATCACACGATTTGAAATTGAATTCTGGAGGAAGTATTCACTCTCATTCGCTTGCTTGATCATGTTCTTTATTGGTGCTCCACTGGGTGCAATCATTCGCAAAGGTGGTCTTGGTATGCCGGTGGTTTTCTCTGTTCTTTTCTTCATCATCTTCTGGGTTATTTCTATTACGTTCGAAAAACTCAGTATGAAAAACGCACTTCCACCTATTATCGGAATGTGGATGGGGTGCGCCATTTTTATTCCAGTTGCCATCCTACTTACGCGGAAAGCTACAGCAGATGCCAATTTGTTCGACATGGACAGCTATGTGTCTGCCATTCGTAAGTTTTTCAGAAGAAAAAAAGCATCCTGATCGTGCAGCCACTGCGCATTCTACAACTCTGCAACAAACCACCTGTCCCTGCAATTGACGGAGGATGTTTGGCTATGTTACGTATTGCAGAAGGTCTATTGCAAAACGGATGCACGGTTCGTCAATTATCTATTGCCACCGACAAGCATCCGTGGTTACCGGAGAAAATCGATCCTGGATTTCTTCATGCCACACAGGCTGATGCTGTTTACGTAAACACGAACGTGCGATGGTTGCCCGCTTTCTTATCGCTATTCAAATCATCATCCTATAACGTAGATCGCTTTTACAGCTTATCATTTGAAGCACGCTTAATTGAAATCTTAGCGGCAGAAGAATTTGACCTTATTCAGCTTGAAAGCCTATACATGGCTCCTTACATTCCCGCAATTCGCCGAATGTCTAAAGCGAAAATTATACTCCGCGCACATAATACGGAGAGCGATATCTGGAAGAAATATGCAATTGAAGAATCAGATATTCTGAAAAGAAAATGGTTTAATGATCTTGCAGATAAACTGGAGCGTTACGAGCGAGATACATTAAATTTAGTTGATGCGGTTGTTCCCATTACACAACAGGACGCGTTGCGTTTTGGTGAACTGGGAAACAAGAAACCAACGCATGTTTCCACATTTGCCATGGAGGCTCCAGTTGAAATTGCTGTTAAACCAGTAATAAAAAACACTGTATTTCACATTGGCGCCATGGACTGGAAACCCAATGCAGATGGAGTATCATGGTTGACAGACAAGGTTTGGCCGCTCGTTCTGAAAAAAAATCCGTTAGCTCAATTGCACTTGGCAGGAAAAGGAATGCGTGTGGATCTCTCATTCCACGCTCCCAACATTTCAGTGCATGGAGAAGTTGCCAGTGCCAAGGAATTTATGCAAACCTATCGTGTAATGGCGGTGCCTCTATTTAGTGGTGGTGGCGTAAAAATAAAAGTGGTCGAAGGAATGTTTTTGGGAAAACCTATTGTAACCACTAATAGCGGAGCAGAAGGAATCAATTACACCGAAGGGCAGGAACTTTTCATTCGAGAAACACCTGAAGCATTTGCTGAAGCACTTTGCGATCTGCTCCAAAACGAATCGCTTGCTGATCATTTAGGAAAGAATGCAGAAAAATCTGCCCAGGAAAATCACAAACTTTCCCGAGTAACCGAAAAATTATGTGATTTTTACAGAACGATAATTGCGAAATGAGCGAAAAGCAAAAGCTTCTGTTTATTACCTCACGAATTCCGTGGCCTTTAGAAAAGGGCGACAAACTTCGCGCGTATTATCAATTACGTGAACTCGCGAAACGCTTCGAGATTACACTGGCGTGCATTAACGAGGGAGACGTACACCCTGAAGCAAATGATCAACTTTCTAAATTTTGTGCCGACGTTCATTTCTTCACGCTGAAGCGCTCTGAGAATGTGAAGAATATGTTTGGTGGTATTTTCACAAAACTACCCATGCAAGTGGCTTGGTTTTATTCTCCGGTGATTCAGGAACAGATTGATCAACTCATTGCAAATAATCGTCCTGATCGCATTTATTGCCAACTCATACGCACTGCAGAATATGTTCGCAAGCATACGGACATTATACGTACTATAGACTTTATGGACGTGTTCTCCAAAGGCATGGAGCGTCGCTTAGGCAAAGTGAATATTTTCAAAAAGCCCGCATTCTATTTTGAGATGAAACGTGTAGCGCGCTATGAAGGAGAAATTTTCAAAGAATTCGATCGGCATACTATTATTTCAGAACAAGATCGCGACCTGATGCCCGTGCGTCGTCCGGCGGAAATTGCTGTCATTCCAAATGGCGTTGATGTAAATTATTTTCATCCGTTACATCGCCACAAGGAATATGACTTACTCTTCAACGGAAATATGAATTATCCTCCAAATGTTGAAGCTGCAATTTTCTTGGTAAAAAAAGTCTTGCCGTTGGTAATTGAAAAATACCCGGCAATAAAAGTTTTGATTTCGGGGGCGAATCCATCATCTGCAATTAAAGCACTTGAGTCAGGAAATGTAAGTGTTACAGGTTGGGTTGACGACATTCGCGAGAGCTTCTCACGTTCTCGAATTCTTGTTGCTCCCATGCAATCGAGTATTGGACTTCAAAATAAATTACTGGAAGGAATGGCCATGCATATTCCTTGTGTAACCACTCCCCTATCTAACAACGCTTTGAAAGCGCAACCTGGGAAGGAAATCATGATTGGTGAAACTCCTGAAGAGTTCGCAGCTGCAATCATCAAATTAATCGCCCACCCCGAACTGGCAGTTTCCATTTCAGACGATGCGTGGAAATTTGTACGTGATTATTATAGTTGGGAACCCATTTGCGATCGTCTGTCCAATTTCATTAGCAAAGAATGAGAATTCTTATTTCGCTTTTACAATTGGTATCGACAGCATTGGCGCTTGCAAGTTGTAACAACGCAGAATCTGTTCAATCTCCATCACCTGATGCTGAATTATCGAAACTAGCCGCTTACATCCGTGATTCTGCTGCAACGATTGATTCCTTGGACGTCGTTTTTTATTTCCCCGTTAATGCAAAACCAGAATTACGATCAGCGCGTCCGCTAAAGTCTGATGATCAAATTCTATTTTGTTGCGCCGGTGCATTCACGTTATTGGAGAATGATCGTATTGACGGACTATTTATTGAAAATGGAAGGACGTTAGTTCGCACGGTCAATCATAATTTAGGTGGTGGAATTACAATCACACCAGAGGGTGAAACACGCATTTTTGGAACAGAGATGGGGAAAGTTCTCGATTCATCATTTGTTGATTCACTTGAGCGAAATTCCATTTCCTTTCTCCAGCAAATACAAATGATACGCGATGGACAGCCTCTCGTTTTCAGAAAAGATCAAAGCCTTTTTCAGCGGCGAGCAATTTGTCAATTTCAAGGAAAAACCGTCATTATTGAGACAAAAACAGCCTGCACCTTGCAAAAATTTGCCGAAATCATCAAAAAGTGCGGCATTTTTAACGCGCTCTATGTTGACATGGGAAGCTGGGACGAAGGATGGTACAGAACGGTCAATAATACAATCAGCACGATTGGATTGATGCGAAATTCAACGAAAAGACAGTCGAATTGGGTAGTTTTCGTAAAAACATAGGCCATTTTCCCTACTTTCTATCAATTCCTTGAGAATCTACATTTCTTCATAAATGAAGTTGCACTTTCACGCCGGTCGCGAAGCGCTGTATTGAATCTGATAATCAGGAAGTTTAGCGGTTTGTTTTCTCAACTTTTTAGCGCATCTTTGGTATCCTAGCCATATACCATGAAAAAATATTTATTGTTATTGCTTGTTGTGATCGCTTCCTTCGCGTTCACAGGAACAAGAACATGGGTAATTGTGAACCCTGAAGTAGTTGAGAGCGTTGAGCCATATGAAGAAGCACTTGGCAAGGCAGACTTAGATCGCTATCGTTACTTTGATAAGCGTTCTACTTTGCATTTTGAAAACGGTTTGAACGTAGAACTTTTGTCTGCTAATGAGCTAGAGGCGCAAGGTGTTGCAGTTAAGCGCGATCGCGTAAGAAGTGTGGAACCTGAATTCGACACAAAACCTGTGTTTCGCTTAGCGCCAAACGGAATTCTCCTAGAAATACAAACCAGAACTAAAGTAAAGTAATCGCCCTATGAAAAACTTTACAAAAGCGCTTCTCGCATTGTGTATACTTTTGTCCGCAACTCAAGTCTACGCTCAAGTTGCGAATGATGATTGTTTCGGTGCTACTCCATTGGGAACACTAGGAACGCCTCTTCCGTGTCCAAGTGGAATTGGTGCTGTTTCTACATTCAAC
>Ga0114981_10003098_pt1 | contig 10630 bp, 12 predicted proteins | sample S_140806_MF_Meta_FD_87028 | JGI IMG/M metagenome (GOLD analysis project Ga0114981, IMG submission 87028) | Freshwater microbial communities from Lake Simoncouche, Canada to study carbon cycling - S_140806_MF_MetaG | ecosystem: Environmental > Aquatic > Freshwater > Lake | place: Lake...
ACGATCAGCACACCGCCTCTCCGAAGCGGACAGTCGGCGGGAATACAATCCCGCCTTCCGTGCGAGCCGCCAGAGGGCGGCTCGCCGGAACCTAAGGCGCGGGCTAAAGCCCGAACGATGAACAACGAACCAAGCCGCTTATGTTCGCCCCTACTCTCCTCCAAGAAAAAACGCCCATCGACGCCGCGCCGATGCGAAATCAGTTCAATAGCATGAAAGCGCTGGCGGTTGGCTGCGCGACGAGTGTGGATCTCGCGAACGCGATTCAGACGACGAGCAGCAATAGCAACGGTGGGTGTAACATCGCGATGAACGTCGATCCTGACTACAATCAGAATCAAGTTGCAGATGGTTGTGAATAAGCTGGAGGAGCTGATCTACGCGCTGAGGCGGTGAGAGTAATATGGTGTCCGCTTTGCCTGCGTGAGGAGGGCTTATTTCGCGAAGGGCTTCCTTAGAGGAAACGGGAGGGGCAACTGACGGATCACAGGTTCGCATTCATGAACTCGCAGCATCGGCTTCTTTCAGAAAGCGTTTCACTTTTTCCGGCACCTTCTTGATCACAGCCTGCCGATCAAGATTACACGGTTGTTGGTTCCCATTCGCCGCCGATTTCAACGCCAGCCATCTCTCCGTGGATTGGGGCGGTCGTTCGTCGGGTGAGTTATGCCCAAATCCGGTCGCGGCGGGCAAAGAATGTGAACAACTGTTTCTTGCTGGTTGGAAGTCTTCCCGCTTGAATCAATTCATGAAATTCGCGCGCGATCCTTCCGCCACTTCGGGCAAGGGATTGCTGTTTCTCATTCATGGGCTGCTGGCTGCGGCACAGCGGGATGTGCGGCGATTAAAAACGCATGAGGCCGTGGCCACCCATCAGCTCCGCGTGCGGATGAAGAAGCTACTCGCCCTTCTCAGGCTCGGGCGGGACTGCGTGCCAGAGCAGACGTTTATGGCCATGCGCATGCACATTCGAGCTGTGAAGAATTCCTGCGCGGGCAATCGGGATGTGGTGGTTCGTGATAAGCTCGTGGAGAAGCTCTCACGCCGTTTTCATCTGTCTCCACAGCATGCGTTCAACGCGGATGGAAGCCGGCTGGTACCGCCTTCCAGTTCGTTTCTGCGTCATCAGCTCTGTGCGCTGGAGCAACTCGTGGAGAGAACGAGCATCGAAAGGCTGACGCCCGAACAAATCGTGGCCGCGCATGCCCGCACCTATCGAAAAGGGCGTCGTCTGATGAAATTATCCTTCGAGAGTGTGGCGGAGGAATCGCTGCATCGCTGGCGGCATCGGGTGAAGGATCTCCATTATCAAACGCTGGCTATCCGGCATCTTCCTGGAGCCTGCCGTCGTGTGCGGCGAGCACGCAAACTCGGCGGTTTACTGGGCCGCGAGCGAGATCTGGCAAGCCTAGCCTGTGAACGGGCCTATGCGGTGAAGCGCGGCGCATGGAGTCATCTCATCCACGAGCATCGCTCCAAACTTCAGCAGCGCATTTTGCTGCTCGGTCATCGGCTTTACGATCCGGCTGCGCAGCAGTTTCATCACAAGATGGAACGCCAGCTTGAGCTGGTGTGAGCTACTCCTGCTCTTCGGCGAGCTTGGCGGCTTCGCGTTTGAGGATGCGGCCCACGCGGTGTTTCGCCAGATAGACCTGGGCAGCATTCACACCGAGTTCTTTTTTGACACGCTCAGGACTCCAGCCTTTGAGGACGTAGCAGGAGAAGATTTGAAACTGCCGAGGAGAGACGAGGGCCTTCACGCGTCGCAGCGCGATGTCCATGATCTTATCCTGCCACTCGCGTTCCCAGAGTTTTTCGAGGGCCACGCCGTTTGGATCGGCACAGCGATCAATAGGCGCGGTGCGGCGGTCATCGGGCTCTTCACCGGCGTAGAGATTAGCCTCACGATCCTGCTGCTTTTTGCGGCGGCGGAATTGATCGAGGATGCGCCAGCGTGCTTGATTGAGGAGGAAGGATTTAAAAGAACCCAGGCTGGTATCGAACTTCTTCTTTTGTAGGTTCTTCGCCACGCCGATGAAGGTCTCTTGGACCACATCACCCGCTTCGTCATCACTGAGGCCTGCTTTGCGGGCCACATGAAAGACGAAAGTGGAGTAGATGCGGTAAAATTCGTCCCACGAGGCCCAGTCGTCCCAGTTATCGAGCCGCTCGATGAGCGTCTTCCGCGTGGGCGGCGAGCCGCTCTCCTTCAATTGCTTGAGGATCTGCTCTTCGTTGGGGATTTTCGGGTCTTCTTCAGCCATGAAGCATGCCGGGTGGCACCGGAGTGGGGCGAATGGTAGGGCCGGATTGTGAACTGGCAACGCGCCCTTTTGCAGGTTTTGCGATCAGGGTTTCGACTCGGGGCGGCGGAAGAGGCCTTGATACCACTTCTTCTTCGGAGGCTCAGGAGCGGGCTGTGGCGTTGCGACCGGCGCGGCGATGTTTTGGGGGAATTTCTGCGCGGCATCTGCTCCCACGCTGCCTCGCAAATCCTCACGCATGGAGGCCTGGCGCATATCAGCTTCGCTCTCGACGACCTGCGGCTGGATGAAGATGATGAGTTCCTTGCGCTCGGTGTTATCCGTGTCCGTGCGGAAGAGCTTACCGAGTCCGGGAATGCGACCGAGGAAGGGGAGGCCGCTGGCCCCCTTGGTCTTGGTTTCGGAGATGAGGCCGCCGAGCACGATGGTGTTGCGGTCGGGCACGTTGACGGAGGTGACGAGCTGCTCCGTGCCGATGACGGGCACCAGATTCGGCGAAATGGTGCGCTCGTTGACGATGGTGTCGTTGATCTGTGAGATGGTGAGATTCACCTCTCCATCGGGATTGATCAGCGGGACGACTTCCAGCTTCAGCACGACATCGAGGTAAGCCGTGGTGGATTGCACGGTGCCCTGGTTATTGACGTTGTTACCGAGGACCGAGGTGGTGGTCTCGGGGTAGGGGACCTTCTGGCCGGAGGTGATGGTGGCCTTGCGATTGTTCAAAGCGAAGACGCTGGGGCGAGACAGTACTTTGAAGTTCCGTGAGGTTTCCAGCGCCGTGACGAAGATCTCCAAGCTGTCTCCCACCGCACCGTAAAGGCCAAGACCGGTGGCGGGGCCAAAGGCGTTCGTGATGGCGGCATTGCGCAAATCGTTGACCGCACGGCCGACGGTGTTTCCAGAAAGAACATCCGTGCGGCTAGTCACTCCCGTGGCGGAGAAATTCACGCCATCGCCAGCGCGGGAGAGGCCGGAGAGGTAATCAATGCCGCTGGTGAGGCCATCCGTGAGCGTGAGCTGGCCGATGACGGTGGAGAGATAAACTTGGGCTGGCCTCTGATCGAGGCGGTCGAGCAGCATGGTGGCTTTATCGACGCTCTCCTTTGGCCCGATGACGATGATGGAGTTCGACATCGGATCAGCAATGATTCGGGTCTTGCCGACGAGGACGGAAACGGGTGCATTATCGACCGAGGGACCGGTGATCACATCTGCTCGCGATCCAGATGAGCTAGTCGTCGAGCTCGCCGTATCGGAAGTAGCAGCGGTGCTGGTGCTTCCGATCTGGCCGCCACGCGTATTTTGGGTGTTTCGACCACCGAGGAGCTGGGAGTTGTTGCTGGCGAGGGCCTGCTGGCGCTGCTGTTGAATGGTGCCACCTCCGGGGAGCTGCACGGTGCCAGCAGAGGGATCTTGAAGGAGATCCGTGATGGAGCTGAGCACATCGAGGGCGGCGGCGAATTTCAAACGGCGCTCGTAGGGCTGCTGCACATCCACGGGCTTATCGAACTCAGCGATCAAACTGGCGATGTAAGTGTAGTCTGCAGGCGAGGCGATGACGAGAATCTGGTTCAGCCGGGTATCCGCCACCACCTGGGCGCTGGGCTGCGGGGCTTGGGCATTGTTACCTTGCTGCTGAGGTACACCGTTGATGATGACGGGCGGCGGCTGGCGGTTGTTATTGTTATTGTCGTTGTTGCCGCGATCACGATCTCCGCCGCGTCCATCACTGGCTGCGGAGCCACGAATGGTATTCACGCCCTTGGATTCTTTTTCCTGAGCTTGAGCCGTGAGCGTGGCCTGAATGATCTGCGCGATGGTGGCCGCGTCACCATATTCCACGCGGATAAATTTCGTCACCAGCGAGGAGCCGGTGTCTGCCAGATCAATGCTCTCACGGATGGAAATGAGCTGTTTCACCACGGTAGCGCTTTCCGTGATGAGAAGGCCGGGCGGCGTAGCCACTGCCGTGATGCGGCCATAAGCCCCCAGGCCCACATGCCCGCTAAACATTTCCGCCGCGTCCTCCGGGGCTAGGTTGTCCAGCTTCATGAAGTAAGTCACGATGCTTTCGCCTTCAGGGATGTCCTTCGGGCTGGTGTAAAAGCGCACGCCGTGGGAGAACTGCACCGCATTGGCGCTTTGATTGCGTGAGGGCAGCACCTTGGCGCTCTTGCCGCCGGGTTCGTAGATGATGGCGTATCCATTGGCGAGCAGCGAGGCCTCAATGAGCTTGATCGCCTCCGGCTTCGGCACGGGCTTCGGCGTCACGAGGCTGATCGTGGCCCCTTCAAAGATGTTCGTGTCCTTGATCAGCGTGTAGCCGGTGAGTCTCTCGTAGATGGCGAGGATGTCTGAGACCGGATTGTTGACGAATTGCATCATCACATCGTCATCGGAGATCTGGAAGGACTCGCCTTCAACGCCATCGCCACCTTCACCTGGACCTCCGGGACCGCCTCGACGTCCGCCAAAGCCGCCGCGATTGCCGCCAAAGCCTCCCGGAGGGCCAAAGGCACCCGGCGGTGGAACCACCGGCGGAGTTCCATTAGGCGGAGTCGTCGCCGCAGGCGCTGCGGGAGCAGCGGGTGCGGATGGCGGGGCAGCGGGAGGAGGTTTTGGAGCGTCTTGAGCGAGGATCAGGCCGGAGGCAGAGAGCAGGAGAAGCGGGAAAAGAGACTGGCGGGACATGTGGAAAGATAAAAATGGACGGATTAAAGCAGGCGTGCGGCGTGAACGAAGGAATTAGCGTTTCTTGTCGTCCTTTTCGATCTTGTCGAACATGCTGCGGATGGCGTTACGCCGATCTTCTTCGGAAGCGTTGCGGAACTTTTCATTGCTGAACATCTCACGCATGCCGTTCCTGAATTTCTCCTTCGCGCCATCCGAGAGAGATTCATATTTTTTGCGATCTTCCTCGCTCGGGCCTCGGCCACCGCGATTGAATTTGTCACCGCCGGGAGGCGGGCCGCCATCTTTGCCCCCCTTACCTTCCTTTTTGTCCTTCCTCATCGCATCCGGCGTGAGCGCCGCCGCATCGTAGCGGATGCTCACCGGCTCACCGCCGATGCTGACCTTCGCGGAGGCTCGATTGATATCCGCCGAGTGCGTGGCCTCCACCAGCGTCCAGCCGCGTAGGTTCGGCTGATCGGTCACCACGAGAGATTCCTTCTTATCTTTGTCAAAAAGGGTCACCACTGGCTTTCCATCCACATAGGCCACGCCCGTGAGCACCAGCGAATCGGAGACATTCACGATGCGGGTGAAGGGGGAGTTTTGCACCACCCCAGTGAGCGTATTGAAATCAAACCGCTGCGGCAGATCCGGGTCCACCGGCCCTGCAGGCGCCGTGGCAGCTCCAGCGGAGGCACTGCCTAGCTCCGGCATCATCGCGGCCTCCTCGTCTTCCGTGGGAAAAAGGTCCGCCGTGCTCAGCGGCGGCTCTGCCGCAGGCGGGGCAGGGGCCGGCTGCAGCGCTCCGAGCCGAGGCGCGGCGAGACAAAGCACGGTGAGCAGGAGGTGGGAAAGCTTCATGGGGGCTTGGGTGACGCTGGGAACGCAGTTCAAACTCCGGTCGTTCGGAATTGTTGTGCGAGCGAGCAGCTTTTCATGGGCGAATTCATCCATCGTCCGCGCTGGGACTTGCGGCGAGGCGTTTCCCCAGCATGAAAACCGCTCCCATTCCTATGAAAATTGTTCTCACCGGCGGCGGCGGCTTCCTCGGCCATCAACTGGCCCAATCCATCCTGAAGCGCGGCATCCTCAATGGCCGCGAGGTCTCCCAGATCGTGCTCCTCGACGCCGCCTTCCATCGTGAAATCCCCGATCCTCGCGTCCAAACCGTCTCCGGCGACATCAGTGATCGCGACACCGTCTTTCGCGCCGTCGGCAGCGATGCCGAGGTCATCTTCCACCTCGCCTCCATGGTCAGCGGCGAGTGCGAAGAACGCTACGACGACGCCCTCCGCGTGAATCTCGATGGCGGCCGAAATGTCTTCGAGGCCGCTCGTGCCGCCGCAGGCCGCCCACGCGTCGTCTTTGCCAGCAGCGTCGCCTGCTATGGCGGCATCGATATGTCTCAAATGATGTCCGATACCACCAAGCAGATCCCCCAGACCACCTATGGCATCACCAAAGCCATCTGTGAGATGCTCATCAACGATCACACCCGCAAAGGCCACTTCGATGGCCGCAGCGTGCGCCTCCCCACCGTCATCATCCGCCCCGGCAAACCCAATGCCGCCGCTTCCAGTTGGGCCAGCGGCATGTTTCGTGAGCCTTTGAACGGTGAATCCTGCCTCCTGCCCATCCGTCGGGATCAACCCCATCCCATGACCGGCTACCGCACCGTCATTGAGAGCTTCATCGCCCTCGCTGAGGTCGAAGAAGCCCGACTCGGCAAAGATCGCGCCTATGTGCTCCCCGCCCATCGCGTCACCCCGCAGATCGCCGAGCAGGTCATCCGCGAAGTCGCCGCCGAAAAAGGCATCACCCTCGGCCCCATCGTCGATGCCTTCAATGAACGCATCCAGGGCATCGTCGATAATTGGCCGCAGCAGGTCGATGGCAGCCGCGCCATCGAGATCGGTGTGCCGCCCCCTCCACCGCTCAAAACCATCGTCGAGCAGTATGTGGCCGACTTTTTAGGCCAGTGATACGGCCCTTCGGCCTCACACATCCTTTTCCTTCGCCGCCTTCTTCGCCGGGATGAAGCCCTCTTCACCCTCCGGCCACTTCGCCCCCTCCAGAATCCAGCGGCGGATCAGCGATACCTCATCCATTGGGATGCGATGCCCCGTTGCTGGCATCGCCTTCTGATCCTTCGCTGGCAGCGTCAGCGTCACCAGCAGCAGGCTGCGATCCGGTGCGCCCGGGATGATCACCGGCCCGCCCGTGCGCTTGCGCGACGACAGCTTGCCACTTTGCAAATTTAGATCCCCCAGCATCGACTCCGCGTGATGACACTCCACACAGCGATCCGCGAGGATCGGCTTGATCTGCCGCCCAAAATCCACCGGCGGCTCCGCCGCACCCGCGAAAGAAGGGATCAAGAGCAGGGCGGCAAAGAGGGAAGTCGTTCTCATATCTCAAGCATCACAGAAACACCTCCACGCGTCTAGCGCTCGTTTGTCCGTCAATGCGCTCATCTTGTCACGCCCGCCCGAGAAAGTGGAATATCGAAGACACGGAAGGAATGGCTGCAGTGGGAAGTCGTCCGCGACTCCGCTCATGGCTCAAAAAGGTTCACCGCCAGACCCGCCCGCAACGCTTCGCGTAGCGATGCAGGCGGAGAGATCGCAAGGACCGCAAAGAGAGAGACTTAGAGTGGTGAGAAGGCAGAGGTTCGTCGTTCATCATTCGTCGTTCGGGCTTTAGCCCGTTATGGAGCTCCTCAATGCGCTTAGCGCCCAGAATCATGGTCTTGATTAGACCGCTCGCTTTGCCGTCGGAGAGCCGATGAAAAAAATCCATCCATCGCCTCATTCTCGTGCTTCTCCTGTCCGCTCAGGCCTCTTGCACCACCGCTTACGATGCCTATGGGCGTCCGCGGCAAGTCGTGGAGCCTGGAGCTGTGCTCATCGGCGCGGCTGCCATCGGCTTGATTGCTTACGGCCTAGCCAACAGCAATCGAAGTGAGCGCCGCCAATCCAACAACCACTGCTCGAACAACGGCTACCTCACCTTGGCAGGCCGAGCAGGCTGTGGCAATGCGCCAATCCAACAACCACTGCTCGAACAACGGCTACCGCCATCGCGGCGGCTACGGGCACTATTGAGCCGGCGTGAGAAATCGGGGATGGCAGTTCCCGCTGGTTGACTGGCATGCGGCGTGCTGCATGCTCGCGGCCCCCGCATGAAATTTGCCCCTTCGATTGGATTGATGTCGCTGCTAGCCGTCTCGGCGGCTGCCCAGGTGAAGCTGGAAGACGTGAAGGACCACGCCAGCCTGGAAAAAGTGGCCGCGCAGCTCGCGGCGCAGCCGCATATGGCTCCGTCGCAGAAACTCGATCCGTTTTTTGAAGGGCTGAAATACGACGGCCATCGCGATATCCGCTTTCAGCCTCAAAAGGCGATCTTCAGCGATCTCGGCGATGTGTATCGCATCGAGTTTTTCCACCCCGGCTGGATGTTTAAGAAGCCGGTGCGCTTTTACACCATGCGGGATGGTGCCACGTCGGCGGTGCTGTTTGACCGGGGACTCTTCGATTATGGCAAGCTCCAGGTGCCGGAGAAGGTCACGAATCCGGAAGGCTATGCGGGCTTTCGCGTGGTGGCCCCGGAGGCGCTGCTGAAGCGCCGCTTCGAGTTCCTCGTCTTCATGGGGGCCAGCTACTACCGCGCCGTGACCACGGAACTGGGCTACGGCATTTCCGCCCGTGGTGTGGCGGTGAATACCATCGGCGGTGAGCCGGAGGAGTTCCCGGATTTCACGCACTTCTGGCTTGAGGCCCCAAAGCCCGGTGCCACCTCGGTGAAGGTGCTGGCGCTGCTGAATGGTCCCAGCATCACGGGGGCTTACGAATTCGAATCCACGCCGGGGAAGACCACGCTGATGAAGATCAAGGCCACGCTGTATCTGCGCAAGGCGGTGAAGATGCTGGGCATCGCGCCCTTCTCCAGCATGTTCTGGTTCGGCGAAAACTCGCACCCGAAGCCCTACGACTTCCGCCCCGAGGTACATGATTCCGATGGTCTCCAGGTCGAGATCGAAGGCGGGCCGTCGATCTGGCGTCCTCTGGATGTGAGCCGGGACATGCGCCTGAGCCTTTTCGAGACCGACAAGCTGAAGGGCTTTGGCCTGGCGGAGCGGGACCGGGACTTCAACCACTTCCAGGACCTCGAAGCGAACTACCACCGCCGCCCCGCCGTGTGGGTGGAGCCGGTGAGCGGCTTCGGCGCTGGCTCGGTGACGCTCGTGGAGCTCTCCACGGGCGAAGAAACCTGGGACAACATCGTGGCCATGTGGAGCCCGAAAAACCTTCCCGCCACGCCCGCCGAGCCTCTCCGCGTGGCCTACAACCTCCACTGGCTGGATCAGCACGAGCCCGGCAAGCTCTGCAAGGTGCTCAATACCCGCCGTGGCTTCGTGATGGACTCCGACGATCATCTTTACGTCATCGACTTCTCCGCTGGTGAAATGCCCGCGCCTGCCAAGGCCGACTGGGTGCCTGACATCGACCTTCAAATCAGCTCCGGCGAGGCGAAGATCCTCGATAAGCGCGTGATGAAAAATGCCGAAACCGGCGGCTGGCGTGCCTTCTTCAAGCTCGATGTGCCGGAGAAGACCAACCTGCTCGAAATCATGAGCGAGCTCAAAGATGGCGAGAAGGTTATTTCCGAGCGCTGGATGTATCAGTGGCGTCGCTGAAACCTTTCCGCCCTTTGCCACGCATCATCCAACCAACCTCTTCATGTTCTCCCGACGCTTCTTTGCTTTTGCTGCCCTTCTTGCCCTCACTGGTTGTCATTCGTCCGAGAATGGCGGCCTGCCGGTGAACCTTATCGAGTGCGATGCCGGTGAATCAGCAATCCGTCATGTGATCCAAAACCTGCCGGAACTGAATCCCGGCGTGGCCAAAAACTACAGCATCGTGCTCGGTGAGATCAGCCGCGATGGCATGATGACGCCTGCGACGACGGAATTCGTGAAACGCCTGGCGGATCTGAAGCTCGACTTCGTCAACGCCATCGACTTGAAGGCCATCGAGCCGGATCAAATCGTCGTCGATAACAAAAACCGTCTCGCCACCTTCGTGCTGCAGCTCCGCGTGCTCCGCCAGCTCAGCACCACCACCTGGGAGGCCGAGACCGGCTGGAGCTACAAGCGTGAGTTTGGCCGTGCGAAGCTCCGTCTCGAAAGCAAAGACGGCAAAATCACCGTGGTGGCGTCTGAGAAGCTTTCGTCCTGAGTTTCTTCCTCTTGGCGAACCATCGGGCGATGAGGAAGCCCTTCAAAATCAGCGCCACCATGCCGAGCACGACGAAGAGGCCGATGAGGCGCTTCGTCTCCTCCTCGGCGGCGAGGCCTGGATTGAGCGGCGCGGCTTCGGCGAGCAAAAGCGTCAGGTTGGTGAGTTGCGTGGCAAACATCGCGTAGATACTGGCTCGCCATGCCACGCCTTGTCATCTTCCTTTTCCTCTCCGTTTTGGCGCACGCCGCCGATTGGCCCATGTGGCGACACGATCCCGGCCGCACGGCCGCCACGACGCAAAAAATGCTTGCGGAGCCTCGCCTCATCTGGAGTCGCGAGCTGCCGCCGCTGCGCCCGGCCTTCAAAGAGCCACGCTTGCAGTTTGATCGCAGCTACGAGCCCGTCGCTGCCGGAAAGCGCCTCCTTGTCGGCAGTTCGCGTGAAGATTGC
>Ga0114981_10003107_pt1 | contig 10616 bp, 12 predicted proteins | sample S_140806_MF_Meta_FD_87028 | JGI IMG/M metagenome (GOLD analysis project Ga0114981, IMG submission 87028) | Freshwater microbial communities from Lake Simoncouche, Canada to study carbon cycling - S_140806_MF_MetaG | ecosystem: Environmental > Aquatic > Freshwater > Lake | place: Lake...
ATTGCCGTGTTTGGGGTGATGTTCTATTCCATCCTCAAGCACCGCAAGTCGGTCGGACACAAGGCTGCCAATTTCCACGAGAGCCTGGGCGTTGAAATTGCCTGGACGGTGATCCCCTTCATCATCGTGATCGGCATGGGCGCCATGGCCACCCGCACCGTGGTGGCTATGAAGGACACCAGCAATGCTGACATCACCATCAAGGCCACCGGCTACCAGTGGAAGTGGGGCTACGACTACCTGAAAGGCGAAGGCGAAGGCATCGGCTTCCTGTCTACCCTGGACAACTCGCATCGCCTGATGTCCGACTCTGGCAAGCCAGAGCCCGTGGACAACTACCTGCTCAAGGTCGACAACCCCTTGGTGGTGCCTGTGGACCGCAAGATCCGCATCATCACGACCGCCAACGATGTCATCCATGCCTGGATGGTGCCGGCCTTTGCCGTGAAGCAAGACGCCATCCCCGGCTTCGTGCGGGACACCTGGTTCCGCGCCGAAAAGACCGGTGATTTCTACGGCCAATGCGCCGAGCTGTGCGGCAAGGAGCATGCCTACATGCCCATCCACGTGAAGGTGGTGACCGCCGAGGTCTATGCCAAGTGGGTGGAGGGCAAGAAGAAGGAATTGGCCGCCAAGGCCGACGACCCCACCAAGGTCTGGAAGCTTGAGGAACTGGCTGCCCGCGGAGAGAAGATCTACGCCGCTAACTGCGTGGCCTGCCACCAAGCCACCGGCAAGGGCGCAGGCCCGATCAAGGCCCTGGACGGCTCCGCCCTGGTTCTCGACGCCGACAAGTCCAAGCAGATTGCAATCATGTTGAACGGCGCGGGCAACGGTGCCATGCCGGCCTGGAAGCAGCTGTCCGACACCGAGATCGCGGCGGTGATCACTTACACCAAGAACAACTGGGGCAACAAGACAGGCCAGATCGTCCAGCCCGCTGACATCGTGTCTGCCCGCAAGTAAGCGGCGCACGTATCTGCTTAAGTTTCTGTAGTAAACACGTCACGTATTTAGACCTAGGAACCTCCCATGAGCGCAGTTCTTGACCATCACGGCCAGCACGCTGACGACCACGCGCATGACGACCATGGCCATCCCCACGGTTGGCGTCGATGGGTCTTCGCTACGAACCACAAGGACATCGGCACGATGTACCTGTTGTTCTCCTTCGCCATGTTGATGATCGGTGGCATCCTGGCCCTGTTCATTCGCCTGGAGTTGTTCGAGCCGGGTCTGCAGTTCGTGAACCCTGAACTGTTCAACCAGTTCACCACCATGCACGGCCTGATCATGGTGTTCGGCGCCATCATGCCGGCATTCGTGGGCTTTGCGAACTGGATGCTGCCCTTGCAAATCGGCGCGGCCGACATGGCCTTTGCCCGGATGAACAACCTGAGCTTCTGGTTGATGATCCCGGCGGCCGTGATGCTGGCGGGCTCCTTCTTCATGCCGGGCGGCGCGCCTGCGGCCGGCTGGACGCTCTACGCACCGCTGACGCTACAGATGGGCCCGTCAATGGACGCCGCGATTTTCGCGATGCACATCCTGGGTGCGAGCTCCATCATGGGCTCCATCAACATCATCGTCACCATCCTGAACATGCGTGCTCCTGGTATGACGCTGATGAAGATGCCGCTGTTCGCCTGGACCTGGCTCATCACGGCCTACCTGCTGATCGCAGTGATGCCCGTGCTGGCCGGCGCGATCACGATGACGCTGACCGACCGTCACTTCGGCACCAGCTTCTTCAACCCGGCCGGCGGTGGCGACCCGATCATGTACCAGCATATCTTCTGGTTCTTCGTGCTCCCTGAGGTTTACATCATGATCCTGCCGGCGTTTGGCATCGTCAGCGCCATCATCCCGGCGTTTGCGCGCAAGCCGCTGTTCGGGTATGCGTCGATGGTGTACGCCACGGCCTCGATCGCTATCCTGTCCTTTATCGTGTGGGCGCACCACATGTACACCACCGGCATGCCGGTGACGGGGCAGCTGTTCTTCATGTACGCCACCATGCTGATCGCCGTGCCCACGGGCGTGAAGATCTTCAACTGGATTGCCACCATGTGGCGCGGCTCCATGACCTTCGAGACGCCGATGCTGTGGTCGGTCGGCTTCCTGTTCGTGTTCACGATGGGCGGCTTCACGGGCCTGATCCTGTCGATGGCGCCGGTGGATATCAACCTGCAGGACACCTACTACGTGGTGGCCCACTTCCACTATGTGCTGGTGGCCGGTTCGCTTTTCGCCCTGTTTGCGGGCGTCTATTACTGGGGCCCGAAGTGGACCGGCGTCATGTATTCCGAGACGCGCGGCAAGATCCACTTCTGGGGCTCGTTGATCTTCTTCAACATCACCTTCTTCCCGATGCACTTCCTCGGGCTGGCCGGCATGCCCCGCCGCTACGCCGACAACCCGATGCAATTTGCCGACTTCAACGCCATCGCTTCCGTCGGTGCCTTGGGTTTCGGTCTGATGCAGGTGTACTTCTTCGTCTTCGTCGTGCTGCCCATGATGCGAGGTAAGGGCGAGCCGGCCCCCCAGAAGCCCTGGGAAGGCGCTGAAGGCCTGGAGTGGGAAGTGCCCTCACCCGCGCCGTGGCACACCTTCGAGACGCCTCCCAAGCTCGATGCCACCGCTACGCGCGTGGTGGGGTGAGCACGGACGTCGACTTCTGCTGCATGGCTCTTCAGGCAGACATGGCGCCGACCGATCCACGACGCAAGGCCAATGTGAAGCTGGCGTTGATCCTGGCTTCCGTGGCCTTGGTCTTTTGCGTCGGCTTTGTGGTCAAGATCATCTGGATGGGGCGTTGACATGAGGTTTGTGGCTCTGCGGGCTGACAACCGCCGCATGCTGGGCAAGCTGATCGTGGTGGCTTGCGTGATGTTTGGCTTTGGCTATGCCCTGGTGCCCATGTACCGGGCGATCTGTGAGGCCTTGGGCATCAACGTGCTGTCGCTGAGCGAGCAGCGCGCCTCGGCCGGTCTGTGGGGTGAGCACAAAGCAGCCGCCAACACCCAGGTGGACACCACGCGAACGGTGACGGTGGAGTTCGATGCCAACGTGCGTGGTCCTTGGGACTTCAAGCCCGCGGTGCGGTCCATTCAGGTGCACCCGGGTGAATTGACGACGGTGCAGTACGAGTTCCGCAACATCCAGAATCGCACCATGGCCGCTCAGGCCATTCCGAGCTACGCGCCGCGCCAGTCTTCCAGCCATTTCAACAAGCTGGAGTGCTTCTGCTTCAACGAGTACACGCTGGCGCCCGGTGAGAGCAAGACCTGGCCGGTGGCCTTTGTGATCGACCCGAAGCTGCCCAAAGACGTCACGACCATCACGCTGTCCTACACCTTCTTCGAGGTGGGGGGCAAGACCCCGGCAGCGCCCACCACGCCCCTGGCGGGCCCAACGGGGGGGCGTACCTGATGGCCAGACCGGGTGCCGATCTGAAGGCTGCGACCGAGAGGCCGCTGTCCTTTTTGCAGACCGTCAAGGCGGTGGCTTGGTCGTTTGTCGGCCTGCGCAAGTGGGCTGGGTACGAACAGGACGTGCAAAAGCTCAATCCGGTTCACGTGATCCTGGCCGGGATCGTTGGCGCGGGGTTGTTCATCCTGGCGCTGAGCCTGGCGGTCCATTGGGTGGTTCGCAGCGGGGTGGCGGCGGGCTGACGGCCCGTCGATGCCTGCCCTAACTGTGCTGCCGCCGAATTTTTAGATAGTTGGTTCGAGGAGAAACAAGACATGGCCGCCACCACACCTGCGGGCACCACGCCGTACTACTTCATCCCGTCGCCGTCGCGCTTTCCGGCGCAGGCATCCCTCGGTCTGTTCTTCGTGATCCTGGGTGCCGGACAGTGGGTCAACGGCGTGGGCTGGGGTGCCTACTCGGTGATGCTGGGCATGGCCATCTGGTTGTTCACCCTCTACCAGTGGTTCGGGCAGGCCATCCGCGAGAGCGAGAGCGGGCTGTATTCGGACCGTATCGACGTCTCCTTCCGCTGGAGCATGAGCTGGTTCATCTTCTCGGAGGTGATGTTCTTTGCCGCTTTCTTCGGTGCGCTGTACTGGGCTCGCGTGCATGCGCTGCCCATGCTCGGCAATCTTGATCACCAGGTGCTTTGGCCTGACTTCAAGGCGGTGTGGCCCAGCGCCGGCGGTGGTGCCACGGCATCGCCTGCAGGCATCGTGGAGCCTTTTGCCACCATGGGCCCCTTCTGGCTGCCCACCATCAACACGGCCCTGCTGCTGACCTCGGGTGTGACGCTCACCATCGCTCACCACGCCCTGATCGCCAACCAGCGTGCCAAGACGATCTTGTGGATGTGGATCACGGTGTTGCTGGGCGTCATCTTCCTGGTGGTGCAGGGCTATGAGTACTTCTATGCCTACAGCAGCCTGAACCTGAAGCTCAGCTCGGGTATCTTCGGCTCCACCTTCTTCATGCTCACCGGCTTCCACGGCTTCCACGTGTTCGTCGGCATGTTGATGCTGCTGTTCATCACCCTGCGCCTGCAGAAGGGCCATTTCACCCCGACCCGCCACTTCGGTTTCGAAGGTGCGGCTTGGTACTGGCACTTCGTGGACGTGGTCTGGTTGGGCCTTTACTTCCTGGTCTACTGGCTCTGAAGACTTGCACGGCCGCGCACACGCGAGACGCCGCCCCGTGCGGCGTTTTTCATGGGCGGTCAGGCCGAGATGGGAATGCCCGAGGGCTTGATCCAGCCCATGTACCAAGCCAGCAGCACCAGCAGGAACACCGAGACGGAAAGCCCCACGCGCACGGCCAAGGCGCGCGCCATGGCGGGGTTGCGGCTGCCAGGATCTGACCCCTTGCGAAGCATGAAAACGCCGGCGCCCGCGAGGGCGACCAGCACGGCCACAAGCATCAGCACGATGAGGATCTTCATGCGTGAGGAGTATTTCACAGCCCTGGCGGGCACGCAGCCGTGCTGAACCGTCGCCAGTGGGTGGTGTTGTTGGCGGCCGTGGTCACGGCCAGCATCACCGCTCGCCTGGGTTTCTGGCAGCTGGACCGCGGCGCCCAGAAGTCAGCTCTGCAAGCCGCGGTGGACAGCCGGCGGCAGATGCCGCCCCTGCGCCCAGAGGAACTGCCCACCGATGAGCGCACGCTGCAGGAGCGCTTGCACCGGCAGATCACGCTGCAGGGTGACTGGGCTTCACAGCACACCGTTTATCTCGAGAACCGCCAGATGCAGGGACGGCCTGGCTTTTTCGTGGTCACGCCGCTCCTCCTTCCCGATGGAAGCGCGGTGTTGGTGCAGCGAGGCTGGCTGCCGCGCGATCTGCGCGACCGTACACGCGTGCAGGCGCCTGCCACTGAACCAGGGCTGGCCCGCATCACCGCTCGCATTGCCCTGCCGCCTGCCCGGCTGTACGACTTCGACGGCGCAGCCACAGGCCCCATCCGGCAAAATCTTGAAGTGTTGGCATTTGCCAGGGACACCGGTCTGAGGCTGAGGCCGCTGTCGGTTCTGGAGCTCGACGAAGGCCCCACACCCTCCTCGGGGCAGCCGCCCCGCCCCGACAAGCTGCTACGTGACTGGCCCTTGCCAGCCGCTGATGTCCACAAGCACCACGGCTATGCCTTCCAGTGGTTTGCGCTCTCGATCTTGACCATCGCCCTCTATGTCTGGTTCCAGATCCTCCGACCCCGCCGACGCGGCGCAGCCGCCCTCGACGCAGCCCGTGACCCCACCGGCGAGCACTCCAATGGCCGCCCAGGATGAGCCGCTGGGGCTGACCGTCCACACCATGCCCACGCCAGGCCCGCAAGACCTGCGCCGACGCACGGTGAGTGGCCGCATCAAGATGCTGCTGGTGCTGCTGGCCTGCGCGGCGCCCGTCCTGGCTTCTTACTTCACCTACTACGTGATCCGCCCGGAGGGCCGCAGCAACTACGGCACCTTGATGCAGCCCACCCGCGGCATGCCGGCCAAGCTGTCGCTGGTTACCCTGGACGGGCAGCGGGTGGAACCGACATCCCTGCGCAACCAGTGGCTGCTGGTGGTGGTGGGCAACGGCGCTTGCGAGGAGGCCTGCATGCAGCGCCTCTACATGCAGCGCCAGCTGCGCCAGATGGTGGGCCGTGAGCGCGACCGCCTGGACAAGATCTGGTTGATCGTGGACGAAGCGCCCGTGTCTGCAGAGCTCAAGGCCTACCTCACCGGGCCGGAGCCCGTGCAGACGTTCAGGGTGCCCCAGGCTGAACTGGCAGCGTGGTTGCAGCCCGCCACTGGGCAGAACTTGCAGAACCACCTCTATGTCGTGGACCCGATGGGCGAGTGGATGATGCGTTTTCCTCCCCAGCCCGAGCCCGCCCAGGTCAAGCGTGACCTGGAGAAGTTGCTGCGAGCTTCCAAGTTCTGGGATCCGGCGGGCCGCTGATCTGCTGTTGCCCGACCCAGTGACTCTTCAAGCCCTGCGTATGAACGACGTTCCTCTGGTTGACCTCTCACCCACGTTGCGCCTGGCCCTGCTGGCGCTGGTGATTGCCACGCTGCCGCTGGCCTGGGTGTGGCTGCGCCAGCGCGGGCGAGACACCGCGGCGCGCATAGCAGCCTTGACCGCTGTGACGTTGTTCCTGACCTTTGACCTGATCGTCTTCGGCTCCTTCACCCGGCTCACCGACTCGGGTCTGGGTTGCCCAGACTGGCCGGGTTGCTACGGTGCTGCCAGCCCCATCGGCGCGCACAGCGACATCCAGGCGGCGCAGACGGCCATGCCTTCGGGGCCCGTGACCTTCACCAAGGCCTGGATCGAGATGATCCACCGCTACCTGGCGATGACCGTGGGGGTACTCATCCTGGTGATGGCGGTCACCAGCTGGCTGGGTTCTCGCCAGGGCGCACCTGACGCCCAGGGCCAACGCCGCTCCGTGCTGCCCCACTCGCCCTGGTGGCCCACCGTCACCCTGGTGTGGGTGCTGATCCAGGGCTTGTTCGGCAAGTACACGGTCACGCTCAAGCTCTATCCGGCCGTGGTCACGGCGCACCTGCTCGGCGGCATGTTCCTGCTGGCGTTGCTGATGGTGCAGCATGAGACCTGGCGCGGGCGCCGGCTAGTACTGAACTCCAGGCAATGGGGCTGGGCGGTGGTCGTCACGGCCTTGCTCTGGGTGCAGATCGCGCTGGGTGGCTGGGTGTCCACCAATTACGCGGTGCTGGCGTGCACGGGCTTTCCCACCTGCAACGGGCAGTGGTGGCCGCAGATGAACTTTGCGGAGGGCTTTACCTTCTTGCGCGAGCTGGGGCGCTCCGGCACAGGCAGCTTCATTCCCATGGAGGCTCTGGTGGCCATCCACATGGTGCACCGCATCGTGGCGCTGGTGCTGTTCGCCGGCTTGTGCGCTCTGGCCTGGCGCTTGTGGGCGGGAGGTGAACCCGCCCTGCGGCGCACGGCCCTGTGGCTCATGGGGCTGGCACTTTGGCAGATGCTGAGCGGGCTGTCTAACGTGGTGCTGGGGTGGCCGCTGGCCGCTGCGCTGGCCCATTCTGCGGGTGCGGCAGCCCTGGTGGCTGTCACCACATCGCTGATCGCCCGTGCGCGGGCGGGGCGCCAAGTCCTGAGCGTTGGCGTGCCTCAGGGGTGCGCGCACGCAGACCGGGCGGGGACGGCGCCAGGCTCGATGCGCGCGGCCTCCTAGAATCCGCGCCCGCCCCCATGACAAGCACCGCCGCTCCCACCGTCACTATGACCAGTCGCTGGTCGCAGTACTACGCGCTCACCAAGCCGCGGGTGGTGCAGCTCATCGTCTTCTGTGCCTTGATCGGCATGCTGCTGGCCGAGCCCGGTGTGCCGGACCTGAAACTGGCTGCTACCGCCACGGCCGGCATCTGGCTGGTAGCGGCTGCGGCGGCTGCCTTCAACTGCCTGGTGGAGCAGCAGATCGACCGCAAGATGGCGCGTACCTCCTGGCGCCCCACTGCCAAGGGCGAGCTGACCAACACGCAGACGCTGCTGTTTTCCACGGCGCTGTGCGCGCTGGGCAGTGCCATCCTGTGGGTGTGGGTGAACCCGCTGACCATGTGGCTGACCTTTGCCACCTTCGTGGGCTACGCCGTGGTCTATACCGTGGTGCTCAAGCCGCTGACGCCGCAGAACATCGTCATCGGCGGCGCCTCGGGCGCTATGCCGCCCGTACTGGGCTGGGCTGCGCTGCGTAACGATGTGGGGCCTGAGGCCATCGTGCTGTGCCTGATCATCTTTCTGTGGACGCCGCCGCACTTCTGGGCGCTGGCGCTGTACCGCACCGAAGACTACCGGCGTGCCGGGCTGCCCATGCTGCCCGTGACGCACGGGCCGGAGTTCACGCGGCTGCAGGTTCTGCTGTACACGCTGGTGCTGTTTGCCTCCACCTTGCTGCCTTTCATCATCGGGATGAGCGGCCTGATCTACCTGGCCAGCGCGGTGGTGCTGGGCGCCATGTTCATCTACTACGCTTGGCTGCTATGGCGGGACTACAGCGACGCCCTGGCACGCAAGACCTTCCGATTCTCGATCTGGCACCTGTCGCTGCTGTTCGCGGCACTCTTGCTGGACCACTACCTGGGGCCCTGGATTCAGGGAATGATGCGATGAGCGTGGACACCCGCCGCGGTCAACTGATCCGCTGGTCCAGCGTGCTGGCCTTGGCCGTTGCCGCTGCGCTCACCGGCTGTGACCGTGCCAGCGCACCAAGTTTCAAGGCCATCGACATCACGGGGGCCGACTACGCGCGTGAGCTGTCCCTCACCGACCCCGATGGCAAGCGCCGCAGCCTCGCGGAGTTCAAGGGCAGGGTAGTGGTGGTGTTCTTCGGCTTCACGCAATGCCCGGATGTGTGCCCCACCACGCTGGTGGAGTTGGCCGCGGTGAAGAAGCAGCTGGGAGCCGACGGCGACAAGGTGCAGGGCATCTTCGTCACCGTGGACCCCGAGCGCGACACGCCTGAGCTGCTCAAGGCCTACGTGGACAACTTCGGCGCGGGCTTCATTGCACTGCGTGGAACGCCCGAGGAGACGCTGGCGGCGGCCAAGCACTTCAAGGTGTTCTATGCCAAGGTGCCGGGCAAGACCGACACCAGCTACACCATCGACCATACTGCCGGCTCCTACCTGTTCGACCCCCAAGGGCGGGTGCGGCTTTTCACCCGCCACGGCACCGGAGCGGAAGCGCTGGCGCATGATCTGAAGATCCTGCTGGCGGGCAAGTGACCATCGCTGGCCTGTCCCCTGCCTGAGCAACAGCCCCGCAGGGCCGTTTCACCAGCAGCAATGGCCCCGCAGGGCCGTTTGGGTCGAAGAGCTTCAACCCTTCAGACGTTGGACGCTCATCGCCCCGCAGGGCGCGAGGCTCAGACAGCGGCCTCGATGGCCTTGCGCATCTTCTTCATGGCCGCCACTTCGATCTGGCGGATGCGCTCGGCGCTGACGCCGTACTCGGCCGCCAACTCGTGCAGGGTCATGCCGCCGCTGGCGTCATCGTTCACCTTCAGCCAACGCTCTTCCACGATCCGGCGGCTGCGCGCGTCCAGAGTGTCCAGCGCCTGGGCGATGCCGTCACCGGCCATCCAGTCACGCTGGCGGGCCTCGATGCTGCGCGTGGGCTCGTCGCGGTCATCGGCCAGGTAGGCGATAGGGGCGAAGGCCTCGTCCTCATCGTCACCCTGGGGCTCCAGGGCCACGTCCCCGCCCGTCAGGCGGGTTTCCATCTCAATGACTTCCTCCGGCTTGACATTCAGCTCACGCGCCACGCGGTTGACCTCGGCCGGCGTGAGCGTGCTGCGGTGCGTTTCGCCGTCCTCGGCCTCGGCCTTCAGGCCCTGCTTCATGGAGCGCAGGTTGAAGAACAGCTTGCGCTGGGCCTTGGTGGTCGCTACCTTGACCATGCGCCAGTTCTTGAGGATGTACTCGTGGATTTCGGCCTTGATCCAGTGCAGAGCGTAGCTCACCAGACGCGCGCCCTGCTCGGGGTCGAAGCGCTTGACGGCCTTCATCAGCCCCACGTTGCCCTCCTGGATCAAGTCGCCTTGCGGCAGCCCGTAACCCAGGTACTGGCGCGATACCGACACCACCAGCCGCAGATGCGACAACACCAGTTGCCCAGCGGCCTGCACATCACCCTGGTCGCGCAGACGGCGCGCCAGCGAGCTCTCCTCCTGCGCCGTCAACATGGGCAACCGGTTCACGGCGCTGATGTAGGCGTCCAGATTGCCGAGCGATGGCACCAGCGACCACGGGTCGCGGACAGCGAGGGCGGTGACAGCAGCAGTGCTCATAGACCTTTCAGTGCTTACCCTGGTAACTCAAGTGTGATGAAATATTAGCACTCTCATGGATCGAGTGCTGATTGACCTGGCGCAAGGGACTTCTGGAATCAGGGTGCAGGCTGGCACGGGTAGGCACGGGTGTGGGCCCGGGCGGCCACTGTTTGGGCCCGGGTGGCACCGCGCATGAGGGCCAGGAGGCTCGGCGCTAACACTCGACGATGTTGACGGCCAGGCCCCCGCGGGCCGTTTCCTTGTACTTGGTCAGCATGTCGGCGCCCGTTTCGCGCATGGTCTTGATCACCTTGTCCAGGCTGACATGGTGGGTGCCATCGCCTCGCAGCGCC
>Ga0114981_10003108_pt1 | contig 10615 bp, 9 predicted proteins | sample S_140806_MF_Meta_FD_87028 | JGI IMG/M metagenome (GOLD analysis project Ga0114981, IMG submission 87028) | Freshwater microbial communities from Lake Simoncouche, Canada to study carbon cycling - S_140806_MF_MetaG | ecosystem: Environmental > Aquatic > Freshwater > Lake | place: Lake...
CCGCCACCCCCATCCCGCCCACCGCCACCGTCACTCCCATTCCCCCCACCATCACCCCGCCATGATTATGCTACCCGGATTACTCCAAGTACGGCTGCGCGCCGCATTACACCAACACCCGAGTCGTGATTGGCGTGATGCGGCCCAAGCATTGAGTGTGCGCTACCGTGGCCCTCGTGATGGTACCCCGCTCATACGCACCGCCCTCGACGCCCTGGCCTATAGTGCCATGCTCATGCCCGCCACCTATGCCCAAATCTATGGCGCACTCAGTCAAACCATCCAACGTGCCCCGCTACCCTGCACCAGCCTACTCGACATCGGTAGTGGCCCCGGCACAGCGAGCTGGGTGGCCCATCAGCTCTGGCCGCAGTTGCAATCGATTACTGCCGTCGAGCGCGATCATCACCTGCAAGCAATTGCCCAAATGCTCGTGACCGATAGCCAACTCCCGCCCACCACCTTTCTCAATCAAGATATCACCACCTGCCCAGATTGGCAGCCACACGACATCGTCATCATTGCGCATGTGCTCAACGAGCTCTCACCGACCCAGCAACAGGCCGTGATTGCCAAAGCCTGGCGCGCCACTACCCAGCTGCTGGTGATTATCGAACCGGGCGCCGCTGATTTCGCACCGGTCATCCAAGTCGCCCGCACCCAGCTCATCGACGCCGGTGGCACAATTGTGGCGCCCTGTACCCACCAAGGGGTCTGTCAATTGCACGATGTCTGGTGTCATTTTGGCCAAAAAGTATCCCGCCCCGACTTTCAACGCCTCGCTCGCGGCGCCGAAATGGCGTGGGAAGAGGCCAAATACAGCTTTGTAGCCATGAGCCGTACCCCCATAGCCCAGCACGGGCTACGCATCATGCACGACCCCCAGCGTGCCAAAGGGTACATTGATGTGGTAGGATGTGATTACACCGGTGTCCACACGCATCGCATACCCAAACGCGACACACTTCGCTACAACGCACTGCGACATGCGACCTGGGGCAATTGGATAGCACTTACAGCAAAGGAAGAATCATGACCACCACTGCCGTTGGCATCATCGGATGCGGCAACATTAGTAGCATCTACCTCAAAAATCTGCATCAACGCTTCCGCGGTATTACCGTCGCTGCCGTGGCAGACATCGACGTCGAGCGCGCCCAAGCCCGTGCCGCCGAATTCGGCGTCGCCAAAGGGTGTAGCGTGGCAGAATTACTGGCCGATCCGGCCATTTCGATTGTCATCAATCTCACCATCCCCGCTGCCCACGGCGAAGTCGCCCTGCAAGCCATCGCCGCTGGCAAATCGGTCTACAACGAAAAGCCCCTCGCCGTAGATCGTGCCGACGCCCAAAAAATGCTCACTGACGCCAAAGCCAAAGGCGTGCGCGTCGGTGGCGCGCCTGACACCTTCCTCGGTGCCGGTCTGCAAACCTGCCGCAAACTCATCGATGACGGTTGGATTGGTACCCCCATCGGCGCCACCGCCTTTATGATGGGTCGTGGTCCCGAAGCCTGGCACCCCAATCCCCACTTCTTTTATCAGCCCGGTGCCGGCCCCATGTTTGATATGGGTCCCTATTATCTGACCGCCTTGACCACCCTGCTCGGGCCCATCACCCGGGTCAGCGGCTCGGCCCAGATTTCGTTTGCCGAACGCACCATCACCAACAACATTCAATACGGCGAAAAAATTCCCGTCAACACTCCTACCCACGTCGTCGGCGTGCTCGACTTCGCCAAGGGTCCCGTGGCCAGTATCATCACCAGCTTTGATGTATGGCATAGCACGTTGCCCTGGCTCGAAATCTACGGCAGCGAAGGCACCATGCTCGTGCCCGACCCCAACAACTTTAGCGGTGCCATCAAGGTGCGCCGCGGCGGCGACGATACCTGGCGCGAAATGCCCCTCAGCCATAGCTTTGCCGAAAACAGCCGTGGTCTCGGTGTGCTCGACATGGCCGTCGCCATCCAAGAAAACCGCCCCCACCGTGCCTCGGGTGAACTGGCCTACCATGTGCTCGACATCATGCATGCCATCCACGACGCTTCCCGCGAAGGGCGCCACATCTTGCTCAGCAGTGGCCCCGATCGCCCCGCCCCCATGCCAATGGGTCTCGACAACAAAGGATTCTAATCCACACCGTGACACCAGCGTCGTGACGAGAGAAATTGCTCGTCACGACGCTTTTTATTCTCCCATCAAGGAGCGTTATGATTGTTGGCATCCATCATATCGGCATCAATGTACGCGATCTCGATCAAGCCATCAGCTTTTTTACGACTGCCGGACTGACCATCGCCCACCACGACCATCTGTCTGCCTGGCTCCACGCCCCCAATGGCTTTGTGCGCATCCAATCCGCACCCCATGCCGTACATACTCCCACCCCCATTTATGCGGCGGGCATCAGCCATATCTGCATCCAGACACCCCACATCTCTACTAGTCTCGACCCCCTGCTCGCCCACAGCTACCACGCCAATTCAGCCCCCGTCGACCTTAATACTGGTCATCGTTATGTCTATATCCACGACAGCGATGCCAACGTGCTCGAACTCGAAGGGGTACCCTATGCCCCCGCCAACCAAATCCCGTGGCTAGCGCATGTGGCATTTGCCACCAGCGACATCCAGCGCCTCGGTGATTTTTATCAGCACCTCCTCAATGGCGAAAGTGCCGGCGGCCAGCCCATCGGGCCCCATCCCCGCTACGACGAAGTGCTGGCACTTAGTGACGTACGGGTCATCCCGCGCTGGATCAAAGGCGCCAATCTGACCGTCGAACTCTGGCAATTCCTCCACCCCGTCACCACACCGCAGCCCCCTCGTACCCCCCAACAACTGGGCTACCACTACCTCTGCCTCGAAGTGACCGATCTGACCGCCACGGTAGCTCATGCCCTCGAATGTGGCGCCCAGCTCATCGCCGACGACCTCGCCGAAGCCTGGCTCCATGATCCCGACGGTAATTTGCTCTGGTTGGTCACCAGCGCCCACTTACCCCTGCCGTCAATCCAGACCCTGGCTGACCCCCACATCATCGCCCGCATCAATGCCCTCTGGCGGCGCGACTAACTCGCACATTACCACGACAAAGGAGTCCCGTTATGTCACGAATTGCCCTGATTACTGGCGGTGCCCGCGGCATCGGTGCCGCCATTGCCACCGCCCTCGCCCACGACGGCTGCGATATCGCCATCGCCGATTTGCCGAGTAGCGACACCAGCGCCATCACCCACAGCATCAGTCAACTGGGCCGCCAATGCCTGGTCTGCACCGGCGATGTCAGTAGCGCCAGCGATTGGCAACAGTGGCTGGCTACCATCGATCAGCACTACGGCCGTCTCGATGTGGTCGTCAACAATGCCGGGATTAGTGGCCCCATCGCAGCGATTGTCGACTACCCCGACGAGGCCTTTGACCAAGTCATGGCCATCAACACCAAAGGGGTCTTTTTGGGCATCAAGTACGGTGCCAAAGCCATGCTAGGCTACGGCAACGGCGGGAGCATCGTCAACATTTCGTCGAATGCCGGCTTGGGCGGCAGCCCGCAAATCATCGCCTATAGCACCAGCAAGCACGCCGTGATTGGCCTAACCAAATCGGCTGCCAAAGGCTTTGCCACCCAAGGCATCCGCGTCAATGCCGTCTGCCCCGCCCCTACCGATACCGAAATGGTGCACCAGTTGGAGCGCCTCGCTGGCGCCGACATCGCCCGCCAACGCCTCACCGCCGGTACCCCCATGGGCCGTTATGGCCAACCCCACGAAATCGCCGCCGCCGTGGTTTTCCTCACTAGCCCGGCCGCTAGCTTCATCACCGGTGCCATCCTGCCCGTCGATGGTGGGTCGGTAGCGTAAATTTTTGCGTTTGTGAAAAATGCGGGGGGCGCGCCGTGAACGGACCCGGATAGTGGGGGCGCGCACTGCGATCTACCGTTGCTCTTTGCGTCATCATCTACACATCCTCATTGCCGTTATACCCCATACCATCATTAGATATTGTACTATTGACAATATCTAAAATATCGCTATAATTCGGGGTACGGTTTTATTCCACACCCGAAAGTAGTAGATCTTGCACGAACTTCATCCCGACATCCAGCGCGCCATCCAATCCGCCCTCGCCGAAGACATCGGTGCGGGTGACGCCACCAGCACCGCCATCATCCCCGCCGATGCGACGATGGTCGGTCAAATCATCGCCAAGCAAGCAGGCGTGGTTGCCGGGCTTGATGTGGCGACGGCCGTCTGCACTGCCGTAGACCCGCGCATTACGGTGCTGGCGCAGGTGGCCGAAGGGGCATTGGTTAGCGATCGCCAACATGTTGCCACATTACAAGGCCCTGCCCGGAGCCTGCTCACCGCCGAGCGCACCTTGTTGAACTTCCTGGGACGCATGAGTGGTATCGCCAGCCTGACCAATCAATTTGTGCAAGCCGTCGCTGGCACACAAGCTGTCATCCTTGATACCCGCAAAACGGTCCCCGGCCTGCGGATGTGTGACAAATTGGCGGTGGTGCGGGGGGGTGGCCAAAATCACCGCATCGGCTTGTACGACATGATTTTGATTAAAGACAACCATATCGACTTTGCCGGCTCGATTACCACTGCCGTGGCGCGGGCCCGCGCCGCCCATAGTGGGCTCGCAATCGAAGTCGAAGCGCGCACGTTGGCCGATGTCGCTGAGGCGCTGGCCTGCCAGGTCGAGCGGATTTTGCTGGACAACATGAGCAACGAGCAGATGCACGAGGCCGTAATCCTTACCGCCGGGCGCGCCAAACTCGAAGCCAGCGGCAATGTGTCGCTGATACGGATTGCCGCCATTGCCCAGACCGGCGTCGATTATATTTCGATTGGGGCGCTCACCCACTCGGCGCCGGTGTTTGACTTCAGCCTGCAATTTGTCCGTACCGCAGCCCCCATTCACGCCGGCCAGTAAGTTTTTTCACACAAGAAAAGAGGAATACGGGAATGAATAGTGCCGCACAAGCCCTCTATGAAGAGATGCAAGTCAGTTTGGGCAAATTGGTGCCCGACTTCGAGTTGTACTACAAAGCCGAAATCGCCATCGAAATCAATCGCCTCAAAAAAGAGCGCAATGCGGTGGTGCTGGGGCACAACTACATGGAGCCGGTGTTGTTCCACACCATTCCCGACTTCCGCGGCGATTCCCTCGATTTGAGCCGCAAAGCGGCCACCACCGACAAAGACATCATCATCTTTTGTGGGGTCAAATTTATGGCCGAAACCGCCAAAATTCTCAGCCCCCACAAGACGGTTTTGATGCCCGCCGAGCGGGCCGGCTGCTCGCTGGCCGAATCTATCACCGCCGCCGATGTGCGGGCCCTCAAGCGCAAATATCCTGGCGTGCCGGTGGTGACTTATGTCAACACTTATGCCGATGTCAAAGCCGAAAGCGACATCTGTTGCACATCGGGCAACGCCGTGGCCGTGGTAGAATCGCTCAACTGCGACACGATTATTTTTTTGCCTGACCAATATTTGGCATCAAATGTGGCCCAACAAACCGGCAAGCACATTATTTTTCCGTCAATCGGTGGCGCTACACCCGACAACAGCTTGCTCGACGTGCAGATGATTGGCTGGCACGGGCGCTGTGAAGTCCACGACAAATTCACGGTCGAAGACATCAGGTCCATCCGCGCCCAATTCCCCGATGTGGTGGTGGTGACCCACCCCGAATGTTCACCCGAAGTGGTGGCGGCCTCGGATTATTCGGGCTCGACCAACGCCATGATTAAATTCGTCCAAGAGAGCAAAGCCCCCCACTATTTGGTGCTGACGGAGTGCTCGATGGGCGACAATATTGCGGCGGCCAACCCCAGCAAAGATTTGTTGCGGCTCTGTATGGTACACTGCCCGCACATGAACATGATTACAATGGAAAACGTGCGCGATTCGTTGTTGTATACCAAAACGGTTATCGACGTCCCCGAAGAGATTCGCATACGCGCCTTTAGTGCCGTCGACCGCATGATCAAAATCGGCTAATTCGGGCAGGGGCTCGCGCGGAGAATGACGCATGATTACCACAGATGTCCTCATTATCGGCTCGGGAATTGCCGGCGCCACCGCCGCCCTCACCCTCGCCCAAGACCCCAATTTGCGCATTGTTGTGATGACGCGCGAGCCCGACCCCAACGAATCCAATACCCGTTGGGCCCAAGGGGGAATTATATATCGCGGTGTCGATGATAGCCCAGCCCTGCTGGCCCAAGACATCATCGCCGCTGGCGCCGGCGCCACCCTGCCCGAAGCAGCCACGATTTTGGCCAGCGAAGGCCCAGCTCGCCTCGAGCGCTTGTTGTTGCAACAAGCACTGGTCGATTTCGACCGTGAGCCCGACGGCGAGTTAACCCTCGGCCAAGAAGCGGCCCATTCGCGCCGGCGGATTTTGCATGTCAGTGATCGTACCGGGCGAAGTATCATCGAGGCCCTCACCGCCGCCATGCGCCGCCACCCCAACATCGAGTTGATGACCAATGCCACCGCCGTCGATTTGATTACCTACCCCCACCATTCCCCCGACCCACTCGACACCTACCAACCGGTCACCTGTCACGGCGCCTACATCTTTGACCGCACCGCCGAAGTAGTGCACCGCATCATTGCTCGCAAAACCATCCTGGCCACCGGCGGACTCGGGCGCATCTATCGCAACACCACAAATCCTGCTGGAGCCCGCGGTGATGGCTTGGCGATGGCACATCGCGCCGGCGCCCGCATCACCAACGCCGAATACATCCAATTCCATCCCACCACTTTGGCCGTACCAGGCGCCTACGGATTTTTGATTAGTGAGGCAGTGCGGGGTGAAGGGGGGATTTTGTTGACTCCCGACGGGCAACCATTTATGCACAAATACGACCCGCAATGGCGCGACCTCGCCCCCCGCGACGTAGTAGCCCGCGCCATCCACCACGAAATCGAAGCCAACAACTACCCCTATGTGCTCCTCGATATCGCCAGTCATATGCCCGCTGAGCAGATCAAAGTACGCTTCCCCACTATTTATGCCGAATGTCTACGCGTCGGCATCGACATCACTCAACAACCCATCCCGGTGATGCCGGCGGTGCATTATTCGTGTGGCGGCGTGGCCGTCAATAGCTGGGGCGAAAGCACCATCAAAAACTTGTATGCGGTGGGTGAAGTGGCTTGCACCGGCCTCCACGGCGCCAACCGCCTCGCCAGCACGTCGTTGCTGGAGGGGGTGGTGTTTGGTGGGCGGGCAGCTGAACATGTGTTACAACACATCAACGACCATGTCAGCCCCGACGGATCGCTCATCCCGCGCTGGGATGAATCAACGCTCACCAAAGAATCTGACCCGGCCTTGATCCAAGGCGACATGCAGACCATCCAAAACATCATGTGGCACTACGTGGGGATTGTGCGCTCGGGCGTGCGCTTGTCACGCGCCATCCGCGAGCTCCGTCACTTACAAAACGAAATCGAAATGTTTTATCGCACCACCAAGCTCAACGATGGCTTAATCGGCCTCCGCAATGCCGTCGAAATCGGCATGGTGATTGCCCAAGCAGCCCGCCACAACCGCAAAAGCCGGGGCTGCCACTACCGAACTGATTCAATATAAAAAAACAATCCCCCACGGGCTGACGCCCGTGGGGGGTATGACAACAAACCAATTACACTGCGACGCCAGCAATCCCCAATTCAGTAGCGCGGGCACTGAGGGCCACAATCACGTCAGCAATCAAGGCATCGACTTCGACGCCGAGGCCGGCGGCACCCTGCACGATATCGTCGCGATTGACGGCCCGGGCGAAGCCCTTGTCTTTCATCTTTTTCTTGACGGCGGCCACATCGACATCGGCGATGTTTTTGCTGGGGCGCACCAAGGCCACTGCCAGCACAAAGCTCGACAATTCATCCACCGCAAACAGCGCTTTTTCCATCATGCTGTCACGTGACACACCAGCATAATCGGCGTGCGACAAGATGGCCCGGCAGATTTCTTCGCTCCAGCCATGCTCGCGCAACCAGCGCACCCCCACAAAGGGGTGGGCGTTTTCGGCCACCTCGAGCGAGGGGTGACGCTCGTAATCCATGTCGTGCAAAATCCCGGTGGCTTCCCAGACATCGGCGTCACCACCGTACTGGGGGGCCAGATGGGCCATCGAAGCCGCCACGGCACCACAATGCTTGCGGAGCACCTCAGATGTCACCCATTCTGCCAAAATCGTGCGGGCTTGAATAGTTAAACTCATCGCAACCCTCGTTTATTTCAATTGACTAGATGCGCTTCTTGGGACGCCGCGTATGGACCGCATAATAGAGCATGACCGAGCCGGCGACTGCCACATTGAGCGATTGGATGTGGCCTTGCATCGGCAATTTGACAAGGAAGTCGCACCGCTCACGGGTCAAACGAGCCATACCGGGGCCTTCGGACCCGAGCACCAACGCCAACGGCAAATCGAGGTCGGTGTCGTCGTACATTTGGGATCGTTCGTCGTCTTCGACACCAACCACCCACACCCCTTGTTTCTGGAGGCGTTCGATGCTCTGTGCCAAATTGGTGACTACGGTGATTTGCAAATGTTCGACGGCGCCCGAAGAGGCATTGACCACTGCGGGGGTAATTTCGGCGGCGCGCCGACCAGGGATCACCACGCCATGTACGCCGACCACTTCAGCGGTACGCAACAACGTACCGAGGTTTTGGGGGTCTTGCAGGTGGTCGAGTAACAACAGAAAGGGCATCTCGTTGCGCGATTTGGCCAGTGCCAACATGCTGTCGAGGTCGCTATAGGGATACTCGCCGGTTTCGAGTGCCACTCCTTGGTGATTGAGGCCATGCAAGCGCTGTTCGAGCACGCGGCGGTCGATGGTTTCGATGGGGATATTTTGGGTTTTGGCCAAGACAATGGCATCTGCCAAGGTGCCGGCGGGCTGGGCGCCTGCGGCGACAAGTAGGCGTTGCATCGTGCGCCGATTGGCGCGCAATGCTTCGCGTACCGCATTCCGCCCGTAAATAAGCTCGCTCATGGTGTTATAGTCCTAACGCACTTTTGATGCGATCAAAGAATCCTTCGTCGTGAGGGGACATGCCACCACCCTCGGTGGGTTGGCCATCAGGGCCAGTTTGGCTTTTGGGCATTGGATTAAAGGTGTGCGCTAATGCCTCAAACAAAATCTTTTGCTCGGCGGTCAATGTGTCTGGGATGACCACCTTGGTCACCACCACTTGATCACCCCGCCCGTTGCCCCGCAAGAACGGCACCCCCCTGCCCCGCAAGCGAAATGTCGTGCCGTTTTGGATGCCGGCGTTAATCCGCACCGTATCCATCCCTTCGAGGGTAGGTACTTGCACATCAGCCCCCAAAGCGGCCTGGGCTACATTAATGGGCAATTCGAGAATGATATCGTTGTCTTGGCGGCGGAAGAATTCGTGGGCTTGGATCTCGAACACCACATACAAATTGCCGTTCGGGCCACCCCGTGGACCGGCTTCGCCCTCGCCCGTCATACGGATCTGGGCTTGGGTGTCAATCCCTGCTGGCACATTGATGGTCAACTTATGTGGTTGGCGCACACGCCCTTCGCCACGACAATCACGGCAGGGGATGGCGATGACGGTACCTTCACCGCGACAGACGTCACAGGTTGAGACCGTCATCATATTAAAAATCGCCGAGCGCTGGCGCACTTCACCGCTGCCACCACACTTGGTACAACGCACGGGCTCAGTGCCCGCTTGGGCACCACTGCCACGGCACGATCCACAGCCTTCGAGGCGACGGTATTCGATTTCCTTTTCGGCACCAAATACTGCTTCGGCAAAGGTCAAACGCAAGGTGTATTTGAGGTCGGCACCACGTTGTGGGCCACGACTAGCCCGGCCGCCATTGCCGCCAAAAAACGACTCAAATATCGTCGCAAAGGGGTCTTCACCCCCAAACGGATCGCCGCCACCATAGCCGCCACCCATTGACGGACCATTATGCCCAAAGCGGTCATACACGGCGCGCTTTTCGGGGTCTGACAAGGTGCTATTGGCTTCGTTGATCTCTTTGAAGCGTGTTTCGGCATCCGCTTCTTTGTTGACATCGGGGTGGAATTTGCGGGCCAGATTACGATAGGCCTTACGAATATCATCGGGGCTCGCATCCCGCGCCACACCTAATACTTCGTAATAATCTCGTTTATTTGTCATCGCTGCACCTTACTACGCGTATTGGTTACCACTCGCTTATTCATTCCGCCCCCGCCGCAACAAATCACGCAAACTCAAGCGTTTGGCTGGCGCGGCGGCGGTTGGTTCATCTTCAATCACCGGCAACCGGCCCGTTTCGTTACTCGCAGGCATTGGCGCCGGGCGATGCTTGTTTTGCAGGTCATGCACCACCATCGTCATATCGACAATCGCCGTCTGAATCGCCACCGGGTCGGCCTTGTCAATTGCTTGTTGCGCTTCACGAATCCGCGCCTCAGCGTCGGCGCGGCGCTCGGCACTAATCGCAGGGTCGTTGCGCAAGGCCCGTTGCGCGTTGTACATCAACGAATCGATTTGGTTTTGTAACGCCATCACATCGCGTTTGCGCCGGTAATAATCTGCAGATAGCGTCG
>Ga0114981_10003110_pt1 | contig 10606 bp, 6 predicted proteins | sample S_140806_MF_Meta_FD_87028 | JGI IMG/M metagenome (GOLD analysis project Ga0114981, IMG submission 87028) | Freshwater microbial communities from Lake Simoncouche, Canada to study carbon cycling - S_140806_MF_MetaG | ecosystem: Environmental > Aquatic > Freshwater > Lake | place: Lake...
GCCCTCGCCCCAGACCACGGGATTTTCAAAGCTGCGTCCGCTCTTGAGCAGGATCTCCACTGCGTCGGTGTAGCTGATGCGTTCGAAGGGCTTGGCGAGCGTTTGCTTGAGCCGCTCGATGAGACCTTTGTCGATGAACTTGTTGAAGAACTCGAGTTCGTCCGGGCATTCGTCAAACATGGCCTGCACGAGGTAGCGCACCTGCTCCTCCGCCAGCGTCATGTCGGCGGTGAGATCGTAGAAGGCCATCTCGGGCTCGATCATCCAGAACTCAGCCGCATGGCGTGTGGTGTTGCTGTTCTCCGCGCGGAAGGTGGGACCAAAGGTGTAGATGTTGCCCAGCGCACAGGCAAAGGCCTCTCCCTGCAACTGGCCGCTGACAGTGAGGTAGGTGGGGCGGCCAAAGAAGTCCTGCTCGGGCTTGGTGGGCGTGTTGGGCTTCAGCGTGGTGACTTGAAACATCTCGCCCGCGCCTTCGCAGTCGCTGCTGGTGATGATGGGCGTGTGGACGTAGAAGAAGCCGCGCTCCTGGAAGAAGCGATGCACGGCGAAGGCCATCTTGCTGCGCACACGGAAGACGCTGCCGAAGAGATTCGTGCGAGGCCGCAGATGCGCGATGGTGCGCAGGAACTCGGGCGTGTGGCCTTTCTTTTGCAGCGGGTAGGTGGCATCGGCCTCGCCGAGGAGTTTGACTTCCTTAGCCTGCACTTCCCATTTTTGACCGGCGGCGGGTGAGGCGATCAATTCGCCCGTGATCTCGACGGAGGCACCAGTGAGGATGCGAGGGAGGAGATCAGCGGTCGCTAAACTGGCATCGACGACGACTTGCAGGCCTTTGAAGCAGGAGCCGTCGGTGATTTCGAGGAAGGAGCAGGCTTTCGAATCACGCTTCGTGCGCACCCAGCCGCGGGCGAGGATGCTGGAACGCGGCTCGGAGGCGTAGAGGAGGTCTTTGATGGTCTCGGGCATGGTGGCGTGCATTTTCCGCCGGAGGGTGGATTCGCCAAGTCTTCTCCAAAAGAAAAGATCAGGCGACGAGCACGGGCTGGGCCTGCGAGACGCCGAAGCTGGAACGCGTGGCGAGATCCTGGGCGGGGGCACCGATGGCTTTGGCGAGGGCTTTGCTGAGGCCGTCGAGGGAGTAGGGCTTCAGCATGATGTCCACGGGCGGTGGGTGGCCTTGGCTGAGGATCATGAACTCATCGGGATCAATGATGAAGCCGCTGCAAACGACAACGGGGATGTCGGAATCGGCGGCGCGGAGCTGCTTGAAGGCCTCGCGGCCGCTGAGCTTCGGCATGTAGATGTCGAGCAAGATGGCGTCGATCTTTTCGCCGCCGCGCAGGCACATATCGAGCATCTGCTGGCCGTCGGCGGCCTCAATGACGCGGTAGCCGAGGAAGTTGAGCATGTTCGCAGCAATGGAGCGGACGGGCGCTTCGTCATCGACGACGAGGATGGTGGTCTGCCTGCCGAGCGGGGCGGTGACGGCGTTTCCAGAGGAGATATCCTCGCGAGGCTGATCGCCATTTTCTTCGAGCTGGCTGGTGCGGGGCAGATAAACACGGAATTCGCTGCCACGGCCGATTTCGGAATCGAACTCGATCCAGCCGCCGTGCTCGCGGACGATGTCCTGCGCGGTGGCGAGGCCGAGGCCGCTGCCTTTGGCGGCGTTTTTGGTGGTGAAGAAGGGTTCGAAGATGCGGTGGCGGTTCTCTTCGGAGATGCCGTGGCCGTTATCGCGAACGACGAGCATGACGAAATCGGCGGAGTCGCCTCCTTTGGGGGCTTTGGCGGCGCGGGTGACGTTTTCGACGGCGATCTCGATGATGCCGTTGTCGGAGGGAAGAGCGTCGCGGGCGTTGAGGCAAAGGTTGAGCATGACCTGCTGCACCTGGGTGGCATCAGCGAGGACGTGGGAGTCATCCATGCCGGCACACATCTGGATGTTCACCTTGGAATCGACGCTGTGCTTCAGGAGCTGCTGCAAATCGGCCATGAGTCGCTTCAAATTGACGGGCTTGCGGGCGGAGGAGCCGTTGCTGAAGCGGGAGTAGCCGAGGAGGCTCTTCACGAGATCCGCCGCACGCTGAGTGGCGTGCGTGGCGTTCTGTAGGCGGTCGCGGACGGCACCGGGGTTTTCAGGCGAGGTGAGCTCGGCGAGGGTGAGATTGCCACGGATGGTGGTGAGGAGGTTGTTGAAGTCGTGGGCGATGCCGCCGGCGAGCTGGCCGATGGTGCCGAGCTTCTGCGATTCGCGAAGCTGCTTTTCAAGCACGCGGAGCTGGGAGTGATCCTTCACCACCCAGATGCGTCCGACGATTTCACCGGCATCGGTGCGCATGGGCACGGTGCGAATGCTAAAAACGCCCTCGCCGTCGGCGGTGATCATGGGGTTCATTTGATCCTGGCCGTCGAGGTTGCTGGCGACGGATTGCAGCCACTCGGCAGCGGCCTTGCCATCGGCAAAGCGTTCGGCAAAGGCGGCCACGAGGCGGCTAGCATCGCGTCCGGCGATTTCTTCGACTGGTTTGCCGAGGAAGGCATCGAGGCGTCGATTCGAGGCGATGATGGAGCCTTGGGCGTCGATGACGGCCACGCCTTCATCACTGGCGGCGAAAAGGCCCTGGAGGGCGGTGAAGGCCTCGCGGAGGAGGCGCTCGGCATTGAGGAGGCGCTGGGCGGTCTGCGTGGCGTGCTGCTCGGCGGCGTTGAGGGCCTGGCGCTGCTTGGCGAAGATCATGTTGATGTCGCAACGGAGCTTCCAGAAGTCGGAGGGCAGCCATTCGGCGGATTGGGTATCCGGGGGCACGCCGCGAAGCACGGCGGTGGTGCCTTTCATGACGGAACTGACTGGTTTAAGCACCCAGCCACCAATGAGGTAGGCGGCTAGGAAGACGCCGCCGCCGAGGACGATGCCGGTGACGCCGTAAAACCAGTCGAGCGGCTGGTCCATGAGCTTGGCCGCTCCCATGGCAGGCAGGAAGCCGAAGAGCCAGAGCGGGAAGAGCATGCGGAGGCGGAGGGAGTTCATAGGCAGTGTGGGTGGGTTCGGGAGGAGAGCTTGAGAATCAGGCCGTGGGAGCCGGGCTGGTAAGCGGCGGCGGCATCGAGGCACGAGCCCAAACGCGCCGCATGCATTGCTCGACGGCGGCTTCCAGATGCTGGGAAATCCAGGTTTCAAAGTCAGCCCGGAGAGCAGCCACCTCGGAGGAGGCCCCTGCGGAGGTACCGCTACGACTTTCGAGGCGCTCCAGACGATCGTTCAAGGCGCTGATGTTCGTGGCGGCGGAGAAGAAATCATTTCGCATCTGGTCCACCTGCCCGGCAACCTCACGCACTAGGAGCTCCGTTTCCGTCGATACGGCGACGGGAGGCGGCGGTGCATGAAAATGGGTCGTGGGAGCTTGGCCGAGCGTCAGGTAGGGCTGGCCATTGAGCGGCGGAGCCTGCATCTGCGGCCGTGGGGCTGGAAGCGGTGATGGAGCTGCGGCGGGAGGCTGATTTGCCTGAAAATCAATCAGCTGAGCCGGTCTAGGAGCGGCCCCAGGGGCACCAAATGCCAAGGTGGCAAAGGCTGGATCCTTCACGGCTCCAGGTTGCTCGACGAGGCCGACGAGCTCATGAGGTTTCGTGTAAGCACTGCCCATGCCGAGCGCTGCTTCGAGCACCGGAGCGATTCTTTGTGCTGAGAATGAGAAAGCTAAGGGCATTTGTTGAAATGCAAGGATATCGCACAATTAACATGAGTTATATAAAATTTCCATAATTTTCTAAATTTATTTCAAATATGCGCAGCATTAAATGCTCCCAGGCCTGCTTTTTTTGACCAAACCGGGCCTTTTGAGGCTTCCAAGCGGTCAAGATGGCAGAACCTTTGAAAAGAGGTGCTAACAAAAATATTGAGCCAAGAGGCCCATGGCATGATTTTCGGTTCTCTAATCTCCCCCGACTCCGAAACCATCTTGCACCCTCCGGCCAAGTGTCTTAAATCGGGTGCCGCATGATCGAAGATGTCAAAAAACGCCTGGATGCCTATCTCGCCCAACAAGGGCAGCGGCGGACCAAGCAGCGTGATGTCATCATCGAGGCTGCTTTTGCCACGGACGACCATTTTAACGCCGAGGAGCTCCTCGACAAGGTGCGCAAGATCGACCGCACCGTCTCCCGGGCCACGGTTTATCGCACCATCACCCTGATGCAGGCCTGCGGGGTGCTCCGCGAGGTGGATCTGGGCCGCGACCAGACCTACTACGACCCGAATTTCCTCGAAAAGCCGCAGCACAACCACCTCATCTGCCTCGATTGCGACCGGGTAGTGGAGTTTGAGGACGAGCACATCGCCCTGCTGCACGACTGCATCTCCCGCCGCCTAGGTTTCAAACCCCAGCTCAAGAGCATGCGCATCGAGGCCCACTGCGAGGAACTGGCCCGTGAAGGTGCCTGCCGACATAAAACTGCCCGCGAAGAAGCGGCGCTGAACTCATGACCTCGGCGTGAGGCCGCGCAGCCTCCGGCGGAGCAAATCGAGCGCCGCCTGGGAGGTCAGCAGCTTGAAGCGATCCCGCGCACCAGGGTAAAAACGCTTCAAAGTCCATGTCTCGCCCGCTTTGGACGCCAGGCCGATCCACACCGTGCCCACCGGCTTGTCCTCGGTGCCGCCTGTCGGCCCAGCGATTCCTGTAACGGAAAGAGCGTAATCTGCCCCACTCGCTGCCAAAGCCCCTTCGGCCATCGCCCGGGCGACTTCCTCGCTCACCGCGCCGTGTTTCTCGAACAGCTCCGTCGGCACGCCGAGGTGCTGCTGCTTCGCTTCATTCGCATACGTCACCCAGCCGTGGCCAAAGACCCGCGAGGAACCGCTCACATCCGTGATCCGGCTGGCAATGGTGCCACCGGTGCAGGATTCCGCCGTGGCCATCCACTCGCCGCGCTCGGCCAAAAGCTGCACGATGACCTCCTCGATGATCCGACGATCCTCCGAGACGATGCAATCGGCAAAAGCTCCACGCACAATGCCCGCGGCCGCGTCCACCGCCGTCTGAGTGCCGGCGAGACGTACATCGACATCGCCTTTTCTGATGCAGTAGCCCAGATCGAGGCCCGACACGGCCTCTAGCTCCTTCTCCACCGCCTCGACGATGTCCGACTCACCGATGCCGGTGACCTTGAGATAGAGTACGCGACGCGACGCCCCATCCGGCAGCCACTCTCGCAGGCGTGGCTCCACCTCGTTCTCGACCATCGGCTTCAGCTCACGAGGCGGACCCGGCAGGAGGAAGATGTGGGCATTCCAGCCCAACGGCTCGCCCAGCGAAGCCGGGAAATACAGGCCGGGGGCCGTGCCAAAGGGGTTCGCCATCACGCTCGCCCCCTTCGGCACCATCGCCTGGCGCTTGGTGGCATCGTTCACGGCTTTGTTCCGTTTCGCAAAGTAGGTCGTGAGGTGCTCCAACACGCCTTCATTGAGCTCCATCGGCAGGCTGAGAAGCTCGGCGGTCGATTCGCGAGTGAGATCATCATTGGTCGGCCCCAGGCCGCCGGAGACCAGCACCACGTCCGACCTCTGCGCCGCCTCCGCAATCGCCACGCGGATCACCGCGCCATCCGGCACGATGGTCTGCCGCGTCACCTGGATGCCCAGCGCCGCCAGACGCTGGCCGATCCACGCCGCGTTCGTATTCACCGTGTCCCCGAGGAGGAGTTCTGTGCCAGTATTAACAAGTTCGACTCTCATGTGCCGCCTCCTATAAACGCAACCCGAGCACTTTCACGGCAAAATCTAGCGTCAGCAGACATTGAATACAAAGCAGTGCCACAATGCGCCCTGAAAAGGCCAACAAATTTGTTGCACAACATATTTGTTGGCTATTGTCCGTATCCATGAGCCAGCCGAAACGCATCTCATCCACCCCAGACTTCTACGTCGGCTCCGTTGTTCCAGCGGAGGATCTTCGCTTCCGCGATGAGTTCATCCGGGAGTTGTGGGAGTCGATTTTAACTCATCACCTGATCCTGAAGGCACCTCGCCGCTGCGGGAAAACGAGCGTGATGGAACACCTTCGGGCGACACCGCAACACGGCTACTCGGTCATCTATGAAAACGTACAAGACCTCACTCATCCGGCTGACCTGTTCCTAGCGATTTTGGACAACTTTCGCGATCAGCATCCGAACCTCTTTCATTCGCTGGTCAAAGGCTGGGAAACGGTGACTTCGTGGCTGCCGACACTGGAGGAAGTGGGCTATGGCGGCGTGAAAACGAAGTTCCGGGAGCATGTGAAGGATTATCGCGAACACTGGCGCGAACACGGCGAGGCGTTGTTCCGGCAGCTGCGTTCGTTGAAACGCCCCATTTTGATCATCGTGGATGAGCTGCCGGACATGCTCATCAACCTCAAGCAGGAGGACCCGAAGCTCCTGCGTGACTTTCTCTCGTGGTTCCGGGACAAGAGGTGCGATCCGCTGCCAAAGAAGGATAATGTCCGATGGCTGCTGGGTGGCTCGATCAACCTGTCATCGACACTCGATGGCATTTCGCTGCTGGACCGGATCAACGACCTCAAAGACGTGTCTTTGCCCGACCTCACGGCGCGGCAGATAGAAACTTTTGTCCGCGACATGCTGGAGGCGCGGCACGTCGAGTTTGAACAAAAAGTCCCGTCCAGGCTGCGCGAGTTGCTGGGCCGCCCGATCCCACTTTTCCTGCAAATGCTCACGCAGGACGTTTTCCGCTCCTGGCGAAACAAGCCCCGCAAACTCAAAAAGGCCGATGTCGAAATTGAGTTTGGCCGATTTGTGACCAGCACCGCCGCGCAGGACAAGCTCCAGCACTACTACACGCGCCTGGCCAAGTATTACGAGGAGCCTGCGCTGAGCCAAGCCCATGAAATGTTGAATCATCTCTGCCAGACGGCGGAAAAAGTCGGCAAGGACGAAGGTGCCAGCCGTGCGACACTGATGCAGATCGCTGAAAGTGCCTATCCGCCGGGTAAATTGCCGCCTGTGCATGAGCGGAAACGGCTGTTTCTCCAGCTCATGCGGGATTTGGAGAATGATTTCTATGTGATCGAGATCGCAGAAGGCCGCTACGGCTTTGCCAGCGGCATCATGAAAGCTTGGTGGAGGAAGCACTATGCTTGAGAATACTAGCACCTCTCATTTTGGCTTCTACCGCACCGGGCTGATGACGCCGGAGCATCGCCGCTTCGTCACCGTGGGACGTCGGCACATGCTTGAGGACGTGATGGATTCGCTTCGGAAGAATGCAGGCCGCACGGCGAAGCATCACTCGCTCTTCATCGGTCTGCGAGGCATGGGAAAGACGCACCTGCTCTCACTCATTGAGGACGAGATCGCGCACGATGCGGAACTCGCGCAGCACTACCTCGTTGCTCGTTTTCCGGAGGAAAGCTTACGCACCTTGTCGTTCGCCGACTTTCTGCTCGGTCTGGTGGAAATCCTCGCCACGAACTGTCCGCACGAACCTGAGTGGCAGCAGCTCCACACGCTTCTGCGCGAGGAGGAGGACGATGCCAAAATCGTAGATACCCTCGTGTCGGCCATCCGGCAGGCGAACCAGCAGCGCCAGCGCACGCTCGTCATCATGCTGGAAAACATGGGCGAAGTGTTCACGAAGCAAATCAAAGACAAGCGTGAGATCGCTGCGCTGCGGAAGTTTTTGATGGAGTCGAAAAACGGCTGCCTGCTCATCGGCACGGCCACGCAGAGCTTTTCCGGCCTCACAAGCGTGGACGAGCCGTTTTACGACTTCTTCGACGTGCAGCACCTGGACCACCTCAGCGAAGACGACGCCACGCAGCTCGTGCGCCGCACCTTGGAATGGGAAAAACGGGCCGATCTGCTCGCGCAGTGGGAGGAGCTGCATCCGCGCATTCTCGCGCTGTATCGCATGACCGGCGGCAGTCCGCGCCTGACCGTGATGCTGGCGGATTTGATCGCCAAAGACTCTGTAATTGAGGTGAAGGAGCAGTTCCGCATCCTCATAGATCGCATCACGCCCTTCTTCCAGGACCGGCTAAAGGCCATCAGCGGCTCGCAGGAGTGCGCCGTGCTCGAAACGATGGCCACCATGCGTGATCAGGACAAAACGCCCGCCAGCATCGCCAAACGCATGCGCATGAAGGCCTCACAGGTGTCCACTTTGCTCGGACGCCTCGCGGATCAGCGGCTGGTACGCTCCAGCCCGCATCCGCAGGATAAGCGTGTGCGCCGCTACACGATCAGCGAAGGGCTTTTCGACCTCTGGCTCTGCATGAACGTCTCCCGTGGAGCACGCGAGCGGCAGCCCTTCCTGCTCGACTTCTTCGCCACTTTTTATCCCAGTTACCTAGCCCGGGAAAAGAAGCGTGCCGAACTGCTGGAGGATACTGGGAAGCAGGAAAAACGAGCCAACGCCCTCGCCGCGCTCGACACGCTGAGTGAGATCGGCACACCGACGGAACGCGCACGGTCCAAAATGGTCCTCGCGACGGCCTACAGCCGTGGTGGACATGATTACGATGCAGAAAACGTGCTTCGGGAAGCCGCGAACGAGCCATTGGACCGCGTAGGCGGCTGGATCGTCCGCAGCGCAACCACAGAGGACTATCCGGACTACCTGACGGAGATCCAAGACCTCATCACGCTCTGGGATGAGCACCGCAGCGGCAATCTCGAAGCCTTTGTGCGCAAGATGCGCGAGATGGGAGATGGCTTCACACCTTATGCCTACTCGAAAGCCAAACTCGCCTTCTTGGAGGCCCACTTGGACGAAGTTCCTCTGGGCGAGGATCGGGTGCGGCTGCGCTTGAAAATCGGAGAAATTCACAATGCCTTGGCTCACTGGCAGGATGCCGAGACACAGGTGCGGCTTGCGGTCGAAGAGGCTGAGGCGAGAGCACCTGCACTCTTTTCATGGGCATTGAATGACCTTGCGGTCCTAATGCAAACCATGAACCGACTGGCTGAAGCCGAGCCACTGATGCGCCGTGTTCTTGAGCTGGATGAAAACAGTTTCGGCCCGGATCATCCCAAAGTTGCCAGAGATCTTAACAACATTGCGCAACTGCTGAAATCCACGAACAGGGTGAGTGAGGCCGAACCGCTAATGCGCAAAGCGCTACGGTTAGCTGAAGACAGCCTCGGCCGCGATCATCCTCGTGTTTCCATCCACCTCAACAACCTTGCACAATTGTTGCAAGCCACGAACCGGCTGACCGAGGCCGAGTCACTGATGTTTCGTGCATTGAATCTGGCAGAAAAGAACCTCGGCCCGAACCATCCAAATGTCGCCAGCTACCTCAACAATTTCGCGTATCTGCTGCAAGTATCAAACCGGCTGGAGGAGGCTGAGCCGCCCATACGCCGTGCCCTAGCGCTGGATGAAAAGAGCTTCAGTCCGGACCATCCCAACGTCGCCCGAGATCTCAATAATCTCGCAAAACTGCTGCAAGCTACGAATAGGCTGGAAGAGGCTGAGCCACTCATGCGCCGCAGCATCGTGATCTTGCGACATTTTGATCAGGCAGCCGTTTATCCGCACCCTGAACTCACCAAGGTGACGACAAACTACCGGCTCCTCTTGGCCGAAATGGGCAAGAGCCCAGAAGAGATCGAGAGGACATTTGAATCGTTGAGTTGAAAAAAGGCGGCTGAGTTGCCTCAGCCGCCTTTCGAGAGATCCAGAACGGGCTAAAGCCCGAACTACAAACGTCAGCCAATGACCTCAGGCCATTCCGTGTGGAACATCTGGCCTTCGGGTTTGTCGGTGCGCTCGTAGGTGTGGGCGCCGAAGAAGTCGCGTTGGGCTTGGAGGAGGTTGGCGGGGAGGCGGGCGGCGCGGTAGCTGTCGTAGTAGCCGAGGGAGGCGCTGAAGGCAGGAACCGGGATGCCGTTGAGGGTGGCGATGCTGACGACTTCACGCCAGTTTTGCTGGGTCTTGCTGAGCACGTCTTTGAAGAACGGATCGAGCATGAGATTGGCCAGATTGGCGTTGGTGCGGTAGGCGTCGGTGATGCGATTCAGGAAGCGGGCGCGGATGATGCAACCGCCACGCCAGATGGCGGCGATGCGACCGAGGTCGAGCTTCCAGTCCTTCTTGGCACCCATGGTCTGGATGAGGTCGAGACCTTGGGCGTAGCTGATGATCTTGGAAGCGTAGAGGGCGTCGTGGACCTTTTTGACCAGTTCCTTCTTGTCGGTGGTGATGTTGACGGTCGGGCCGGTGAGCTGGGTGCTGGCGGCGACACGCTGCTTCTTCTGGCTGGAAAGGATGCGGGCCTCGACGGCGGCGTTGATGGTGCTGATGACGACGGCGTTTTCGGCGGCGTTGAGCAGGGTCCACTGGCCGGTGCCTTTCTGGCCGGCTTTATCGACGATGAGTTCGACGACGGGCTTGCCGGTTTCGGGGTCTTTTTGCTCCAAAGCCTTGCCGGAGATCTGGATGAGGTAGCTGAGGAGGTCGCCCTCGTTCCACTCGTTGAAGATAGCGGCCATCTCGTCGGTGGTGAAGCCAGCGTGCTTGAAGATGTTGTAGGCTTCGCAGATGAGCTGCATGTCGCCGTATTCGATGCCGTTGTGGATCATCTTCACGTAGTGACCGGCA
>Ga0114981_10003113_pt1 | contig 10603 bp, 6 predicted proteins | sample S_140806_MF_Meta_FD_87028 | JGI IMG/M metagenome (GOLD analysis project Ga0114981, IMG submission 87028) | Freshwater microbial communities from Lake Simoncouche, Canada to study carbon cycling - S_140806_MF_MetaG | ecosystem: Environmental > Aquatic > Freshwater > Lake | place: Lake...
CCGCCCACGGTGTTGCGCGCGTTCAATGAGCCGTGCAAGCTCAACACTTCATAGACGTCTTTTTCAATCGATGGGTGAAAGCCTTGCAGCTCTTGCAGAGATAGCTCTGACAAGTCGCAGCCTTGGCTGCTGGCGGCTTTCACCGCGTGCGCCACGGTTTCGTGGGCATCGCGAAACGGCAGGCCTTTTTTCACCAAGTAGTCGGCCAAGTCGGTGGCGGTGGCGTGGCCTTTTTTCGCCGCCGCTTCCATGTGGACGGCATTGACGCTGAGGCCGCCTTCTTTGGCGCCGGTGGTGGGGTTGGTTTGTCCGCCGATCATCTCGGCAAAGATGCGCAGCGTGTCTTTCAAGGTGTCTACCGTGTCAAACAGCGGTTCTTTGTCTTCTTGGTTGTCTTTGTTGTAGGCGAGAGGCTGGCCTTTCATCAAGGTGATCAAGCCCATCAGGTGCCCCACCACTCGGCCAGTTTTGCCCCGCGCCAACTCGGGCACATCGGGGTTTTTCTTTTGCGGCATGATGGAAGAGCCCGTGGTGAAGCGGTCGGCCAATTGAATGAAGGCAAAGTTTTGGCTCATCCAAATGATCAGCTCTTCCGACAAGCGGCTGATGTGCACCATGCACAGCGCGGCAGCAGCGGTGAACTCGATGGCGAAGTCGCGGTCGCTCACCGCATCTAAGCTGTTTTGGCACAACTGCGCCTCGCCTTGGGCGTTGACCATGCCCAAAGAGCGGGCCACACGGGCACGGTCCAACGGGTAGGTGGTCCCCGCCAATGCCGCAGACCCCAAAGGCAAGCGGTTGGTGCGGGCGCGAATTTCACCCATGCGCTCTTCGTCGCGCGAGAGCATTTCCACATACGCCAGCAGGTGATGCGCAAAGCTGATGGGTTGTGCCACTTGCAAATGGGTGAAGCCAGGCATCACGGTCTCTGTGTGCTGAGCGGCCACTTCCACCAAAGCGCGTTGCAGGTTGTTCAGCAGCCCACGGATGACGTCGATTTCATCGCGCAACCACAGGCGCACGTCGGTAGCCACTTGGTCGTTGCGGCTGCGACCGGTGTGCAGGCGTTTGCCCGCGTCGCCCACCAGTTGGGTCAGGCGCGCTTCAATATTCAGGTGCACGTCTTCGAGTTCCAGCTTCCACTCAAACTGGCCGCTTTCGATGTCTTGGGTGATTTGCGCCAAGCCGCGTTGAATGTCAGCCAAGTCTTGCGCGTTGATGATGCCTTGGGCTTGCAGCATCTCGGCGTGGGCCAAGCTGCCTTGGATGTCAGCGCGCCACAGGCGCTGGTCAAAAAACACACTGGCGGTGTAGCGCTGCACCAACTCGCTCATGGGTTCAGAGAACAAGGCGGACCAAGCCTCGGATTTGCGGTCGAGCGAGTTGGAAGATGTCATGCGAGCATTTTAGGTGTGGTCTTTAACTTGTAAGCCAAATCAAAGGACAGCACCGCAAAATTCATACCAAAGCCCCTTTTTTGGGAACTCATTTATTTAGGAGACAGCTACCATGTGGAAAATTGCATTGGGATTCGTGGTGTTTGCAGCTTTGGCACTGTTTGTCATTTTCAAAGCAGGTGACAAGGTGGACATGAGCGGTGAAAAGCACGGCGCAGAAGCGGTACATGCACCTGAAGAAACCAAGCCAGATGCCGCACCTGCACCTGCACCTGCACCGGCACCGGCAACTGAGGCGCCTGCTGCACCGGCACCCGCCAACAAATAAGAACCGTTATCAAGCTGAACTCGTCATTGCTGGGGCATGAAGGCTTCGCAATGACCCTTAGCACTTAACCTGTATTGCGCAAGCCCGCAGCAATGCCGTTGATTGATAAATGGATGCCTCGCTGCGCCCGCTCGTCGGTGATGCCTGCTCGATGGCGCCTTATCAGCTCTACCTGCAAATGGTGCAAGGGGTCGATGTAGGGAAAACGGTGTTTGATGGAACGCGCCAACGAAGCATTGTTGGCCAAGCGTTGCTTGGCACCTGTGATGAGTTGCAAGGCCTGCGCGGTCAAGTGCCACTCGACTTCTATTGCCTTGAAGATTCGCCGACGCAATTTGGCATCGGTCACCAATTCGGCATAGCGTGAAGCCAGCGCCAAGTCGCTCTTGGCCATGACCATGTCGATGTTTGAGAGCAGTGTGCGGAAAAACGGCCACTGTTTGTCCATGCGCCTGAGCAATGCCAGCGCTTGTACACGGCTCAAAGTGGGGTGGTGGTCTAAAAACTTCTGCACGGCTGAACCAAAACCCAGCCAGCCAGGCAATGCAAGACGACATTGCCCCCAGCTGAAACCCCAAGGAATGGCGCGAAGGTCTTCAATTCGTTGGGATGCTTTGCGCGACGCAGGCCGCGAGCCAATATTGAGCGCGGCAATCTCGCGCAGCGGCGTGGCTTCGAAAAAATAATCGGTGAAACCCGACGTTTCGTAAACCAAATGCCGGTAGGCCTTGAAGCTATGGTCCGACAACACCTCAGCCGCTTCAATGAAAGCTCGCGGGGCGGCTTTTTGGATTTGCAGCAAAGTGGCCTCCAAAGTAGCGGCCACCAAGGTTTCCAAATTGCGCCGTCCCAAAGCAGGGTTGGCGTATTTGGAGTTGATCACTTCGCCTTGCTCGGTGAGTCTAATTTGCCCACGCACCGTGCCAGGGGGTTGCGCAAGAATAGCGTCATAGCTGGGGCCGCCGCCGCGCCCCACGGTGCCGCCGCGGCCATGAAACAAACGCAAAGTAATGCCGTGTTCTTCTTCTAAGGTTTGGAACACATTCACCAAGGCCATCTCGGCTTGGTAGAGCGACCAGTTACTGGTGAAAATGCCTCCGTCTTTGTTGCTGTCAGAGTAGCCAAGCATGATGTCTTGCTCGCCACCACTGCGTTTCACCATGTTCGCAATGCCTGGCAAGGCGTAATAGCCGCGCATGATGTGCGGCGCTTGTTGCAAGTCTTCAATCGTTTCAAACAGGGGCGACACAATCAATTCAGCCGTGGTCTCGCCGTTCAAGGTGCCGTGCAGCAAGCCTGTTTCTTTTTGCAGCACCAGCACTTCCAGCAAATCGCTGACACTTTCGGTGTGGCTGATGATGGCGTGGCGAATCGCGTGAGAACCGAAGTCGTGGCGAATCTGCCTAGCGGATTCAAAGATGCGCAACTCGGACATGCTTTGGGCGCTGTAGTTGTGGTTGGGGATACGCAAGGGACGTGGATCATTCAAGCATCTCAGTAACAGGTCTTGGCGTTCTTCTTCCACTAGCTTGGCGTAATCCGCTTGGATTCCTGCCACCTTCAGCAATTCAGCTACCGCCAGTTCGTGCTGGTCCGAGCTTTGACGCAAATCGACCGTGGCCAAATGAAAGCCAAACACCTGTACCGCACGTATCAGTGGGCGCAAGCGCGGCACAGCCAAGGCCTGCGCATGCTGCGCGCTCAAGGCTTCGTTCAAGGTTCGCAAATCGGTCAACAAATTGTCGGCATCAGGGTAGGGTTGCTGCGGCGGGAGGGCATGGCGCGCCGCTTCTTTGCCTGTCAAATGCAAAAGCGTGGCAGCCAATCGTGCGTAAATAAAGGTCAAACTGCGGCGGTAAGGCTCGTCTTGGCGATGCGCATTGGTGTCGGGTGATGAATCTGCCAAGGCCTGCAATGCAGGGGGCACACCGACCAGCATGGCCGAGGTGGACAACTCGCTGCCCAGTAAATGGATTTCCGTCAGGTAGTGGCGCAACGCCACCTCGCTTTGCCGCTGCAAAGCGTATTGCAAGGTATCTGCGTTCACATTGGGGTTGCCGTCACGGTCGCCGCCCATCCATTGGCCCATGCGGAAAAACGGAGCAATGGTTTGACCGCCCAACTCGGCCTCCAAGTCTGCATACAGCTTGGGGATTTCCGACAAAAAAGTGGACTCGTAATAGCCCATGGCGTTTTCAATTTCGTCCGCCACAGCGAGTTTGGTGAAACGCAGCAAACGGGTTTGCCACAGTTGCAACACTCGCGCCCGCACTTGGGCTTCAATCAGCGCCATAGCGCGGGCAGTGGTGGCGTCAAAAGGCCGAGAGGTGATGGCGTCTCGCTCTTGCAAACTTTGGGCAATGCCGCGCTCGGCATCCAAAATACTTTTACGTTGCACCTCGGTGGGGTGGGCGGTCAGCACGGGCGAAATATGCGCATGGGCCAAGGCTTGGCACACCGCCTTGGGGGTCAATCCGGCGGTTTTAAGTTTACTCAAGGCTTGAGCCACACTGCCCACTCTCACTTCACCTGCACGGTCGTGCATTTGTTGACGGCGAATATGGTGCTGGTCCTCAGCCAAGTTGGCCAAGTGGCTGAAATAGGTAAAAGCCCGAATCACGCTGACTGCTTGCACGCTGGACAGGGATGCCAATTTTTTCTTCAAGGCTTTGCCAGCCAAAGCGTCCGCGTCGCGGCGAAACGCCACCGACAGGCGACGAATTTGTTCAACCAAGCCAAACGCCGCCTCGCCCTCTTGTTCACGAATCACATCGCCAAGAATCCGACCTAGCCAGCGGATGTCGTCAACCATGGGACGTTCTTGCTGATTTAACAGTGTGGTTTGTCTTAAGGATGCAGGTGGTCTGGACATAAAAAATCAGGTGTGACGAGGGAAAACCATGAGGAAGCCCATGCTAGCATTCACAAGAGCAAACACGTCAACACCAGCCCCAATTTTGAGCACCGTTCACCTCACCATCGCCACCCGTGAGAGCCGTTTGGCTCTGTGGCAAGCCCACCATTTGCAAGACCTACTGCAAGCGCGAGGTTGCAAAATTTCTATTTTGGGTATGACTACCCAAGGCGACCAAATCTTGGACCGCTCTTTGAGCAAAGTTGGGGGCAAGGGTTTGTTTGTCAAAGAGCTAGAGGTCGCCCTCGAAGAAGGCCGAGCCGATTTGGCGGTGCATTCCCTCAAAGACGTACCCATGGACATGCCCGAAGGCTTTACGTTGGCCTGCGTGATGGAGCGCGAAGACCCGCGCGACGCTTGGGTCTCGCCCCGTTTCGCTACCCTGCAAGACCTCCCGCAAGGCGCGGTCGTTGGAACCTCCAGCCTTCGGCGTACGGTTTTGCTTCGCGCTTTGCGTCCTGATTTGCAAATCGAGCCCCTGCGTGGCAATTTGGACACCCGCTTGCGCAAACTCGACGAAGGCCAGTATGCAGGTATCGTGCTGGCAGCGGCGGGCTTGAATCGCTTGGGTTTGGCAGATCGCATCCGCCATATTTTTTCTACCAGTGAGATGCTCCCCGCAGCTGGACAGGGCGCTTTGGGTATAGAAATTCGCAGCGCACGTGACGACGTGAGTGACTTATTGGCGCCGCTTGCCCATCAGACCACTTGGTTGGCTGTGGCCGCCGAACGTGCCGTCAGCCGCGCCATGGGGGGCAGTTGCTCCATGCCTTTGGCTGCTCATGCCACGTTTGACCAAGGCCTGTTGCGCATCGACGCCGCTTGGGGTAACCCAGATGACCTGCATGCTGCCCTTTTACGCGCACACACCGAGGGTATGGCCTCCGATTTGTCGCAAGCGGAACAACTCGGCTTGCAAGTGGCTGCCCAGCTGCGAGCTCAGGGCGCCGCGTAACTGCGCTGGCTGCTCCTCTTATGGTGCGTTCTGCCAGTTTGCCCTTAGACGTCATCCTTACCCGACCTGCTGCTGAAGGGCAGACTTGGGCAACGGGTCTACGAAAAGCCGGACACCGCGTCAAAAACTGGCCGTTGATCGAAGTCAACCCCATGACCGATTTGATGCGTTTGCGTTCTGTGCTCGATGCTTGGCATGGTTACCAAGCGGTGATGTTTGTCAGCCGTGCAGCCGTGACCAATGCTTTAGGCGCAATCAAACCCAAAGCAGGATGGGGCATGACGCGCTGTTGGGCCACAGGGCCTGGCACCCGACAGGCATTGCGCGATGCAGGCGTGCCAGACACACTGATCGACTCGCCACCTCCAGACGCTGCACAGTTTGATACCGAATCATTGTGGCCAGTGGTGCAAGCCAAGCTTCAGCCGCTCAAGCCCGTTTTGCTGTTGCGAGGCAGTGATGGCGACCAAGAAGACCCTAGCTCGCAAGGCTCTGGACGCGACTGGCTATTGCGGCAACTGGCCTTGAGTGGCGTTGCAGTGGAAATTTTGTCGGTCTACCAGCGCTCAGTTCCGCGTTGGGACAAATACCGTTTACAAGAAGCAAGTCAGGCCGCCCAAGACGGCAGTATTTGGTTGTTTAGCAGTTCTCAAGCCTTGGACAATTTGGCCAGTTTGCTGCCAGACCAAGGTTGGGGTGCCACCCGAGCCATGGCCACGCATGAACGGATTGTGCAAACTGCCAAGGCCATGGGCATAGGGAAAGTGGTTTTTTGCAGACCTAGTCTTAGCGAAGTACTTGCCTCATTAGAATTGATGGTATGAGCAGTGAGTCTGGACCAACGCAAATAAACCCTCCCCCAGCGGCCGGTCCTGATATCTCACGTCCCTTCTGGCACTCTTATGGGGGCAAAATTATTGGCTTGCTTGCTTTGCTTGCGCTGACTTTGGCCATCATGCTGTGGCAAAAACTCAGTTTGATTCAAGAGCAATTGGCCAGACAAAGCGCGGATGCAGGACAACTCTCCATGCAAGCCAATAGCTTGGCGAAAAACGCACAAGATTTGGCCAACGAAACCGCTGCTCGCGTCGCCTTGCTCGATACCCGTCTCAGTGAAGTGGCCTTGCAGCGCTCGCAACTTGAGGAGTTGATGCAAAGCCTGACGCGCTCCAGAGATGAAAATATGGTGGTCGATATCGAGTCCGCGCTGAGTCTGGCGCAGCAGCAAGCCGAACTCACTGGCAGTGTGCAACCCATGTTGGCGGCACTGAACAGTGCGCAAAAACGCCTAAGTAAAGTGTCGCAACCGCGTCTGGCACCCGTGTTACGTGCTTTGCAAACCGATATCGACCGTATTCAATCGGTCAGCGTCACCGATACCCCTAGCTTGCTCAACAAGCTCGATGAGTTGGTGGTCTTGGTAGAAGAACTGCCCTTGCTCAATGCGGTTGGCTCAAACAGCCAAGCCGCACCCGCACCCAGCAAACCGTTAGGCAATGTGTGGGAGCAGGCTTGGCGACAAGCGCAGTGGTCGGTATTGGCTGGTAGTGTGTGGGCAGAGTTGAGCAGTCTGGTGAGAGTCAGTCGCATTGACCAACCCGAGGCGGTATTGCTAACCCCTGAGCAGAGCTTTTTTGCCCGCGAAAATTTGAAATTGCGTTTACTCAATGCCCGCTTGGGTTTATTGGCCAGACAGACAACAGCCTCTCGCAACGATTTGCAGTGGGCCGAACGCGATATGCGTCGCTTCTTTGATGTGACGGGTCGAAAGGGCATCACCGCCTTGACCTTGCTTAACCAAACCCAAAACCAAATGCGGCAATTCGATATGCCGCGTTTAGACCATTCTCTGGCAGCGCTGGCGACAGCGGCGGCAGGTCGCTGAAATGCGCTTGGCCCTGTGGCTTGTCGCCTTGTTTGCGGTCGCTGTGGCTGTGGCCTTGGGCTTGAGCCAACATGCTGGCACGGTCACCTTGTTTGTGCCGCCTTACCGTGTCGACCTTTCTCTCAATTTGGTTTTGATCAGCTTGGCTTTGGTATTTGCCTTGATGTACTTGGCGCTGCGCGGTCTATTGGGTTTATGGGTACTTCCGCAGCAGGCGAGGCGTTGGCGGGTGCAGCAACGTGAACGTAGCGCCCAATCGCTCATGCTCAACGCCCAAATAGGTTGGATGACGGGACGTTATTTGCGGGCCCGTAAGTCGGCATTGCAAGGTTTGGCGCATGTTGACGGCTTGCTTTCAGCCGAAGATGGCGTCTCGCCAAGCGCCAGTTTGTTGCTCATGCGCAGCGTATTGCATTTGTTGGCCGCTGAAAGTGCTCATGTGCTGCGCGACGAAAAAGCGCGGGACGAGCATTTGCAGCAGGTCTTTCAGTCACACCCTGCTTTGAGTTCATCACTGCGCAATGAGGTGCAAGATGCTGCACGTTTGAACGCAACGCGTTGGGCCTTGCATGACCGCGATGAGCGCAGTGCGCACCAGTACCTCAGCCAATTGCCCCAAGGAACGGCGCGCCGCACCTTGGCGCTGCGCTTGCGATTGAAAGCTGATCGCATGGGGCAAATGCATCTGCCCGCATTGGATACCGCACGTTTATTGGCCAAGCATGGTGCTTTTTCCCCCAACGCAGCCAACAGTTTGATGCGCGGCCTGGCTTTAGCCAGCATTGACGACTGTCGAGATGCGCATCAGTTACAAGCTACATGGCGAATCTTGCAATCTGCCGAGCGCGCCATGCCCGAGGTTGCAGTACACGCTGCAAGGCGCTTACTAGGCTTCAACGGCGAGGCCAACTTGGCCTTGCAATGGCTGCTGCCTGTTTGGCAAGCCCTTTCGAGCAACACCGCAGAGTGGAGCGACAGCGCAGTGCGCCAACGTGTGGTGGAAGTGCTGGCGCATGCCCTGCAGACCTTAGCCCCAGACAGCGAGTGGTTAGCGCGTGTGGAGCAATCGCGTTTGGCCAATCCGCGCAGCGTCGAGTTGCAGTACCTCAGCGGGATGGTTTGCTTGCGCCACAGCTTATGGGGTAAGGCTCAACAACTGTTAGAGCAAGCTGCACCGCGCTTGCAGTCCAGCGATTTGAAACGCAGCGCTTGGCGAGCGTTGGCTGAACTGGCCGAACAAAAAGGCGATACAACCCAAGCGCTGGCGTGTTGGAAGCTGTCTGCCAGCGCTTGAACTGCAGTCTTAGGCCGTTGGACGGTTGTCGTCAAACGGCATAGCCATTTGCCGTAAATCGCGTTTGGTTTCTACCAGTACCAAGGGGCCTTCATCAATCACGATAGGTGCTGGACGCTCTCGCGGTACATGCATGGGCTTGGGTTCGGCAGCAATGGCTGCTTTTACTTGCGCGATGCGCTCAGGGTTGGAGTTCACCCACTCCAAACCGCTGCCAGAGGCGACTTGTTGCAGTTGTCCCATGGGCAGTTCATAGGTGGCGATGCTGGGCATGCGGTGCGGCGGCACCACTGCCGTGGCAGTTGCCGCCACTGCGATGGGCGCGGGTGCTGCGGGCGACCAAGCGTTATCCACACTGGCAGTGTTTGCATCATCGGACTTTTCTGCGCGGGGTGCACGATCACGGCCATAGCGGTCACGGTTGCGCCGTTCTCGGCGCTCATTGACGCGCTCGCCGCCTTCGCTTGCCACTGCGGTTGCGTCGGTCGTTGCGGACACACTTTGCTGCTCGACACCATTTGCATTATTCGCAAACGCTTCTTCTGCCAATGGCATTTGAGCGTCGGAGGTGCTTTGGTTGTTGCGCTCGCCACGACGTCCACGCCCACGGCGGCCATCGGTTTTTTCCCGCGGTGCGCGTTCGGTGGTCTCGCTGGGGTTGACTGCTACATCGCCAACCACGGTGTTGGCGCTGGTTTCTGTGGCCCCAGCCTCTTGGCGACGGCGTCCGTCTGGGCGATCGCCTCGTCCACGTCCGCGTCCACCTTCAGCGCGGTCGCTGCGTGGGGCATCGGTCTTGGCTTCGTTGCTGCGGTCATCACGGCTTTCACCGGAGCGGCCTTCGCCGCTACCTCTGCGTGCTTCGCCACGGCGTTGACCGCCGCGACGGTTATCTCCGTTGCGGCCTTCACCAGAGCGACCTTCACGGCGCTCGCCTGAGCGAGCTGGTTTGTCTTCAGTGGCAGGTTTGGCGGGCTCGTTGGCAGCTTCGCCACCAAACAAATTTTTCAGCCATCCAAAAAAGCCTTGTTCAGCTGGTGCAGTAACTGCGGGCTTGGTGCGTTTGGCTGCAGGTGTTGAAGGAGCTGTCGCTTCAGACCTGGCTGCACGAGGTTCCGCATGGGGAGCGGGCAAATCGGGTAGCACCCCTTTGATGACGGGTGACTGTTTGTTTGTTGGCTCTTGCGAGCGACGGGTCACGGCGGTTGGGTCTTCAATTTCCTCGGCCATTTTGTAGCTGGCTTGGATGTTGTCCAAGCGCGGATCGTCGTGCTTCAAGCGCTCCAATTTGTAGTTAGGGGTCTCCAAGCTTTTGTTGGGGATGAGCAGCACATTGGTGCGTTGCTGCAACTCGATTTTGGCTATCTCAGAACGCTTTTCATTCAACAAAAAGGAAGCTACTTCAACAGGCACTTGGGCGTGAACCGCCGCCGTGTTGTCCTTCATGGACTCCTCTTGGATGATGCGCAAAATTTGCAGCGCTGAGCTTTCGGTGTCGCGAACATGGCCCGAGCCGCCGCAGCGTGGGCAGGGGATGGAAGCGCCTTCGCTCAAGGCAGGACGCAAGCGTTGGCGGCTCATCTCCATCAAACCAAATTTGCTGATGGTGCCAAACTGCACACGGGCGCGGTCTTGGCGCAAGGCGTCGCGCAAGCGGTTTTCCACCTCGCGGCGGTTTTTCGACTCGTCCATGTCAATGAAGTCGATGACGATCAAGCCGCCTAAGTCGCGCAATCGCATTTGCCGAGCGACTTCGTCGGCGGCTTCGAGGTTGGTGCGGGTGGCGGTTTCTTCGATGTCGCCGCCTTTGATAGAGCGGGCTGAGTTGAC
>Ga0114981_10003116_pt1 | contig 10596 bp, 9 predicted proteins | sample S_140806_MF_Meta_FD_87028 | JGI IMG/M metagenome (GOLD analysis project Ga0114981, IMG submission 87028) | Freshwater microbial communities from Lake Simoncouche, Canada to study carbon cycling - S_140806_MF_MetaG | ecosystem: Environmental > Aquatic > Freshwater > Lake | place: Lake...
AAGGGCTGCACCAGCACGCCCATCGCCACTGCGCGGTGATCGATGCGGTACCAATCGCGCTCCTCGAAAGCCCGCTCCAGCCACACGCTGGCCCACACCTCGCGCAAGGCATCGGCCACCTGCTGCGCCGAGGGCTGGGCCGAGACCTCGATGCTGTCGTACAGGCCCGCACCGCTGAAACCGTCCAGATCCTCGGCGTTGGTGCTGCTGCGAAAGATGGACCTGCCGTGCTCCGCCCACGGCTGCAGCCGCTCGCACACACCCGCCAGCAGCTCACTGCGCACCGGGTGCCGCTGAATGGCCGCGCGCAGTGCCGCCAGGCGTACCGAGCGCACACCGGCGTCGCGCACAAACGCGTTGTCAGTCAGCATCGCTTCGATCTCGGCGTCCAGACCGGCCGCCTCCAGGTGGCCCTGGTAGGCCGAGAACGGGATGGCAAAGCCACCCGGCGTGGCCAGGCCGTCCAGGCGGGCCAGTCGCCCTATCTGTGCGGCTTTGGCGCCCACGAAGCGGGCTGCGGCCCCATCGAGCGTGGCCACATCGAGCAAGCCGTGAACCTGGAGATCAGCGTCGGGCCGCCAGGCCGCGGCCGGGCGACGGGCAGCCCAGGCTGCCTGCGCCTCGGCAGGGTCGGCCCGCTCCACCGAATAGTCCTGACCCGCGACGCTCAGCTTGACCAGCTGGCCCTCCAACTGCGTGAAGACGTCCAGATCGACAGCCCCGCGCAAAGACATGTCGGGCGTGTGGCGGTTGCGGCACAGCACCGCCACATGCGCCAGCGGCGCCTGCAGCTGGCTGGTCACCAGAGCAGCCACCGGGGGGATCTGCTCTGGCACCCACTCGCTGACCACGATGTCGGAGGGTCGCACCGCCGACACATCCAAGCTTCCGCGGACCAGCCGCACATGGCCATAAGCCACCCCCAGCACCACAGGCTGGTAGACGACCGAGGCGTTCAGTGCCTCGCTGGACAACACCGGCACGCGCCCATTCAGCCGCGCCGCCTGCGCGATCTGCTGCGGCGACACCGGGCGGAACTTCAGTACCGCCGTGCACCCTACCCGGGCCGCCACGTGCTCGACCATCCAGCCGATGCGCTCGGCCGACAAGGTGTCGCCGCCCGACAACTCCACCGTCCAGTGGCCGCCATCCAGGTAATGCATCAGCGAGCCGAGCACAAAGCGCCGGTCGTCCTGCGTGTACTCCCGGATGTTGAATCGGTCGTAGTCGGCATAAGGATCCAGAAAGTGATGCACGAAGTCGAAGTGCACCTCCCACTTGCGGGTGTCAAGAAAGTAGGTCTTGTCTGCGCTGTGGAGATCGATCACAAACTTGACCGTCTCGGTGCGCGCCACCGTGTGATGTCCTGGGCGCGCGTGCAGCCTGCCCCAGTCGTCCAGCGTGCGGATGCGCTCCAGATACTCCACCCCACGGCGACGCGGGGCGATAGCCGGCCATTTCAGCGCCAGTGCCGTCACGCCATGCGCTTTCGTGGTGCTGGCGTTATGGGAGTTGTCATCGGGCGGCGGGTAGGCATGGTGGTGGTGGCTGCAAGGCGGCAAAAGCCCAACACACCAGCGTACCGGCCCACGCGCGGGCAGGCCCAGACCACGCTCAAGTTCGGTGCAGGCGCATGTGCCGACCTGCGGAGGCACAGCCACTGCGCTGCAGCAGCGCTCTGGGGCCAACTCCCCTGCGGCGGCCATCCCAAGGCACAGACGTTCCGGTGGTTCATCGGGAAGACCCTCAACACAGGGAAAACCCCAACCAAAGACCGAGTTCCAAGGAGGGCCGCCGCGAGCATGTGCGCGAGCGCTTGGGACAGAACAACACAATGATCGATCGATCACGTAACAGGAGACCACCTTGGTTCTTTCCGCCCTCACCACCGCGCGCCGTCGGACGGCGCTGTTGGCCGTCGCGGCCGTGTCAGCCATCGTTGCGGGCTGCGCTTCGCAGCCGCCGGCACCTCCCACTGTCTCGCCCGTGGTCAGCGCACCCGTGCAGCTGGCCTGGCAGCAGGGCCGCACGCCCGAGCAAGCCAGCAGCACCCTCGCGCCGCTGGCCGGCCGCCTGACCGTCACCCCGCCCGATCAGATTCCGCTGAACCGCCTGAAGGTGCCCCAAGGCTTCAAGCTGGAGCTGTGGGCACACGGCCTGCCGGGTGGCCGCGCCATGGCGCGTGCCGACAACGGCAAGATCTACGTGGGCACCCGCGGCATCGGCCGCGTGTACGAGATCACCGACAACGGTGGTCAGCGCACCGTGCGCACCGTGATCGACAAGCTCACCCAACCGGCTGGTGTGGCGGTGCGGGGCAACACGCTGTACGTGTTTGCCATCGACAAGGTGCTGCGCTTTGACGATATCGCCACCAACCCCAACGCGGCGCCGGTGGACATGACCAAGGCGTTCAACCTGCCCCCCGAGCAGCACCACAACTGGAAGTACGTGGCCTTCGGCCCGGACGGCAAGCTGTACGTGCCCTTTGGCGCACCGTGCAACATCTGCCTGCCCGGACAGGAGTACGCACAGATTCGCCGCTACAACGCCGACGGCTCGGGCATGGAAGTCATCGCCCGCGGCGTGCGCAACACGGTGGGTTTCGACTGGCACCCGGTCACCAAGGAACTGTGGTTCACCGATCACGGCCGCGACTGGATGGGTGACGACACCCCCGACGACGAACTCAACCGCATGAGCAAGGTGGGCCTGAACTTCGGCTTCCCCTACTGCCATGCCGGCGGCGTGCCCGACCGTGACATCGTCAAGGCCAAGCCCTGCGACGGCGTGACGCTGCCCGTGGCCAACATGGGCCCGCACAGTGCAGTGATGGGCCTGAAGTTCTACACCGGCAACATGTTCCCGGCCGAGTACCGCAACGCGATGTTCATCGCGCGCAAGGGCTCCTGGAACCGCACTAAGAAGCTGGGCTTCGATGTGGTGGCCGTAACGGCCGATGCCGATGGCCGCAACGCCAAGACCACCCCCTTCCTCACCGGCTTCTTGAACGCGGACGACACCTTCAACGGCCGCCCTGCCTACATCCATCAGCAGCCTGACGGCTCGCTGCTGGTGTCGGATGAGCAGATGGGTGCCGTCTACCGCGTGAGCTACTCGCGCTGAGCATGCCTGTACTCGGCTGCACGGCCACCGTCCGAAAGGCGGTGGCCTTTTTCCTGATGACGCTGGCGCTGGGCCCTGCCGGGGCCCAGCCCCAAGCACAAGCGCAAGCCAACTCGGCGGCTCAGCCGTCCACAGGGGCGGCCGGGCCACCGGCGCAACTGGCCGTGTGCGGCGCCTGCCACGGCGCCAACGGCAATTCGGCACTGGCGTTGAGCCCCTCCCTGGCCGGGCAGCCCAAGGTGTTCTTGGAGAACACGCTGATCCTGATCCGTGAAGGCCTGCGGCCCATTGCGGTGATGCAGGGCCTGCTCAACGGCGTGAGTGACGCCGAGATCGTGGCGCTGGCCGATCACTACAGCCGCCAGAAAGCCGTCGCGCCGGAGGCCCCACGCGACGAGGCCGCCTTCCGCCGAGGTGAGGCCGTTGCCTCACGCGCGCTGTGTGGCACCTGCCACCTGCCCAACTACGCGGGTCAGCAGCAGATGCCGCGCCTGGCCGCCCAGCGGGAAGACTATCTGGTGCACTCGATGCGCGAGTTCCGCGACAACAAGGCCCAGGGGCGCGACACGATGATGAACGGCGTGCTGCGCGGCTTCAGCGACCGTGACATCGCCGACATGGCGCACTACTTCGCACAGCTGCGCTGAACGCGCCTCGCAACGCGCCACAGGCGGCGCGCCGCACACCCACCAGCAAGTTCCAGCCCGGAGGCTGCGGTCCAGGCCCTTGAAGGGCTTGAACCGCGGCCGCAGGCGCGCCCCCAAGGGGGGCCGCCTTCCCCGCTACTTGTTGTAGACCAGATCCCTGAGCGCCAGGGAGATCTCCGGTATGTAGCTGATCAACATCAGGCAGACGAGGATCACGCAGATGAACGGTATGAGGTCCTTGATGATGCGGTCCAGCGAGATCTTGGCCACGGTACAGGCCGCGAACAGGTTCACACCAAAGGGTGGCGTGATCATGCCCAGAGCCAGGTTGACCACCATGATGGTCCCGAAGTGGACCGGATCGATGCCGAAGTGGATGGCCACCGGCACGAGAATCGGGGCTAGCACGATGATGGCCGCGCCGGTCTCGATGAACATGCCGATGATGAACAAGGCCGCATTCACCCCCAGAAGGAAGTAGAACGGCGACTGAAGCACCTGCTCCAGCCACTGCCCGATGGCGGCCGGTACGCCTGCACGGGTGATCAGGAAGGCGAACAGCCCCGCGTTGGCGATGATGAACATGATCACGGCGCTGGCGATCACGGACTTGCGCAAGATGGGATACAGATCCTTGAACTTGATTTCCCGGTGGATGAACATGCCCACGATCAAGGAGTACAGCACCGCCACGGCGGCTGCTTCCGTGGGTGTGAACACGCCGCCGTAAATGCCGCCCAGCACGATCACCGGCATGAACAAGGCCCAACCCGCTTGCCAGGTGGCCTTGCCAAAACTCAGTCGGCCATCACCGTCGTTCTTGCCCCAGCCCTTGTACTTGGAATAAGCCCAGACGAAGAGCATGAGCGCCACACCGATCAGCAAGCCCGGGCCAAAACCCGCAATGAACAGCTCACCAATGGAAACCTCGGCGCTCACGCCGAACAAGATCATCGGGATCGACGGCGGAATGATGACGCCCAGCTCCGCTGCCGTGGCCTGCAAGGACGTGGCCCAGGGGCGCGGATAGCCGTGCTTGATCAAGGCTGGGATCAGGATGGCGCCAATGGCAAAGGTGGTGGCCACCGAAGAACCTGACACCGCCGCAAAGATCATGCAGGTCAGCACGCAGGTGATGGGCAGGCCGCCCTGGATGCCGCCCACGATGCTCTTGGAGAACTCGATCAAGCGCTTGGAGATGCCACCGGTTTCCATCAGGTTGCCGGCCAGGATGAAGAAGGGGATGGCCGCCAGCGGAAACTTGTTGATGGAGTTGAACATCTCCTTGACCGAGATGAGCATGTTGGCATTGGCCACTTGAATGCCCAAGATGGCAGACAAGCCGATGGACACGGCCACCGAGATGCTGAGCGCAAAGCACAGCATCATGGTGATCAGCATGGCGGTGCTCATTGTGCGGTCTCCAGTTCAAGACGCTGGGGGTCCAGCCAGTTGCCGACGATGCCGATCATGCTGAAGACTGCGCCCACGGGCATGGCCAGGTAAGCCCAGAACATCGAAACGCCTTCCAGCCCGATCATGGACTGCACGCTGCCTCGGTTGGCATAGTCCAAGCCCCACCAGAAAATGACGGCGCTGAGCGTGAGTGCGGCAATGGCCACTGCAGTGTCCAAGACGCGGCGCATGCGCTGGCCGCTCAAGCGATAGAGCAGGTCCACGCTCACCATGGCCCCCTGCCGGAAGGCGGTGGGAATACCCAGGAAGACCATCCAGATCAGACTGAAACGGATCAACACTTCAGTCCACTCGGCGGGGGACTCCAGGATGAACCGGGTGACGATCTGATGAATGGCGAAATAGGACGACAGCGCCAACATCAGGCAGGCCACCACCATCGCGGAGGCACTGGTCCAGCGCTCGAAGCGCAAAAACTGTTGTTTCATCGGCCGTAGGACCTTCAGCAAAGGAAAACGCCCGCCAGCTTGAACCGGTCGGGCGTTTTCGGTATCGAATCGCGTCGAAAGCGGGTCAGGTCACTTGTAGTTCCGGATGCGGTCCAGATTGGCCTTGCCGAACTGCTTCTCGAATTCCGCGTACACCGGGCCGAGCGTGGCCATGAACTTGGCCTTGTCCACGTTCTCGATCACGGTCATGCCGCGCTTGCGCAACTCGGCAGCACCCATCGCGTCGTCCTTGTCCACGCGGGCCCGGTTGGCCTTTGCGCCCTCCTTGGCTGCATCCAGGAAGATCTGCTTGTCCGCAGCGCTGAGCTTGTCCCACACACCCTTGTTCATCAGGTACACCGAGGGCGAGTACACGTGGCCGGTGAGCGACAGGTGCTTTTGCACCTGATCGAATTTGGACGCCATGATCACCGACAGCGGGTTTTCCTGGCCGTCAACCGTGCCCTGCTGCAGGGCGGTGAACACCTCGGGGAACGCCATCGGCGTGGTCACGATGCCCAAACCTTTGTAGGCGGCGATGTGCACCGGGTTTTCCATGGTGCGCATCTTCAGGCCCTTGAGGTCCTCAGGCGCCTTGACATCGCGTTTGCTGTTGGTCATGTGCCGGAAGCCGTTTTCTGCCCAGGCCAGCGCCTTGAAGCCCTTGCTGTCGAACTTGGTGAGCATGTCCTGACCAAAGGGGCCGTCGAGCACCGCCCGTGCATGGGCTTTGTCGCGAAACAAAAAGGGCACGTCGATGATCTTGGTCTCTGGCACAAAATTGGGCACCGGTCCGGTCGAGCTCAGGGTCAATTCCTGGGTGCCCAGTTGTACCGCCTCGATCGATTCGCGTTCGCCACCCAGCGAGCCGTCATAAAACGTTTGCACCTTGTAGCGGCCAGCGGTGCGTTTTTCGACCTCTTGTGCGAACACATCGATGCCGACGCCTTGGTGCGAGTTTTTGGCGGTCGAGATGCTGATCTTCATGGTGGTCTGCGCTACCGCGCCGGCCATCAGGCCCAGTGCCAGGCCAAGGCCCAGGGCGAGGCGGGACAGAGATTGGGAGTTCAGGTTCATGGGTTTCTCCAGGTTGATGGCCTGCTTTCAGGCCAGATGTACGCCATTGTGACGGTCAGTTCCGGCCGCCAGCATCGGGGTTTTCTCGGGTGTGGGGCCCTGACCTGCGGGCGCCCGCGGGCCTCACATACCAGCGTAATTCGGGCCACCACCGCCCTCGGGTGTGACCCAAATGATGTTTTGCGTCGGGTCCTTGATGTCGCAGGTCTTGCAATGCACGCAGTTTTGCGCATTGATCTGTAGCCGATCGGTGTTGTCGTCGTTTTTCACGTACTCATAAACGCCGGCCGGGCAGTAGCGGGCCTCGGGGCCGGCGTATTTGGCCAGATTGATGCTCACCGGCACTGAGGCGTCCTTGAGCGTCAGGTGGGCCGGCTGCTGCTCTTCGTGGTTGGTGTTGCTGATGAAGACGCTGCTCAGGCGGTCAAAGGTCAGTTTGCCATCGGGCTTGGGGTAAGTGATGGGCTTGCACTCGGCCGCCGGTTTGAGGTAGGCGTGGTCGGGCTTGTCACGGCGCAGGGTCCAGGGAATGTGGCCGCGCAGAACAAACTGCTCGAAGCCGTTCATCAGCGTGGCCGTGGTCAGGCCGTACTTGAACCAGTTCTTGAAGTTGCGGTCCTTGTTGAGCTCGGTGTGCAGCCAGCTGGCCTCAAACGCAGCCGGGTAGGCGCTGAGTTCATCATGTTGGCGCCCGGCCACCACGGCCTCATAAGCAGCCTCTGCCGCCAGCATGCCGGTTTTGATGGCGGCGTGGCTGCCCTTGATGCGGCCCACGTTCAGGTAACCTGCGTTGCAGCCGATAAGCGCACCGCCCGGGAACACCGTTTTGGGCAGCGAGTTCAGGCCGCTGGCGTTGATCGCCCGGGCCCCGTAAGACAAGCGCTTGGCCGTGACCTCGCCCTTGTCGTTTTCAAAGTAGTAGCGGACGTTGGGGTGGGTTTTCCAGCGCTGCAGCTCTTCGAACGGGCTCAGGTAGGGGTTGGTGTAGCCCAGGCCGGTGACGAAGCCGAGTGCCACCTTGTTATCCGGCAGGTGATACAGGAACGCGCCGCCGTAGGTGTCGCTTTCCATGGGCCAGCCGGCGGTGTGCATCACAAAGCCCGGCTGGTGGCGGCTGGGGTCGATTTCCCACAGTTCCTTGATGCCGATGCCGAAGCTTTGCGGATCGCGCCCCGCGTCGAGTTTGAACTTGGCGATGAGCTGCTTGCCCAGGTGGCCGCGCGCGCCTTCGGCGAACACGGTGTATTTGCCCAGCAGTTCCATACCGAGCTGGAAACTGTCCATCGGTTCGCCATCCTTGCCCACGCCCATGTTGCCGGTGGCCACGCCCTTGACCGAGCCGTCGGCGTTGTAAAGCACCTCGGCCCCTGTAAAGCCCGGGAATATTTCCACACCCAGGGCTTCAGCCTGTTCGCCCATCCATTTGGTGACGGCTCCCAGGCTAACGATGTAGTTGCCATGGTTGTCGGCAAAGGGTGGCAGCAGCAGGTTGGGTACGCGGAATCCGCTCGTTTCACCCAGGAACACATAGGCGTCGTCGGTGACCGGCTGGTTCAGCGGCGCGCCGCGTGCCTTCCAGTCCGGAATCAGTTCGGTCAGCGCCTTGGGGTCCATGATGGCGCCCGACAGAATATGGGCGCCCGGCTCCGAGCCTTTTTCCAGCACCACCACCGACAGGTCCTGGCCTTTTTCGGCCGCCAATTGTTTCAGACGGATGGCCGTGGCCAAACCGCCGGGGCCGCCGCCCACCACGACCACGTCGTATTCCATGGCTTCACGGGGGCCGAACTGGGCCAGTAGCTCCTGGTTTGTCATGCTGATCCTCAGGTGAAATTCTCGTTTGATAATCGGGCCTGCCCCAGTCATCCGTACCGGGCTTCCAAGCGCGAGCAGCTGACCGAGATTTTATTCGGTGAATCGTCCCGTTCTGCGGGTGCTTGGTCCCCTATTTGGAGAAACACGCCATGGCGTACAGCATTGACCTCGCCGGCCGGGTGGCCTTCATCACCGGGGCCTCCAGCGGTCTGGGTGCCCAATTTGCCCAGACCTTGGCGCGGGCCGGTGCCGCCGTGGTGCTGGCGAGCCGGCGTATGGAGCGGCTGAAGGACCTGCGGGCCCGCATCGAAGCCGAGGGGGGTGACGCCCATGTTGTCGAGCTGGACGTGACCGACCACGACTCGATCAAGTCGGCGGTGGCGCACGCTGAAACCCAAGTCGGTTCGATCGACATCCTGATCAACAACTCAGGCGTCAGCACCACGCAACGTATCCAGGATGTGACCGAGGCTGATTTCGACTTTATTTTTGATACCAACGTCAAAGGTGCTTTTTTTGTGGCGCAGGAGGTGGGCAAGCGCATGCTGGCGCGGGCGCGGGGTGCGGCCCCAGGCACTTACACGGGCGGGCGCATCGTCAACATTGCCTCGGCCGCAGGCCTGCGGGCGCTGCCGCAGATCAGCGTGTACGCCATGAGCAAGGCGGCGGTGATCCACATGACCCGTGCCATGGCCGTGGAGTGGGGCCGCTTCGGCATCAATGTCAACGCCCTGTGCCCTGGCTACATCGACACCGAGATCAACCACCACCACTGGCAGACCGAGCAGGGTCAAAAACTGGTGCAGATGCTGCCGCGTAAGCGGGTCGGCCAGGTGCAGGACCTGGACGCTGTGCTGGTGATGCTGTGTGCCAACCAGAGCCACTTCATCAATGGCGCCGTGATTGCTGCCGATGACGGCGCCGGAATTTGACAAATAGCCCATGAAAATCGAGATTCCCGAGTCGAAAAAACTGGTTTTCGAGATGTGCATCCCTATCCGCTGGGGCGATATGGATGCCATGAACCACGTCAACAACACCAGCTATTTTCGGTACATGGAGACCTGCCGTATCGACTGGATGCGGTCCATCGGTTGCCAGCCCGACCCGCAGGGCGAGGGCCCCATCATTGTCAATGCCTTCTGCAACTTCTACCGGCAGATGCAGTACCCGGGCGATGTGCTGATCAGGATGTACACCAGTTCGCCCGGACGCAGCACCTTCGAGAGCTGGGCCACCATGGCCCGGGCCGATCAGCCCGACGCCATCGACGCCGCGGGCGGCGCCACCACCATCTGGGTGAATTTTCCGGAACAAAAGTCGAGGGCCTTGCCGGACTGGCTTCGCGCCATCGTCACGCCCTGATTATTTCTGCTTAGGCACCCGACCCATCAGGTAGAACTCGGGGTTGGGCAGCATGTTGCTGAAAGAGGCCATTCGGTTCGACAGCCCGAAGAACGCGGTGATGGCCGCGATGTCCCAGATGTCCTCGTCATTGAAGCCGTGAGCATGCAGCGCGGCAAAGTCGGGGTCGGCGATCTCGTCGGAATGCCGACAGACCTTCATCGCAAAGTCCAGCATGGCGCGCTGGCGCGCGGTGATGTCGGCCTTGCGGTAGTTCACCGCCACCTGGTCGGCCACCAGCGGCTTTTTCTCGTAGATGCGCAGAATGGCGCCATGCGCCACCACGCAGTACAGGCAGTTGTTGGCCGCGCTGGTGGTGGTGACGATCATCTCGCGCTCACCCTTGGACAGGCCCGAGTCTTCTTTGAGCATCAGCGCGTCGTGGTAAGCAAAAAATGCCCGCCACTCGGCCGGGCGTCGCGCCAGGGCCAGAAAGACATTGGGCACAAAGCCGGCTTTTTCCTGCACTTCGAGCACTTTGGCGCGGATGTCGTCGGGCAGGTCTTTCAGTTCAGGGGCAGGGTAGCGGGCCATGGGGGGTCTCCAGTTCAGTGGTTGCATTATCCGGTGGCTCGCACCGGTCAATCCGCCGTCATCTAGGCACGGCACAATACCGCCAGCCG
>Ga0114981_10003118_pt1 | contig 10593 bp, 6 predicted proteins | sample S_140806_MF_Meta_FD_87028 | JGI IMG/M metagenome (GOLD analysis project Ga0114981, IMG submission 87028) | Freshwater microbial communities from Lake Simoncouche, Canada to study carbon cycling - S_140806_MF_MetaG | ecosystem: Environmental > Aquatic > Freshwater > Lake | place: Lake...
AGAGCTTGGGTGAACATCCGGGCTGGTTAGGCATCTCGTGATCCGGTTGTGTGAAAAATGAAGGTCTCACGCAAAGGCGCAAAGCCGCAAAGGTCAGAAAAATTCAGGGGAGCTTTGTGCCTTAGTGTGAGACCACAGAATTCAACTCATCGCGTAAGCGAAGATGCAGCTTCCTGCTTGCGGCCGATGAACATGCCGTAATTCCACCAGCCTAGGTAGGCGCGGTGGCGGGTATCGCTCAGGGTAGTGAAGGTGGATCGCAGTTGGGGCCAGAGATGGCCCTGCATGCGGACGTGGTTTTTTTGCATCCACTGCTCGAACCACAGCGAGTCCGTGTGAGAAAAATCGACCACGGCGATGATGCCGCCAGGATTCAAATCCTGGGCGGCGGTCTCGATGGCGCGATCCCAACCGGGATTGAACATGCTCAGGGCATAGGAGCACAGGATGAGATCAAAACCGCCCGCTGGAGCGTCGTAGGATTGTTGGATGAGTTGGACGCCATCCACCTTGGTCCGTGCGATGCGGAGCATGTCGGCGCTGAGGTCGAGGCCGGTGATCTCGGCTTCTGGAAACTGCCGACGGAGACGCAGAAGGTTCCTTCCGGTGCCGCAGCCGACTTCGAGAATGCGGCGCGGGCTGATGAAGCTGGCGGCACGCTGGACGATGGCATCGCGTCCGAAGAGGAAGCTCCAGCGGGTGGCGTCGTAGATGCGGGCGTGGAGAGCGTAGTAGCCCTGAAGTGCTTCGTGGGGCGCAGTGGCGGCATTCATGGCAGGATTTCGGCGAAGTGGGTGCTGCCGTAGGTTCCCACGCGATCCCGCGGATGCAGCCGCGTGGTGATTTCTGGCTGGAAGCGGAGGCGGGCGCGGATGTCTTCTGGGATGAAATCGACTTCGAGGCCGGCGCTGCGCATGAGGATCTTTGCGCCTGGACGGCTATTGGCAAAGATGAGCTCCCATTCTTCACGCAGGGCCTGGGTGTCATGCGCGGCGAGCCAGTCCTGGTGGTCGAGCAGGATGAAGTGGGAGTATTCGCCGGGGTGCTCGCGGAGGAAATTCGAGATCGTGGTGGTGTAGGGCTTCAGCCGGTTCACACGAGCGCGGAGAACGTCTTGGTTTTCGCGGCGGAGGTAGTTTGGGCAGCAGGCCAGCGTGTAGCTGCCGGTGATGTACACTCGCCAGAAGTAGTTATCCGCTGCGGGTAGCTCCGTGAAAACATGGCGCATCTTGTCCTTCACATAGCCGCTGAGGCCGCCGGGATAGCTGTCCTGGATGAGCTTGATCTGCGGGCGTGGCACGCCGAGCAGCGTCATGAGGGCGGGCTGGCGCACGAGCCAGTCGATGAAGCCCGTCCACACCTCCCGCTCGATCATTTCCCAGGCGGTGCGCTGCTCATCGAGCGTGGTGGCATCGAGCAGAGCGAGGGCATAGTTTCGGATGTTTGGCTTCAGGCGGAAGAGTGCCTGGCCCATCACCCAGGCGGCGAGGCCGGAGGTGCCGTGGTAGAAGAAGGATTTCTTCATGCTGCCGGGATTGAAGAAGGTGATGCGCTTGTCCCAAAACTTGCGGGCGGATTCACTTAAGGTCTCGCGAACTTCCTGGTAGAGGGTTTTGTGGGAGGGGTGCGAACCGATTCCAAACATCTCAAACAGGTCCTCGAAGTTGCCGCGGGTAATGAGGGCCATTTTGAGTTCCAACAGGGCGTTTTGGCGGAAATTCATGTCGATGGCATGAATCTCGGCGGGATCATCGAGCAGGTAATCCAGCGCATTGCAGCCTGCGCTGGTGATCATGACGACTTTCGAGGTGGCATCGAGTCGGAGCATCTCGCGATCGAGCCGCGGGTCCTCCCAGGCACAGTTGTAGATGAGATTGGAGCCATGGACGTGCTTGAAGACGATGTCGTGGGCGGCCTTGAGGACGGGGCGTGCGGCGTGTTTAACCATGCCTCAAAAGAAACAAGGTCGCGCCCGACCTGCGAGCACAGCCGCGTGTCGCTTTCGTCACGCACGGCTGCCGTCTCATTGACGCTGGGGCACCGTCAGCTAGAGCGTGTTTGAAAACCAAGGACTGCGACTGGGCGAAGCAAAGTAGTCCTCTCGCTCCGCGAGAGGAACTAAGCGTGAGGCAGGCTGAGCTGTTGACGAATTCCGGGACGTGCAGGTGTCAACGAGAGCCTTTTGCTCATTTGCTGTCGCTTCGCTCCACCCTACGGGCAGCCTACGGCTGACTATCTCCCTTCAGTCGGTTCGACGGAGCGAGATGGCCACTTTGCTGACGCCTTTTTCGACGCTAATATGGTTTTCAAACACGGCCTAGCATCTCCCTCTTCCACCATGAAACTCGAAACTCGTTGCCTCCACGGCGGTCAGGTCCCTGATCCCACCACTGGTTCCCGGACCGTGTCGATCTGCCGCCTTAATCTCGATCAGGCACTCGCGAAGGCTTGATCCAATGAGTGAGATGCCCTCGATCTATGTGCATGACTACCTGCTGAAGAGCGGCACGGCTCTCAATGCCGTGTCGCAGCGGCGGGTGTTTGCGGGAGCGCTGCTGTGTGTGAATGGCGGCTATGGCTGCGTGCATCCGTGGCCGGAGTTTGGGGATGCGCCGGTGGAGGAGCAGCTTCGGCTGCTCGCCGAGGGCATCACCACGCCGGTCACGGAGATGGCGCTGCGCTGTGCGGAGATCGACGGCGCGGCGAGAAGGGCAGGAGTGAGCTTGTTCGAGGGCTTGAGCATTCCGCGCAGCCATTATTCGTGGAGCTTTGCCGCCGAGACGGAGCCCCAGATGCAGCGGGTGATGGAGGAAGGCTGGGGAGCCATCAAAGCGAAGGGGTTCGCGAACTACGGCGAGACGATCCGCTTTCTCGAAGGCTGCGCGAAGCGCTTTGAAACGCAGGGCGTGCGGCTTCGAGTGGATTTTAATGGGGTGCTGGATCGGATGACGTTTGAAAAATTCGTCGAGTTCATGCCGCTGCGCATTTATCGGGCGCTCGATTTTGTGGAGGACCCGTTTCCGTATGAGGCGGAGGCCTGGGAGGCCATTCGGCGGCGCTGGGGTGTGGCACTGGCGCTCGACAAAGGATGGAAGTCCGGTACGCATGGCTTTGACGCCGTCGTGGTAAAACCCGCCCGTCGTGACTGGCGTGTGGTGGCGGAAAAGCATCCTGAAAAGCGCCTCGTGATGACCTCCGCCATGGATCATGCACTCGGCCAGATGTTCGCCGCCTATGAAGCGGCCACGGCAGCTGCCGCCGGATACACGCTCGACTATTGCGGGCTCTGCACCGAGCATCTTTTCGCGAAGGACGCCTTCTTTGAGCGGGTCACATCACACGGCGGCTATCTCGCAGCCGATCACAGCGGCGGAGGTCTTGGTTTTGGCGAGGTGCTGGATGGTCTGCCATGGCGCAGGCTGGTGTGAGGCGTTTGAGGCGGGAATGGTGGAACTGAGAATGGAGGAACTGAAAATGGCCAATGGCACGAGCCACAGCGCCATTCCTCCCTTTTCAGTTCCACCATGCTTGTCGGCTTCAGGATCGGCGAGCCCGCGATCAAGGAGAGGCACTTGCCAAGTGCCTCAGGGAGGGACTTGGCAAGTCCCGTTCCTTGTTCCTAACAATCATCTTTCTCCTCGTTCGCTGGCCTGAAAACACTCGCTGCCTCGACGACCCGCCGCACCCAAGTCTTGACCTCGGGAGACTTTTTCGCTTCCATCGGTCCATCCATCAAAAACCTTTCTTTTCGTGAATGACCTTCTTTCACCCCACTTTTTGCCTGTTTATTCCAAAGTAAACCGTGAGCGAATCTGATTCGCCCACAGTTTATTGTGATTAAACAACGTTAACCCAACTTCAAAGTCACTAGCCAATGGCCGCACTCGGTAAGCTTCTCGACAGTTACGAACCGCTGTTCGCTTCCCGTGGTTACTCGAGACGCTCGGCACGAGAGAGAGGGCCTTCGTTCCAGAGCTGTGATGGACGTTTAGTTTCATACGACAGAGTCACGGGAGGACGTCTGCGGTGCTTCCTTTCCCACGGAGACCCTCCATACCTGAAAGCAGAGAGCCCATGGTGGAACACTGACCACTACGACACACTCGCGACTGCGGTTTCGGCGTCTTGGGATTTTCTGTTAGCGGCGGGTTTCGCTTTTCTCGATTCCCCCACGACGCTTACGGTAACAGATTGGCGTGTTCGCTATAATCTGCTCGTTAGGGATTCCCGGCCGGGGCGTCTGACACTTACATGGCCGAGTAACTGGAGCCTCAATGACCTCGTGATGGCCGCCAAGCGATCTATTCCACACTACCGCTCGCTGTCGGCACTTGATGTGAGAGAGCAATTGGCTGCTGTTCGCTCCGTCTCCATCACGGATTTATCGTATCTGGACGCCCTGGAGTTAGTGCCGAAGCTTTCTCTGCATGGCTTCACGACAGACCTGAATGCTCCCTGACCGACACCACCGCCAATCCAAGGGCGGATACACATAACGGCTCGAAGGCTATCTCTCGCGTCAGCAACGTCTTGCGCTCGCCGTCGCCTGATCCGGGACGTCCGCCGCTAACTCCCGAGCGCTGAACATCAGGCTCGGTGAGTTTGAGTAACGTGAAGCGGCTCAACTGGCCTTGCTGGGGAGATCGACGAGCATTTGGGCGTTGCTCGGGTAGCGTTCGAGGAGGGTGAGGACGCGCTGGATGGCGTCGATGGGCTTGCCACCGGCGAGGCCGCGGCGGAGCATGTGGATCTTATCGAGCTGGAAGGCCTGGAGGAGGAGTTCCTCGCGGCGGGTGCCGGATTTGAAGATGTTCACGGCAGGATAATAAAACTGCTCGGCGATCTTGCGGTCGAGCACGAGCTCCATGTTTCCGGTGCCTTTGAACTCAAGGAAGATGAGGTCGTCCATCTTGCTGCCGGTCTCGATGAGGGCGGTGGCGAGGATGGTGAGGCTGCCGGCGGTGCGGGTATTGCGGGCGGCGGCGAACAGGCGGCGCGGAATCTCCAGGGCACCGACGCCGACACCACCGCTCATGGTGGCGCTGTTTTTGGCGCTGTTGTTGAAGGCGCGAGCCATGCGGGTGATGGAATCAATGAGCATGAAGACATGCTCGCCGCACTCGACGAGGCGCTTTGCCCGCTCGATGGCGAACTGGGAGATGCGAGTGTGGCATTTGACGTCCTGATCGTTGCTGCTGGCGTAGATTTCGGCGTTCGGAAGGGCGCGTTTGAACTCGGTGACCTCTTCGGGACGCTCATCGACGAGTAAAATCATGAGGTGTGTGCCGGGGTGGTTCGTGGTGACAGCCTCGGCGACGTGCTGGAGGATGGTGGTCTTGCCCGAACGCGGCGGGGCGACGATGAGACCACGCTGGCCGCGGCCGACGGGCGTGAACATATCGATCACGCGGGTGGTGAGGCGGTCCTTGTGGGTCTCAAGCTGGATGCGCTTGTTGGGATTGATGGCTTTGAGTTCTTCAAAGAGCGGGAGATCACGCACGACCTCGGGGGCGCGGGCATTGATCTCGGTGACTTCGGTGAGCTGCGGGCCACGGGCACCTTTGCGCTGCACGCCGCTGATGTGCATGCCTTCACGCAGGCCATACTGGCGGATGGTGTCCTGGCTGACCCAGCAATCATTCGGGTGCTGGGCAAAGGCGCGGTCCTTCTGGCGGAGACTGCCAAAGCCTTTGAGATTCAGCTCAAGGACGCCATTGGCTGGCTCGGGCGGGCCGAGTTCGATTTCTTTGACTGGCTGAGGCTCGGCGGCGGCGTGTTGATGGCCCTGCTGATGGCCGTGGGATGGCTGGGAGCCGTTTTGAGCGTATTGGCCGCCCTGGCCGCCTTGGCCATTCTGACGGGCCTGCTGACGCTCAAGAGCACGCTGGCGTTGTTTCTCTTTCCAACGCTCAAACTTGGATTTGCGGCGTTCGTGGGCGTTTTGAGGCCGGGGGGATTCCTGATTGGGGTTTCCGGATGGCTGATTCGACGCAGGAACGGGCGCGGGCGGTGCCGAAGGGGCCGATGGTTCGGGAGCAACGATGACAACGGGCGCGGGTGTCTCAATGACCGGAGCCGGGGTCTCGATGACCGGAGCTGGCGCAGGTGCCGGGGCTTCAGCGAGAGGTAGCTCGGGTGTGCTTTCTTCCACGATCTCGGCCTTGTTCTTGCGCTTCGCGGCTTTTTTGGCGGCGGGCTTTTTGACCTCGACGGGTGCTTTCACTTCGACGGGTGCTTTCACTGTAGCGGCCTTTTTGGCGGCAGGCGCTGCTTTCTTGGCCGCAGGCGCTGCTTTTTTGGCCACAGGCTTCTTCACGGCCGCTTTTTTGGCGGCTGCTTTCTTGGCGGCGGGCTTGCGCTTGGGTTTGGTTTCGGCGGCCTCGTCAGCAGGAAGTTCGGTATCGGGCATGATGGTGGGGAAAAGGGGGATTAATCGAGCTGGTCGGCGATGGCGTCGTCGATTTCAAAATTGGCGTGGACGTGCTGGGTATCGTCGTAGTCGTCGAGGATGTCGTAGAGCTTGATGAGGGACTTCGCGGTGGCCACATCGCTGATGGTGACGATGGTCTGCGGCTGGTAGATGAGCTGCTGACTGCGGGAGGTGATGTTTTTATCCCGCAGGGCATTGGCGACCTGGAAGAGCTTATCCGTGGGGGTGTAAACGACCCAATCATCGCCTTCGTCCGCGATGTCGTCTGCACCGGCATCGAGGGCCGCCTCCATGAGCTGGTCCTCGGAGGCGGCGGCTTTGTCGAGACGGATTTCACCGCGACGCTGGAACATGTAGGCCACGCTGCCGCTATCGGCGAAGGTGCCGCTGTTCTTGGAAAGGAGGACGCGGACGTCGTTGGCGCTGCGGTTGCGGTTATCGGTGACGATTTCGATCATCATGGCGACACCACCGGGGGCGTAGGCCTCATAGAGAACCTCTTCGAGAGCGGCGCTGGCGAGCTCGCCGGTGCCTTTTTTAATGGCGCGGTCGATGTTGTCATTCGGGACGTTGGCAGCCTTGGCGGCGGTGATGGCGCTGCGGAGGCGTGCGTTGGTATCCGGGCTGCCGCCGCCGGCTTTCGCGGCGAGGGTGAGCTCCTTGGCGAGCTTGGAGAAGGCATTGCCGCGCTTGGCATCAATGACTGCCTTGGTGCGCTTGATCTTGGACCATTTATTGTGGCCGGCCATGAGGGGAGACGATGTCGGTTAGCGGAAGCAATCAGTGATGCGCCCATGAGGGCTGGCATACCGTGCGGGGTTGGTATGAGGGGAAAAGAAAAAGCGGCCTCGCCGCGATGTCTCCGATAGGAATGCCCGCACGCATGGGGATGCGCAGGAGGTTTTGATGACGCTACGGTCATGAAAACAGCGGCAGACTTGCCGGAGAGACACCAGTGTCCACAACTCAGTCCTGAGTCCCGTGAACGGCGCGGAGTGTGCGGGAGGCCCGGCGCTCTGGCAAGAGCTTTTTCGTGCGAGGGAGGAAGAATGCTCCGCCTCTAACTGCTTCGTGACAGCCTTTTTCGAAGCTTTTACCTCTTCAAGCTCGCCACGGAGCGGAAGAAGCGCTTCGAGCGGTCGATGGTGAGGGCTTTGGAGAAGGTATCGGCATCGGTGAGGGTGGCGGTGAGTTCGGAGGGGGCGGTCCAGGTGCTGAGATCATCGCTGGCTTCGAAAGCCACATCAATGAAGGCGGTGTAATCGGCGGGCCAGTCCACGCGGAGGACGGGGGCACCGGTGAAATCGACGCGGAGGTGGTGAAGCTCCAATCGGGCAGGAGGGGCAGCGGGGGAACTGAATGCGCTGCGCGGATCGGTGGCGCGGAAGTATTCTTCGGCGAGCGAGTAGGGACTCGCATCGAGGCGATCATGCGTGCCAAAGCCCAGCGTGCCGAAGTGCCGGCGCTCCCAGCTATCGGCGAGGAGGTCGCCATCGCTATCGGCGTCGATGGGATTCGGCAGGGTGTCGATGGTGAGCGAGATGACCTCGAGGACGGGATAGCTGCCGATGGCGGGGAGATCGGTGTAGGCGGTGACGGTCATGGGTGTGCCAGCGGGCAGGGCGACATCGCTGGGGAGCTGGACGGCGATGTAATGCCCATCGACCATGGCAAAGTTCGAGGCACCACTGTCCTGCACCAGCGTGAGGCCGGCGGGCGAGGGTGTGCTGCGGGTGAAGAGCGTGTAGGTGCCGCTCGTGCGGGTGGGATAAGCGGCGAGGATGGCATCACGGCGGGATTTGGCGGTGGTGTATTCGGTGCCGGTGAAATGAGCGCCGGTTTGATATTCAGCGGGCAGATTTCCGGTGGTGATGAATGCATGCAGCGCCGTCATCGGCGGGGTCATCGTCGCCAAAGCATTATCGGTGAGAGCTTCATGGCGGGCATAGACATCGCGGGCGACTTCGAGCAGCGCGGCGCTGTCGGCGTGGTCCAAAGCGGCATCGAGATAACTCACGAGGGCGCTCATGCGCACGATGGGAGCTGTGGGAGCGGTGGTGGAGCGGCGGCGCAAGGCCTGCGGACTTTGATCGACGGTGGTTTCATCGCCCGTGACGATGATGCCGCGTGCGGCGAAGAGATCGCTCACCAGTTCACGCAGCATGAGCGCGGCGAGCGTGGTCTCAGAGCTCATCGTGACCTGGGCGTAAGGTTGGGCACCGCGATTCGCGGCGGCGAGGTTCTGAGCCAGCCAGCCGGGTGTGGCGGCACTCGAGCCATTCATGGCAAAGGTGAAGGCCTGCTGCGTGCTGCTCCAGTTGTCATCGTAACCGGCGGTGTTCCAGTTGGTGGTCGTGTTTTGCCAGTTCGTGCCGCCAAAGCTCCACGTCGTGCCGGTGGCGAGGAGAGCGCCCTGCGTGGCACCAAAGCTCCAGCCGTCTTCCTCCGGCACGGGCACAATGGCGGCCATGGCACGGCCTGGATGCGTGGTGACGACGGGTGTGCTGTCGAAGTTATCCGGCGTGCGGGCGATGAGGAAACCTTTGTCACCGGTGGCATTGAGCACGCTGATGCGGCCAAAGTAGGGCGTCGGGGTGCCGGTGCCGATTTTTCCTTCGCCCACGCGGTTGCCGAGTGGGTCGGTGATCGTGATGACGGTGTCGTTGGCCGCATGGCCGGTGGTGGCGGCACCGGTGGCGTCCATGCGCCGCACGCTGACATCGACGAGCATGGTGCTGAGCGATGGGGCATCGTTCGCGGGCACATCGGTATCCACTTTGGGATCGCTACCGGCGGCGATTTCATCGGCATCGCTGAAGCCATCGCCATCGGAATCACTGCCGCCATCGGGATCGAGGCCTTGGGCCACTTCGACGAAATCGGGCACGCCATCGCCATCGCGATCCTGAAGCGCAGGCGGTGTGGTAAAGGTGTAAGCGGCTGTTTTCGTCGGCGTGGGGCCGGTGCCGGGTTTGTTGGCATAATAATAGACCACGCCATCGGTGAAGACCCACGGCGGCGAGATCGGATTGTAGGTCGTGAAGCTGCCGCTGGAGCCGAGGCGATAGTGAACCGTCGTGCCGCCGCTGTGGCCGCTGAAGGTGAGCTGAATGCCGGTGCTGTAACTGCCTGCCGCAGGCGAGATGCGGATGTCCTCGACGCTGGAGCCAAGCGTGCTGTCAAAGTTCACGATGGAGAACTGCATGTGCTGCTGATTGATCGCCGTGCCGGGCGTGGCACTGACGGCGGTGCCCACATTCTGCGGTGAGGCCGTGCCGATGCCCTGCGTGCTGCTGACGAAGCTCGCGATCTGCGCCAGCACATTGAACGGACCTCCGCCGATGCTCACACCGCTGCTCCAATCGCCCGCTTTGTAGCTGTGCAGCAGCGAGACGTTGTCCGCACGGAAAGGCATGTCACTGAGCAGCAGCACATTGGCATAGCTGGCATACACATTGACGACGGGCAGTGAGGTGGTGGCCGTCTGCGTCCAGCCGCTGCCGTTGTTGGCAAAGGAAATGGCCGTGGTGGAGGGCTGGCCCGGCGCAGGCGCATAGAGCACCTGAAACTGCGAGGCACCCGTCGATGGCACCACGCCGCTGATCACGCCGCTGCCACCCGTGGGCGAAAGCGTGACCGGAGCCGAAAAACCGACGCCGCTGGTGTAACCATAGATCGCCAGCAGGCCGCTGGAAAAGCGCACGAGCATCTTTGCGCCTGCCGGATCGGCCACCGGCACGATTTGTGCCACCGGAGCTCCGAAAGTGTGATTGAACGGCGCGGAGAAGGTCCAGCCGGGGCCACTCGTGATGATGCGGCGCACCTGCACGGTGGCGGTGCCAGGCGCATAAACGAGCATGTCCATGTGCGGCACCTGAAACGGCACGGCGATGAAGCTGGTGTTGTCCGGCAAGCCAGCCAAGCTCAGCTCGGTGGTGAAGCCGACGCCAGTGGGATTCAGCGCCTCGAAGGTGTTCGTCGCCCCGAGATCACGCATGAAACCAAACAGCACGCTGCCACCGACGGCCGTGTAGAGAGGATTGCCGCGTCCGAGAGGTCCCTGCGGGCAATTGCCCGTGTCGATGATGTTCCAGGTGCCGGCATTCGAGCGAATTTCATTCAAGGCGTAGCCGAACGTGGGATGCCCGCTGATGATCGCGGCC
>Ga0114981_10003120_pt1 | contig 10590 bp, 11 predicted proteins | sample S_140806_MF_Meta_FD_87028 | JGI IMG/M metagenome (GOLD analysis project Ga0114981, IMG submission 87028) | Freshwater microbial communities from Lake Simoncouche, Canada to study carbon cycling - S_140806_MF_MetaG | ecosystem: Environmental > Aquatic > Freshwater > Lake | place: Lake...
TCGACGCACCAGAAACAGCCGCCGCCGAAAGTGGCTTTTGCGGTGGCTGGAGCGGGCGTCGTCGCTTGTGACGCTGCCAGCAACGGCGTGCAAAGCAGCAGGGTCAGCGCCAGACGCTGAAAAATCGCTTTCAAAATCATGTACATCGTTGATGTCTCCCGAAGAAAACCAGTATATCGGATAATTCCGCCTCGCCCGCCCGGCGCACCGGGTGGTTGCCCATTAGTGGAGAAAACATGCGTCGCATTACACTCACCCAGTATTTAGTCGAACAGCAGCGCGAAAAAGGTGTTGTTTCCGCAGAACTGCGCCTGCTCGTCGAAGTCGTCGCCCGTGCCTGTAAATCAATCAGCAATGCCGTCAGCAAGGGTGCGCTGACCGGTATCTTGGGCAATGCCGGCAGCGACAACGTTCAGGGCGAGGCCCAGAAAAAGCTCGACGTCATTTCCAACGAGGTGCTGCTCGAAGCCAATGAGTGGGGCGGCCACCTTGCGGCGATGGCATCGGAGGAAATGGAACATCCCCACCAGATCCCGAACCGTTATCCACGCGGCGAGTACCTGCTGCTGATGGATCCGCTCGACGGATCGTCCAACATCGACGTCAATGTTTCCATCGGCACCATTTTTTCAGTGCTGCGCTGTCCTGAAGGCATTACACCCGACGAACAGGCCTTCCTGCAGCCCGGGTCGAAGCAAGTGGCAGCGGGATTTGCCGTCTATGGCCCGTCGACCATACTCGTGCTTACTGTCGGTAACGGTGTCGCCGGCTTTACGCTTGACCGTGAACTGGGTAGCTGGGTATTGACCGAGCCGAAGATCGAAATTCCCGCTGAAACCGCCGAATTTGCGATCAACATGTCGAACCGCCGCAACTGGGGCGCCCCGATCATCCGCTACATTGACGAATGCCTGGCCGGCAAGACCGGGCCGCTGGGCAAGGATTACAACATGCGCTGGGTGGCCTCAATGGTTGCCGACGTATATCGCATTCTGTCGCGCGGTGGCATTTTCATGTATCCGCAGGATGCCAAGCACAAGGAAGGCCGCCTGCGCCTGATGTACGAAGCCAATCCGATGGCGATGATCGTCGAGCAGGCCGGCGGCGCCGCCACCAACGGCACGCAGCGCATCCTCGACGTGCAGCCGACCAAACTGCACCAGCGTGTTGGTGTGATCCTCGGTTCGCGTACTGAAGTGGAGCGGGTCACCGGTTATCACAAGGCCGGGTAAGTCCCTGTCAGGTTTCGGCCGTTGCAGCGACTGATGATTCAACCATAACGGAAGGATGCGCAATGACGGCTGAAACGGGCAAGGCAGGGGGGCGCGAGGTGGCGACGCTGGGTGGTGGCTGCTTCTGGTGCCTGGAAGCGGTATTCGACGGTCTGGCCGGTGTTGATGCCGTTGAGTCGGGCTACAGCGGCGGGCATCTCGAAAATCCGACCTACGACGACATCTGTGGCGGTGATACCGGCCATGCCGAGGTGGTGCGAATCACCTTCGATCCTGCAGTAGTCAGTTATGCCGATCTGCTGGAGGTGTTTTTTGTCATTCACGACCCGACCACGCTGAACGCCCAGGGCAACGATGTCGGCACGCAATACCGCTCGGTGATCTATTTTCATACGCCGCAGCAGAAAACAACCGCGGAGGCGGCGATCAGGAATATGGCGGACGCCGGCATCTTCTCCCGCCCGATCGTCACCGAGGTGACACCGGCGCCGCACTTTTACGTGGCCGAGCCCTATCACCAGGAATATTTTGAAAACAACCCGCGGCAGCCGTACTGCCAGTATGTGGTGGCGCCCAAGGTGGCCAAGTTCCGCGCCAAATTTGCCGCGCGCGTAAAGAAGTAAAGAAGCGAAGTAAAGAAGCGAAGTAAAGAGGCGCTCAGTCCGCCTGCGCGCGGTGGCGCGCAGCAGCCACGATGGCCTGTGCCAGCTTGATCAGCGTCAACGGCGCCGAACCCTCAGCCTTGTTGTTGGCGATGATCGTACACTCTTGCCCTGCAGCGACAGTGGCCATGCACATCTGCGCAATGGAATCACGTGTCGCGCTGTCTTCATCAATGAGTTGATCAAACGGCGTGAAGCGTGAGCGCGCCTCCTCATAGCTGTAACCCGCCTTGAGGTTCCAGCGGATCAGCAGCGGCCCGGCACCGAACCCGGACATCGCTGCAGCCTGTGCCGCGACCGGCGGCATCCGCGGGTGTACACCCAGGCAATAACGCACCCCCACCTCCTTCAATGACGCGAAAAACCGGCGATTGATGACACGATCGTCGCGAACCTCGACGGCATACTGCAGGCCATCGGGCAAACGGCCGAGGAATTCCTGTAGCTGCGCGATAAAACGTTCTGGCGCGCGTGTCAGCGTGCGGCCCAGCGGTGGAAACTGGAACAGCAACTGGCCCGCTTTTGACCCGAGGCCCTCGCGAACCGGCTCGATGAATTGTTCCATTGCGTAACCGGCATCGAGGAACTGTGGGTTGGTGCCGCCACGGAAACCGCCCTCACCGGGCAGCCACTGGCTGGTCAGAAGACTCGGTGCCTTCACGACAAAACGAAAGTTCTCCGGAACCTGGTCGGCGTAAATCGCGTATTGCCGCGATGACAGCGGGGCATAAAACGAACGGTCGACGCCCACCGTGCTGAACAGCGGATGCTGTGAATAGGCGGTCAGGCCCTGGCGAGACAGGTCGCCCGGTGCTTGCGTATCGGCCCAGACGACGCCGCGCCACCCGGGGAAATGCCATGACGATGTGCCGAGCCGCACACCCGGCGGAAGCTGCCGCGCGAGGTCGCGTGCCTCTGGCGACGGTTCTGCGGCAATGATCGCGGTAGCGCGCGGGGCTCCGGGACGCGCACCCTCAAACAGGGAGAGTTGTTTCGCCATGAGGCGAGGATTTATGCCGGAAGACGCCGAGCGGTGTCACCGTGCGGCGACGCAGCGTGGCGCAACATGGAGTCGCGGATGATGCAGGCGGACAATTCAAGTTCCTCGACTAGGTCATTGATTTGTTTCTGCTCTTGCACCGCGGCCATGGTGTCCGGATCAGCCTGCGGAGGGCTTGTTATTGTGCTGCGAGTTGCGTACGGATTCAAACGAATTACATCCTGACAGGATTCTGACGGTATTCCGGTTGGTACGCACTGACATTTTTCCCTGTGGTACTACGCGGTTTTCCCTCTGAAAAAGCGTTGACAAAGGCATTTTCCCTCGGCATTCTCTCGTCACCGTGCAATACACGGCAAAGCACACTAGCCTGAACTCTGTATCAACGTTGTAATTTATTCAGTCACCTTACGGGAGATCCATCGATGGCTGCAAAGAAAAAAGCTACCAAGAAACCTGCTACCAAGAAACCTGCTGCTAAGAAAAAGAAAGTCGCAGCGAAGCGTAAACCCAATGCCGCATTCATGAAACCGATGCAGCCGAGCGCAGCGCTCGGTGCGGTGATCGGCAGCGGCGCGATGCCGCGTACCGAGGTCACCAAGAAAATCTGGGCTTACATCAAGAAACACGACCTGCAAGACAGCAAGAACCGCCGCAACATCAATGCTGACGAGAAACTGAAAGAAGTTTTCGGCGGCAAGAAACAGGTGTCGATGTTTGAAATGACCAAACTGGTCAACAAGCACCTGAAATAAGCGGTTTTTAGCTATGAGAACCGGGGCGCTGCGGCGCCCCGATTTTTTTGCTTTCATGTTTTGTGCGCGGGTTCACCGCGGCTGGTGTAAGCGCCGCCGAGCAGCAGCACGACCGCCATCGTCCAGAACACCGGCGTCATTCCCATCGTGCTGCCGACGATCCCGAACAGCAGCGGAATGCCCGACTGCGTCACGTTCAGCAGAAAGGTGCGTACGCCCACCACTTCGCCGCCACGCCCCGGTGGCGCGGTGTTGTAGAGCAGGGACATGATCATCGGCTGTGTGCCGCCGATGGACAGGCCGAGCACGAACGCCACGGTTATCAGCAAGGACACACTCTCAATCAGCGGGAAAACCGCCATTGCCGCACCGGTGGCGAACATGCCGCCGATCAACAGCGGCCATTCGCTGAGGCGATGAACGATTGCGGGCAGCACCAGACGCACCAGAAAAATTGCTGCGCCGAACGAACCGAGAATCAGTCCGATCACCGATGCGGACAGTCCGAGCCGTGTGCCGTGGATCGGCGTGACAAAAGTGAACAGATCCCAGGCCATCGACAGCACCGCACTGGCGACGAAGGCGCGGCGCAGGCTTCCGATGCGGAACAGATCGCCGACCCGCTTGCGGCCTTGACTCACGGCGGAGGCCGGATGGGCCGGCAGGCTGATCGGGTGCAATACCATCAATACGATACCGACCAAGGTGCTGGCGCCAAGCAACAGGAAAGTCATCCGGTGGCCGATCAGGTCGATGGCGAATCCCGAGATCGTCGGTCCGAGGAAGCCGGATGTCGAAAACGCAAGGGCCAACAGGCTGAAATTGCGCGAACGCTGTTCCGGTGTGCCGAGCAGCCCCGCCACCTGATTGACGCAGATATGTACCAGCATGAAGCCGCTGCCAAGCACGGCGCTGACAACAAACAACACTTCAATGCGTGGAACCGCTGCGGCCAGCAGCAATGCACCCAGTGCCAGGCTGGCACCGATCAGCAGCGGTTTGCGTACCCCGACGCGATCGATGGTGCGGCCCCAGCCGACCGCGAACAGCAATGGAACCGCGGCCAGCAGCGATATCAGGATACCGACCGTCAGCGGCGTCGCTTTCAGGTGCAATGCCAGCAGTGAAAGCGTGACCCGGCTCCCGGAAAACGCCAAGTGCAACAGCACGGTCAGTAAAAGGATGAAACGAATATTCATGCGGCAACCTTCTTCGCCTCCGTCCACGACACCATCGCTACACCGAGGCAGGTGATGGCGATGCCGGCGAGGGAAATCGCGGAGGGCACAACATCAAACATCACCAGCTCCAGCACAACCGCAAAGATCGGTGTCAGATAGATCAGGCTGGTTACGCGGGTCGCCTGGCCACGCCGCATCAGTGTGTGGAAGGCGTTGACCGCGAGTATGGAGGCGCCGATGACCAGAAACACGATGACCGCCGGCAGCGACCACGACCAGCGCACCGCGGCGCCTTCTACAAACCATGCCAATGGTGCCAGCAGGAGAAAGTTGCCGAGGAACTGCACCAGCGAGGCTGACCGGAGATCGACCGCCGGGCAATACACGCGCTGGTAAAGCGTTCCCGCGGTGACGCCGACGACGGAGATCGTCACTGCCGTCAACGCCCCCCAGCTTGCTTCACGGACATCGATCTTGTGCCAGACAATCAACGTTACACCCGCCAGGCCGATGGCGATTCCACTCCACTGCGCGGCGCTGAGTCGTTCGTGCATCCAGCGTCCCGCAAATATGGCCGTCAGCAGCGGTTGCACCGACAGCAACACGGCGGTAATGCCCGCTGACAATCCGAGAAACTGCGCATAGTGGCTGCCGCCGAGGTGCACCGTGTGCATCAGCAGGCCGGCAACGATGACATGGCCGAATTCATTGCGCGTCGCCGGCCAGCGCGGTTTCAGTGCGAGTACCAGAATCGACAGGCAGATGATGCCAAAGGCAAAACGCAGCGTCAGAAAGGTGAACGGCGCCGCGTGCTGCAAACCGATTTTGGTGGCGAGAAACCCGGAACCCCAGATCGAAACGAAATACCACGCGAGCAGCGTTTCCCATGCGCGTGCCGAAAGTGGGGCGGGCAAGGCGTGCTTACCGGGGCTCAGGGCGCGAGCCGGTCCAGCGTCCAGCGGTCACCTTGTCGGGAGTAGAGCAGGCGATCGTGCAGGCGGCTGGTGCGCCCCTGCCAGAACTCGACCGATACGGGGTTCACGCGGTATCCGCCCCAGTGTGACGGCCGCGGTGCCGCTTCACCGTGTGCTGCAGCGGCTGCCGCGAAGCGGGCTTCGAGGTCGGCACGACTGGCAACGACGTCGCTTTGCGGCGAGGCGATGGCCGCATGACGGCTGCCCAGTGGACGGCTCGTAAAGTATTCGTCTGATTCCGCAGCGGTGACTTTCTCCACGCTGCCGTCGATGCGCACCTGGCGTTCAAGATCCGTCCAGTGGAACACCAAAGCCGCGCGTGGATTGGCCGCGAGTTCCTGGCCCTTGCGGCTCATATAGTTGGTGTAGAACACGAAACCACCGTGGTCGATGCCTTTCAACAGAACGATGCGGGCTGACGGTGCCCCGTCGGCGGCAACAGTGGCCAGCGTCATCGCATTGGCCATGGGTAATTCGGCACGCAGCGCTTCATCGAACCAGCGCTGAAACTGTATAAACGGCTCGGCGGCAACATCGGTTTCGTTGAGGCTTTCACCCATGTATTCGCGACGCATTGCAGCTATGTTCTTCAAGGGAACTCCGGGTGTCGAGGGTTATGCTGATTTTACTGCTCAGCGCGACGTCTTAACGCGTCTTCTCAGGCAGCGGAATGAATTCGGTTTCGCCGGGTACCGCCGCAAAACGCTGTTCGCGCCAGCGCGTGCGCGCCTCATCGATCAGTTCGCGGCTGCTGGCGACGAAATTCCATGAGATATGACGCTCACCGTCGAGCGGTGCCCCGCCGAAGGCCATGATGCGCGCCGCCCCGCTGCTGTTGACGGTGACATCAATGCCGGCTTCAAAAATTGCCACGGTGCGGGGCGCGACAGTGCTGCCACCGGCGCTGACTTCGCCGTCAACAACATAAATTGCCCGCTCGGCGTGCTCCGCGGGTAAATTGAACCGGGTCGCAGCGGTCGCTTCTATTGCGGCGTAAAACATCGGCGAAAACGTCTGCGCCGGCGCACGCAGCCCCCAGCCGCTGCCTGCGATCACCCGCAACGTTGCATCGGGCAATTCGACGAGCGGCAAGGTGTTTTTTGGATGGTGGGTGAACGCCGGTTCGGTTCGTTCATTCGTTTGTGGCAGTGCAATCCAGACCTGGATGCCGTGCAGGCTGCGCGTGCTGTCGCGTTCATCGTCGGGGCTGCGCTCGGAATGGACGATGCCGTGGCCGGCCGTCATCCAGTTCACATCACCAGGTGAGATGCGCTGCACGAATCCCAGACTGTCGCGGTGCATCAGCGCGCCCTCAAACAGATAAGTTACCGTGGCCAGCCCGATATGCGGATGCGGCCGTACGTCAACCGCCTGGCCCGGATTGAAACGCACGGGGCCCATGTGATCAAAAAAGATGAATGGACCGATGGTGCGCCGCGCCGCGGCCGGCAACAGACGTCGCACCTCGAAACCGTCGCCGAGGTCTTTGGTATGCGCCTGCAGAGTTTGAATAATCACGATGCTATGGACCGCTTTGAGTATGGAATAGGGCTGATGAATGGGGTTGATTATAGACGGCCGTCCGTGCTGTCTATAATGCCCCAAGCTGAAACCAGAGGAGAACATTCATGGCCCGTCTGCAGCCGTTACCGATCGACGCAGTTCCCGAACTCGCGGATTCCTGGAAGGTGTATCTCAAGGCGCTGGGTTTTGTGCCCAACAGCGTGCTGATCCTGCAGCGCAAACCCAAGCTGGTGAAAGCCTTGGCGGCCATGGCGGCAGCGGTCTGGGATCCGGAAGGCGAAGTGCCGGTCAGCCTCAAGCGCCTGATCGCGCATATCGCCAGCAAGGCGCACGGCTGCAGTTATTGAATGGCGCACACTGCCGGGGCGGCGCTCCGGCTGGGCGTGGATGAGCAGAAAATGGAAGCGGTATGGGAATACCGCAGCAGTCCATTGTTCAGTGAGGCCGAGCGCATCGCGCTGGATCTGGCGCTGGCCGCGGCCTCACAACCCAACGATGTGACTGACGAACTGATGGATCGCGCCCTCCAGCACTGGAGCGAAAACCAGATCGTTGAAATCGTCGGTTGCGTGGCGATGTTCGGTTTCCTCAACCGCTGGAATGATTCAATGGCGACGCCGCTGGAGGAAGAGCCGGCCGAGGTCGGTGAAAAACACCTCGCCAAACTCGGCTGGGAAATTGGAAAGCACGGCGACGGGAAGCACAGCAACGGCCGGCACGGCAGTTAGCCAGTCTCAGCGCGCGCCGGTTTTTTCGAGCAGACGGATGATGGCGGTGTAACCGTGCCGGCGCGCATGCGCCAGCGGCGTTACACCGTCGCGGTCGGCGATCCCGGGGTCCGCGCCGTGCGCCAGCAACAGGCGGACGATCTCGGTGTGCTTAGGCCCGCCGTCGCCGAGGATGACGGCCTCGATCAGCGCGGTCCAGCCGAAGCGGTTGACGTGATTGACGTTGACCTTCGTCTTCAGTAATTCGCGCACCACCTCGACGTGGCCGTAGTGCGATGCCGGAATCAGCGCGGTGCCGCCGTACTGGTTCAGCGTCTGTACATCGGCGCCGTGCTTCAGGGTCAGGCGCAGCAGTTCAAGATGGCCGTAAACTGCGGCGACCATGAAGGCGGTGCGGCCCACAGTGTCACGAACATCGGGGCTGGCGCCGGCTTCCAGCAAAACGCGCGCCGTGTCGACATGGTTGCCGTAAGCCGCTGCGACCAGCGCGGTGCGGCCCGCGCCATCGCGTGCCAGCAGTGAGGCGCCGTCTTTCAGCATTTGCTGCACCGCGGCCGTGTCGCCACGGCCGGCAGAGGCGATCAGCGCCTGATCGCGCTCCGGCGACTGTGCCCATGCCGATGCGGCGCTCAGCAGCAGGGCGATGAGCAGAGTGCGGCGATTCACGTACCGCGCTCCCGCAGGAATTTCCCGAGAATACGCGCGGTGTGTGAACGAGCTGCTTTTTTGACAACCTCCGCCGGCGGCCCTTCCGCAACAATGCGGCCGCCGCCGTCGCCGCCCTCGGGCCCGAGGTCGATGATCCAGTCGGCTTCCGCCATGACGTCGAGGTTGTGTTCAATCACTACGACGGAATTGCCGGCATCGACCAGCCGGTGCAGTACGTGGATCAGTTTCTCGACGTCGGCCATGTGCAGGCCCACCGTCGGTTCGTCCAGCACATACAGCGTGTGGCGCTGTGCACCGGCGCGGCCCGGACGCGCTGCCGCATCGTCGCTGCTGTTTGTACGTACTTTGGCCAGTTCGGTGACCAGCTTGATACGCTGCGCTTCGCCACCGGACAGCGTCGGGCTTTGCTGGCCCAGCGTCAGATAACCAAGGCCGACATCCTGCAGCAAACGAAGCGTGTGATGGATCTGCGGATGCGCAGCAAAGAAATCAACGGCTTCGTCGATGCTTAGCGCGAGAATGTCGCCGATGGATTTGTCCTTGAACTTAACCGACAGGGTTTCCGCATCAAAACGTTTGCCGCCGCAGACATCGCAGGGCACTTTGACGTCGGGCAGGAAACTCATTTCGATCTTCTGTACGCCCTGGCCTTCGCAGGCCTCGCAGCGCCCGCCCTTGGTGTTGAAGGAGAAGCGGCTTGCGGTGTAACCGCGCATACGTGCTTCAGGCGCTTCGGCGTAGAGGCGGCGGATGGTGTTCCAGAACCCGACATAGGTCGCCGGGCAGGAGCGCGGCGTCTTGCCGATGGGTGTCTGGTCAACTTCAAGCACGCGACCTACCGCATCCCAGCCTGCAATCTCTTTGCAGCCTGTTGTTTTAATTGCTGATTTTGTCTTGTTGTTGACCAGGCGCACGAGATTGGCGTGTAACACGTCGCGCGCCAGCGTCGACTTACCCGAACCCGATACACCCGTCACCACCGTCAGCCTGCCCAGCGGCACTCGCGCGTGCACGCGCTGCAGGTTGTGCAGCTGCGCGTCGCGCACGAACAGTGACGGCGTTTTGGCATCGACCTTGCGCGGCGGATACAGCGGATGCTGCAGCGGTTTCGCCAGCAGGCGGCCGGTGACTGATTGCGGATTGGCCTGTAGTTCAGCAGCCGTACCGGCTGCCACGACATAGCCGCCCAGCCGTCCGGCGCCGGGTCCGAGATCAATCACATGATCGGCGCGCCGGATGGTGTCTTCATCGTGTTCGACCACGATCAGCGTGTTGCCCTTGGTTTGCAGCTTGGCCAGCGTGTTGAGCAGGATCTGGTTGTCGCGCGGATGCAGGCCGATGGTCGGCTCATCGAGGATATAGGCTACGCCACGCAGATTGGAACCGAGCTGCGCGGCGAGGCGGATGCGCTGCGCTTCGCCGCCGGACAGCGTTGGCGCCGCGCGATCGAGCGCGAGATAACCGAGGCCGACTTCATCGAGAAAACTCAGCCGGCTGCGGATTTCGCTGACGATGTCGCGCGCAATCGCCGCTTCACGGCCACTGAACGACACATCTGTGAATTCACCCGCCAGTTTCGCCACCGGCAATGCCGCCAGCTCGGCGATCGAGCGTTTGCGGTAACGCACCGCCAGTGCTGTCGGGTTCAGCCGTTTGCCGCTGCAGGTCGGGCAGGGCTCATCGACTTCCAGCCAGTTCAGCCACGAATCCAGCACATGTTCTTCAGTGCCTGTTTTTTCGCGCTCTTCGTCCCAGTCGACTTTTTCCAGTGACAGACCGGTACCGAAACAGGTCGCGCACCAGCCGTGTTTGGAGTTGTAGGAAAACAGTCGCGGATCAAGTTCGGGGAAACTCTTGTTGCAGCA
>Ga0114981_10003124_pt1 | contig 10575 bp, 10 predicted proteins | sample S_140806_MF_Meta_FD_87028 | JGI IMG/M metagenome (GOLD analysis project Ga0114981, IMG submission 87028) | Freshwater microbial communities from Lake Simoncouche, Canada to study carbon cycling - S_140806_MF_MetaG | ecosystem: Environmental > Aquatic > Freshwater > Lake | place: Lake...
CCTTCGGCAACGCGTTGAGATACTCGCGGTCTTCAGGTACAAGTTTTAGGTAGTCACAATGCGAAACAACAAAGTGCATTTTTTTGCCCTGTATCGTCAACTCATATTTATAATAAGTGCCCAACTCATGCTTCACAAAATAAAAGTCGTCTCGGCTCAGCTTGCCGAACCTTACAATCATGCGTCCTCCCTTAATGTATTTACTACTATTATTATAAGACTCGCAGTCAGCGAAGTCATAGTAGTCCCACTTGGTGCCGTCTTTTTCTCCAAGACATAAGGCACTATGCAATTCTGGACCTTTTCCAGTAAACGTGGTCCGAGTAAATCCCGCCTTCTTATATAGTTCCTCAATTGTGATACGATCAGGAACCGGAACCCATTCTGTTCTTTCAAGCATGTCTCCCATTTTGATGTGTTATTTGCGATTAGATGGTTTATGATAAAAAGGATTCAATTTTTTCGCCTTTTTATTTAATAAAAATACGTTTTGTTTTCCTATTTATATTTTTATTTTTTAATTTATATTTATTTTTATCTTTATTGTATTGCTTCCCTCTATCATATTTTATTCTTGTTTTTTTACTACACTTTAATTCATCGTCATGATTAAGTATTTTATCAAATACTTTTTTCGCGTTTTCTATATTAGCGTCGTTTAAATCAACGGTTATCATAAGATTTTCGTGTTTTTCTGCATATTGTCTAAATTCCTCATATGTAGAAAATTCTACCTTACCACCCGGATCTTCGGCATTAAAATATTTTACCATTAGGTATGCAGAAATTGGATTAGCTGCTTCCGACCTTATGTACGCAGCGTCTTTGTGTATTGTCCTTGCTATAATAATAATTACGGCTCTTAATAGTTTATTTAATTTATTACCATCATGTCCTCGTTTTGTACGAGAAAAAATCTCGATTGCACCATTGTAATAGTCTATAATCATTGAAGACACACATATATTATTTCTAAAAGCACATAGTAAGAGGGTTTTGGGATTTAATGTATGGTGTGCAGTTACTTCTGCGTTTTTATCCATTCGGTAAAAATAATTAATGTCGATTTTATAGTCACATTTTTGTTTTTTGTTAAATTCGGCAAGTTGTTTATTTATTTTATTGAGTGCGTTTTTGGCATCAGCTAGGTCAATTTCTTCTTCTTCTGGGTTATTCATATTATTTTTATATTATAAAGAGTTATAAAAATAAAAATTATGTAAGGGTGTAAGAGTAAAATGTATTTGTAATTATTTTTTTCTACAATACATTACGTAGAAAAATGTAAAAATGTGTAAAAAATAAATTAGTAAGGTAAATTACATTACTAATTTATTTTTTATATAAGACTCTACAATACAATCTACTCTTTTTCTATACCAAAGAAATCATTGGAACGTTGGTCGTCGGACAAAACCTTGCCCTCGGCTATTTGAAAGATATAGTCAAGGTCTTTGACCTGAGCAATTAATTTTGCCATACGATCTGATTCCGGTTCAGACGCAGGGGTCTGATTCTCATTTGGATCAACGGAACTGACTGCTTCAGAAGAACCGTTGTCTTCCTCGCTTTCATCTTCTAAGTCCAATCCTGGTCCCCGTTCTCCATTGTAATCGTACTTCGCACAATTCAGACAGTATCCCAAAAACACACCGTCTTTTGACCCGTAACAATAGCAGTTCCCACACTGCTCCGGTCCGGTCCCCTCCATATGATTCTGTGCCCACTCCTTCGGAAAAGTATTGGCGTATTTATAGCTATCGATCATGTAGTAGTCTTCATAATCGACCGGCTCGTATCGCCATGCATCCTCATCAATCTCCCCATTCTCACACCGAATCTCATAAAGAGATGGTGCATTATCGTAATATCTCGACATCTCTGTCTTGGTGATTTGTTAAGGAAAACCAAAAAATGAAATGGCCTTTCAATTTTCCTATTTAAAATATAACAAATTGCTTCAACTAGTCGATCTGGAAATACGTGTTGATTGACGAAGTGGTTTTACGCATTCCGCAATGACAACGTCTGGGCTAACCTCCAGTACAATGGCCGGTTCTATATTTTTATCACGAACGAGAGTTTGGATAGCAACGCCGCCACTCTGCATATCACACCATCCCAGTGAAAATGTAGGTGGGCCATGAAGTTGCCACCCTTCCTCCAGTTTTTCATTGACAAATTGGTCGAAATCCTGCATATTTTCATCGAAGTTTTTCTTCAATACATGTCGGTTAGAAGATCGACCACTATTTCCATAATGTTCAAATGTCACATAGACATTGAAATATTCGAGCATTTTTGTTTGAGATGTCATTTTTTGGAATGGAAAAATGTTATGAAGGAAGAATCAATTTTCATAACATTTGGACATCGAATATGTAATAATTTTTTATGTTAAAAACTTACGTTCCATTTTTTGAAATATTTTTATCATGTTATCTTTAAAATCAAAAATCAGAAGGATTAGGCATTCCCAATCCCAGTGATAGGGATCCAGATCGTGGCTTTTTTTTTCCACTAAACGATCGTATCATCGCTCTCACTTTACGTCTCCGGTTTTCTTCCTCTTCCTCTTGACGACGTAAATCTCCTCTGGCATATATACGTCGGAGTGCAGAAGGTCTGTGATTTATCGGACCTTTTCTAAATATTTTAAGTGATGTTCTACGGGATGTTCCATTTCTATTTCCACCCAAACTACGCTTTCTTTTTCCCGTAATATTACGTCGCCTAGTAGTGCGTCCCATTATATATATTTATACCGATATATTTATCAGCGATGGTGTAATACCATAATCATTGAAAAAATATAAAGTTTTCCTCATGAATATAATAATGAGAGTTCTTGGAATATTTTTATTATACAATTTAACGACATGTTTATCGGCTATTCGTCTAAATAATATTTCAAACTTTACACAAAATTATACGAATATAGCAAAAAACACAATTCGACTTCTTTTTAATAATAAAAACGTTGAAAAGCGTACGACAGACGCGAATTATCGTAAACAATTTGCGAGATCCAAATTAGCACGCGGATCAGCACTTTCAAAAGGCTGTAACTCCAGATGTGCGGTGAAAACTCCATGTAATAAACGATGCCAACAGGCTAGAGATCGATACCAATTGGATCTAGCCAAAGCAAAATATAAAAAGGATAATGTCAAAAAATATACATCGAGTCAGTTAAATCAGAGGCAATATAGTGGCCAACTCGCCAAAGGAAAATGTAATTCCAGATGTCAAGCCGCGAAAGCCCGATATCAGAAAGAACGCACCCAATATATGAAAACTTTTCATGTGCCATGTCAAAATGGGCATATCAAAAATGTGGGGACCCTCAATGGAAAACCTTTATCTGATCAAGGGAATCCGAGTGGAGATACACCTGGGGATAAAACCACGGTTGGTGGGTATGGTGGTGTAGCCAATGGCCGGCCTTTGGGTGCTCCTGGGGCTGGGCAAATTAATTGGCCGAATTGGGCGAAATATAACTGGCGGACAGACTGCAAAAGTTATTCGGCAATTATAGGGTCCACCAAAGCTCCAACAAGTAAAAATAAAAAGGGAAAAAGCATAAAACCAATCCATTAGGAAATAATAACCCATGGGTTCATGTTGCTCCAAGTCAAAAACGGAGAAAAAACTAAAAAAACCTCTTTTGAGTCTGGATGAAATATATGAACCAGGTCAACCTATTTTTTCCGAAGAAGAATATTATCACATCGTAGGTACGGCCAGGCTAATACGTAAAAAATATGACTTTATAAAACAAGAAAAGGAAGAACCTTAAGAAATCCTGCGTTCCTGATCGTGACCGGAAAAAGTAATATTTAGACGAATATTACTTTTTATCGAAACTTATTTGTGGATTTAATATATATATTAATACATCCGTCGCGGATGTCAAAAAATAATCAACCTTTATCTTCAATTCCAAAAGAAAGTCTTGTAAAGACAGCTATTGCCAACTTGGAGAAAAACAATAGCGACAAAATACCAGAAGTTGAACTTCCAGCTTTTGCCCCAACAAATAGTTCGTCGACATTCCCATCTAAGAAGTCGTTTCGGCCACCGAATGGTTCTCAGATTAATCCAGCTGTAATTAAAGAACTAAGCAGTAAATTGAAACTAATTCAAGATGAAGAGATAACAGTCCCAACAAAAAAACGTAAATTTACAGATGAAGAACTTGCATTTATAAATAGTGATCCAACCGGTGAACCATTAGATCTCGATGCGGTGGAAGTCAAAAAGAACGGTGATTTGGCTTGGATTGGTAAAAATGGTGTTTATTATGATGTTGATATGAATCTTAAACGAAAATGGGAATTTGTTAATGTTAATTCAAAAGATAGATGGTGTTGGCGTGCTGAAGATGGATTATATCATTATATGCTTAATGGAGATGAGACTTGGATTGGAGATGATGGGTTCGAACATTGGTATGACAAAAAAGATAACTTACACCATTATTATAATAGAGTGTTAGGTCTTAAAATGCAGTTTAATCCTACATATAATCTTTGGACTTCGATTGGAGCTGATGGTGTAAAACATTTGCATAATGAACATAAAGACGAAAAACTTGCCCCAAAATCAGAAAAAAGAAAAAGAAAAAGAAAAGGAAAAGGAAATTTAAATGTCACTGTAACAGACGGAAATGGAACTGTAATCGAGCCTGGTACAGATGGACATTACCATTACAGTGTTAGAAGAGGGGGTAGACGTCAAACAAAAAAATCTCATTCTAGAAAACTGAAGAAAAAGTCCAGGATGTCACGTAAACGAACCGCATTCGGATGAATCAGCACGCGGAACCCAGAATAATTATGTAGTTTTTCTGAAATTGTTTGTTGTTAAGGAAACTGGTAAGGAACTATTATACCGAAGGATGGGAGGGGGTTATAGGGGCTTGAATCCAGCTTTGCTGGATTCTGAAGACCACTGGTCCCCCCTAGGATGAATTGATAATCTCGGTGGAACCAATAATGTTTTTCCATGCATTGACGATGTCGTTACGGGTTTGTTATAAAAATGATGTATGTCAGTAGGTACATTTTCTGACATACGATTTTGTTTCGTTTCATAAAAATTCGTCCATATTTGATAAGGATCATGTTTTCCTTTATTTTTACTGAAACATAAAAATGCGATGAGTGCAAACATTACAACAAATACAACAACTACAGCTATAATTATACTCGTCATATTGGTTTGATTTCCGGTATCGTTTTTGTTCGAGTTTACTGAATTTACCACATTCGTTGTAATTGTCGGGTAACTTGTAGTCGGATAGCTTGTTGTAGGACGGATTGTAGTTGGATATCCAGTTGTCGGATGACTTGTTGTGGGAATATATGTTGTGGGTATAAGCGTAGGCTTCAGTGTGGGTATAACTGTAGGACTTATGGTACTCAAATGAATGAGTGTAGGACTTTGGGTTTTTATAGAAGGTCGCTCGGTGGGTGGATTCGTAATTATATTAAATAATGTTGTTGTTGGCACAAGAGTCGGAAAACTACTAGGTCTTACTATAACCGGTGCACTTGAAAATGCCGCCCATGATATATAGGGTATAGTGGGTTTTAACGAAGGATTAGAAGTGGGGTTCGGACTAGGTTTCGAACTAGGTTTTAATGAAGGTTTTGAACTAGGTTTTAATGAAGGTTTTGTTGAAGGATTCGATGAAGGTTTCGAACTGGGTTTTAACGAAGGATTCGAACTAGGTTTTAACGAAGGATTTGTTGAAGGATTCATTGTAATAATATTTGTGTCAACCAATATTGTTTTGGGTCGACGCGTAGGGATAAAAGTTGGACTAATTCTAGATCTTTTCGCCGGAACAGTAACAATTTCATCATCATTATTTAAAGGTGGTTTTCTTTTATTTGCTCTGGGTTTAGGTTTCGTGTCATCGTTATTATTTAATACAGGTCTAGGCTTAAGTGTCGAATCATCGTTGGTTTTAACGATGGGTCTAGGTTTTGGTCTAGACTTGGGAGTAGAATCATCATTGGTTTTAACGATGGGTATAGGTCTAGGTTTTGGTCTAGACTCGGGAATAGAATCATCGTTGGTTTTAACGATGGGTATAGGTCTAGATTTTGGCCTCGAATCATCGTTGGTTTTAACCACAGGTCTAATCGAATCATCATTCGTTTTAACCGGAATTATAGGAGCATTTTTTGGTCTAGGTTTTGATTTTTTCCTGATTACTGGACTCGGTTTGCCCTTAGTAATCGAATCATCATTGGTTACAACTGGTTTACCTTTTGACTTACTCTTAGCTCTAGGCATCGAATCATCATTGGTAACAACTGGCTTAGGTTTATTAATAGAATCATCATTGGTTACAACTGGTTCGCCTTTGGTTCTCGAATCATCAGTCGTAGGCATTGGTTTTGTGCGAAGATGTTTTTTTACCGGTTTAGTAGACGATTTCGGACAATTTATATTCCCGCCTATATTCTTTTTAAGCCAATCTCTACCTTTATTTACTGTATTTTCAATAATGCGATTGGTTGCATTATTGATTCTTTGGGCAATTCCATCAAAGACATTATTACAGTTTAGCTTTTTAAGTCGGTCTTTCACCTTTCCTTTAACCTTAGATACTCGGTCCTTTATCTTAGACTTGGCCTTAGATACTCGGTCCTTTATTTTAGACTTGGCCTTAGACAGTCGGCCCTTTACTTTGGATACTCGGTCCTTGACCTTAGAAACTCGGTCCTTGACCTTAGAAACTCGGTCCTTGACCTTAGATGCCTTTCCTTTGACTTTGGATACTCGATCCTTGAGCTTGAACAGTCCGCCTTTGGCCTTGGATACCTTTCCTTTTATAAGGTCTTTGACTGGTATTTTTCCTTTGAGTTTGGATAATCGGTTTTTTGCAAGGCTCTTAACCTTAGATATACTACTAAATTTGCCTAATTTCTTTTTCCCGTTACAAAAATTACTCAACCCATTTTTCAAACACTGTAATCCTTTTTTAACTGCCAACTCTTTAGCTTTTGCCAAAAGTAATGCTTTTAATCCGGCCGGATTTGCAATAGCCGCGATTTTAACGCCAGTTTTTACGACCTTTGCAATTTTTCTCAACTTTTTGGTAAAAAGTTCTCGACCTGATACCATGTACCTATTCGTCATATTACCAATAGGTACATTACATGCCACCTGTGTGGCAAACAAAAAAAATAATGCCAGGTTCCAGTACATATATAATATGTAATATAAAATTTCTATTTTATATTTTTTTGGACTAGCTGTAATTGTAATCCATGAACCATAGCTTCCAACTCTTTTACCCTCTTCTGTAACAGTTGATTCATCTGTTGATGCTGTCTTAATGCTTCTACAATTTCAGCGGGAGTCATCGGTCTTGCTGCTTCACCCGGCCTTTCCATGATGATCTGAGGCATATTGCCATTATTTAACCGTTGCTTTTCTTCCATCATCTTTTTACGTTCCAAGTCAATTTCCACCATCTGTTTCAAAACATCCGGTTTCATTTTCGGCTCACCTGGTTCATAGTCGGCCAATAATCCATCGATTCGATTCATAAAAAAATCTTTTATATCTGATTCATACATCGATTTAATGAATTGGTCGACGGTTTTATCCGATTCCTTGAAAAAATCTGGATGAGGGTTTTCCAAGAGTTTACGTTTATCAAAAGTATTATGATTATGTGAAAAAACCAAAATCGATTTCATAGGATCCAATTGTACGAAAGGCACAGTATAGTTCTTCAAAAATGCCCGCTCTTCGGCCAAAGATGCATGATCTTCATAACGGGTCTGATTCAAAAGTTCACGACGGAAAGCGAAAGTCCCCGCTGTCGCATGATTCGGACCATAAGGTCCACATTGATACATTTTCTGAATATCTTTATAATAAATATAGAGTTCCGACGATCCCGCACATAAAGCTTTTGGCGACTGTTGGAGCCGCTCTACCGCATGTGAAACTCTATCGGGTGGATAATAATCATCATCATCCATATAAACTATTATTGAACCCTTGGTTTTCTCATGCATGAAATTCCGTTTCTTTCCAAGATTCATTTTACCATCGATGGCAAAATATTTGATTTGTGCGATTCCAGATGCTTTTATCAAATCCTCAATCTTATCTGTCCCATCATCCACAATAATCCACTCCATTTTATCTTTCGGGTAGTTCTGATTTTTGAAACATTCAAACATGGTCTGAATAAATGGTCGACGATTAAATGTGGGTGTACATATGCTAACGAACGGCTCCTTGGATTTTTTTCCCATTATCAAAGAATGTGAAAAAACGTTTAAGTTGTTTCTTATTCACCTGTTTCTTCAAACCCATTCTCTTCTTGTTGTTGTCTATTTGGATCGGTTAAACGATAATATTTCGCCACCATTTTAATTACAATGAAGACGATCAAAAGAGTATTGAATATAATAAGCCATGTAAATAGATGGGTAAACGCACTATTTACGGGTGCGGAAATACTATTTTTATTAATCGATGTCGTTTTATCAAATGTAATCGCCCCATACTGAGATGTATATGTATTAATTCCAAATAATAATATCATAATAATCATGAGTTCCACCAAAAACATATTGATAAATTTCACATATTTTATTATAAAGTTTAACATCCTGGTTACTATTCCCGGTTTTTCACCTTCCATATTTTCTTCTTCTTCTTCGCCGGGTCCTAATCCAGAGACAGTATTAAATATTTCATTTATCACTGTAAATGTGTCGGACCCCCTATAAATTATAATAGCAAAAAATGAATAAACCAATAAATATGTATTTACAAATAGTACACCTAACGGAGTTGAAATGGAAGCGATAAATAATACGTAAAAAACAAACAATATGAGAAAGAATATACCTCCAAGTGCGATAATTAAAGCCGAATGTGTATTAAACAAAGATCCCAATATTCCAGCGTCATAGCAAATGAATTTTAGTCCATAACCCAATACTATAATAGTCGTCAATACGGATAATACTGTTTGGCTGGTGGAGAACGTAAGTGCTTTGAAAAACCCCGATAAAATGGCTATTTGGAAATTACCCAAAACGAGTATAAAAAATACTATTGCTAGTAAAAAGAATAAAATTGGCTTGGAAGATATATAGTTTTTTATCATAGGAATTTTTTCCAAGAGAATCCAATCAAAAAATTCGAGGGCTCTTAAACTCGGTCCAATTATACTGTATGCTAGTTTACTGCGATCAAATACCTGCTCTTGAACATTAATAGTATATCGAAACTCCGGATCTTCGTTATAAAACATTAAAAAATACCAATTATATAAAAATATATTGGTGAATAAAACGGTTGTGAATTTCATTGTTTCCGATGAGAATACCTTTACCTCATCGACCGATGCATTATTATGTGTAAGTGCGTTAGCAATGGTTATCAATAAATAGTTAAAATTGTCGCGAAAATGAATAAAAAATGACTGAAACTTTTCTGCACCATATTTCAACTCTTTTGCTATAAATTTCATGAGTATTTTTAAAATGCTTTGAATTCTATTCACGGCTTTTTTAATTACTGATTTCAGTTGATCACCCAATCCAACTACACGAACTTTTGACCTTGCCGCACCAGGAGCAGATCCAGGACTATTCAAACTATCGACCGAAACAATGGATTTATTTGGATCTACGAGTTTTTTATTATTTATATCTCCTTGTAAAGCATCCAATTTCCCTTTATTATTTATACTCTCCATGGATAGATTATCAAAAAAACTGGACCCTTTTGCTCTCCCTATAATCGAGTCTACTTTGTCCTGTGTATTTTTGAAATCTTGATCTAGATTTGACTCTCCGTTGCTAGATCTTTTTTTTTTTGACATTTGAGCAACGGAAGGATCAGGAATGATAAAATTTTTAGAATCGGCTAATGCAATGGATATTTTATCAGGATTAACGGTATTCTGATTTTTAGTCGCCTCCTCATTGGAGGCGTTTTTTTCAGCATTCACTTTATTCACTGCCGAAATTTTATTAAATGTGTTTTGTAAACTATCATCGGTTCCTTCCAATCCTTGTATAAGCTTTTCGCCTTCGTTGGATAAATCTCTAGTGAGAGAAGCATTCATATCCAGTTCAAACCCCTCTCTTAAATCTTTCGTGATCATATCATAATATAATCTTTCTACAGGTTCGAAAACAGTTTCTAATAATCCTATGGATTTTGGATTTTCAAATTTCGGTTTTCTTGCCTTTATTTTTTTTATTTTTTCTGAAATCGAAGTGGTCTCGAAATTCTCTTTTGAAACCTGTTTATCGATATTAAAATTCCATTTACTCATTTTATAATCTACTATATACAATAGATTATAATAAAAAGGGGATAGGGGGAACCCCCGGTCTTCAGAATCCAGCTTTGCTGGATTCAAGCCCCTATGATGACTAATTCCCGTCCTTACCATTTTTCCTAATGTGGTTCTTTAATGAAAAATACATGTATTTTTCCTGGGTTCCCCGTGGATAGTGATGATTTACAACAAGCAAAATTAAGGGAGGGATCTTAAGGGAACCTTAGCGAAGCAAAAGG
>Ga0114981_10003127_pt1 | contig 10569 bp, 6 predicted proteins | sample S_140806_MF_Meta_FD_87028 | JGI IMG/M metagenome (GOLD analysis project Ga0114981, IMG submission 87028) | Freshwater microbial communities from Lake Simoncouche, Canada to study carbon cycling - S_140806_MF_MetaG | ecosystem: Environmental > Aquatic > Freshwater > Lake | place: Lake...
AGCGCAGCGTGCCCGAAACCGATCTCACCGCCTCCGTCATCCTCTGCGACATGGAACTCGTCCCCGCCGTGCAGGCCAAGCTCGGCACCCGCCCCTATCACAACCAAGGTTTCTATGGCCTGCGGCCCAATGAGAACCTCGTCATGCTCGTCGAACAGTCTCTCTGGACCCGCTACGAGAACGCACAAAAAGACGCGGCGGTGACGCCTTGAGCCGAAAAGCTTACTCCACGCCGCTCACGCGAACGTCATCGAGATCAAAACTCGACTGCGTCCCCGCAGCGCTGGGCACGATGACCAGCTTGCCGATGTTTTGAATCGTCTCGCGCCAGGAGAAGCCGTTCGCGGCCCGCTTCCAGCCGGCGGCGCGGGCTTCGTCATCGCTCCAGTCGTAGCGCAGCTCGGCCGTGGCCTCCTGCCAGTCGGTGGTAAAGCTCGTCTTCGTCTCGAACTGCCACGCGCCCACATCGCTGGCGAAGATCTCGATCATCACACGGCCTCCCGGCTTCGCGCTGCGCACGCGACACGAGATGCGAGCTCCGCGACCACCCATGATTTTTGTCCAATCGCCGATCACAGCAGATTCGCCCGCTTTCACCGATGAAGATGCGATGGGCAGGTTTCGCCCCTCACGAGAGGCGGTGATGAAACCGTCGTGCGCTGTCACCTTGTCCACGCCCTTCCAAAACTGCTCATCCTTCACGAAATCGAAGCCGTGCGATTGAACCGGTGAAGGCTGCCACGACGCACTTTTCAGCGGATTGACCTCCGGCGGCAGATTTCGATCCACCAGCGCCACGCCTTCCAGGCCGTAGATTTTGCCGCGAGGCATCGAAAGGCGAAAACGGAGTGTTTTGCCCACCCACGAGCCTTTTTCGACCTTTTGACCGGCTTCATCCATCGCCGTGACTTCGACCGCATCACCATCGGCGATCACACGAAACGGCTCCGAGGTCACACGAAGCATCCGGGTGGTCAAAATGGCCGCTTTGCCATCCTCGACCGATTCGTAACCCGCGAAGCCATCCTCGCGCAAAGTCGCCAAACAAGGCAGGCAATGCCGTTTCCAGCCCGTGTGCGGAAAATCATCGCCGCCGTAAAAGATCAGATGCTTTCCATCGCGGATCACCGGCGGCCCAGCCATCGCGTAGATGCACTCGCTGTCATAGCTGCCCTTGGGCCCGCGTGGAATCAAGGGCACGCCGGGAGCCACACGCTGCCATTTCAGGCCATCCGGGCTCCACACCAGCTCGCAATCCACCGTGCGACCATGACTCACGTTGTACATCATGAGGTAGCCGAGGTAGACGCCCGCATGGCGGAAGACCGGCATGCAGTAAGTCTGGCTGCCGCGCCCTTCGCTCACGCGGCTGCGCAGCATGAGGCCGTTGTTCCGCCAATGTAGGAAGTCATCGCTCTCCAGCCGCGCCACGAGCCGCTCGCCGAGGTAGAGCTTCGTGAACCACACATACTTGCCGCTGCCGTCGTCCCAGAAGGCGTTGTTATGGGTGTCGCCGTTTTGTGCTCCAAAACCTTCCGCGTGGATCGCCTCGCCCCAATGAATCCCATCCGCCGAGAAGCGCACCTGCGGCTTCCCGAGGCCCACATCGCTCACCATCTTGTAGCGGCGCATCGGATCGACCTCATGCAGGTCTTTGAAGACGCCCACGTTCGGGCAGTCACGTGCCACGATGTTCGTGGCCTTCGTGCCGCCGAAGGCATGCAGGCCCAGCGCAGGCTTCTCCCAGGTGAGGCCGTCTTTCGAGGTCGCGTAAAGCAGATACCATCCCACATCGTGAACCGTACTCGGCCCGTCCATCTGCGCGATGGCCTCCTTGTCCGCCAGCACGCATTTATACCACATTTTGAAGACCGCATGCTCCTCGTCCCAGATGACATTCGGATACAGATTGTTCAGCGAGTTCTCCCACGGCTTGTCCGCTTGGAAAAGCGGATTGCCCGCATGCTTTATGACCGTCCCAGGCATCAGCCGAGCATTCTCCGCACTCTCGATCACCCGCGAGTCGAGCACGAGCAGCTTGTCCGCGAGCAGCGGCGTGGTGAGCAGAAGGAAAAGGAGGTGGCGCATGTGCGGAGTTACGCATTGCCAAAGCGATTCATGCAATCTCCGCGAAACGTCGTGCCTTTTGTAGCTTCGACTGGCAGTCGAAGCCGAACGTCCCCTGATGCTTCGATTGCCAATCGAAGCTACTTCGGAGCCCGATAAGACTCCTGCATGAGCTTCTCCAGCTCCGCGACGATCTCCGGCTTCTCCGCCGCGAGGTTGGTTTCCTCACCGAGGTCCGTTTCGAGATTGTAGAGGAGTTTTTCGAGCGGTTTAGCCTTCTTCTTGGCTTTCGGGCCGGGCTGCGTGGCTCCCGTGTTCAGGTGGATGAGTTTCCACGGCCACTTCAGCACGGCACGTTTGCCGCCCTGCTCGTTGAAGTCCCAATACAGATGCGAGTGCTCTTTTTGACCTTCTTTGCCGAGGAGTGTGGGCACGAGCGAGATGCCATCGGTCTCCGTGTGGAGCTTCACGCCGCTGAGTTCCGCCACGGTGGGCAGCAGGTCCTGGAAACCACACACATGATTGCTCACCGTGCCCGCTTTGATTGTGCCGGGCCACCACGCGATGAAGGGCACGCGGATGCCGCCATCGGTCATGTCGCGCTTCGTGCCCTTGAAGTCGCCGTTGCTGTTGAAGAAGTTGCTGTCGTGACCGCCCTCGTGGTGCGGGCCGTTGTCGCTGGAGAACATGACGAGCGTGTTGTCATAAATGCCGAGCCGTTTCAGCTCCGCCATGATGCGGCCCACTTCGTCGTCGAGGAAGCGCATCAACTGCGCAAAGCCCTTCTCCGCGTCCGGCCAGTCCCTGTTCGTGAACTCGCCGTAGTCCGGGCACTCCATGCCATGACCGAGTGGCGAGTCCTTGCCCGCCTCGTTGTTCGTGTGCGGGATGTTCATCGCGTAGTAGAGGAAGAAGGGCTTCCCCTTGTCCCGCGAGCGCTCCGTGAGGTGGCGGCGCACCTCGTTGGAGCAAAGCTGCGGCACCCACTGCTGCCGCCCGTCCAGCGGCGCCACGCCGGTGCCCGTGAACTCCGCATCCACATAGTCCGCGGCGTTTTTGAACGAACCTTCGATGACCGTATTGGGCAGCGGACTCACGCGACCATTGATGATGAGGGCCTTCGTGTAGAAATTGTGTGCGTGGCTGGTGCCCACGTAACCATAAAACTCGTCGAAGCCCTTCTTCTCCGGGTCGTTGAGCGGCAGCGGCTTGCCCAGGCCGTATTTGCCGATGCAGGCGGTGTGGTAGCCGGCCGTTTTGAGGAAGTTTGGCACCGTCACATCGCTGTCCGGGATGATCCACGGGTCATTGCCACGCACGCGGCAGTGCCCGGTGTGCAAGCCCGTCATCAGCACACAACGCGAGGGCGCACACACCGTGCTGCCAGAGTAGTGCCGAGTGAACTTCATCCCCTCCGCCGCCATGCGGTCGAGGTTCGGCGTCTTGAGCCTCTTCTGCCCGTAGCAGCCCAGATCGCCATAGCCGAGGTCATCCACGAGGATGTAGATGATGTTCGGCGGCGTAGCCGCGGCAGCAAACGAGGCGAGCAGGAACAGGGCGAGCGAGCAGAGGAACTTCATGGGCACCAGCAAACGCGGGAGGGAGCGTGTTGCTTCAAGAAAAACCGGCCTGGAAGTCCCTCCATGCTGCCCACCGCAGCATCCACCGCGCTCCGTTGGGATCTTGCCAGAAGACGAACGGATTTTGTCGCGATTCGTTGGGATTTCGCCAGAAGACGAACAGATTTCGCCAGATTCCCAACATCCTTTCGTTGCCGGTTCATGGGGCCGCCCGCCGGGTCGATGGGGCCCGCTGGATTAGGCCGGGTTTAGGCGAGGCAGCGGGAAAAGGCCAGCAGGGCCTCACGAACCGGCAGGTGGAGCTCCGCCTGCTTGAGCAGGTGCTGCAGGCCCTCCCGCTGGGCGGGACTCCAGCGCCACAGCAGCTGCTCCATCGCCGAGGCCGGGGATTCCTCCCGCAGGGGGCTGGCTGAATCCTCCTCCCAGGCTAGGGCAGCGGTATCACCCAAGCGCAGCTCCATCCAGGCACGCAGCAGCAGGCGCAGGGAGGTGGTGGAAAGGCGGCCGCGCAGCGCCTCCAGGAGGCTGCGCATGCTGGAGGCATCCGGCAGATCCCGGCCGCAGCGCCAGCCGGAGATGGAGGTGGGGCGCAGGCCCGTGGCAGCGGCTACTTCCACCCCCTTGAGCCCGTGTCCCGGATCAGGTCATCCAGGAGCATGGCAAAGGCGGCGGGGGAGATCATGGGGCTAGGGCTACCACAGAAGATGCGGGGAGAGAAGAAGAATGCTCTTGCCGTAAAAGTCAGTTGCCGCATATCTGGTTGCGCCGCATTTCTGCCCTGATGAGCCCTCCGCCCCCGCCACAGCCCGTTCCTGAAATCGCCCGGCAGCGGGTGGAGAGCGCGGTGCGCCAGTTGCTGGAGGGTCTCCGCTGCAGCCCGGACCCCGCCGTGCGCCACGCAGCCGCCGAGGTGGCCGCCCGGCTGGAACCACCGGTCTTTTCCTTCGCCACTCCTGAACCGGGCAGCGCCGCTGCGAGTGCTTAACGAATGGCGCTTCTCCATACACGTCCAAATGCCATTCCAACCTTTACAGCCATGACCTTTCAAGACGCCCAAGAAACGCTCCGCACGGCTGAACTCGTTACATGCACGCCGCAGATGCAGGGGACCAGAATCGGGCTTCGATTCAGCCAGATGCCGCCCGAGGAGCCGGGCGTATATGTTATCTATCTAAAAGGTCGTGGCACTGCGTTCTATGTCGGCGAGGCAGGCAACTTGCGCCAACGTCTGACTTACCTCTTTCGCTGCCACCGCAATGAAAATCCTCATCCCTGCCATTTGAGATACAGGGACGTGTGGGACGAGCTGCCCGAATGCGAGACCTTTTGTGAGATGTTTGGCGTGCGCTGGCATTCCACCCAAGGCGCGTTCGGAAGGCTGGAGGCTGAAGAGGCCTTGAAAAGGCAGTTCGGCACGAATGTGAAAGCTTTCTATATAAACCTGCCGCAGGTGCTTGACGCCAGTATGGCCACCAACCCCGCTTGCTCCCCGGCGTCTGAATCGGGTGGTAGCACGCAGCCGCCTTCCATTTCATCAGCACCTGCAAGCTGCCCGGCGTTTGAGACCTGTGGCGCCACCTGCCCGGTCTGGCGGGAACTGACGACGAATCCGGCCTACCAGTTGCCGGAAGGTTTTGAGGTGCCAACCATGACCGGTCGTAGGGAAAGTCTACGATTCCGCCCCGTGCAGCAAAACGGTAAGACCGTGGTGCACGTTTGGCGTGTCGTCGGCAGTTTGGACTTTGTTTTCGATGAAGGCCAGTGCCGTGCCATCTGCCAGCGTTTCGCACAGGGACTGAACGAGGGGCGCAGGTTTGTAGCAAGAGGCACATCTTATTTTGGCACGCCGCAATGGGCGTCGCCACCCCTGCGCAGAAATGATAATCCTTACGCTGCCGCGGTCATCCGGCATGCCCGCCAGCGGATTGGTCTCCCGGTTTAACGTTTTGCCCTCAATGAATTCACTTCTAAAAAACTCCGCGCACTTTATCCGCTGTTTCAGCATCACGCTTTATTGCATTCTTTGTCTCACTGCCGTGGAGGCAGCGCCATATCGACTGATGGGAATCAATACGGACACAGGTCAATTGGTTGAAGTTAATTTGAGCACAGGGGCAATATCTCCTATCTTCACCTTACCTTCAGAAGTGTCTTCGTTCGATAGTTTTGACTACAACCCAACTGACCAGACTCTTTATGTAACCCGGGGAAATGCAGGCGTTGAAGTGCTTTTTTACGGGATAAACCTGAATGGGCAAACCGCCACGTTAACTAAAACCATTCCAGGCATAGGTGGTCTTTCAGGGATCGGCTTTACAGACGATGGCAATGTTTACGGTTACCAAGAGCGTGCCGGCTTTACGACTGGTTCACTTTACTACATTACATGGACCAGTGGCACGTTGCTAAGCCTTGGAAGTAGCGGAACACCTAGCATGCTAGGTGGTGACTACGATAGTGCTGGGAACGTCTTTTGGGCCACTGACGAATGGAATGGGAAGGTTTACCAGCTTAGTGTTGCCGATGCGTCCAGATTGTGGACGTCAAGCAGCACATGGTACACGGGGAATGGTGCTGGAGATCTTCTAGATATGGATGTTGCGGCGAACGGCGACATCCTCATTGGAGCGAGTGACAACGGTTTTTTTAAAATCTTGAAGCTCAATCCTGCTACTGGCATTTGGAGCGAGTGGCTGAACACGAATCAACCAAACAATATTCTCCTCGCAACGATACCCTTAAGCACGAACGCCGACCTCAGCGACCTGACGCTAAGCAGCGGGCCCCTGAGTCCAGCCTTTGCGAGCGGCACTAATGCATACATAGCGAGCGTGGCGAATACGGTGTCGCCAATTACCGTGACACCGACACGGGCGCAGGCCAACGCCACAATTGAGGCCCGAGTCAATGGTGGCAGCTATGCCGCGGTGACCAGTGGCAATGCCAGCGGTGCGCTCGCACTGAATGTGGGCAGCAATACGGTGGACATACGCGTAACAGCGCAGGATGGTGTCACTCAAAAGACCTACACGGTTACGGTGACGCGCAGGGCTGCGCCGACCGTGACCAGTCCTATGGCGAAAAGTATCACTGCCACGGGGGCAATTTTAGGCGGGAACGTGACTTCTGATGGTGGCGACGTGATCACCGAGCGTGGCGTGGTCTATTCTGTTACCGCGACGAATCCGAATCCCTCGATCGGAGGTGTGGGTGTTACAAAGGTCGTAACTAGCGGCCAAATGGGAGTGTTTACCGTGGATGTGGCGGGTTTGGCCTTTTGCGACGGCTACAGCTACAAAGCGTACGCGACAAACAACGAGGGCACCAGCTACAGCAGCGTAGGCACCTTCACAAACCGGATGCCCTATGCCTTTAGGCTGGATGCGCTGCCTTACACGCTACCCGTTACATCTGGAGGCGGCGTGCCGCTGAGCTACAACATTGTTTCGGGAAGCTCAATCGCTTCGGTATCGGGGAATGTCCTCACCTTCACCGGACAAACGGGGGCGGTGACGCTTCTGGCAACTGGGGCTGGAATCGACGATCAGTATCTGAGCTTCAAGGTCGAACCTTCGCCGGGGTGGAAGAAGGTATTTACCGGCAGTGGTTCGCCCGGCTATTTCACTTATGGGTTAAGAGAGGATGGGACTATTTGGTCTTGGGGTGCCAATGTTTCACAGAACCTAGGAGTGGCTGGTTCAGGATTCCGACGCCGATCACTTCAAATGGGCACCGACTCTAACTGGGCTCATTTGTCTGCCGGAGAAGCTGGGCACTGCTTTGCAGCGATTAAGACTGATGGACGCTTATTCACTTGGGGCTCAAACAATGCTGGGCAGCTTGGAATTGGCACTACGATCAATTCATTTACCCCAGTTCTTGTTGATGGTTCAACGGATTGGAAGCAGGCGGCCGTCGGGTCTGCCCACATGATCGCGCTGAAGCAGGATGGAACCTTGTGGGCCTGGGGCAGCAACGCGAACGGGCGCCTTGGCGATGGCACCACCGTCAACCAGTCCGTGCCGGTCCGGATTGGCACGGATACTGACTGGAAGTTCGTCGCGGCTGGCAATGCAGTCTCCTACGCGATCAAGAATGATGGGACGCTATGGGCATGGGGTTTCAATGGAAACGGACGGCTCGGGGATGGAACCACAACCGAAAGACGCGTTCCGACGCGGATCGGCACGGCAGACGGCTGGGCCATCGTTGACGGTGGTAACACGCACACCATGGCGCTGAAGACCGACGGTAGCCTTTGGATCTGGGGTGCCAATGCGAGTGGCCAAATCGGCAATGAGACAACCGCGAATCAAGTCTCCCCCCTCAACCTGATGCCGGGCATGACTTGGCTCAAAATTTACGCTGGCAGGGACAACTCCATGGCGATCCGCACCGACGGAACGCTGTGGGCTTGGGGAATCAATACAAGAGGGCAGCTTGGGGATGGAACGATGACCAATCAGCTGTCTCCTGTCCAGGTGGGCCGCGACTCCGATTGGAAAGAAATGGCCGCTGCTGCCCACGGGGCCGGCATCAAGCAGGACGGAAGAATGTGGACCTGGGGAACGGATGACGATGGTGAACTTGGAAACAGTTCCTGGTGGCATCACCCCCTCGGAGGAGCAGCGACTGCTGTGAGCAGTTTTACTTCGGGGAGGTCGGCAACCGTTTTTGTGAGGGAAGACGGGAGCCTTTGGACTTTGGGCACAAATACCAATCTATGTCTTGGCCTTGGCCTAACTTCCACAACCCAGCAGGTATGGGAACCCACTAGGGTTGGGGCCGATAGCGATTGGACCAAAGTGTCCGCAGGACAATACCACGTCATGGCCATGAAAACAAATGGCACGCTTTGGACTTGGGGACGCAATGCAGAAGGCCAACTGGGCATCGGCGGAACGTCTGACCAAAGCATGCCTGTCCAAGTGGGTGTGGGCGCTGATTGGGCTTTTGCACAAGCAGGCTACAACCATAGCGTTGCAATCAAACGTGACGGCAGCCTTTGGGCGTGGGGGGCAAACACGAATGGGCAATTGGGTGATGGCACTACAACACCGAAATTGAGCCCTATTAGGATAGGGGCGGATATGGACTGGGTGGCGGTATCGTCACAAGAACACAACCTTGCGTTGAAAAGTGATGGTAGTCTTTGGGCGTGGGGAATGAATAACGAAGCCAACGGAGGCGGCAAACTTGGAAACGGAACAACCATCGACGTCTTGGCCCCAACCAGAATTGGCACTGACAATGACTGGGTCCGAGTCGAAGCAGGAGGATCCCATTCATTGGGTTTGAAAGCCAACGGAACCCTGTGGGGGTGGGGCAGCAACGCCTGGGGTGAAACCAATATCGGCACCCGTTCGACACCTGGCCAGATTGGAACAGCGACGGACTGGGATTCAATTTCCGCTGGGGGCCAGCTGACTATGGCCATAAAAAAAGATGGGACCTTTTGGTCATCTGGCAGTGGGTTTTGGGGGCGGCTTGGCCACAGCAGCGGCACCGCAAGAGACATTTACGCCTTGTTTACGCTGTCGCGGGCCGGAGCTGCAAATGCTTACCAGCAGACCACTGATGGTGGCGTGTCTTACGGGGGCAACGTTCTAAAAACCAAAACCGGGGAGCTTTGGGCGGCGGGAAACGCTTTTACTGCTAGTCTGGGGACGCACAAGCGGCACCTCTCGCCGCAAGTCGTGTTTTCAGACCTTGAACAGCAAACTATTGATCTGCAACCCATTGCCCAACCGAGCTTGGGAGTGCCTATTTCCATTTCAGGGAATGCTTCAAGCGGGCTGCCAGTCAGTTATAGCGTTTCTGGACCCGCTTTGTTCAATGGTAATTCGCTGACCGTGACACAGCCCGGCGTGGTCACGATCACGGTGTGGCAGTCTGGGGATGAGGTCTGGGATATCACGCCGCCGATGTCGCAGACCTTGCTGATCAAGCCGCTAGCCTCTCTCTCATTGAGCCATGGCGTATTGAGCCCCGCGTTTGCAGGCGATGTGACAAATTACTCCACTACGGTGCCTAATGAAGTTGGCACCATGACAGTTACTCCAACGACCGTGGATAGTGGCCTTACTGTGCAGGTCAGAGTCAATGCTAGTGCGTTTGCCCCGTTGCTTTCTGGCTCGCCAAGCATGCCGCTCCCACTGATTGTCGGCGAAAACACGGTGGACGTCTTGGTATGTGTGCAGGGGGGGGGCACACAGATGATGTATTCCATTCAAGTGACGAGACTGCCGAGCAGTAATGCCGATTTAAGCTCCCTGACGCTGAGTAGCGGGACCTTGAGCGCGGCCTTTGCCGGCGGAACAACCGCCTACACGGTGAGCGTGGCCAATGCGGTGGCCTCGATCTCGGTGACGCCGACACGGGCGGAGTCCAATGCATCCATCGAGGTGCGCCTCAACGGCGGCACCTATGGGGCGGTGACCAGTGGCAGCGCCAGTGAAGTACTGGCGCTCAATGTAGGCAGCAACATGATGGAAGTGCGTGTAACGGCGCAGGATGGAGTGACCCAGAAGATCTACACCGCCACCGTGACGCGAGCGCCTTCGAGCAACGCTGACTTGAGCTTTTTGACCCTAAGCAGCGGCACATTGAGCCCTGTCTTCGAGAGCAACACGGCTGCCTATACCGCGAGCGTCTCCAACACCACCAACTCTATCACGGTGACGCCGTCCGGAGCTGAATCCAATGCGACGATCGAGGCACGCGCTAACGCCGGCACCTACGCGGTCGTGACCAGCGGCAGCGGCAGCGGTGCGCTCGCTCTAAACGTGGGCAGCAACACGGTGGACGTGCGGGTGGCAGCGCAGGATGGGGTGACTCAGAAGACCTACACGGTCATGGTGACGCGCATGGCCGCGCCGACCGTGACCAGTCCGACGGCGGCAAGTATCACTGCCACGGTGGC
>Ga0114981_10003128_pt1 | contig 10569 bp, 3 predicted proteins | sample S_140806_MF_Meta_FD_87028 | JGI IMG/M metagenome (GOLD analysis project Ga0114981, IMG submission 87028) | Freshwater microbial communities from Lake Simoncouche, Canada to study carbon cycling - S_140806_MF_MetaG | ecosystem: Environmental > Aquatic > Freshwater > Lake | place: Lake...
ATCAGTGTGGTGATGCCCGAACTATTGATCATGTTCCCAGCCTGAGAAATTCCATCCGCGGTTAGGGTAAAGTTCCCCCCAGCCGCAAGAGTCAACCCGTTCTGAATTTGGAAGGAGCTCGTGTCCAGCAGACTAATGGTGGCAAGGCCGGTGCTAAAGGTGACGTTGCCCCTGAAATTATTAGCTTCGGTTAAAATGATGGAACCCCCCGCATTGGCCGTTAGGGAGACCGCCCCCGTCCCTGCGATGATAGACGTGCCGGCCAACTGAGTGAGGTTCCCGCCAGCTTGAACCGTTAAGGCACCCGCCGAGGCAGCCATCGAAACAGATCCCAACACCAAGGTACCCACATCTCGGATCGAAATGTCATTTGCACCGAGATTGGTGAGATTAAGTGAAGTGCCAAAATTATTACTGGCGTTGTCCAGCAAGATGGAACCACCGAGGGTCCCGTTCGAGGCCGTGAAGGAACCTGCTCCCACAATGGTGAGCAACCCTAGCTGGGTAATACTGTTACCACCCAAGACGGTTAGAGAAAAACTCCCTGGCACATTCAGACCGCTCTGAATGGCAAAGCTCGTGCTGTCCCGGACTGTGATGTCGTTGTAGCTCCCTGTAAAATTAACATTCCCGTTAAAGGAGTTGGCGACGTTGTCGAGAATGATGTTACCGGCAGAGCCAAGGTTCAGAGTTACCGCCCCCGTCCCCGTCGTGATGCTCGTGCCAACTGATTGCGTCAAATTTCCCCCTGCATTGACGGACAGCGTTCCAGCGGACAGGGCGGACATGGTAATATTTCCCAAGATCAAGGCGCCCGCATCAGTGATCCTGATGTCATTGGCCCCGCTGGTGGTGAAAGCCACGGAAGTTCCGAAGTTATTACTAGCGCCACTGGTGGTGAGGTCGATTGAGCCGCTGGTGGAATTAAAAGAGGCAGCTCCCCCCACCGTCAGTGCAGCACTTTGCGTCAAATTTAATCCAGAAGTAACCGTCAGATTTCCCGTGGTCACCAATCCAGGTAGGGTTGTGAGGGAGTTCGCAAAGCTGAGGGTAAGGTTTCCTAGGGTCGCCGGCAGGGTGGGAAAGAGAGCAGCGCCAGCGGTAGTAGCGGCATTGGCGAAGTTAACATCGGTTGCAGAATTGATGGTCACGTTGCCAAAGGTATTGCCAGAGCTGGCTAGCGTGATGTTGCCGGATCCTGCAGCGAGGGTGCTGAGTCCAGTGACCGTCAAGCCTGCCGCCCCTTGCGTAATACTGGCGTTGCTGGCGGTGGCGTTCAGGGGTCCGGCAACAGTCCCAGTCCCCAAGTTTAGGTTTCCAGTGCTTGTAACAGTCAAGCCACCGCTTCCGAGATTAAGAATCCCCAAAGTGAGATCACTAAGGTAGTTAATCGTGGTCGCGCCGCTTCCTTGATTCACCAAGCTAAGCGTGCTGGTGCCAAAGTTGTTACCGCTATTGGCTAGGGTGATGACGCCGGTCTGGCCGTTCATTGTAATAGCCCCGGAACCGGTGGTGATCGATCCGGTTGTGGCCTGGGTAATACTATCCGCCGTCACGGTGAGGGCGCCGACGCCATTAATGGAGACTGCTCCAAGGACAATAGCGTTTAAGTCCGTAATATTCGCCAATCCGCCAGCAGCGGTGGATAGGTTGACCGTGGATTTAAAATCATTACCGTTTTGGGCCAAGGCAATCCCTCCACTCCCAGCGGAAAAGGTGGTGACCGAATTAGGCCCGGTGACAATTGTGGTATTCGCCGTCTGCGATATCGCCCCTCCAGCTCCCCCTCCAGCCGCAACCGTGAAATTCCCACCGACGCTTACGTTGTTCAGGTTAATGGTATTGGCCACCGCAGATGTGGTTAGAGCTACATTCCCAGACGCTGAAAAAGTAGGCAGGGTCATGTTCCCGTTATCAAAGGTGACTGCCAGATTTCTCAGGCTCGAAAGCTCGCTCAACTCCGTGATCGTGATACCAGTGGAATTCCGAAGGGAAAAATCCTGAATATTGCTGGCTCCGCTAAAAAGAAAATTGGCGCCGAAACTGTTGGCGGCGGACCCAGTCGCAGGCGCCAAGTTCACCGTGCGGTTGGCGCCGGTCGCTGTCAGGGTTGTGGCACCCGCAGTGGTAATGATGGTGCCAGCCAGCTGAGTGAGATTCCCGTTAAAACCCAATCCCAAAGTACCGCCGACGTTGACTGATCCCATGACAAGACCAGTATTGCTCACGAGGGAGACGCCAAATGCCCCGCTATTCCGGAGGGAAACAGCGCCGCCGAAGCTGTTGCTTCCATTCGCCAGAGTGATCGTGGCACCGCCCGTGGTGAAGCTTGCCGTGCCGGTTCCCGTGGTGATCGCCCCCGTTTGGGCGATAGCTCCGGCCCCCGCGATCGCAACGGCCAGATTTCCGTTGGCCGTTCCCAACGTGCCGTTAATGGTAACAGTCCCACCCCCAGTTGTGTTAAGATTCACGTTGCCGGTGGCAGACGAGGTATTGCCAGTCAGGAGGATTCCGCCGGATCCCGTATTGATAGTAATGTTCCCACCGCCACTGGTCAGGCTTCCGGTAGCGCCCAAAGTGACGGACCCAGCGACTAGGGTGTTCACCACGGAAATCTGCCCACCACCGGTCGAGACTGCCCCGTTCATAGCCACATTACCACCGGCGTTGACAGCCAATGACCCCCCCTGGGTGGTCATGGCAAAGTTACCAAGGTTATGGTGCCTCCGCCAAATGGGTTTCCTGCGGCATTAAGTACCACGTTCAGCTTATTGCCCGCAAATCCGGTGATGGTGTTATTAATAAGAATCGTCCCACCCGCTGCACCCGTGGTCCCCGCGTTCAGGGTGAGGGTGGTCTCGTTACCAGTGACTGCCCCCCCTACCGTCAGAGCACTACTGAGGGTGATATCGCCATTCTGGGTGCCTACACCCTCCGTGTTGATGACCACGTTGGCGGTAAGAAGTGCATTGGCGATCGTGGCAACATTGATCGTCGCATTATCGGCCGTTGGGGTAAAGACGTTGGGGTTGCCGCCACTAATGTTCATCCTGTCGGTGGCGGCCGTAATATTGACGTTCGCCGGATCCAAGAGCCAAAGACCGGCTTCGCCATTAGCCGCAGCCGCGTTGGCCGATCCAAACGCCTGAAGATTATTTTTAGATGAGGTTTCAATAAACCCACCATTTCCGCCCTCTACTCCGCCTCTGGCAAACAGATCCCCGTAAAATCCGGTATATTCATCGGACCAGAGAATGATCTTCCCGCCATCACCGCTCACCGTCGCATCCGCTTTGATCTGGGCCGTATCCGCCATAACGGTGGCTTTTGCATTTTTAACAGGTTCCGTCTCCTGCTTGGCCAAAGCCACCAGCTCAGGCTTGGGCGTCTGCCCGCCCAGATAATCACCCCCCACTAAAACTGTTCCTCCACCCGCTCCACCGCTCGCATCCACCTTCGCCCCGTCAAACAATCCAACCCTCTCACCCAACAGCTGAACCTTGCCACCCTTGGCACCTGCCGAGGGAGCGGTCACATCCACCTTCCCCTGGACAATCGTCGTGTCCTGCGAATCGATCTTCACACTGCCACCATTCCCACCCTGCTCTCCACCCGCCGCTGTGATGATCGATTCAGGCGAGGCCGTGATGTTTTGCCCCGCTATATCAATCTTCCCACCCGCCGCCGTGGCATCGTTACCCGCATTCTTTGCGATCATTGTCCCGGTGTTCATCACATCGCCTAGGCCACCGTCCAACCGCACCGTCCCGTCCGCATTCGCCACCACCGCTTTAGCCCGAATCGTTCCGCTGTTCTTGATCGCTAATGCATACACGTTCCCTGAAGCATTCAACTCCGCCTGTGCCGCGTTGATCGAACCCTCATTCAACAGCTCTTCCCCATCGGGCAGATCCCGATTCGATCCTGTGGCGGCCTCCCCCTGAAGTTGAGCGACCCGAATGGCGAATCCTTTACCGCCCACTTCGTGAACCAACACATCGGTGTTCTGCCCCGAACCCACCATCCCAGCCGTTCCATTGGCCGCATTGATCGTTCCCCGATTTTCCACTTTCTGGGCGATAAGGAAGACATCTCCTTTTTCAGCCGTGATGTTTCCTTGGTTAATAATCGATTCGCCAGAGGAGCCATAAAAGTTCATGCCTGCCCCGTTTTTGGCATTCATAAACTGCTCCGTGCTGACGTCGAGCGTGGACGCCATAAAGGAAGCCGCGTTCACCGTGCCACCAGGGCCGACCAAAATTCCGCTGGGATTGATCAAATAAAGTATGCCGTTCGCGCTGAGAGATCCGTAGATCGAGGAGGGATTTCCACCGATGACCCGATTCAAGGCGGCAGAGGTAGAGCTAGGCATATTAAAGTGAGTGGTCTCACCCGCACCGATATTGAAGCTCTGCCAGTTCACCGCTAGACGGTCGGTAGCCTGATTGACTGTCAAAGTATTCCCCTCTCTTTGGAAAGTGGCGGCTCCCCCGACGACCGCTTCCCCAGCTGGATTGGCCCATACATAGGAGGTGGGGAGCAGAATCATGCCAACGGTACAAAATAGCATCAGGTAACGAGCACACAGGTGGGGAGAGGAGGACCGTTTTAACCACCACATCTTGCGTTTCATTGGTATGGAGTAGCTAGTGGATGGAATGGTATGCGTCAACGCGAACATTAAGGATAACTTTGTCGCAATTGCAATTTTGTCAATAGGTTGTGAAATTTAATAAGTTTGCCTACTTAAGACATGGGGTAGAAACAACCCCCTTGCCTCCCATTCGGACCATTGGGGTGAGCCACTTTCAGCAAAATTGCCTACCCAGGCTTGTTGTGAATAGATTGGGTTCGACCTGATAGCGATTGACCTCGGCAGGCGTTTCGTTTGAATCATCCGATGCTCATGTCATTCAAAATGGGGTTCGCGCGGCTTTTTTGCTGGGAGTATCCGTTTTCAATCGCCCGAATATGGGTGATTCCTTTTTTTATCTCTTGTTTGGCCTCAAGCGACGTTTTTGCGCGCTTGGGCGAAACGAGTGAGGCAATTGAAAAACGTTTTAACGAGGCGGTACGCCTCGTTCCCGCAAGCTCTACCTTACCCAAAAAGCTTCAAGATCGCGTCGCCACGCGAATCTACCAAATTGGTGCAAATCGGGATGGAGCGCTGGTTGAAATCACTTTTTTGGATGGGGTCAGCTCTCGGGAGTTTTATTTTCTGGAGCGCGAAAAATCTCAGACCTCTCGTGGCCTGAATGATGCACAAATTCGCTTTATCCTTGAGGCGAATACCCAAGGATCTACTTGGGAGGCGTGTGCCGCAGAAAAATTAAATCGTGGCACCTCTTGGAAAAGACAGGATCAGGCGGCGAACGCAAAATTTCAGGATATCCAGCCCACGATCAGCTTAAACTCCACCACCCCACTGGAAAGCCAACTCCTGACCTGGAGCGGGATTGAACTACGCACGAAACGTTGGGACGACTTTATGAATCAAGCGGAGATCGAGATGGCCAATGCAAAGAAACAGCAGGCTTTGGAGGCCAAGAAAAAATTGGAGCAAGAATTAGCGGATCAGCAGCTTCTTCAAGGGATTTAGGACGGCAGGATGCCACTTTCATCGAAAGTGGCCCACTCAGCAAAAAGTCTGGCTCAGGTTCTGAATCGCGTATGAATCCCAATGGGGCTGGATGTATCTTTAGTACGAAATCTTCAGGTCATATCGGCCTGTGGCACCTCTGGCCCCATTCACCCGTATGAGATACTTTGCGCCATTGGCCGCCGTAAATCGCACCCGGCTCCACCGTTCCCCTGGAACCGCATTATCATTTTCCGCCGTCACAAGTGTATTCGGATAGGAGGGCAACGGCACCACGGAACTGACAGTGGAACCCGTGTAGGCTCCCAACGTCGTATCGAAGAGCGATCCATCTGTAGTCACCGTGACTATCCCCGTCTGGGGCGCGGTCCACTCATACCAGACCGAGGTGGTACCTGCGGGCTCCCCCGTTTGGCGGGTGGCATTCACATTCGAGGCACGGATGCTAAGCGGGGCGCCCGAGATGGCGATAGGACCCGTAAAAAGATCATTTGCTGGGGGGGGAGTCACGGGAACAGTCGCACTTCCGATGATTCCACTGATGGTGAAATTTCCTGATGCACCATTCTTACCGTCCAGGGCAATGGCATAGTTCTCTCCTGCCCGAACCCCGAATGTGACTTTACTGGACGTACGTCCTGCATCGTTATCATTCGAAGTGACCTGCCGCAAGGAGCTAAGACGAGTACCCAGATAAACACCCAACCGAGTGTCTAACGCAGATCCCGATGTAGTTACTGTTGCCGTTCCTGTTACTTGAGGCGTCCATAAATACCAGACCGATTTCGATGCAGCGCCCAAGCCTGCGTGTGAGGGCTCGCCAGATTCTGCGGAGTATGTCGCATTCGATCGACTATCCGACCAAGAGTTGGCGTTCACGGGCTTGGCATCGGCAAAATTGTCGAAGAGAGCACCCGCTTCTAGATTGAAATTCAGGCGAATACTGCCGCGAGCACGATTTTTCCCATCCACGGCCAGCATGTAAATCTCTCCCGGCTGAACGGCAAAACGCGAGATCCGACTTTGCTTAACTGTAGTGGAAATATCGTCGTTGCCGATCACATCGGTTAATCCTGTCACCGAAGTTCCCGTGTAGAGGGATAATAAGGTGTCGATGGCGGAGCCAACCGTGTCGATGGTTAGATAACCACTGGTCCGAACCTGAACTTTATACCAAATGGATCCCCCACCCTGTTGCGCCGCATGCCTAAGCTCTCCTTGCTCCCGGGTAGCCCCCAAATTTGATGTTGAGATAGACTGGGTGGCACCATCAATCACAGTGGCCTTTTCAAAATAATCATTAGGGGGTGCAACCGGGGAAGAAGACCCGTATAAGGTGAGGCCGAGAAGAGAGACGGTTTTTTGAGCACCAAACAAGTATTCGTCCGTAACCTTTACCTTCCAAGTTCCCTTCGACCTCTCCCCCCAAAAAAACGGAGTGGTAAATTTGACATCCTTATATTCAAGGGTGGAGTAATCGGTTCGCCGGACGGCATTCATCCTAACGGTCGTGCCGCTGGGTGAAGTGATATAAAAAACAAGATCATGCACCGCGTAGCCGCGAGCAGACCATTTCAAGGCCAGGCTTTCCATGCGGAAATCTTCGGAGAATTTAAATTCTTGGGTTACTCCTTCCGGATCCACATCTTTAGGAAGAAGGTTGAGAGCTTTATTTTCTATGGAAATATCTCGCATCGTTGTGTCGAGGTTATTCCATTCGGATGCGAGCCGGACCGCCTCAGTTGCATCAACCAAACCAGCGCCATAAAGTGGGTGAAAATGGAATCCCGCGCTATTTTTAACCCATCCGGCATCTGCATTATCCACTACCCGCGCGGAACGCATGAGAATCTCCTTCACGTCCCTCCAACCAAGATCCGGATTGCTCGCTAACATAAGTGCGGCCACTCCAGAGACGAGCGGGGTAGCTCCCGAGGTTCCTCCAAATGGAGAGTTTAAACTGTAGCCACTATTTATCGTTGTGGTGATAAGCCCCTCAGTTCCAGACCCATCCATGTCAGAAGGAGCGGAGATCGCAATATTGGCTCCATATTCACTATAAGTGGTTGTGACTCCCGTTCGACCAATCGCGGCAACAGAGATGACATAGATGGAGTTTGCTTGGCCATCCCACTGCGAACAGTCCCAGGTGAATGTGGGGTACCAATATTCCCGTACCCCATCTACGTTTCCATTGCCGTTCGCCCAAATAATCACAGTTCCCTTACCGTTTCGGCCATTTCTTGTTGCTGCCCCCATTGCATTAGCAACAGGAGTTGGCAAAACGATGTGAGATACTCCATCGTCAGGGTCGAGCCCCCAGCTGTTATTTTTGATATCGATCTCCGATAACTTCCAATTAAACATTTCTATCTGATTAGCGTCAGTAAGCGGGCCTCCAATCAGACGCAAACCCGCTATCTGTGCCGATGGAGCTACCCCAGTTACACCCAGCCCATTATTTCCCTTAGCTGCCACCAAGCCAGCAACTTGGGTCCCGTGTTGGTCCGTTGGCGACTTCGGGGATGGATCGGTTGCATCTCCGGTGTTCCAGTTGTGGTGTAATCCTGTTGCGGCGTTGATTTTTATGTCAGGATGATCGATTTGGACAGCATCATCCACAATTCCCACAACTATGCCGGCACCAGTCACGCTGCCCCAAGCCGGCGTTACATTGACATCCACCCCCGAAACGGAAGAGGCAGAGTCGAGTGAGTTTAGACAATGCCATTGTTTGTTGAAATAAGGGTCACTTGGAATGCTTGAAAAGCGTTTCGTAGCCATATAAGGCAAGGAAGGCGAAGATGAAGGTGGCCATGGAGCCTTCCGACTCACCGGTAGTGTGGCTGATGGTTGTGCAGTAGACTGGCGACGAAAAGGCACCCTTCGAAAATCGCCGTATACCTTAAAAGATTTCGCAATATCCTCAGATCGCAGAACCGAAAGAGCTTTCAATGGATCGCCAACATCAACGAGGATTGAATTTCCATTATCCAGAAGCTGCAATGGGGTCCATCCTTGGCTACGAGCATAGTTTTCAGCTTCCTTTGTGCCCTCAAGAATCAACCGGGAACCCAACATTCGTGCATTACCTTCGGTTCGAGGAAGATCGGGAGCATAAAGAACTAACTCCGCAATGGGAGAAATCGCCAAGGCTTTTTCCCTCCATTCCGAAAGATTCGTAGCAGCAGGCATTTCAACAATTTCATGAGAACGATCTGTCCAAGGCACATACACCTCATCGAGCGCAGCCTGAAGAGGTGAAAGCCGACCATCACACTCGATCGTGAAATACTCACTCGCCGGACGTTGGGACGAGGCGTCCGGATTCACAGGTCGATACCCTTCGGATAGTTTTCTTCGAAAATCTAGAATTTCTTTTTCATTAGCATCGAATTTAGGGACTTCTACGGTTTTCCCTGATGAACTGCCCTGCTTCGATCTTGATGCCAAAACAGAAGGAGCCCCAGCAAGGCTCGGCGAACCTACGATAGGTGCGCCTGCCTCCCCAGAGGCAGAATTCAAAAACATCGGGCTTCGGGGGGATGAATATGAGTGAAATAAATCGCTACCAAAAAAAATCCCAAGTGCAGTAACAACAAGAACTGCCGCACATGAGATCACAATCCATTGTGTTCTTCCCACAGACCCACAACTAAGATTAATGAATTAGAAAGTCAAATTATATTAGAATTGTATTTTTATGAATTAATTTATCCCAAAAGGGATAAGCTTAAAAATCATGCAAAAGCGGAATAAGGAGATAGCGACAACCCCTTGATCGAATCCTCCTGCTCTTTTTTTTGTAAGGTTTACTCCTTTTTGCCAGCCAGCTTATCTGCCTCTGCCTGAACGGTCTTGGCCTCAGGCATACCAAGGAAAGATCGGACCGCCCGAACTACGGCATTCCCCGCCGCATCTCCAGGGGGCTTCTGATCAAGCGTGGCCGCGGGGGCGACGGGGGCCATTTCCGGATTTTCCAGCGGGCGCGGCACCAACCCCTGCTTACTCGCCTTAGCTAGATCTTTTTTATCTCCTTCTTCATAGACAAAAGGCTCTCTCGCAAGAGTGGCCTCCCCTAAATCGCCCTTGAGCGCGATCACTTTTACATTCTGAGTCACTTGCTTACTAGGTACATTTTTACCCGTTGCCACGGGACTAGGATCGAAATTGGGAGTCTGATTTTGCGGTGCAGGAGCCGAAAGCTCAGGCGTTCCCGAAGCCACCTTGACCACTGTCGCCGGCGGAGTGGTCTGCGGATTGGGTAATCCCAATAACGATACTCCCGCATTTTGAAACCAACCGCCCACCGCCAACCCTGCATTATTCTTCGGGGTTTGCTTATCCTCTGTCTCCAACGTGCCTTCCACTACCGCATCCACCATTTCCTCATCGGGAATTTTCCCCTGCTCCACATCCCGCCCTATTCTCACCAGATTCTTAGAAGCCAAAAGCTTGACCTTATCCTCCGGAAGATCGACCGCCGTAGGTTGGGTGTCCAAATAGTAGATCGTACCCGTTAAACAAGGCTCGATCGTCACTACCCCGTCCGAATCCAGAAAGGCGGACACGCTTGTGCTTGGCGGCAAAATGAGTCGACGTTGGAAAACTGAAACCTGGACCGGCTTGAGTTGACTAGGTCCTGGACGAAGTAAGAGGGAAAGTCGCTGATGCTCATCTCGGCCAAAGCTGATCTTTAGCTCATATCCCCCTACATCCAAAACATGCCCAACCGCCCCAGGCGAATATTCCTGAATCAGCGCGCCATCAATATCTCTAGCTTCTAGCCTTTCCGTCTTCCCATTGATCAGAAATGTAACGGGCGCATTGGTAGCGCGTGCTCTCCTCAACTTCAGCTCACTGCGAGTCGGCATCCCTCCTAAAATCCTTTGCCGATCCTCCGCCGATGAATTTGAGGATGATCCCGCAGGGACATCCGTTGGTATCGCGGCCTGAATGGAACTATGGCA
>Ga0114981_10003131_pt1 | contig 10565 bp, 9 predicted proteins | sample S_140806_MF_Meta_FD_87028 | JGI IMG/M metagenome (GOLD analysis project Ga0114981, IMG submission 87028) | Freshwater microbial communities from Lake Simoncouche, Canada to study carbon cycling - S_140806_MF_MetaG | ecosystem: Environmental > Aquatic > Freshwater > Lake | place: Lake...
CTTGCTGTCGGACTTGCTGTCGGACTTGCTGTTGCTGTTGACCGCAGGTGCAGCCTTCGCAGGCGACTTCGCTGCGCGCGCGGCTCCACCCTTCTCCGAGCCGGCGTGGGCCGAGAGTTGGGTCGAGAGCATGAGGGACGTCGCCATCAGGCAGAGAGCGACCGAGGATCGGAAGCGACCGGAAGTGGCGACGAAGTGACTTGCAGGCGTGGACATCTGTGTGGACATCTGTGTGGATCCGGATCTGGACGAGTAGCCGAGTGCGTGCGCCCAAGCCGACGCGCATTGCGCCAGGCCGGAAGACGACGAGCCCTTGGAAGTGCGGGATCCTCACCCCGCGATCCGACAGAGTGCCCCGACCGCGCGCTGGGGCAAGCCGTCTTCCGAGAATAGGTCAAACCTTTGCCGATTTCGGAGCGTTGCCGTGCGATCGGGGGCTCCCGAACTGCGGAAGGACTTAAGTAAGGACTTAAGTAAGGACTTGAGCAAGGACTTGCGCAAGGACTTGAGCAAGGGCTGGAGACTGCGGCTGTGGTCGGGCAGTGTGTCTCCCACTCTTGCTACATCCACCCGTGATCCTCAGGGTTGTCTGCCTTGCGTGCGATTCACGCTTGGAAAGTCGCGGATCGATTGCATATTGCCCCTACGTCGCGGCTGCCCGCCCCTTCCGTCCTTTGTCCGCTTCTTAGAGGTCATCGCTCCGTGCACTCCATCCGAATCGTCCGGGACTGTGGCGTTGTCGCCTTCGCTGTACTCGCTGTTGGCTCGGCGTTGGCGTGCCCAGCTTCTCCCGCCTCGTCGGCCGCGGCGGCTGGTCAGTCTTCGCCGCCGAACATCCTCGTGATCGTGCTCGACGACCTCGGCATCGACCAGATGTCGTTCCCGCCGTTCAACTGGAACGCGGCGCCCGAGGCGCCTGCGATGCCCGTGCTCGCGGAGATCGCGTCGAAGGGCGTCAGCTTCCGCAACTTCTGGGCGACGCCCGAGTGCTCACCCTCGCGCGCGGCGATGCTCACTGGGCGCCAATCCTTTCGAACCGGCGTCGTGACGGCGATCACCGACCCGATGCTCCCATCGAACCAGCTCCATCCGTCGGAGGTCACCGTTCCCAAGCTGCTCAAGGCAGCGGGATACACCTCGGGCATGCTGGGCAAGTACCACCTCGGCGGCGGTCCGGCCAACACGCCTCCAGGCTACGGCTACGAGGCGCCGTTCTCGACGACAGGACTCGACTTCTACGAGGGCTACTGGGATCTCCCGCCGTCGGTCGACACGACGATCGGCGGCCAGGCGCCCGGCGGCGCCTACGACTGCGGCACGATCGGCGGAATCAATGTGCGCGGCGCGGCGTGCTTCCCCGACGGAACCTGCATCGAGAACGTTCATCCCCTGCAGGCGATGGCGATGGGCGCGACGCCGCTGCTCAAGGCGGACGGGACGCTTGCCGCAACCTGCGCCGAAGGGTCCTGCTCGGCGGTCGACTACACGCTGACCAACGCGTACTACGTCTGGCCGCGCGTCACCACCACGCCGAGCTCGGCTGAGCGCGCCAAGCTGCCGCAGCGTGAGTACCTCACGAGCTTCATCAGCCGTCGCACCGCCGAGTGGATCGCGGGAGCGCGCAAGTCAGGCAAGCCGTGGCTCGCCTTCTCGACGCACTCGTCGGCGCACACGCCTATCCAGCCGCCGCCGCCGTCGCTGACGGGTCCTGCGGCGAGCGACCTCTCGTGCGCGTTTTCGGGTCCCGGCTTCCGAAACCAGTACCGGCTGATGGCCGAGTCCGTCGACACTTCGATCGGCAACATGCTGGTCGATCTCGGCCTCGGCAGCCGCGTGAACGGCTCGTTCGTGCTCGGCGACCTGGTGGCCGCGAACACGATGATCCTGATCGTCAACGACAACGGAACCTTCGGTTACGACGTGTTGCCGCCGTTCTCGTTTGCCCGCGCCAAGCAGACGGTGTACGAGACTGGCGTGCGCTCGCCGTGCATCATCGCGGGACCGCAAGTCGCCGCGCCTGGCCGCGCGGTGGACGAGACCGTTTCGATCGTCGACCTCTTCGGTCTGCTCTGCGACACGGCCGGCGTCGACTGGACTGCCGTCGAGACCCCATCGCGCCGCATCGACTGCGTGCCGATGATGCCGTTCCTCACCAACCCCGCGCAGGGTCCGATCCGCGAGTTCAACTTCGCCCTGTACCGTCAGGGAGTGTTCCCCGCGAACACCGTCGGTCCGTGCGTCAATGCCAACACGGTCATCGACGGTCTCATCCCGAATCCCGCGCTGTGCGCCGCCAACGGCGGATGCTGGCTGGGCGGCGCGGAGTCGGCGCCGTATCCGATCACGAACTACTGCGACCTGCTGACCACGGACCCCTCGAACGCGGTCGTGGAGTGCGGTGGGACCAACTACTGCTTCCTGCCGCCGGACATGGCGGACCAGTGTCCGAAGGGCACGACGGCCATCACGCAGCCGCCAGTGCTTGCCCAGTACGGCGTGCGGCGCGGTCAGTGGAAGCTCGTGGTCAACCAGCTGCCCGCCTGCCTCGCGCCCAACGATTGCGATGTGCGGCTGTACCTGCTCGCGCAGCCGGTGCCGCCGCTCCGGCCCGGGATCGAGGGCAACGACGGCGACGTCGGTGTGTGGGACCCGCTGAGCGAGACCCTGCCGCCGGTCGCGCAGGCCGAGTACCAGGCGCTCAAGACCGAACTCGTGCGGCTGCTGCTCTCCGAGCCCAAGTCGCTCGCCGACGGCAACCTCGACGGTGTGGTCGATGCGGCGGACCTCGCGGGCTTGTTCTCCGAGTGGGGGTCGATGGGCTTCTGGGATGCCACGCAGGACGGCGTCGTGAACGGCGACGACCTGACGTATGTGCTGAACGCTTGGGGCGTGGTCGCGCCGTCGCTCGATGTCGTTCCCGCTTGCCTGCTGGGAGGCGCGCAGACGCTCGTGCGCGAATACACCTTCGACAAGGGCTACCGCGATTCGGCCAGCAGCGGAGTCGACGCCATCTCGATGGGCGGTCGCGTCAAGAACGGCGAGTACGTGTTTGGCCCGCAGCAGGGTCTGCGGATCCCGGTCGCGGGTCTCGACCTCAGCGACTACACGATCGAGATGGAAGTGGTGCTGACGGGCGGGTTCGACTTCCTTGGCGCCAAGCTGATCGACTTCAGCAATCTCACCTTCGATACGGGCTTGTACTACGTGCCGATGAACGAACGCATGGCCTTTGTGATGCCGCCGCCGGGCCCATTGAGCGCGGCGACCGTTCCCGTCGGAACCCCGGTGCGGATGGCGCTGCGTCGCGATGGTTCGACGAAAGTCATCACGCTGGCGATCAACGGCGTTCCGCAGTGGGCGTTGCAAGACACGCTCGGCCGCGCCGTCGCGCCGACCGATGGGTTCATCACGCTGTTTGCCGACGATCCGATCACGAAGTACCGCGAGACCAGCGCGGGCCGACTGATGTCGGTGCGGATTCTCTCGGGCTCTGCGCACTGAGCGGCGCGGCGTGAGCGCAGCGTGGGCTTACCGCATCTTCGCGACGTGCTTCTTCGTCTCCGCGCGCGATGCCTTGATGATCGCGTCGGCGGCCTTCGGGTTGGCCTTCGCCTCGAGGAGCGCGCTGAGCATCATCGGCGCGACGATGGTCGCGTCGCTCTCGACGACGAACATCGGCGTGTCCTCGGTGAGCTTGTCCCAGGTGATCTTCTCGTTGGGAGTCGCGCCCGAGTACGAGCCGTAGCTCGTGGTCGAGTCGCTGATCTGGCAGAAGTACGCCCACGGACGCACCTTCTCCTGCAGGTCGTACTTGATGCTCGGCACGACGCAGATCGGGAAGTCGCCCGCGATGCCGCCGCCGATCTGGAAGAAGCCGACGCCCTTGCCCTTGGACAGGACCTTGTAGTCGTCGTACAGGTTTGCCATGTACTCGATGCCGCTCTTGACGATCGACGCGCTGCAGTCGTTGAACTTCACATGCGACGCAAAGATGTTGCCGAAGGTCGAGTCCTCGTGGCCGGGCACGACCATCGGGAGCTTGGCCTTCGCGGCCGCGAGCAGCCAGCAGTCGTCGGGGTTGCCCTCGTACTTCGACTTCGGGATCGAGAGGATCAGGTCGTAGAAGTACTCGTGCCAGAAGCGGCGGTCGCCGTTCTTCGTCGCCTTCTCCCACATCGGGACGAGGATCTTCTCGACCGCGCGGAACGCCTCGTCCTCGGGAATGCTCGTGTCCGTCACGCGGCGCATGCGCTGCTTGAGGATCTTCGTGTCGTGTTCCTTGGTGAAGTAGCGGTAGTCGGGGAAGTCCTTGTACGACTCGTGCGCGACGAGGCGGAAGAGCGACTCCTCGAGGTTCGCGCCCGTGACCGACAGGCCGTGCACGAGGCCCGCGCGGATGGCCGGCGCGAGCGTGATGCCGAGCTGCGCGGAGCTCATCGCGCCCGCGACGGCCCAGTACATCTTGCCGCCCGAGTTGACGTGATCCCAGTACGCGAACAGCGCGTCGCGCGTGGCGCGGGCGTTGAAGTTCTTGTAGTTGCGGGCGACGAACTCGAGGATGGGCAGTTGCTGCGTGGCCATAGGGGGCGGGATGCTAGCAGGAAGAATGGCGTTCTTCACGCGCGTGCGTACGCGTGGGCGCGCCGGCGTGTCCGTGCGCGCGGATCCGCAGGGATGCGTTTCACAAGAGAGGGACTCGCGGCTCAAGTGCACGCGGAATCGCAAGTGCAATCGAGAGGAGTTCGGCGCGTCGCAGTACGGCAACCGCCTCGTCCCCTTCGAGCGCCTATGGGGCTCCGCGTGATGCTCGAGCAACTTGCCCGTCAGCACGACTCCGCGCTGCTGTCGCCGGGCGCCAAGCGTGGCTGGACCAAGCTCCTCGTGCACAACCGCTTTGACTGCGTGTCGGCGGCGCGCCTCGCGGCGCTGGAATTTTCCTCAAGTCGCGCTGTCCGCGCTTCGCGTGCAGGTTGATCGCGCGGTTGGTCCGCGCCCGCCAGTTTCCCCGCAGATCGCGCGCGCCGCGAGGTCCATCATCACCTCCGATGGTCGAGGCCGTCCCTGTCGGACGCGCGCGGCCACGGAGCAACACCATGATCACGACGATGCAACTTGCGCTTCAGCTCGCGATGTTCGGAGCAGCACTCGCACAGGATCCGGCGGCGATCGACCGCACGCGGCTGCCCGTGGCGGAGCCGCCCGTGCCCGTCATCAAGGAGATCGATCCGACCAAGGTCGTGGCGCCCAAGCGCTTCGAGGTGCGTCCGCCCACGGACGCGCCGAACGTCGTGATCGTGCTCATCGACGACATGGGTTTCGGCCACTCGAGCGCCTTCGGCGGACCGTGCCAGATGCCGACCTTCGAGCGGCTCGCGACGAACGGCCTGCGCTTCAACCGCTTTCACACGACCGCGCTCTGCTCGCCCACGCGCGCCGCGTTGCTCACGGGCCGCAACCATCATGTGAACAACATGGGCTCGATCACCGAGCTCGCGACGGCGTTTCCGGGCAACACCGGCGTGCGTCCGCTCAGCGTCGCGCCGCTCGCCGAGATCCTGCGCCTCAACGGCTACAGCACCGCGGCGTTCGGCAAGTCGCACGAGACGCCCGCGTGGGAGACGACGGTGTCGGGCCCGTTCGACCGCTGACCCACGCATTCGGGATTCGACAAGTTCTACGGGTTCATCGCGGCCGAGACCAACCAGTGGTCGCCGTCGATCTACGACGGCGTCGTGCGCGTCGATCCGCCGCGCGATCCGAACTACCACTTCACCACCGACATGACCAACCAGGCGATCGCGTGGGTCGATGCGCAGCAGTCGCTCACGCCCAACCGGCCGTTCTTCATGTACTTCGCGCCGGGCGCGACGCATGCGCCGCATCATGTGCCGCAGGAGTGGATCGAGAAGTACCGCGGCAAGTTCGACCAAGGCTGGGACAAGCTCCGCGAGGAGACGCTCGCGCGGCAGATCGCGATGGGCATCGTGCCGCCGACGACCAAGCTCACGCCGCGTCCCGCGGAGATCCCCGCGTGGGACTCGTTCAACGCCGACCAGAAGCGCCTGATGGCGCGGCAGATGGAGACCTACGCGGGATTCGCCGAGCACACCGACCACGAGATCGGCCGGCTCGTCGACGCGATCGGCGCGATGGGCGAGCTCGACAACACGCTGTTCATCTACATCGCGGGCGACAACGGCGCCAGCGCCGAAGGCGGCCCCGAGGGCTCGTTCAACGAGGCGCTCGGGCTCAACGGCGTCGACGCGACGACCGCGATGCAGCTCTCGCATCTCGATGAGTGGGGCGGTCCCGCGACCTATCCGCACTACGCCGTTGGCTGGGCGCACGCGGGCAACACGCCGTTCCAGTGGACCAAGCAGGTCGCGTCGCACTTCGGCGGCACGCGCAACGCGATGGTCATGAGCTGGCCCGCGCGCATCAAGCCCGATGGCCGCGTGCGCGCGCAGTTCCACCATGTGATCGATGTCGCGCCGACCGTGCTCGAGGCCGCGGGCATTCCCGAGCCGAAGTCGGTCGACGGAATCGCGCAGACGCCGATGGACGGCGTGTCGATGCTCTACGCCGCGGCCGACGCGTCGGCCAAGGACCGCCGCACGACGCAGTACTTCGAGATGTTCGGCAACCGCGCGATCTACCACGACGGCTGGACCGCGGTCGCGCGCCACTCGATCCCGTGGGTGCTCATTCCGCAGCTGCCGCCGCTCGCGCAGGACCGCTGGGAGCTCTACGACGTCACCAAGGACTTCAGCCAGGCCAAGGATCTCGCGAAGGCGCAGCCCGAGCGGCTCGCCGATCTGAAGAAGCTCTTCGACTCCGAGGCCGTGCGCAACCATGTCTTCCCGATCGACGACCGTCGCGTCGAGCGGTTCAGCGCCGAGGTCGCCGGACGGCCGGACCTCGTCGGTGCGCGCACATCGATGACGCTCTACCAAGGCATGACCGGCATCAGCGAGAACGCGTTCCTCGACCTCAAGGCCAAGTCGCACGCGATCTCGGCGGACATCGAGATTCCCGCGGGCGGCGGCGAGGGCGTGATCATCGCGCAGGCCGGACGCTTTGGCGGATGGAGCCTGTACATGAAGGACGGCCACCTGCGTCATGTCTACAACTTCGCGGGGCTCGAGCGATACGTCGCGTCGTCCAAGGACGCGCTGGCGCCGGGCAAGCACACGGTGCGCTACGAGTTCGCGCGCGATCCGCAGGCGGAAGGTGCGGGGGCGCAGAACACGGGCGGCATCAGCCGACTCTTTGTCGACGGCGCGCTTGTCGGGCAGTCGCGCGTGGATCGCACGATGCCGTTCGTGCTCTCGATCGACGAAGGCATCGACGTCGGGCGTGACGGCGAGACGCCGGTGTCGAGCGACTACAAGGAGCGCGACAACGCGTTCAACGGACGCATCGCGAAGGTCACCGTGTCGCGGCCTTCAGGCGCCGCCGTCGCCGGTGCCGACGGCAGCAAGGAAAGCCACTGATCCGTGCGGCTCGTGCACCACATCGCAGCATGTTCGATCGCGGTCGCCGCGGTGTGGCTCCTCGCCATGCCGTCGGTGGCCGCGGATGATCCGCCGACGCCCGTGCCTGTGCCGACGCCGACGCCCGCGCCCACGCCCACGCCCACGCCTGAGCCTCCCGCGCCAACTCTTCCAGACCGCGACAGCGACGCCTGGCGCGCCGAGTTCGACATGCTCGGCTGGCTGCTCGGCGTGGACGGCACCGTCGGCGCGCGCGGCTACACCGCCGCCTCGCACGCGACGTTTCTCGACATCGTCGATGCGGCCGATTCGCTGTTCGCATTCACAGGTCGGCTCGAGCTCGGGAAGGGCCGGCTCGGCGCATACATCGACGGCACGTACGACAAGGTCGGCGTCGACGGCGCCACCGACCCGAGCGGCGTCGCGGATGTCGACGTCGACTTCTCGCAGACCACGCTCGACTTCGGCGCGATGTTCCGAATCCTCGAGCCCGACGACACGCTGCGCGATCCGACGCTCGACCTCTACGCGGGCGGGCGCTACATGGGCGTCAGCCTCGACCTCGATCCCGCGAACATGCCTGCGATCTCCGGGGACCGCAGCTGGACCGACCCGATCTGCGGCGCAAAGCTCGGTCTCCCGCTGACGGATCGATTCCGGCTCGCGCTCAACGGCGACGTCGGCGGGTTCGGCGCGTCGTCCGACTTCACGTGGTCGGCGACGGCGCTCGTCGTGTACGACTTCACCGTGTGGAGCAAGCCTGCGTCGCTCATGCTCGGCTACCGCGGGATCGGATGGAACCACGTCGAAGGCACGGGCGACCAGCGCTTCACCTGGGATGTGATCGAACACGGCGTGATCGTGGGATTCGGCCTGCGCTTCTAGCCCGAACCGTCAGCGCGCGAGCTTCTTGAGCTCTTCGACCGCGGGATCCGCGATCGTCTTGCCGCGGATGACGAGGTTCTCCTTGTCCTTGAAGTATCCGAGCATCTGCTCGGCCCACTTGCGCTTGGCCGGACCCTTGACCTGCTTGGCGAGCTCGCGCACCTGGTTCGCGAACTTCTGCGCGGCGCGCTTGTCCTTGTTGCGGTCGGGCGACGCGAGGTACGCGTCGACCGCGGTCTTGCAGCGCGCGACGAACTCATCGTCGCCGCCGAGCGTGCGCCAGCAGCGCGCGAGCAACGCCTGATTGGTGCAGCCCTGGCGCTCGAGCGTCTCGAGGAGTTTCGCGGTCTCGTCCTGCGTCGCGGGCGCGGGGAGCCTCTCGATGCGCGCGTGCGCGAGGTCGCGGACGGTCGCGAGATACAGCGCGTACTGCTTGTCCTTTGCGATCTCCGCCGTGCGCTTGTTGAAGGCGTCGAGCACCGCGAGCACGCTCTTCGTGTCGGGCGCTGCGTTGATCGCGGCGTCGGCCAGCGCGATCGCGAACGGATTGCGCGCAAGGCCCTGGTCGACGAGCTTGACGCAGTCGCGCGCGCGGTCTTCAGCGGGCATCGCATCCCACGCGCGGCGCATCGCCAGCGTGTCGACGAACGCGTCGAAGTCGTGGTTCACGCCCCACGCGACCGTCTGGTGCCAGATCATGTTGCGCCGGCCGCCGACATCGTCGTAGTTCCAGCCCGCGTGCACATGCGTGACCTCGTCGCCGCCGGTCGCGTACTGCTCGCCAAAGCAGCGGTACTGCTTGGTCTTGGCGTCGTAGCCCATCACGACCAGCGCGCAGTGGCCGGGTTGCCCCGCGGTCGACGCGGGCTGCCCGACGATGCGATGCGTGCGCGCGCCGATGTTGCCCATCGTGCCGCACACGCCGCCGTCCTTCCACATCATCTGGATCGAGCCGTAGCTAAACGCGTACGGCGCCACGCGGCGCGCGCTCTGCATGTCGAACTGCTGCGCGATGCCGCCGATGTACTCGCCGTAGGTGCGGAGCTCGCCGGTGTCGCGGAACTTGACCCAGATGTCCTCGCGCTCGCGCAGCGGCTGGTCGTCGGCCGCGAGCATCATCAGCACTGGCCACGGCGCGTTGAGCGGGAAACGCGGCCATTCGCGCGCCGCGCGGTCTGCGTCGCCACACGCCCAGCGGGCGTTGCGGATGAACCGCGCCATCGACCAGCTCGGCGTCGGCGCGCGGTCGCGCGAAGCGGGCAAGCGGCGCCTAGCGCGGTAGGCGTCGTGGAACATGTTGTGCGCGTCGGCGATGCGCTTCTTGAGCGCGGCGTCGGTGACCATCTCGGTCGCCTTCCAGAACACGGCCTTCTCGCCGCAGTCGAGCGAGACATCCGCGAAGCCATGCGCCGCCATGTACTCGTTGAACTCGCGCTGCAGCGCGCTCGACGCGATCACATCGGCGCCGCACAGCGGGCGCGTGACCATCTTCTTCACCGCGACGGGCTTGCCGCGCGGCTTGGCGATTCCCTTGTCGTCGTACTCGAGCGGGGGCAACTCGTTGACCTCCGTCTCGACCTCGATCGGCGCGTGGTCCTCGAGAAAGTTGATCACGTGATCGAACTTGTCGAGCGTGCGCGAGCTGTCCTTCGTGTTCACGGGCTTGCGCGGATCGGCGGGAATCACGAGCTCGAGCCGCGCGCGCGGCGAGACATCGGGCAGCGCCTCGGGCGGCTTCGCGCCGTCGGCGTCGTTCCAGCCCGTGCCTTGCGCACCGCGCTCGGCGTACGAATCCTGGATCGCGAACGCAAGCGCGAGCTGCGTGTAGTCGCGGCGCACGATGTCCTGCCCGAGATCGATCTCGAGCGCGCGCAGCCCGAGCAGCACGGGCAGCGGATCTTTGCGGCATCCGTACACGCTGTCGCGCACGATCGGCGTCTTGTCGACCCACGCGAGAAAGTCCGCAGGCAGCTCGATCTTGCGCTCGTGCAGCGCCTCGATCGTGCGCGCGCGCGCCGACGCGATGTACGGCTCGACGCGCGGCGAGAAGGTCTCGGCGAACGAGATGCGGACCGCGAGGGCGACAACCGCAGCGAGAACGAGGGTGCGGATCGTGCGTTGCGCGGCAATGAGACTCGGGGGCATGGGCGACGATCCTATCGCCGCACGGGACGGTTCCCTGCTAGC
>Ga0114981_10003133_pt1 | contig 10563 bp, 13 predicted proteins | sample S_140806_MF_Meta_FD_87028 | JGI IMG/M metagenome (GOLD analysis project Ga0114981, IMG submission 87028) | Freshwater microbial communities from Lake Simoncouche, Canada to study carbon cycling - S_140806_MF_MetaG | ecosystem: Environmental > Aquatic > Freshwater > Lake | place: Lake...
CCAAGCGCGGTCGATGTCGGCCTGGGTAAGGGTTTTTCCACGCGAAACGTCAAGCGCCAGGGTCATTGCGATGACGGCCTCAAAGTGAATGATTTTCAACAGGTCCTTCGAGTAAAACTTAGGCTTTGGACCCTTGCGCTCCCGTTTGTCGGGAAACAGGTCTGAGATGTCAATCCCGATTGCGCCACAGATTTCATGGGCGGTGCATCCTGCGAAGCAGTGTAAAAGGATCACCCCATCGCGGTCTGCAATGGCGAGCGACGGGGATTTGTCTTGATGCGACGGGCACTTAGCAACCCAAGAACCGTTCCGACCCGAAACCTTCTCAAGACGGGAGAGAAGATTATCAATCATTTTCCAACTCTCACCGGGAGAGCGGTCGTCTGGTTATCCCATCGCCTCTGGTTTAGGTACGTCGTAGGGGCAGGAGTGTACCCGGAGAGCCAACCCTCCGACTCCCGAGACTTCAGGACATGGGCGACGATCACATCGGCCTCGCCGTCAAGGGCCTGCTTCACCCAGGACGCTAACGCAGCCTCCTTCCCGTACTTTCGCTGCCCTGCAGGCCATGCTGACCAAAATTCACTGAAACGACTAGCGATAGCGGCCAGAGGTATTTTCTTTTCTTCTCTTGTCTTCTCTTCTCTCTTCTTATCTAGGGTATTACGCTCGGAATACGAACGTATCTGCCACCTTGCGTTGACTGCGTCTCGAGCCTTCTGTGACTTGACCTCAAAGTCAGAAAGGTCGTCGTCTGCCTGCTGGTAGGAGTAGCCCTCTTCGCCGTGCCTAAAGAACTCTTTTAGAACAGAATCAACGACTTGGACGTCAGAGATCTGGATTCGTTTGGCGACCCACTCTGCGTTCGGGAAGGGTTGTTTGTGGCCGTAGTAAAGGTCGATGCATCGCCGCAACACCAGGTCCTCGAGTTCGGTAAGGTGGCGGGTCTGCATCGCATATTCAGCGTATCGAAATTTGTACCAGTTCACTGTTGTACCTCCTTAGGGTGTGCGAACGATGACCGATCAAAAGACAGTCGTCAAGGGGGTTGACAAGATTTTTTTTGTGTGTAGAGTCCGCTTTGCCAACGTTTGGCGTCAACACAAGAGGAAAAAATGATCCTATCGAAGCAAGTAGAAGGCAACTATAAGCAGATCCCGGCAGGCACCTACCTGGCCCGCTGCTACAGATTTGTCGACATGGGCACACAGACTGCCGTGTACGACGGTGAGACGAAAAGCCGCCACGTCGTCATGATCCAGTGGGAGGTCCACGGTGCTGATGAGAACGGAGAGGATCTTGTCACGCATAAGGGTGAGCCGCTTACGATCACCAAGAACTACACCGCGAGCATGAACGAGGCCTCCACACTGCGTAAACACCTCCGTGCCTGGCGCGGTCGGGACTTTACACCAGAGGAGGAGAAGGGCTTCAAGATGGAGAACATCCTCGGCCAGTGGTGTATGTTGACCGTAGAAGAAAATCCTGGCTCAAACGGTCGGATGTACACGAACGTCAGCTCGGTCTCGCCAGTTCACGCTACGCTCAAGAAGAACCTTCCGCAGGGTTATAACCAGCCCGATTTCTTCAGCCTAGCCGATCGCAATATGGCCGTATTCGAGCGGCTGTCTGATCGCATCAAGGAGAAGATTCAGGCGGCTCCAGAGTGGGCGGTCAAGAAGGCTACTCCGGCGAGTTACAGCGTTGAAATCGACGACGACATCCCCTTCTGATCATGTTAAGCGCCATCCTATTTGGTGCTGGGGTGGCCTGTGCGCTGGCGGGTGAAAACCTGCTGGCCATCGGTTTCCTGGCAGCCTGTTTAGTCACGACAGTAATCTCTAAAAAAATTGAGGAAAAGCATGGATTTTACAGATGAGCAGGCCGCGTTCCTTGAACTCGAAGCCGCAAAGACAGACCAAGTGAAAGCAAAAACCAGCAAGTTCTTTGAGAGGGTCATCGACAGGTCTGGCTTAACAGGAACCGCCCGACAGGTGATGCTGTTGAGTGAGCCAATTTCTGTGGACATTTCGATTCGGGTTCCGATTCAGGCTTTTACAGATCACAAGGCCCTCAACGCAATCGAGCGAAAGCTATCTGAGGAGTGGGGCGTCCAGGTTTACTTGATTACGAGGACAAAATGAGCAAGATCTCGGGGATTGAGGCTAGGGACGGAAAGTTTTTGTATCCTACAAATGACACATACATCGGCAGGTGTATGGCGGAGTACGGAGAATGGAAAGGCGAATTAGTTAGCAAGTTAACGAATATCATTCCAGAGGGTGGGGTCGTGGTTGAGGTTGGATCAAACATTGGCACTCACACAGTTCCGATCGCTCGACGCCTGGGGCCAAACGGAAAAGTTTACGCCTTTGAGCCACAGCGCCTGATATTTCAATTGTTGTGTGCGAATTTAATATGTAATGAGGTGTATAACGTCTTTGCATATAATGCCGCGGTTGGAGATAGACCGGGTGAGGTATTGGTTCCAGACCTAGATATCGGCGGGGAAGAAAACTTTGGCGCTGTTCAGGTTGCTGGGAATGAAGGGTTAAAGGTCGAACTAATGACCATTGACCAGCTAAATCTTGACCGGTGTGACTTCATTAAGATTGACGCACAAAACTTTGAGCCGCAAGCGATGTTGGGGTCGTTTGAAACAATCAACAAATACTCCCCTGTCATCTATCTTGAGTATAATTACCACGTAAGAAGCACGATTAACTTTTATATAAAACAGTTCCTGAATGGCTATACCGCCTGGGAGTACATTGAACCAATCTTTAAGGAAAACAACCATTTTGAAAACAAAGAAAATCACTACGATTCAATATGTTCGTTGGGCTTGATTTTGTCTAAAAATGAGATTCCTAACGTCACGGATTCTTTGCAGATAGTTTCAATTTAAAGGAGACTTCAATGGAAACATCGGCTGTGTTTAAGATTTTTAAACTTAACGCCTTTCCAACTTTTGACCCCAAGTTGCCTGACGATGAAGAAAACGGAAACTTATTTTGTGGGAACTGCGTGTTTTGGGCAAATCATGAAGAGGAAGAGTCAATTGGTGAATGTCGCCGCTACCCGCCCCAGGTCATTACATTGGCTGACGAAGACGGAACCATGACCCCGGTATCTGTTTTCCCGGCCTCTGAATCTGACGAGTGGTGCGGGGAACACCAGGAAGAGTAAAAATGGCGGGCCAGTTTCGTACGGACGAAGAGATTGCCGCTGCCTGCAGAAAGTTCACAAGCACAACAGAGGCAGCCCAATCTCTAGGAATGAGCGACCGTAATTTTCGCAGGAGGAAATCTAAGCTAAACCTCCACACGAAAGCTCACGTTCATAAAGCCGAACACAGGGGCGGTGTCACAGACGGCACCGTCCTTGTTTTTTCTGACGCACATTTCTGGCCTGGCATCAGGACTACTGCTCTCAAGGGCCTCTTATGGGCGATAAAAGAGCTTAAACCGGTGATGGTCATCGCGAACGGAGATATATTTGACGGGGCCGGGATCAGCAGGCACCCCAGGTCGCAATGGCAAACAAGGCCAAACGTCCGGCAGGAACTCGAGGCCTGCAAGGAGTACATGACTGAGATTGAGAATGCCTGCCACGAGGCCCGCCACCACACTCAGTTGATCTGGCCACTAGGAAACCACGACACCCGGTTTGAATCTCGCCTGAGCGCCTTTGTGCCTGAATTTGAGGGTGTCCAGGGGCTGACGCTACAGGAACATTTCCCGAAGTGGCACCCCTGCTGGAGCTGCTGGCCAACGGACGATGTGATCGTTAAACACCGTTTTAAGAGTGGCGTTCATGCTACGCACCAGAACACAGTCTCGGCCGGGGTCTCGGTGGTCACTGGGCATCTACACAGTCTTAAGGTCACGCCGTTCTCGGATCTTCGGGGAAACCGTTTTGGGGTCGATACCGGAACACTGGCCGAGACTGACGGGCCTCAGTTTCTTGATTATTTAGAGATGAACCCAACAAATTGGCGGTCTGGGTTTGCTGTTCTGACCTTTAAGGATTCCAAATTGCTTTGGCCAGAGCTTGTCCATAAGTGGGATGAGGATATAGTTGAGTTTAGAGGACAACTTATTGACGTAGGTGCGTTATGACTAACTTTATTCAGAAACAGATTGAGGTTTCCGAGCGTCTTTTCTATGCGATGAAGAAGGACCACGAGGAGCGGGTGAATCGGATTGAGGTCTGGCAAAAAACCAGCGACAGTCTGATGGCAAAGCTTGAAGAGAGAGATCGAGAAATTGAACAACTAAGGGCAAAGATAAATGGCTGAATATCCGAGGTGTTTTGGAGACAGAAAGCAATATACGGAGTGGGTTAAGTTTGCAAGACACTCCCACCCACATCCGAATCACGGTTATTGCGAAGACTGCACCCTAGAATACAAGACAGAGATGTTGAAGCAGAACCGGTGTGAGTTTCCTGAGGTCAAGTTTAAGAAATCTCGCGATGGCGGCCTTGAGGGTTACCGATCGGCGTCGGAGATCAAGGTCCTGAAGAACACTAGATTCCAAAAATACTTAAAGGAAATCACCACATGATCATCAGCAACACGAACACTGGCGGGCACTGGTACACCAGAGACGGCGATCCTCAATATACCCAAATGGGACTAAACGGGAAGGAGCGCCCGACGACTTTATGGGACGCCAGAAAAAAGGATTTGGTCCCTAGCGTCACTACAATCCTGGGCGTTGTTGCGAAGCCAGCGTTGAACTTGTGGATCCAGAAGCAGGCAATTCTGTCGGCCATGAAACTCTCTCAGCAGCCCGAGGAGAGCGTCGACGATTACGTTAGTAGGGTGATCAAGGATGGCCAGGAAACGTCGCGGCAGGCAGCGGCGGAGGGTACTAGGATCCACTCAGCGATTGACCACTTCTACGACGAGAAGGAGCCCGTTGAGGCATACGCGGAGCACGTTCAGGGGACCACCTCAACGATCAAGCTTGCTTATGGTGAGAGGAAATGGATTGCAGAGCGGGCGTTCGCTCATGAGATTGGCTTTGGCGGACGGGTTGACCTGCACACCGACGGGATTGTCCTTGACGTTAAGACGAAGGAGTTTGAATCGGAGTCAGAGATCACCAACTTCGATGAGAACCTGATGCAGCTCTCTGCCTACCGAGTTGGGCTGGGTATGCCTCAAGCAGTCTGCGCTAACGTGTTTGTATCCCGGACTCGGCCAGGACTTGTTAGCATTCAGGAGTGGACTCCAGTCGAGCTAGACCGCGGCTGGGAGATGTTCTGTCATCTGCTTCAGTTCTGGCAGATTCGGAACAATTACCTATAGCGTTCTCGAGCCTGCTTAACGGCCTCGAGTCCAAAAGCTGCGGGAATAGCGATAGGCGCGAGTGGAGGATACATTGATGCCCCGGTGGCCGCCAACTGAGATGCGGCTATAAGGGCGTCGATATATTCCTGCCTCTGCAGCGCTTCGTCTATTTCTGCGACGTTCATGCCCATTGAAGCACCAGCCGCTCCGTATCCAACCACCGGGAAACGTTTGAATGCTGTTTCTGCAACTCGAGCACTAATCTGGCCCAAAGGGGTTTCTCTAACTGACGTCAAAGCCGCTCGAGCTCGATTGATTGGACGTTCAGCCTCTAGCCTGGCTGCCCTGGCCCTGTTGGTGTCTTCTTCAATTTGAATGAGGCGCTGCTGATTTGCCTGCTCCTCTACCAGTCTCTGCTGCATCGCCTGCTCTCTTGCAGCGGCGGCCCTTTCGTCGGTTTGTTTACTCAAGCGTTCCCAGATTGCATTAGGATCATCGGGGCTAAGTTTTGGGTAAAGCTTGTTGATCCGTTGCGACACTTTAGAGCCGCCCTGCACTTTGCCACGCTGGTACATTGAAGCAGACTCAGGAACCGATCTAGAACCTGGCGTCTCAACACCTCGCCAATTCCTAGACCACTTCTCTCCGCTAGTGCCTCCGGTAGCAGGGGCCTCAGGAAGGGCACCGGATGGAAGTCGTAGCTGAGGCTCTCGCCTTTCGAGAGTAGATCTCCGCTGTGATTCCATTTGAGCGTACTGAGCCCGAGCCCTTTCACGAGCCATCTCCTCGCGCATAGCACGAGTATCCGCCCTGTTCAATCTGGACTCTGCAAAGCCATACCCGGCACCTAAAACGGCCCCGGTAGCCGCAGCCATCTCCTTGTTCTTCTGAGCCTCTACAGCAGGATCGGCCGCCTCCTGTGTATAGATAGTGGCCTCTGGGGTCGGCTCATTAGGCTCTGGCTCAACTTCAACCGGCTGCTTAGGCTCGTTTGGTGACGGCTCTCCATCCCCTAACCCGCCAACGCTTTTTATGTGCTTTAAATAATTTATTGTTTCTGTAGGCAACTCACCTTGGCCAGTCCTGAAAAAACTATTGCCTGGTCCCCAGTTATACATTGCCGCAGCAGTAGCATTATCACCTTCGCTTTTTTCAATTAAATGCTTTAGATAGGTCACTCCGGCAGCGATGTTTTTTTCTGGATCGCGCAAGTCTTGAGGGCTAAACCCGAAGTCCTTAGCGGTTGACGGAAGAACCTGCATAATCCCAACCGCACGTTCACCAGATTTTTTTTTGAGTGGCGGACCAATAATGACATTGTTTTTTTCGTCAAATTGGCGAAGCCTACTCTCGGCATGAGCTACCGACAATGCAAAATCTCGGTCAACGCCCATCTCTTCAGCTTTAGCAGAGATGAGTGCGGCGATCTTTCTTTGATTTTCGTTAAGATCTTGTTCTGAGAAAGCCATGTCGCCCTCGTTACTGAAGCAAAGAGTTTATTTTATTGCGAGCGGCAGTCAGACCGGACTCTTTTTTTGGCGCCTCAGTTGGTTTTGGCCCAAGTCCAATCGTCTTGTTAATTTTCTTGAGTTCGTCGTGATAGTCGGACTCAATAGTATCGTAGGCCTTGGTGCGGTTGAACTGCTCAATGGTCCCGTCAGGGTTCTTGTCGCGCCAAGACTGGAACGTTTTGATATAACGCTCGTTCATGTTTGCCTGGGCGTTGGCTAGCTGAGACTTGAACAATAGGGCGTTTGCCGGGTCTTTGTCTACAATGCCGTTGATGTCCTTGACGATCGCCCTCTCCATATTGGTGACGGTACCCTCGCCCTTGAGGTAGGTCTTGGCATTGAGAAGCTCTGCCTTACTCAACAAGCTTCGGGCCACGTTGAGCTGAGTAATGACTTCTTGCGAGGCGTCTACCTGAACGATCGCCTTGTCGAAGTTCGCGATAGCAACCTGGTAGCCGCCTACGTTCAGGCCACCGCTAATCACCTCGCCGATCGCAGCCTTAACGCCAGGCTTCGCAGTTGGGCCAAGAACCTTCTGAACGTCCTTCTTGTTGAAGATATCAATAAGCGTCTTGGTTTCATTCTTCTGCGTTTTAATCGCATCTATTCTTGAGACAAGTTCTTCTTGGCGCTTTTGCTCGGCCTTGAGTTTTTCAATCTTTACCGTCTCTTGGACTTTTAAGTCGCTTGCTCTCTGGGCCTCTTCTCTGTCACTTCTTGACTTGCGAGCTTGAACAGACTCTCCCTCAGGAGGTGGCTTAAATTCAGCGCCAGCGGCAGTAAGCGAGGCTTGAGCAGTCGGAGATGCGGGCTCTTGGGTTGGGGCAATCGGGGACCCAAACCTATTTTTAGTTAGCAGACGAGCTAAACGTTCCGATTCTTTTAAATCGTTTCTTTCTAGTGCGCCGTAATAACGACCAATCATAACGGGGTCGCCTAGGAAGGTCTCTCCTCCGATGTTGACCTCTTTCCCTCCTGCGCGATAAACAGTCTTCGGCTCGCCGCTCGACATATCAATAACTGTGCCGTCTTGCAGTGTACGGATGTTTCCTTGAGCAAGCTGTCCCTGATCAACCTTGAGCTTTTCTTCTTTAACTATAATGTCTCGAGCATCAATCTGTCGCTTCTGAACAGCGGCGTCAAACTTTTGACCTTTTTCAATGGCGTCTTGAATTGAAGCACCCTGACGGAATGCGTATTCGGCTATCTTCCGACCTTCTTCCGTCATCCCCAAAATAAGCTCCTCTTGAGCAGGCGAGACTTTCGCTTGGGGGGGTGCTGAGAGTGGCGCAGGAGGTGACGCTTGAGGGGGCGCAGCAAGAGGAGGAGGCTGGTAAGGCTTAGTTACTAGCTCTGGCCCTGGTTGGCTTTCGTTTTTAGTTGGTGTAAATGGGGGTAATTCGCCCTGTGCACCCACTTCTAATGGACGGCTGGTAATTCCTGGAACGATCGCAGACGTTAAGGCGCCACCCTCTGCAGGCGGTGGTACCGGTAGAGCGCCGGCGGGTGGCTGTCCTGGTAAAGCAGCGGCAGGTGGCTGTTTACCACGGAAAAGCGCAAGTCCCTCTGCTTGATTTTTGCGCTGCTGCTCAATGGTAAGCAACTCTTTGTTGATGTCGAATCGAGCTTTGTTCTCTTCAATGTTTCGCTTGAACTCTTCCTCTTGCGACTTGCCGACAGCCCCAGCGACGTTACCAAGGGCCTCAAACGCGCTTCCTGTCTTCGTTGGAGTCAGAAAGGCTTGGGCGGCGGCCAGATAGGAAGGATCAAAGAAGCGATTCTTCCTTTGGTCCAGAGACTCAACAAGCTTCTGATACGCCTCCTCTAGGCGAGCCTGGTAATCTGGATCGGTAAGTGCCGTGCTTTTATTAGCCATAAATAACTCTCTTAAAGAGCGTTCTCTGCGTTTTCTGTATTTGCAACATAGAACGGACTTCTTGTATCGCTTGAATTAAAGTATGGCAGGAGCGTGTCAACGCCAACATTCCATAAATTTCCAAGAGATGATAGTTGCGATGAAGAAAGTCCAAACGCATCAGCATTGGCCCCTCCAAAAATTGAAGCAAGCCCGGCAATTTTTTGAAGGTCACTCAATCCATACTGCCCTTGAGTGCCAGGTTTGACTGTGGTCTGAGTTTTATCCGTTGGAACCGGGTACCCTCTCAACAAACCAGCAACGTTACTCGCCGTAGTGAGAGGCGCCTCTAGCTTCTGCTGCTCATATTTCTGCTTTTCTGCGCCAGCTTTTCTTAATGCCTCAGATTCGTTCAATCCTAAGGTCTGGGCCTGGGTAGCCAAGTCACTCTGAAGCTTGCCTGCCTGAGTTTGGTTCTGCTGCTCTTTTAATAATGCCTCTACAGCGTTGTTATATCCGCTAGCAAGCAACTTCCCTTGTTCCCCGGCTAGGTTTGCAGAGACGTCCGTCATGGCCTGACCAAGAGCGCCAGCGTAACGTGAAGAACCTAAAGCGCCAGATCCAACAAAACCGCCAGTAATCTGCGGCATGATGTTGCGCTGGAGGGCGTTCCCAGACTGCCTGGCAAGCTCCTGCACAACGTTCTGAGTGTAGGGGTTCATTAGCTGTTGCAGGCGCTCTGGAGTGATCCCAGCGGCCGCGGCGTTTGCTGTTGTGGTGGCGTTCGTAAGCCCAGGCTGATAAGCCCCTGCCGCACCCGCTACCTTGTTATAACCCTGCGTCTGCATCGGGTCATAGCCGGCAACTAACTGATCTGATGTTTTCTTTAAAAAGTCTTGCCCAGTATTCGACAGGCCGGTAACCGTCTTGTTGAACCACTCCGGCGCAGTCTCTTTGGCTGTCTGCGTCTCGGTTACGTTTGGCAGCGCCCCACCTTGAAAAAATGACGACATTACTTTCTCCGCTTCATGTATTCAAGTGGTGACAAGGCTTTAGGCGGCAAGTCCTTCGGGGCTGCCTTCCTAGCTCGAGCGCGAATGTTGTGCATCATTTTATACAACTGCTCGCTCCCGGCCTTTGTGGAACCATTCCCTAGCGCAGCCACAACGTCAGCAGGGAAAACAAACTCCCCGTCTGCAAGCATGGCCGGAATATCGTCGGATTGGCCATCGCCAGGGCCAGAAACGGCATCTCCGCGACGATAATCCGTTCTCATTTTACCCGATTTATAGAGCTTTTTAAACGGATCAGCCAATCCGCCCTTTGCAAAGGACATCTCTTCAACTTCAGGCTCCTCGGCCCCCAGGATGTCATCAATCGAAGGGGCCTCGCCGTATTCGTAATATTGCTGTTTGGGCATTGAAGCCTCCGGTTGGTTAACTTCTGGCGCAGTATTTTGCTCAACTGTAGTAAAAAACTGATCAAGTATGCCCTTGTATTCCGGTTTGCCGCGAATAAACATCGGGCTAATTTCTAAAAATGGCGTTGCTGCCGCGGCAACAGTTGCAATTTGCGGCATAGAAAATCGGAAGCCACTCCTTGGTTGAGAAGGCGGTGGCGGAGGAGGTGACCCAGTGGGAGTAACCGAAACAGTAGGAGTAATTGAGACGGTAGGAGTAATTGAGACGGTAGGTGTAATTGAGACGGTAGGTGTAATAGAAACAGTAGGAGTGATCGAAACAGTAGGAGTAACCGAAACAGTAGGAGTAACCGAAACAGTAGGAGTAACCGAAACAGTAGGGGTAACCGAGACAGTAGGGGTAACCGAAACAGTAGGGGTAACCGAGACAGTAGGAGTAACCGAAACAGTAGGAGTAACCGAAACAGTAGGAGTAACC
>Ga0114981_10003135_pt1 | contig 10562 bp, 9 predicted proteins | sample S_140806_MF_Meta_FD_87028 | JGI IMG/M metagenome (GOLD analysis project Ga0114981, IMG submission 87028) | Freshwater microbial communities from Lake Simoncouche, Canada to study carbon cycling - S_140806_MF_MetaG | ecosystem: Environmental > Aquatic > Freshwater > Lake | place: Lake...
AGAAAGGTCAGGGTGAGCACCAGCGCCACGTACTCGGCGCTGCCAGGCGTGGCGAGCGGGCTCATGGTGGCGAAGACCACAATCGAGATGGCCGTGGTGGGACCGGACACCAGATGCCAGGACGACCCCCACAACGCCGCCACGATGGCCGGCAGCATGGCGGCATACAAGCCGTATTCGGGCGGCATGCCGGCGATGGTGGCAAAGGCCACGCCTTGGGGCACCAAAATGAGGCCCCCAGTGAGGCCGGCCACCAGATCGGCACGCAAGCTGGCGCGGTTGACGCGCGGCCACCAGCGCAAAAAGGGCAGCATGGATTTCACGATTTCAGCTCCTTGGCAGCCCGTTGTGTTTGCGTGGATTTTCCTCCAAATCCATGCCCCACTTAGGTGCCTGGCGAACGGTGCAACTGGCTCCATCATTGGCAGCATCTGGCTCTATTCCTGGCCAACGAGAGGCTCCAAACTCTTGGTTGGGTCAAATGGCCCTGCGCCATCATGGCGGCAACGCTGCAGTGCGCTGCAGCACCTCATTGTCAACACATAGGAATGATATGAAGCAGTCACTGATATCCGTGCTGGTCAAAAGCACCCTGGGCCTGGCGCTGGCGGTCGTCGCCGCGTCCTCTTTTGCCCAAGCGAAAAAAGAAGTCACTTTTGCGCATCAGGACATGGTGTTTCCCTACCGCACCGTGATGGAGTCCGGCGAATTGGAAAAAACCACCGGCTACAAGATCAACTGGCGCATGTTTGGCGGTGGTGGCGATGTCATCAAGGCCATGGCCTCCGGTGACGTGCAAATTGGCGAGGTGGGCTCCAGCCCACTGGCCGCAGCAGCCAGCCAGGGGCAGGACATCAAACTGGTCTGGATCCTGGACGACATCGCCAGCTCGGACGTGCTGGTGGCCCGCAACGGCTCGGGCGTCAACAGCTGGAAAGACCTGGTCGGCAAAAAGGTGGCAACGCCCTTTGTGTCCACGGCGCATTACTCGCTGATGGTCGGCATGAAACTCAACGGAGTAGACACCAAGGGCGTGAACGTGATGAACATGCGCCCGCCTGAAATCGCTGCCGCCTGGGAGCGTGGCGATATTGATGCGGCCTTCATCTGGGACCCGGTCATGTCCAAAATCAAGCGCAATGGCAAGGCCGTGGCCACATCGGGTGACGTTGGCAAGCTGGGCTACCCCACCTTTGACGGGCTGGTGGTCAATGCCAAATGGGCTGCCGAGCACAAGGGCTTCGTGGTGGCACTGATCAAGGCCATCTCCAAAGCTGATGCCGACTACCGCGCCAATGCCGCCAAATGGACAGTCGGTTCGGCGCAGGTCAAGGCGGTGGCCAAGTGGACCAAGGCCGACGAGAAAGACGTGCCGGAAGCCATGGCCCAGTTCATCTTCCCGGACAACGCGGCGCAAGCCTCGGCGACCTGGCTCGGCGGCGGCGCCGCCAAGACCCTGGCCAATACCTCGGTATTCCTGAAGGAACAGGGTCGTCTGCAAGAGGTCAAGCCAGACTACAACGCCTTCATTGACATGAGCTACCTTCGGGAAGCGATGAAATAAACGCATTCCGGCGCCATCCAAAGGGGCGGCCTGGTCACAGGTCTGCCCCTTTTGTTTTAATCTTCAGAACCTGCAAGCTCCAGCCCATGCCAACTCTCGAAGTCCGGGACCTGACGGTCAACTACGCCATCAAAGGCGGCACCCTGCGGGCTTTGGCGCCCGTGAACCTCACCATGCACGACGGCGATTTTGTCGTGGCCCTGGGCGCCTCGGGCTGTGGCAAGACCACCCTGCTCAACTGCGTGGCCGGGTTTTTGCCGCCCTCCACCGGCGAGATTCTTCTGGACGGCCGGTCTGTTACCGGGCCGGGGGCCGACCGGGGCGTGGTGTTCCAAAAGCATGCCCTCATGCCCTGGCTGTCGGTGCAGGACAACGTGGCACTGGGTCTGCGAATGCGCGGCGTGGATGCCGGCACCCGCCAGCGTGTGGCGCTGGAGAAGCTGGCGCTGGTGGGTCTGGAACAGTACGCCGACCGAGCCGTTTACGAGCTGTCGGGCGGCATGCAACAGCGGGTGGGTATCGCGCGCGCGCTGGCCAGCGATCCGGCGGTGCTGTTGATGGACGAGCCTATGGGCGCGCTGGACGCCTTCACCCGGGAAACTGTGCAGGAGATCCTGCTGCGCGCCTGGTCCAAGTCCAACAAAATGGTGTTTTTCATCACCCATTCGGTGGAGGAGGCCTTGTTCTTGGCCACCCGCCTGATCGTGATGAGTCCGAGCCCGGGCCGCATCACCCATACCTACGACCAGGTGCCCTTCTCGCGAGAATTCCTCTCGCACGGTGACGCGCGCAGGGTCAAGTCCGAGCCAGAATTCCTCCGCATGCGCGAGGAAGTGCTGTCCATCATCCACCAGCGGGAGCACGCCCATGTCTGACGCCAACAAAGCTTTGAAGACCAGCGCGTTCAAAGTGCCGGGCGAGGGCAGCAGTGCCACCATCAGTGTGGTGACTGTGATCCTCATCCTGACGGCCTGGACAGTCGTCACCAACATGGGCTGGATCAAGCCGATTTTCCTGCCCTCTCCCCAGGCAACTTTCCAGCAGTTTTATGAGTACCTGACGGGCGCTGCGAATGACAAGCCCCTGTGGCAGCACTTTGCCGCCAGCCTGTTGCGGGTGTTTGCCGCGTTTTTTCTGGCCTGCCTGCTCGCGATACCCGTGGGCATCGCCATGGGCATGTCGCGCGTCTGGCGGGGCATCTTTGACCCGCCCATTGAGCTCTACCGGCCGCTGCCACCACTGTCCTACCTGCCGCTGATCATCATCTGGTTCGGCATCGACGAATTGCCCAAGGTGCTGCTCATCTTTTTGAGCTGCTTTGCACCCCTGGCCATGGCCGCGCGATCGGGCATGCGCAGCGCCTCGCAGGAGCAGATGAATGCGGCCTATTCGATGGGGGCCAGCTACACCCAGGTGATTCGCCATGTGGTGCTGCCGGCAGCCATGCCCGAAATCCTGGTTGGCATGCGGGTGTCTATTGGTTTTGGCTGGAGCACGCTGGTTGCGGCCGAAATGGTGGCCGCCAACGTCGGTCTGGGCCAGATGGTGCTCAATGCATCCAATTTTCTGCGCACCGACATCGTGGTGATGGGTATCATCGTCATCGGTGTGGTCGCCTATATGTTCGACCTGCTGATGCGCTGGGTAGAAAGCAAACTTGTTCCCTGGAAAGGACGTGGCTGATGAAAGCCAATTTTTTCGCGCCCATCACGGGCTCTGTCATGCCACGCTTTGCCGGCCTGGCCACGCTGATGCGTCTGCCCTACCTTGACTTCGACCATGAGGCGTTTTCACAGGTCGATATTGGTCTGGTGGGTATTCCCTGGGATGGCGGCACCACCAACCGGGCCGGTGCCAGGCACGGGCCGCGCCAGGTGCGCGACCTGTCCACCATGATCCGCAACGTCAACCGGGCCAGCGGCATCAACCCCTTTGCCATGTGCAACTGCGCCGACCTGGGCGATACGCCGGTCAACCCTGTCGATGTGATGGACTCGATGGCCCGCATCAAGACGTTTTTTGACCGGGTCTGCGATGCCGGTGTGGCACCACTGGCCGTGGGCGGCGATCACCTGTCCACCCTTCCCATCATGCGCGCCTTGGCCAAGAACGGTCCGGTCGGCATGGTGCATTTCGATGCGCACACGGACACTTGGGACGGCTACTTTGGCGGTTTCAAGTACACCCACGGTACGCCTTTTCGCCGCGCGGTCGAAGAAGGCTTGCTGGATCCGAAGCGGACGGTGCAAATCGGCATTCGGGGCGCGCTGTACAACGATGCCGAGGACACCTGGGGCCAGCAGCAGGGTATCCGCGTGATCGATATCGACGAATTTCATGCCATGGGCATCGAGGCCGTGATGAAGGAAGCCCGCCGCGTGGTGGGCGACGGCCCGACCTATGTGAGTTTTGATGTGGACGCCTTGGACCCGGTCTATGCACCCGGTACGGGCACGCCCGAGATCGGCGGCATGACCACGCTGGAGGCCCAATGGGCAGTCCGTGCGCTGCGGGGACTGAACCTGGTGGGGGGTGATGTGGTGGAGGTGTCGCCACCGTTTGACACCAGCGGCAACACGGCCATGGTGGGTGCCACCATGTTGTTCGAAATCCTGTGCGTGCTGGCCGACAGCGTGAACACACGCAAGGGCAACAAGTCCGGCGTCAAGGCCTAGCCAGCAAGGCGCTGCGTCGGCGCGTACCGCGCGCCTGCGCCAGTTCATCCACGGCCATGCTGAGCGCCCGGATGCCCTCCCCGATCTGATCGACCGGGATGGACGATAGGCGCAAGCGGAAGTAGGGGCAGGGGTAAGGCGGGCTGATGAAAAAGACCGCCCCGGCCTCGATCAGCACGCCATGGCTGCGGGCCATCAGGGCCAGCTCGGACGAATCGAGCCAATCGGGGGATCGCACCCACACAGAGGCCCCACCCGATGGCAATTGAAACTGAAAATCAGGCAGGTATTGCCGCAGGGCTTGCGCCACATGGGCCATGCGCTCCTGCATCGCCTGGTTGACTTTGCGCGCATGCGCGTCATGGTGGCCGAGCGACAGGAACAAGGCAAACGCGTGCTGCAAAAAGGCGCTTGGATGACGCACCATGGCGTGACGCAGTTCGCGCAATTCGGCGATCAGGTCGCGCGGTGCCACGATGTAGCCCAGACGCAGCGAAGGCGACAGGCTCTTGGACACCGAGCCGACGTAGATCACACGCCCCGACTTGTCCATGCTCTTGAGCGCTGGCATCGGCTCACCCTCGTACAGATTTTCCGCCTCGTAGTCGTCCTCAATCACCACAAAATCCTGCTGCTTTGCCATGTTCAGCAGCAACTCCCGCCGGCGCATGCTCAGGGTCGCGGTGGTCGGGCTCTGGTGGGAGGGCGTGACAAACACATAGTCCAGCGCCGGGAGTGCCTCCACAACCAGCCCCTCGCCGTCGACCTGGACCGGCACGCAGCGCGGCATGCGCAGCGCGAAGCTGTTGCGGGCATGGGGGTGACCCGGCTCCTCCAGCCCAACCCGTTGGCTGTCGTCAAACAGGGCTTCGGCGAGCAGGTAGTAGGCATGTTGGGCGCCCACGGTGATGAGGATCTCCTCCTGCAGGGCGAACACGCCGCGCTTGGGTAACAGACGAAGACGGATCTGCTGAATCAGGTCGGGGACATCCTTGACTTCGAAATCTGGTGTCCAGTGCGGCAAGTGCGAGCGCGCCAGGCTGTGCACGCAGCATTCGCGAAAGGCCTCGGACGGAAACAACTGCGGGTCGTAGGTACCATACACAAACGGGTAGGGGTAGGCACTCCAACGGTCCGGCTTGGACAGTGCGCGCTGATCCGCCAACGAACGCAACACACGGCGCGACCAATCGGGCGGCTGCCCGGCCGCTTGGTGGCCCGGCTGCGGCTGCGCACTGCGCTTGGCTTCGCTGGTCCGCGCGTTCATGGTCACGAACACGCCGCTGCGCGGTCGACTGTCGAGAAAGCCGTCGTCCACCAGTTGCACATAGGCTGCCGTTACCGTGTTGCGGCTCAGCGCAAGCACCTTGGCCAGCTCACGCGACGATGGCAGCGGCGCGCCCATCGGCAGCCGCCCATCAAGGATGGCCTGGACAACCGCCAGCCGCAAGCGCTGCTGCAAGGGCAAAGCAGGGCCGTCCTGCATACCAAACAGGCTGTCCCACTGAATCTGACTGGTGCGTTGTTGGCTGGACATGGAAGAAATCAGTATACGCAGCCGGCAACTGGCTTGATCAATTCAGGCATCTGGCTCTATGGGAGCAGGCGTTTTTTACCTATGCTCGCTTTGAACTTTAATCTGCAGGAGCATTTTGTGCCATCGTCCCCTGACCGCGTCACCGTTGAGACGCTATCCGCCTTCAGCGATGCCTGGAACCGCCATGACCTCGACGCCCTGATGTCCTTCATGACCGACGACTGCGTGTTCATGACAGCCGGCGGGCCGGATGCGTGCGGCGCCCGACACGCCGGCACCGAGGCCGTGCGAAAGGCCTTTGCTGGCGCCTGGGCCACACTGCCTGACGCCCAGTGGCGCAATGGCCAGCACTTTGTGGAGGGCGACTTTGGCGTATCGCAGTGGACTTTCACCGGTACAGCTGCGGACGGCAGCCGGGTGGAAACCGACGGCGTTGATGTGTTTACTTTTCGAGACGGCAAGATTGCGGTCAAAAACGCCTTCAGAAAAGCGCGGCCCAACCTGCCAGCGGCCAAGTAAGGTGCGCGCATGATGGCCTCGATGCAATTCACCAATGGCGCAGCCGGCGCCGATCGCCGCGACGACACAAAGTACGACCCAAAGTACGACCCGCTGGTGGCCCGAGACCCTGGCGCCGGGCGGGCTTACGCACCCAGTTATTGGGTGGCCAGCGCAGGCACGCCACCCGAAGACGATGGTCCGGTCACAGCTGACATGGACGCGGACGTGGTGGTCATCGGCTCAGGCTCAACCGGCATGTCCACAGCGCTGTACCTGGCGCAAGAACATGGCATTCAGGCCGTGGTGCTCGAGGCCAACCAGACCGCCTGGGGCTGCTCCAGCCGGAGCGGTGGCCAGGGTCAAAATGCCAGCGGTCGGCTGACGCGCTCGCAGTGGATCGAGCGCTGGGGTCTGGATGTGGCCAGACAACTCGATCGCGAGATCCGCACCGGTTTTGAGAACTTCAAAGCACTCACACAAGAGATTGACTGCGACGCCCACGACGGCGGCCACCTCTACCTGGCCCACCGGCCCGAGAAAATGGCCTATCTGCGCAACGAGCACCGTGTGCGCAACGAGACCTTCGGCTACCAGACCCGCCTGCTGAGTGCGGAAGACGTGCGGCGCGACTACTGCGACGAACGGGACACCGCAGGCGCCATGCTCGAAGCCGAGGGCGTGGGCATCCACCCGCTCAAATTCACCTTTGGCCTGATGCGCAAAGCGCGGGCGCTGGGCGTCAAGGTGCATACCGCCAGCCCGGTACAGGGCTGGACCACAGTCAACGGCCTGCACCACCTGCGCACTCCGGGCGGGGTGGTGCGGGCCAAGCGGGTGGCGGTTTGCACAGGCGGCTACACCGGGCAGGGCTTGAACCCCCTGCTCAAGAACAAGCTGCTGCCCATTTTGTCGAACTCGGTGGTGACGCGGCCACTGACGCCCGCCGAGATTGCGGCCACCAACTTCCGCTCACACACCTTTCTGACCGACACCCGCACCCTGCGCTTCTACTACCGGCTGCTCAAAGACAACCGGCTGCAACTGGGCAGCCGCAGTTCCATCACCGGCGCCGATGCGCAGCACCCGGAGCATCTCAAGCTGCTGACCGACGCCATCGCGCGCAAGTTTCCGCCACTGGCTGGCATTCCAATCGACTACTCCTGGTGGGGCTGGGTGGACGTGAGCCACGACATGATGCCGCGAATCACCCGACCCGACCCCACCCAGACGGTGTGGCATGCGTTGGGCTACGGCGGCAACGGCGTGTCCTTTTCTACATGGGCTGGCAAGCGTCTGGCCGAACGTGTGGCCGGCCAGGATAGCGGGCGCGAGGTGTTTCAGCTGCCGATCTACAGCTCGCCCCTGGAATACCCCAACCTGTTTGGACTGGTCCGCTCGGAAGCCTTGGCACCCTTCCGGCGCTTTGGCCAGTCATTCCTCTACAAATGGTATTGGTTGCGGGACGAGAAATGATGGCGGCTTCGACAGGCGGTTTCCGGGGTCAGACTGACGGCATCACGGACACCGCGTACCAGGCCTGATTTTTTACGCCGCTGATGCACCTGCTGATCTCCTTGCTGCGACGACTGGCCTGGGCTGCCGGCTTGCTGGTCGCTGTGCTGGCGATCAACTTCATGCTGATCCACGCCGCGCCGGGCGACCCGGCCAGCGTGATCGCGGGCGAAATGGGTGGCGCGGACGAGGCGGTCATGGCCAGCATCAAGAAAGCCTATGGGCTGGACCAGCCCTTGCCGGTGCAGTTCGCCACCTACATCGGCAAAAGCCTGCACGGTGACCTGGGGCAGTCATACACCTACAGCCGACCGGTGTCGGGCCTGATCCTGGATCGCATCGGCCCGACCATCCTGCTGGTGCTCACCGCGCTCGTCTTTGCGATTGTGATGGGTACCTTGCTGGGTGTTTTCGCCTCCCGGCGGCCTGACAGTTTTGCCAGCAGTGCGGTCACCATCCTGTCGCTGGTTGGCTATGCCATGCCAGTGTTCTGGACGGGTATCCTGCTGGTGATCCTGTTTGGCAAAGTATGGCCCATCATGCCCATTGCCGGCATGCGCGATGTGCGCCAGTTCGGTGTGGGTGGCTGGAGCGCGGTGGTCGATGTGCTGCATCACCTGGTGCTGCCGGCCCTCACCCTGACCATCATCTACCTGGCGCAATACAGCCGGCTCGCGCGAGCCAGCATGCTTGAAGTGCTGGGCTCGGACTACATTCGCACAGCCCGGGCCAAAGGGCTGAACGAGTGGGTGGTGACCTTCAAACATGCCTTGCGTAATGCGCTGATGCCCGTGGTGACGATCGCGGGGCTCCAGTTCGGCAACCTGATTTCCGGCGCAGTACTGGTGGAAACCGTGTTTTCCTGGCCGGGCCTGGGCACCCTGGCGCTGGAGGCCATCCTGGGACGCGACTACCCCACCCTGCTGGGGGTCCTGACCTTCTCGTCCCTGTTGGTCATTGCCGCCAATCTGCTGACCGACCTGAGCTACCGCTGGATCGACCCAAGGCTGCGGGTCAAATGAGTTCGACACCACCCACAGTTCAGGTCTTGTCGCCCTTGCGGGAGGCCTGGCGCGTGTTCAGCCGCAACAAGGCCGCCATGCTGGGGCTGGCGCTGCTGGTGCTTATCGCCGTGGTGATGCTGCTCGGACCCGGCTTGTATGGGGTCAAGCCCTTTGACATCATGGGCGCACCGTTTACCGAGCCCTTCACGGATCGCAAGCTGTGGCTGGGCACCGACTACCTGGGCCGCGACATCCTGGCCGGCATGCTGGTCGGTGGCCGCGCCACGGTGATGGTGGGCCTGGCGGCGGCGCTGATCACCGTCTCCATCGGTGTCACTGTCGGCTCCCTCGCGGGTTATTTCGGCGGCTGGATCGACAGCCTGCTGTCGCGCCTGACCGAGTTGTTTCAGGTGTTGCCGGCCTTGCTGTTCGCCATGGTGTTGGTCACGCTGTTCCAGCCTTCGCTGGGCGTGGTCATTGTCGCCATCGGTATGGTGAGTTGGACCGGTACTGCGCGACTGGCGCGGGCTGAGTTCCTGCGCCTGCGTGGGCTGGAGTATGTCAGTGCGGCGCGGGCCATGGGGGCCAGCCACCTGCGCCTGATGCTGCGCGAGATCCTGCCCAATGCGCTACCGCCACTCATCGTGTCGGCAACCCTGATCATCGGTGTGGCCATCCTGTTTGAAGCAGGCTTGAGTTTCCTCGGCTTGTCAGACCCCAACGTCATGAGTTGGGGCCTGATGATCGGCTCAAACCGGCGCAATATCCTGGAGTGCTGGTGGGCCGTGAGTTTCCCTGGCGCGGCCATTTTTCTCACGGTCTTGTCGGTCAGCCTGGTGGGCGATGGCCTCAACGACGCGCTCAACCCCAAGCTGCACCTGCGCTGATGAAAACGAAGCGAACGCCATGAGCACCAGCGCTGAAGTAGGCCCTGCCCTGTTGGAGGTGAACCAACTCGGCGTCGAATTTCAGACGCGAGGTGGGGTTGCGCGGGTACTTGACGGTGTCGGCTTTAGCCTGCGCCGGGGTGAAACCCTGGGACTGGTGGGCGAGTCGGGTTGCGGCAAGAGCATGACCGCGCTGGCCATGATGCGCCTGATCCCCACACCGCCAGGGCGCATCACTTCCGGCAGCGTTGCACTGGATGGGCTCGACCTACTGACTGTCAGCGAGCCCCAAATGCGCCAGTACCGGGGCAACCGCATCTCGATGATTTTCCAGGAGCCCATGACCTCGCTCAACCCTGCCTACACGGTGGGTGAGCAGATCGGCGAAGCTGTGCGCTTGCACCAGAAGCTGGACCGCAAAGCTGCCCTGGCGCGGGCCACCGAGATGCTGGAGGCCGTGGGCATCCCGGCGGCCAAAAGCCGGGTGCACGAGTACCCGCACCAGTTCTCGGGCGGCATGCGGCAACGGGTCATGATCGCCATGGCTTTGGCCTGTAAACCCGATGTGCTGATTGCCGATGAGCCCACCACTGCGCTGGACGTGACCGTGCAGGCGCAGATCTTTGACCTGATTGCTGAATTGCGCGAGCGCACGGGCACCGCCGTGCTGCTGATCACCCACGACATGGGTGCCATCGCCGAAATGGCCGACCGGGTGGCGGTGATGTACGCGGGCCGCATCGTCGAGGAGGGCTCAGCGGCCGAGGTCTTGCAGTTGCCGATGCATCCCTACACCCAGGGCTTGATCGCCTGCGCGCCCGGGCGGCGCACCGCCGGCTTTGGCGAGCCCCTGCTGGAAATACCGGGTACCGTGCCATCTCT
>Ga0114981_10003140_pt1 | contig 10557 bp, 5 predicted proteins | sample S_140806_MF_Meta_FD_87028 | JGI IMG/M metagenome (GOLD analysis project Ga0114981, IMG submission 87028) | Freshwater microbial communities from Lake Simoncouche, Canada to study carbon cycling - S_140806_MF_MetaG | ecosystem: Environmental > Aquatic > Freshwater > Lake | place: Lake...
ACACAACCGCTTCTACGTTCGATATCGTTGTGAGTAATCCACAAAACGAATTGTGGGCTATGCAATTTGATATCGCCGGTGCGGTGATTACTAGCGTGCAAAACTTGCTGCCAACTACTACATGGAATGCTCACCTCCATTTTGATGGCAATACCATCGCAGTTACGAGCGAGGGCAACACCAAGGTTCCAACCTACACGTCCTCAACAGCCATCTTGCGTGTGACATACTCATCTCTCACATCCAACACAGTGTGCATTAGCAACATCGTTGACATCCTCAATGATTTTAACCACAACGTATTGGGTACTATTGGAAACTGTGTGGGAACGGCGGCTAACGTCGTTGCGAACTTCACGGCTTCAGCTACTTCGGTTTGCCAGGCTTCATCGGTTACCTACACCAATACTTCAGTTGGAGCAACCACTTACAGCTGGTCATTCCCCGGTGGTACTCCAGCTACAAGCAGCGCGGCCAATCCGGTTGTTCAGTACAACACGCCAGGAACATACAGTGTCACACTCACGGCGTCGAACGCAAGCTTTAGCGATGCTGAGGTGAGAACGAATTACATTACTGTTGGCAGCAGCGCTACCTGGTATCGCGATGCTGACGGTGACGGTTACGGAAACCCGAGTCTTACTATCTCTGCTTGCACGGCTCCTGCCGGTTACATCGGCGTTGCAGGTGATTGTAACGACAACGCTGCGGCAGTTCGTCCGGGCGCAACCGAAGTGTGCAACAACATCGACGACAACTGTGCTGCAGGAATTGATGAAGGTTTTGATGTCGACAACGATGGCTACACCACATGTGAAGGCGATTGCAATGACAACAGTTCAATTGTTCATCCAGGTGCGTTCGAAATCTGTAACGGCGCTGATGAAGATTGTGATAACATCATTGACGAAGGGTATGATGCCGATAATGACGGTTACACCTCATGCGGTGGCGACTGTAACGACAACAACAATGCAGTTCGTCCGAATGCTCAGGAAACCTGCAACACAACCGACGACGATTGTGATGGATTGGTTGATGAAGGTTTCGATGCCGACAACGATGGATACACTTCATGCGGTGGCGACTGCAACGACAACAACAATGCAGTTCGTCCGAATGCTTCAGAAATTTGCAATGGAATTGATGATAACTGTGCAGGTGGAATAGACGAAGGGTTTGATGCCGACGGTGATGGATTCACCTCCTGCGGTGGCGACTGCAACGACAACAACAGCAGCATCAATCCTGAGGCCTCCGAAGTGTGCACGAATTTCACCGATGATAACTGTTCGGGCGTCGTGAACGAAGGATGCTGCAACGTTACTCTTAGCGCGGTTTCAACAAGTACTTCATGCGCTGCTGTATCGAATGGTTCAATTAATTTGACTGTATCGAATGGTGTTGCACCATACTCCTATAATTGGAGTAATAGTGCTACCGCTGAGGATTTATCAAATTTGGCGGCAGGCAATTATTCAGTGACTGTAACCGATTTCTATGGCTGCACAGCAACTACTTCAGCGACCGTTACCAACGGCACCGTAGGAGCGCCGATTGCACCTAGCTCCATTGCGGGTCCTTGGGGTGTTTGCCGCAGTTCCAGCGGAAACGTATTTAGCACTCCTGCGGTTGCCGGAGCAACATCTTACCAATGGACACTCCCAACCGGTGCTACAGGCAGCTCAACAACCAACAGCATCACGCTGAGCTTTAGCTCTACTTACAACTCCAGTAACTTGACCGTGCGTGCCGTTGGACCATGCGGAACAAGCGCATCGTTTAGTCGCACTGTGTATGCCAACACGACATTACCGACCGCTCCTTCAGCACTGAGCGGACCAACTATTGGTGTTTGTGCGGGTAGCACTCAAACGTATACTTGCACTGCGGTGACAGCAGCCACGAGCTATCAGTGGACTGCACCAACGAATGCAACAATTACTTCGGGCCAGGGCACGCAAACAGTAACTATTTTATATTCTTCAACCTTTGGTGCAAACGGAGCAGTAAGTGTTCGTTCACAGAATTGTTTTGGATTGAGCACCGCTCGTACTTTGATGGTTTACAACATTCCGGGAACTCCGGGAACGATTAGCGGCCCATCTACCAATGTTTGTCCTGGTTCAGTTTTAACGTATACAATAGCAGCAGTTCCGGGAGCAACCAGTTACTTGTGGACCGCAGCAACAAACACAACCATCCTCTCGGGTCAGGGAACGAATACAATTACACTCAGCGCTGCATCAGGCTTCACAACCGGAACTTTGTCAGTTCGCGCGGTGAGCAGCTGTGGACAAAGCGCAGTGCGCTCTCTAGGACTAAGTATCAACCCGGCATCACCTTCAGCAATGGTTGGTCAAACCACAAACCTGTGTGGTGGAGGTCAGTTTACGTACTCTGTTACTGCTGTGAGTGGTGCAACAAGCTATGTATGGACTGTTCCAACCGGCTGCACCATTGTAACCAACAACGGCAACTCTATTGTGTTGAATGTGTCAAGCACCTTTACTACCGGAACGCTGAGCGTGCGCGCATACAACAGCTGTGGCGGTAGTTCGCTGCGTACCGCATCGCTTACACGTTTGCCTTCAACACCGGCGAGCATCACAGGTGCCGCTTCAGTTTGTCCGAACCAAGTAGGGGTTGTATTTACTACGCCTGCTGTGACTGGTGTGACGCAGCTATGGGCAGTTCCAAGTGGCGCGGCCATAACTGCAGGTCAGGGCACAACCGGTCTGACTTGTAACTGGGGCACAGCAGCGGGAAGTGTAACCGTACGAAGCGTAAACGCATGCGGTCAATCTGCTGCTTTGAGCAAGGCTGTTACACTAGCTACGTGCATTGAGAATGATGGAACCAATTTGTTGCGTGAAGCGACTTTGGAGGCCTATCCAAATCCAAGCAACGGCAGCTTTGTGATTCGTTCCAACGAAGCAGGTGACTACTATCTGATCAATGGTTTAGGACAAACTGTTCAAGCCATCAAGCTCAACGCCACCAACAACTTCCGTTTCGAAGTGAGCGGGTTGAGCTCAGGTGTTTACTTCTTGACAGGGATTGTGAACGGCACAACAATTACAGAACGAGTAGTGGTGACCGCAAACTAATCGGGCCATTTGAATATGAAAAGGGGCTGCAATTGCAGCCCCTTTTTTGTGTGTTATAAATCGCCGAATAAATATTGAATTTCGATTTCCTGTAACTTCAACTGCGTAGCAATTTCTGTTTCCTGCACACGCAGGTCGAACAGTTGTTGTTCGCGTGTATTGATGAGGAAAACACTGCTTTCGCCCGAGTTGAATTTCTCCCGCTCAGCATCGAGCAAACGCTGCATATTCTTAACGTTGGCCGCTACATTGGCCAGTTGCAAACGAAGCAACTCAAGTTGGCGTATTGAGGCTAGCGCTTTGTTCTGAAAGACGGTAGTCTTCTGCAATACCTCCAGTTGGAGTTCTTCGATTTTGATACGAGTAAGGCCAAGATCCCCCTTTGCTTTACGCATTAATATAGGCCATGAAAATTGAGCACCCCACTTGTAGTTGTTCATGGTGAGCATTTGTTCGGCCGGCGCTGTGGCTTCATTGAGAGCATTGTATTGAAGGTTAACAACAGGCTTCATGAGCTCTTTTTTCAGGCGTTCTTCCGCGCGCAATTGCTCTAAGAGTGGTGTGTATTTAAGGAGCTGAGGATTGCTGGTTGCAATGCTGTTGGCTCGATCAATAAGTAGTTGTGATTTGTTCAATGCGGCATCGAAATCGATGGTGTTTTGAGGAACCGCATTATTCAATGAAGCAACAGGCAAATAATTGAGTTCATTTTTTTGCCAAAGCTGCGATGTCAAATCGAGCGATTCTTTTGCCCACTTGGCCTCGGCCGATTGCAACTTTTGCTTTCTGTTTTGCACTTGAATGGACGTTTCCAGCGTGTCAATCGAAGCAATGTCACCGGCAAGAAATCTATTTCTTGTGTCGGTCATTCGTTGTTCTGCTATGTCGACCCATTCGCGATGAATGTTGAGAACCCTGCTACTCATCCACCAGTTCCAATACTGTTGAAAGCCATCAAAGCGTAATTCTTGAATGAGTTGTTTTTGTTCAATGCCCGCATAGCGTTGGTAGGATTCGGCTTGGCGCAACTCAGTACGATTTTTGTCCGTTATCAATCCCTGACCTAATGGAACAGCAACTCCGGCACTTAATAGTCCGCCGTTGGGTGTTTTCTCTTCCGGATTGAAATAAGCACCGTTGGCATTTTCAAAGCTCGACTTCAAAATGATTGGAGCTCTTAACGGAACATCAACTCCGATTTGCGTTTGATTATAGTATTCTGTAGACTTGAAAAATTTGTTTTGATGCGTTGCCGAAATTTTCGGATCGAATGCACCTTTTGCTTTCATCAATTCTTGCTGTCCTTTCTCGACGCGCAAATCTGCCATGCGCGCAGCAGGGTGATTATTGAGCATTGTTTTGAATGCATCGAACGTAAGCACTTCTTGTTTCTGGGCATGTGCATGCCATGTGAAAGAGGCCGAAACCAAAAGGGCAATTAGCTTTGTTTTACCACAGTGGTTATTTCGATTTAGCGACGTCATCGGCTTTATAATAATTGGGTGGGAATCCGTTGAACTGTCGCCAGAGCTCATAACCCAGAGCAACGTCTTTGAGCAACGCCATACCGTGCGCTCCTGCACCCACTCGGATGCCCGAAGGCCAGGCCACATCTTCGGGGTCGGGGGCTACGAGTATGCGATATTCGCCTTGGTTGTTGGTGAAGTTGTCGATTGCGACAACCACACCGCCGTAGGTTCCTGCAGATGCGCCGGGCCAACCGCTAAATACAAAGGCAGGCCAACCGTCAAAAATGAAACGCACTTTTTGTCCCTTCGACAAAAGTGGGTAGTCGATGGGTTTTACCATTAGTTCCACTGCCAGCTCATAGTTGGCGGGCATGAGGCTGACGATCTCTTCGCCTTCTTTGACGGTTTCACCTACTCCGGTTTTTATGGCTCGTGTGATATAGCCATCGGCCGGCGAGGTGATGAAGTAGAACCCGCTGCGCTGGCTGTAACCGGCGAACTGACTTTGCAATTTGGTCACCTGTGCTTCTGTGTCATAGAGTACACTCATGGTCGAAAACTTGTCGCTTTCGGCTTTCGATACTTTGTCGCGATAATCTTGCGTAATGGAGTTCAACTCTGTTCGAACGTTGGTGAGCTCTTGTCGTGAGATGAGCAATTTGTTTTCGGTTTCGACTTGTTTGGCACGGGCATTTTGATAGACCACCTCACGTTGTTCTAACTCCGTTTCAGATTTCAATCCCTTCTCAAAAAGTGACTTGAATCGGTCGTATTGGTCCTTGGCAATGACTGCGTTTCCTTTTGCGACATTGAAGTCCATGCTGTCGCTCTGAACCTTTAAAATCGATTGCTTGACTTTTAACTCTTGCTGACTGCGTTTCAGTTTTGCGCTTTCATTGAGAGCGTCTATTTGTCGATCGAGGGCTTCAACCTTCTGCATATATCCTGAAACACTCGACTCCTTGCTCTTTATTTGGTCTTCGACGTTGACAAGCAGATTCGGATCGAAGTAATCGTCTTTGATTTCGGAAATACGCATGATGGTATCGCCGGTCTTTACCAGGTCACCTTCACGCACATACCACTGTTCTATTTTTCCGGGGATGATCGTTTGTATGGCTTGCGGCCGTTGGTCGGGCCTCAATGAAGTAAGACGGCCATTTCCACTTACACTTTGAGTCCAGGGCAGGCAAAGAAGCACCATGATTACAGCAAGTAGTATAAACAGTGAGCGCTTCAGTACCCGGTTGTTTTTACCAACGGAAAGTTTGCGAAACGACACGTAATCGTTCTGTTTAATTTTTCCTTGAATGGAAGATTCGGAGAGTTCTAGCATGTGCGGTAAATTAAACTTTTTGCATGGTTACAACTCTTCCTGCCAGTTGATGTATAGCCGGGTTGTTGCTGATGATTAAAATAGTCGCCTGAGGGAATTCGCGCAGAATATTTTCGAGTATTTCCATGCGCTCATCGGGTAAGATTGCCTGCAGATTATCTTCCATCAAAATGAGCTGCGGGTTTCCAACAAGGCATCGGGCAAGTATTAATTTTCGGAGAATTCCTCCTGATAAAATCTTGCCTTCGGGATCAATTACCGTGTGATAACCTTGTGGCATGTGGGTAATACTATCATGCAGGTTAACCAAACGCGCGCCCTCCATCACTTGATTGATGTCGATGTGTTTTCGGCCACAGGTAATGTTTTCTACTACGGTTCCTTTGAATACACCTTGATCGGTAAAGTTTTCTCCCGTGATTTCACGTAAGGTCACGAGATCGATGTTTTCAAGCGGCAATCCGTTTATTGTAATGCTCCCTTGAAAACCGGCAAAATACCCTGTGAGCAATTTCATCAGAAGCGTTTTGCCACTGCCATTTGCGCCCGCCACACAGACGCGTTCACCGGGCGTAATCTCTAAGTTGAAGTTCTGGATGACCGGACTTTGGGCGTCAGAAAAGGCATAGGTAAGCTTATCTACTTTTACGTGTACTCCTCCGTTTCTCAGTGTTTCGCGCACATCGATACCACCTTCCCTTTCGAGTTGAATGTCGGTAATGCTGCCAATTTTATCCAAGGCGGTTAGCACATCGTACACGGTGCTCATGTTGAGAATGACTTTCTCCACACTGCCAATAATCATGAGAATCACAATTTCAGCAGCAACGAATTGTCCGATGTTGATTTGTCCGTTAATCACCAAAATGCTTCCCGCAATAATGAGACTCGCAGCAAGTATGATTTTAAACAGAACAAGCACTTTGTACTGAGTAACTAGTATCGCAAAGTGACGCTTACGTGCATCGAGGTACTTCGACGTATGATAGTCGGTTTGCTCGAGCGGCATGGAGGTGATTCCGCTCAATTTGAATGTGGTGAAAGCGCGCGATAGCTCTTCCAACCAGTGCGCCACCGCAAATTTGTGTTTGCTCTCTTCCAAGCTGCTCTCTAGGCCTTCTCTGCCAGTCAGTTTAAAGATGGCAGCAATAAGGAGGATGAGGATGATGCCGAGAAGAATGAAAAGTGGATGATAGAAAGACAGCAGAAGCAGGCCGAAAATAATTTGAATGGCAGCGGTTGAGAAGTCGAGCAGGAGCTTAGAAACCCCTTTCTGCACCGTCATGATTTCGAAAAAGCGATTCATTACTTCCGGGAAGTATTTGGTCTTAACAGAGTCGAACGAAGCGCGCGGCAGGCGATAGGCAAAGTCGAAAGATGAATTCACAAAGAGTCGTTGTTCGATGGATTCTGTGATGGCCATTTGGCGCAACTGAAGCAGCCCGTTGAAGAACACACCGAGTATGACAAACACGACGAGCACCATCCATGAAGCCCTCAATTCACCTGCTTGCAGCAGGTTGATGATGGCCTGAATTCCAAGCGGGAGCGTGAGGTTTACCAACCCCTGGAACAGAGAAAAAATATAGACATTGCGAATGTCGGAGCGCTCTGATTTGACTAGACGCCATAGGCGCTGCATAGGACTAATTTGACTCATATACTGGTAGTGTCAGATCTTTAGCCCGAAGTGCTCATTCAGCAAGCAAATGCGTTGGCTGGACAACGGGTGCAATGTTAGTCAAAGCATCCGAATGGCGGCAAAGTTCACCCGATTTGGGTGATTTCGATTAGGAAAATTTAATGATTACACTTTCAATAACATGCGCGGCATCCTCGCACTTGTCGGAAGCGTTTTCCAAAAAGGTAATCACCTCTTTGGTTTTTAGGATTACCATCGCATCTGTTTCGTGCTTGAAAAGGTCAGCAATGGTGCTGTTCATGATTTTATCCGCCTCGTTCTCCAGTGTGTTGATGGTGTGGAGATGCGCTTTTACTTTCCGCACATTGCGCAGGCTGCGCATTTCACGAACCGCGCTCTGGAGCTCAATGGCCGAAAGGGTGATGATTTCAGACAGGCGAATCATGGCCGGGCTTATCTGATGGACCTTGTAGATATCGAGGCGCTTGGATGTACCGTAGATATAATCAACCACGTCGTCGATAGCAATAGCCAAGGCATGAATGTCTTCGCGGTCAAAGGGTACTATGAACGTATTTCCCGTTTCACGCATGATGGCGTGCGTAATCTCATCGCCTTGTTTTTCAAGGAGATTGATCGTTTCGAAAGATTGTATTCGGGTAACTGAGTCTGATTTCAGAGCATTTTCCAGCACTTTAGCAGTCTCAACAAGGTTGCTACACGCCTGGTCGAATAGTGGGTAGAACAATTTGTCCTTGGGCAAAAGTGCCTGAAAAATGAGGTCGATAGAGCGTTTCACAAGGGGTTCTTCTTCCCGCGAATTAAGTTGTTCTGAAGGGTCCGGATTCAAATGGCTCGTGATTTAGAGTAAAAATGAGAATGTCTTAACACAAATCTAACAATTGAACATGCTTGTTTCCGGTTAGGCTGAAATTGGCTCGCTATGATGGAGGACCAGGGTAAGTCGAGTGAAGAAATAACCCCCTGCGAATCAGCGTATTGTTTCGAATAGATGAACATCCCAGTCCTTTTGCGTAACAATATGGTAACATAAAGTAAAGGCTCTGTTCTCATACCACGGGTTCTTTTGCGGAAATCGTTTTTTCGTATGAATTTGTTTAAAATGTTCGCGCCCAAGTCGGGTGATTTTTTCGATTCCTTTGCTCAGTCAACCCGCAATTTGGTTGCTATGTCTCAGAAATTCAAGGAGTTGTTGGAAGCGAAGGAAGGTGATAGAGATGGAATTGTGAGGGAGATTCACGATTTGGAGCATGTTGGTGATCAAATTACCCACGATCTCTTCATTCAATTAAGTGAGAATTTTATTACACCCTTCGATAGAGAGGATATCCACTACTTGGCAACTTCGCTCGACGATGTTGCAGATTTCATTAACGGAACGGCATCCCGAATTTCATTGTATCAATTGAAAGAAATTGATCAGGTTATGCATGGCCTTGCCAATGTTTTGTCGAGGCAGGTGGTAGAAATAGACAGCGCGATTCAAAACCTTAGGAACTTGAAAAGCGCACAGCGAGTGCGAGAGGCAATTATCCGTATCAATGATCTGGAAAATGAGGCGGACAGTATTTTTGATTTGGCGATAGCCCGTCTTTTTTCGGAAGAAACGAATGCCATCGAGATGATTAAAAAGAAAGAAATTCTATCTGTTTTGGAGACAGCAACCGACAAGTGTGAAGACGTTGCCAATGCAATTGAATCAATCCTGGTAAAGAACTCTTAAGGCCGCTCTATGGAATACTCTATCTTGCTTATTTCAGTCATAGCGTTGGCGTTGATATTTGACTTCATCAATGGTTTTCACGATGCCGCAAACTCAATTGCAACGGTCGTTTCTACGAAGGTTCTTACTCCTTTTCAAGCGGTGGTGTGGGCGGCATTTTTCAATTTTGTCGCATTCTTCATTTTCAAAGACCACAGCGTTGCAACTACCATTGCAAAGTCGGTGAAGGAAACCTACATCACGGCAGCTAATAATCCGCTGACCATGATTTTTTCCGGTCTATTGGCCGCAATTACATGGAACCTGATTACCTGGTGGTATGGAATTCCTTCCTCGTCCTCACACACGCTCATAGGAGGATTTGCAGGTGCGTTTTTGGCAGCCTTCGGTTGGCAAGCTATCAATAGTGGAATCGTTATAGCAACCGCAATTTTCATTTTCGTTGCGCCCATAGCGGGCATGATTATGTCTTACCTGATTTCGGTGTGGTTTCTCAACTCTTTTCGAAAGGGACCTTTCATGAAGATTGTTTCGCTGACGATTATAACACTCGTCGTTTTCGCTGTTTACAATGCACTTGAGTTCAAGCGAGATTTTAACGGAGGAAGCTCATATACGTTGATGTTCGAAGAAAAACTGTCAAAGGATGATGTGAAAAAGCTACTCACCATCAAGGCCGATGACTTAATGGAGTTTACCCCAGTTGTAAACTTGGCGAGCAATGCAGAAGAGGTTTCAGACATGCGCTACACGGTTCGATTTGATTATCTTAAAAAGATCGGAGAGACCGCAGAGAATGGTGCGCTCACTGCGGCTATTGTTCAACGATTGGAGTCTGAAAAAAAGGATTACACCATTGAAGAGTCGCACCGAATTACGGAAGCTTCTACAGATCGATACGACGCATCAAACTTGAAGAGCGGCTTTGAATCGTATTGGTTGAAAGTGATATTTCATGGTTCGAATTTCAAGTGGATATTGCTCGGCTTCATTGTGTTGGTGATGGGAGTGTTCACCCTGTTCTTAAGTTCGATGCACAATTCGAGGGCAAACTCATCCTTCAAGAAGTTGCAATTGTTTTCCTCTGCCGCATTCAGTGTGGGACACGGAGGCAATGACGCGCAAAAGGTGATGGGTATAATCACCGTTGCTCTCATGGCCGGAGGGCAGATTACAAGTTTAAAGGATATGCCCAACTGGGTGCCTCTTTCCTGTTATGCAGCCATTGCCCTAGGCACCATGAGCGGCGGCTGGAA
>Ga0114981_10003141_pt1 | contig 10557 bp, 22 predicted proteins | sample S_140806_MF_Meta_FD_87028 | JGI IMG/M metagenome (GOLD analysis project Ga0114981, IMG submission 87028) | Freshwater microbial communities from Lake Simoncouche, Canada to study carbon cycling - S_140806_MF_MetaG | ecosystem: Environmental > Aquatic > Freshwater > Lake | place: Lake...
TCAAAATAAATAAAACCATAATATAAATAATAAAAAAAAAAAACATGGCAAAAAGAATCAATTTTAGTTTAATCAAAAGCAAGTACGATAAAATCGGAAAGTCAAATGTACGTTTAACACAATCTAGTTTGTTTATTACAAAGGACATTGATCCTACAAAATCAAACTATGATTTCGACGTATTAGAAAATCAAACACAAACTTTGCAACCAGATGAAATCCGTTTAAATATCAATGACGAATTTATTGTTACTCATTTAGGAGTTTATTTGTATGGTACTTGGACAATAGGAGACGCACCTAGATTACCTTTCTCTACAGGAAACCAATTATTGACTTATGCTCCTTTAGAGCTTGATTCTGAAAGTATTTCTGTAAAAAACTTATATTCTGGTCAATTAAAAATCGCTGTAAACAATATCGTGTATTTAGAAAAGTGGGATACACGCAAACACGAAAAAGTTACACGCACTCAATTTACGTCTGAAGTAAATTCTGTAAACGGAGTAGCACCAGCTACGATGCCTTCTAATTGTTTTGAAGACGATGCTATGATCGCTTTCGAACCAATGCTAACTTTATCTGGAGCTAAGAAAAACGATATTTCTATCCGTTTGCCTCAATCTATTTCTCCAGCTTCAGTAATTTTTGTTGATCAACAAGGTCGTTCTGTGACTTGCAATATCACTAAAATTGCACTCCGTATGTACGGATTAAATGCACAAAACGGAGCGAAATTTCAAAATTAATTATCTGTATATCAGTAATTTGTATTGAACATTTAAAGTTAAAAATAACAATGAAAAACAGGGAGGAAAATATCCTCCCTGTATTTCTCTTAAAAAAGATAAAATAATGAAAAGAGTAGTAAAACACGAACTAATCGAAATTATAGTACCAGCTGGATCTACAGCTACCCGTTTTCAATTGCCAGATGCTCAAAATCTACGGAATGTGCAAACATGGGGAATACAATTTTACTATAACGCTATTGTACCTAACTCAATTATATCTGGCCTCCCAACAATTACAAAAGCAGACAGCTTAATTTCCTTTTTAACTATGGAGAATTATGCTGGCCGTCAATTCGATAAGCAAAGCCCGATAAACAAATACCAAACAATAGAAAACAATTTAAGTACGTCAGCTCTAGCTGATTGCTCTATACAAGAAAAGGACTTTAAATCATACGTAGGTCAAAAAATTAACTTTCCAAAAAGTTACATTGATACGATTACTCCTATTGCTGATTCTGTAAATAATAAAGTATTTTTAATATCTATTTATTATACAGACAAAGGAGAAGATATGTCTCAAACAAGTTTTGATAATAAACACTAAAATTTATAAATATGCTACCTACGATACGAAAAGTTACCAGCATAACGAAGCTTGAATTTACAGGTACTAATGAAAGGATATTTTTTAACTTTTTTAAGGATCTGGACGAACTAAGAAATTGTAGGATCTGGGGAATTGAGACTTATTATTCTTCTGCTTTCGAGGGCAGATCTATAGGAACTTTAAAGAATGATCCAGACTATAACTTGCCTGTGATAACAGAGCTTCAGTATAGAAACGGATTTTTAAATCTTTACGATACAGATAATATAAATTTTTTAATTAACGCTCCTTTGTGTATCTTTGGCACGATCCAAAGCTTTCCAGAAGATTTCGGAAGATTGGGAGCTGGAATAGTAGAAAGAGATGCAAAAAGTTTATCTGGACAAAAAATAGATATGCAGAATAGTAATGTAGTTTTCAACGGAACAGCAAACACTATTAAGGAGACCAGAACAATTTTTCTAGATATTTACTATAGCAGAATGGATCTGGACAAAGTAATCATTAATAAACTAAAATAAAGATGCAAACAGACCACACAGGAGTAGACGAAGTAGCTGGAGCTATTAAACTAAGCAAAAAAACTAAATTTAGAATAACAAAAGCTGGTATTCAAAAAAATAGCTTTCCTGTATACGAAAGTATCGACAGCACTACGAATGAAAAAGCTGTATTGAGATTTTTAGAGTGGGCAGAGATAACAGATAATTGCATACCTTACAATCTGGAGCTTTTTTCTAATAAAGAAGAGGACGAAGCAGAGGGACTAGAATATAATAAAAAACTAGGTAACAGACGCTTTACGTTTAAATTAAACAAAGAAGAAAAATACTCTGGACACAGCCAGCACCAAAACCAGCCTCAATACGATCAGTCTGCTATAATTGAGAACGCTCTATTGAAGCAAAAAGCTTTTTATGAAAATAACGAGCTAATGAAGAGACTAGAAGCTATGGATCAAAAGCTGAATGAATACATGGAAGAGGAAGAGGAAGATGACGATAGAAGCGAGCTAAATGGATTAAATAATCCAAACATAGTTAATTTGCTAGGCCTATTAAGTAAAGCTCTTTCTAGCAATAAGCCAGCTGTAGTGAACGGAGTAACTTTACAAACAGACCAGATCACTAATATAAACAAAGCTGTTAAAATTTTATCCAGATATGACGATCAGATAGATACAGATCTGCTGAAGCTTGCAAATTTGGCCGAAACGAACACAGCTACTTTTGAGATGTTATTAAAGACTTTAAGATCTATGTAGTAGCACTTTATACTTTTATTCAAAAACAAAAAAAACAATGGCAGAAGATAAATCAAAACAAGTATTCGGATACATTAAAATAGTAGCTTTAATAGGAGGAGCTTTTTTAGCCTATAAAGCCGTAAAAAATTTAGCCGAAACATTCGGACTAGTAAAATCTGAAGCAGAGGAAAAAATAGACAAAGGGACAGAGCAAGCTGGAGGATCTACTATAGAAGCTCAAAGTAGCAATCCTTATCTTTCTTTTTCGCCTCAATATATCTTTGCTCTAAAGGAAGCATGGACAAAAAAATATCCTAAAAAAGTATGGGAGGGAACAAAACAACTTAAATTTGATCCTACAGCCTATAAAAAATTTGCAGACACTTTATATAACGCTAAGGGAATTTTTAAAGATGACGAAAATAGCGTGCTGGATATTTTTAGAAACCTCCAGACACAATTTCAAGTTAGCCAGCTAGCTGTTTTTTTTAGCTTTTTTTATAAAAAAGATATGCTAGCATATATGAAAACTTTTATGGATGATGATAATCTAAAAGAAGTACTAGAGATCATAAAAAATTATCCTCAATACTATAAATAAACATGGAAAAGAAGTTTAAATTTAATTTCCGATTAATAACGTCGGACACTACAATCAGCGACCAGAACGTCACTAGCTTTAAGTTTATTAATTTAGGAGAGCAGAATGTAATTATAAACAATCAGCTATTGTTACAGGGGATACAAGTGGGAGTATCTCCACAATTTTTTGACGAAGGCTTTAATACAGGAGAAAAAACAGCACAGCAATATAAAATTGTTTTTCAGAGACAATTAAACAAAACAAATTTGCTCCAGCTTATTGAGAAAATAGAAGTAAGGGACTAATATATAAAATTATGACAAAATTTAAAAAAGGATCACTAGAAGCAAAAAAATTTATGGCTGGATTAAGAGCAAAGAAAAAATCTGTAAAAAAGAGCAAAGCTCCAAAAAAGAGAAAAAAATTAGTAGCTGAAAGTAACGCTCTAAAAAATACTTTAAAAAGAAAAAAGATGATCCTCCCTCATGGATACGAGCTATTGCAAAGGAAAAGATTATCTGGTACTGAAAAGCACACAGATAACAATTCACACAACTATAGAATTAATATCTCTGGAACATTAAGTAGATCTGGAGAGATTAAAAGAATGAAAAAATTTGCAAAGCAGAGAAGAAGCAAACTACATGAAAAAGTAGCTAACATTATTGCTTCAAATACGGATAAAAACAGATTACCAGAATCTTATATGCAAGAAGTAGTTCAATACGGATGCCAAAGTGGAATTGTGCCACAGCTAATTTATTACACAGATACAAAAAGATTCTTAAAAGCTTATAATGGAGAAATTGCTAGAATTTTAGCAGATCTAATGGATGACATGGGAGTAAGATCTCCAGCTGATCTGTTTGGATCTAAATGGGATGAATCAGATCCTTTTGCTTCAGAAGATCACAATAAAAATTTACTAGCATGGTTTGGCTTTGAGGAAGCTACCAGACATTTGTCAGCAGATCTAGGATACGATATTTAATAGCACCATATAAATTTATTCAATATGAAAAAGACAGCGACAGGAATTATAATTTTTTTAAGCTTCATGCTTATTTGCATAGGTTTTGATGCTTTAGCACAGATTGACAGCACAGGAGTACAAAATCTACTATCTACAGGAGTAAATATAGCTACAGCTACAAATAATACAATAATCAAAGGACTACCAAACGAAGTTACAGGATCTCTGATCACTTTACTAGCTGGCTTTATTATCAGAATGATTGAAAAAAGACACTTAAGAAAAAGAGGGAGGCTAAATGATTAATATAAATATACTTTCTATTCTAGTATCTTTTATAGGCTTCATAGGAACAATAGCTGTAAAACAGCTTCTAAGCATAGCAAAAAGCTTAAACGAAATAAAAACTAGTCTGGAAGTATTGACTACTAGACATGACTACTTAGAAAATAGAGTAAAAGAGCTTGAAACGGATAGTTACAATAAAAAATATACTCATTAGATCCAGAATCTATGATATTCAGAAAATAGTTAATCTTATAGATATAATTAATAGATGCCTCTAGATCCAGAATTAAGTAAAAAATTTGTTGCCTCGCTAGAAAAGTATGGAATAACAAATAAATATCTGCAAGCTGGTATAATAGCTGTAACCTATAAAGAGAGTAACTTTGTACCAAAAAGCGAAAATTTAAAGTATTCTGCTAAAAGGATCATGGAAGTATGGAAAAAGATCCCTCCAGAAATAGCTAGCACTCTAGCTAACAATCCCGAAAAGCTAGGCAACTATGTCTATGGCAATAAATATGGGAATGGAGCTACAGAGGGATATAAATACAGGGGAAGAGGATTAAATCAAATAACATTTAAGGACAACTACAAGCTGATCGGCAATTTAATAGGAAAAGATCTGGTATCTAATCCAGATCTGTTAAATAATATAGATATAGCTCTAGAGGGGACTTCTGCTTTTTTTAAGTATAATATAGATCAAGGCCTAAAAAACAATAAATTTAAGAAGTTTGATATAACCAGCACAGACCAGATCAAAGATACAACTACAGCTCTAAAAGTAGCTATCCAGACAAACGCTGGCCTTAATACTAGTTTTGATAACAATATAGTACAAGAGGGATATAAAAAAGCTTTATCTATTATACAAGACGTCTACAATAGCATAGGATCAGGAACAAAAAAAGCTATATCTGGAGGCCTTATTCTAGCTCTGGCTTTAGGAGGATATTTTTTTTTTAGAAAAAAGTAAATTTTTTTGGCACGATAGTAGGTATTTAGAAAAAAAGAATATATTTGCACAGATCTAGTAGAGGGATCTTAAAGCATAAAAAAATAGCTTTATTGACTTAAAGCACTTTTTTTGAAACGAACAAAGCTCTACTTTGTCTCGTTTCTTTTTTTTTACAAACTATGGAAAAACAGAAAAAAATAGAGGATATAATAAAGGATAGTATCTATATAGATACAGAGATCCCACAGCCTACAGCTCTGATCACTATACAGGATAAAATAATCCTTAACGAAAATAGTTTTATAACTTTGTCTGGACTACCTAAAAGCAGAAAAACTACTATCCAGCAATTTATAATTGCCTCATGTATAACAGGCAAAAGCTTCTATGGTATACAGGCCAATCTTAATCCAGAGGATAAATTTATACTTATTGACACAGAGCAATCTAATTTTGATTTTTATAGGCAAAATAAATTCTTAAAAAAGCTAATAAAGAGCAATAAAACTCCTCCAAATTTTTCGGCCTATCTTTTTAGGGAGTTTGATCCAGAAGTAACTTTACAGGCTATATACCAGATTGCAGAAACACAGAGGCCTCGTATATTATTTATAGACAATCTTACAGAGCTATGTAACGATCCTAACAATATACTAGAAGCTAAAAAAGTAATCCAGCTCCTAAAAAAGATAACAGCTAAATTTAACATGGGGATAGTTTGTTTATTACATTTAGGGAAGTCAAACAATTTTACTTTAGGAAATTTAGGGAGCTATGCAGATAGGGCTTCTCAATCAGTATTAAGAGTAACAATAGACAAAGAAACAGATATAACAACTTTAGATTGTGTCATGTTAAGATCAGACGCTCATTTTAATCCAATTAATATACAATTTAACAAAGAAACAAATAACTATATGGAAGTAGAAAAACCACCCGAAAAGACAGAAAAAAAATCTAAAAGCTTTACTATGGATCAGTTTACTGATCTGGAGCTAAGATCTAGAATAGATATACTTTTTGATATGCAAAGTATATATACCTATGGAGCTTTAGTAGAAAACCTTAAAAAAGTATTCGGAGTCGGAGACACAAAGATTAAACAAGTAGTAATACCTTATATTACTCACAAAAAGTTAATAAAAATTGAAAACAAAACTTATCTAAAAAACTAAAAAAAATGTATACAGAAAAAAACGAAAGAGCAGAAAATATAGCTAAAGATATTCAATCGCTAGCTTTAAAATTAGATCAGTCTTTAAGTATAAATAATAGAGTAGCTATTGCCTGTGCTTCATATATCACAGACACTTTACATGATCTTGAGGATAGCGTAATGTCTTTGTCGATTGATATGGAAAGTTTAATAATAAACATTCAAAAAATACAAAATCAACAATTTTTTAAAAACTAAAAAAAATAGTGGATCGTTGCCTGTATATATTTATTCGTAGAAGAAGTATGGCAGAATATACAGGGAGCGTAATTTCGGAGATCTGGTATCTTTTCATACTTTCGTACCAGCTAGATAACGTCCACTTTTTAAAAACTAAAAAACAACTATGGAGACACTAAACGAAAAAGCAAGCAGAAAACTTTTTGAGATCATTAAGGAAGCAGATAAATTAAATATAGACAGCTGGGAAAAAGAAAAAGAATTTATAAGGTATCTGATCCAGCAACATATCAACCAGAGCTACATGATCGATATAAGATATTATAAAGAGTATACAAATTTTTGGCATGAAGTATTAATCACACTAAACGAACTATAAACATGAAAAAAGACAAACTAACAGAAAAAATAAAGCAAGGTTTATATATTATAAATCAAGAGCTGAAGCAAGTGGAATACTTTATTAAAATAGAGAAAGATCCTCTACTGAAAAAATCACTTATAAATAGAAGATCCTTTTTAAAGTATGAATATAAACTAGGAAAGCAATACCTAAAAAAAAATAGTTAAATATGAAAAACTCCAAAACAAAACAAAGGAAAATAGTAGAAAAGTATTTTAGTTACTTTGGCTGTTCTACAGATATGATCACAGCAATAGACAGCGAATACTCTGTTACATTTATTATAACCTGTAGTAACTTTACATTCGTAAATTTAATACCTAGATATACTCCAGACGATATATCTATTTTTCATAACAATATCAGAATAAAATTTAATAAAACTATCGAACATGGAAATTAAGACACTATATACCATTACTAACAAGGTAACAAAACAAAAAGGAAATATATTAGCTGTATCTAAATATGAAGCTGTAGAAAAGGCCAGATCCTATGACCAATATAAATTTACTTTTGAGAATTATAAAGTAGTAAAATTTAAAGGCTAATGAAGAAAGAAAGACCAAAAAAGAAATATACAGGGATTGCTAAAATAGGATACGATAAGGCCATAAAAAATAATATCTGTGTCTCCTATAGGTTTAACGATATAAACAATTTTCTGTTATTTATGGAGCGAAAGCATAAACCTATCTGGATCAATATATACTATAAATCGGGAGACCAGAAAGGAAAGCTGGCGTATACATGGGGAAAATTTAAAGGACTACAGCAAGCTTATTGATATGAAAGACGAAGAGAAAAAGATTAAAAGTACTTTTGACTACCAGATCTATAAGGCTGAAAGAACTAACAAAAGTTATTTAATACAGGAGGCCACAATAGACAAAACAATCTGGGAGCTTGCTAAGGATCTAACAATAGAAGATTGGCGAAAAATTAGATCTGGAGACTATTGGCAGATCAGAGATAACTTAAAGGGAATAGAGCAAAAGCAATTTCTAAAAAATTGCTTAAATAAGTACTACAGGAATAAATAAAAAAGGCCTCTGCTTTATTGCAGAGGCTTTTTTTAACCTTAAAAACTAAATTGCTTTAGCACCTTACAGCACAAAGATACAAAAAAAACAATCCCACAAACAAATAGCTAAAAAAAATTTAGCTTCTCCTCCAGATCCAGATTAGCTCCTCCTCCAGATCAACCCATAAAAACTATATATATTTTTGAATAAAAGTATAAGATGCTAACTAGTTTAAACTAGTTTATATCGGTTTAACTTTAGAGGTTTAGTTTGGTTAGTTTAGTATATATACATATACTAAACTAAACCACTATACTATAGCTCTATTTTGAAGCTAATTTTTTCCTATCTTTGTGCTAAATAATTACTAAATATGTTTACACTCGATAACTTTGCTAGTATTTTTTGTGTTGATAAAAGGACTATAGAGAGAAAAATCAGAAAAATAGCTCCTATCTTAAAAAATTTCGACACTAAGAAGAGAAAAACCTTTTATACAGAAAACGAAGCTAATTTTGTTATAAAAAGTATCGGAATACCTCCAGACACGAATTTTAACAGACAGCTAGCCGACAAGTACCCAAATCTGTTCAAATAGTTAAATAAAGCTGTATTTTTGCTTTATGGACGTTTTGAAGCCTAAATTTACGAAAGAAGTAATATCTGGAAGCCAGACAGCTGGAAATATAGCAGATCAGTTAAAAAGAGCTATATACGAAAGTGAAGAGGCCTCTAGATCTATAGCTAAGAAATTTAAGGGATCAACTCCAAAGATGACTTGTTTTAACGTCTGGGACTATTGCAGAAACCATATCAACTATAAAAAGGAGACAGCAAACCTCCAGACAGCAAAAACACTACAGCGAATACTTTACGATAAGCAAGGGGATTGCAAGCACTATACTACTTTTTGCTGTAGTGTATTAAGAGCTTTAGGGATCAAAACACAAATGAGACTTATCTCGCAAAATTTTTACGATAGTGATCCAAATCATATTTATTGTGTGGCCATAATTAACGGAGAAGAAATCATAGTAGATCCCTGTATAAAAATTTTTAATAGTGAAGCTTCATATAAATATAAATATAATTTAAACTTAAAGAAATAATGATCGCATACCTAAACGGAGTATCTCAAATGGGAAAAGCTAAAAAAAGCAAAGCAGAAAAAAAAGCTAATAGAAAGGCCAAAACTGAAAAGCTAAAAGAAAAAGTTAAAAAAGGAGTAAAAGTAGTTGGAAAAGTAGGACTAGCTCCAGCTAGAGCTGGATTCTTATTAGCTGTAGATAAAAACGTATTAAAAGTAGCTAAAAGATTAGCACAGGCCTATGCAAAGCACCCAGAAGAAATTAAAAAATTCTGGACTAAATTTGGAGGAGATTTCGATAAATTAAAAAAAGCAATTAACAAAGGAGCAAAAGCAAACATAAACGGAGTACACCCTTCTGAATTAGGAATAGTGGCAGAAACGGCAATAGCTTCAGCAACGCCTATTATAATTGCTATCGTTAAACTTTTCAAAAGCTTAAAGACAGATCAAGCTGGAGACGATACAGAAGATAAATCTGGAATCAACGATCTAGGTACGGAATTATTAACAGGAGGAGAGGCTAAAGTAGTAACAAAAGATGCTTCTGGAAACGAAGAGACTTTATCTGATCCAGAAGAAAAAGGAGGCATAATGTCAAACAAGCCTTTGTTGATAGGAGGAGCTTTAGCTCTAGCTGTAGGAGGATATTTTTTACTAAAGAAAAAAAAGTAACAATAAATAAATAATTTAATAAAAAAAACAATGGCAAGACACAAAAGAAAAACAAAAAAGCACCACACTAGACGTAGATCTCACAAATCTGGTATGGGAGCAATCGACTTTACAAACATTCTAGGAGTAGTGGCTGGAGCTGTAGTCGCTGGTTATTTGGATAAAGTAGTACCAGAGAGCGTAAATCCTAAAATAGTAGCTGGAGGAAAAGTAGCTCTAGGAGTAGCTTTACCTATGTTCGTTAAATCTGGATCAATGAAAAACATTCTAGCTGGAGCTGGAGCTGGTATGATCGCTGTAGGATCTGTAGACTTATTAAAAGGTTTTGGAGTATTATCTGGTACTGAATCAGATGACGTTCTAGAAATTTCTTTAAACGGAGATATGGACGTATTATCTGGAGACGATATTTCTGTAATTAACGCTTCTGTTTTGGCTGAAGATGATATGGCAGTAATTAACGGATACGACGAAGATAGCGACGAATACTAAAAATAACTAGCACTTGACACTTTTATTCAAAATAAATAAAACCATAATATAAATAATAAAAAAAAAAAAAAAAGAAAAAAAAAAAAA
>Ga0114981_10003142_pt1 | contig 10556 bp, 14 predicted proteins | sample S_140806_MF_Meta_FD_87028 | JGI IMG/M metagenome (GOLD analysis project Ga0114981, IMG submission 87028) | Freshwater microbial communities from Lake Simoncouche, Canada to study carbon cycling - S_140806_MF_MetaG | ecosystem: Environmental > Aquatic > Freshwater > Lake | place: Lake...
ATTTCCATAGGAAATTCTTCATAAAGAAATGAATATAAATCGTTTTCATTTTCAAACATTAAATGATTTGAAAGTTCTAAAGAAGTTATAGGTAATTTTAATTCGTATTTAAATGAGTTTTCATCATCAACCCCTTCCATTTTTTCAATCATATATTTTTGGTAAGTTTGTTCTATTTTACCAAGAGTGTTTCTTAAAACACCATTAAGTTCTATACCAATTCTCATTCTTCGTATCTTTTAAGTATTTGACTAATTAATGGATTCCTTACAATATCTTTAGTTTCAAAGTTAAAAACGACAACGTCATTCATATTTTGGAATTTTTGTATTGCGTCGTATAATCCGCTTTGTTTAATATCTTTGTATCTATCAGTTTGTTCTAAATCTCCAGATATGAAAAATTTAGAATTGTATCCTATTCTAGTTAGTAATAATTTCATTTGATTTGGTGTTGAGTTTTGAGCTTCTTCAAATATTAAAATAGAATTATCAATATTCATACCTCGCATAAAAGCCATGGCAAATACTTCAATCGCCTCAATTTCTTTTAGTTTTTCTCTTGATTCTTTTCCAATTATTTTATTTAATAAATAATATGACGGAAAAATATAAGGGTCTAATTTTTCTTCAACATTACCTGGTAAACTACCAAGTTTTTCCTCCGCTTCAACCGCAGGTCTTACAATAATAATTTTTTCATAAAGAGTTTCTGGGTCACTTAATAAGTCAATAGCGCATTTCATTGCAATAAAACTTTTACCAACACCAGCAGGTCCTGAACATATTGTTATTTGATTTTTTTTTAGTTTATCGTAATATATTTTTTGATTTTCAGATAAAAATTTTTCTTTAGTTTTTCTTTTTACAATTGAACAAATGGATTGTTTTTTTGTCATTACAATCTTTTCTTCAAGTGAGGTTGTTGGGGTTTTTTTTGTTTGTCTTGCCATTCTTAGTAGTTTTTATAATCTTGTTGTTCTCTAATATCCGAATTGGTTAGTGCACTAGTTGCACTGTTAAATGATACAGCATATTTCGCCCCAACATAGTCCGCAATTTTTTCTTCAAATTCAGTAACTTTTTTATCGTGTAGAAAATTTGAATAGTCCGATGTATTAATTTGGTAATTGTTAATATTGAATAGTTGTATCATTTTTTTAGTTTAAACTTTGACATTGTTTCTACAGAATCAATTAATTCCAAATATTTTAGAGATTCTTGGTATTCAGGTCTATGAAAATCGTGAATAAAAATAATAGTATTTTCATGGGATAAAAGTTTACAAATTGATGAACACGAAACTCTAGCTCTACCATCAATTAATATGATATCAAACGGACCGTATTCAATTGGAGATTCAATATAATCTTTAAATTCATCATAAGTTCCACAACTAACCCCCTCAACATACGGTAAATTTGGTTCTTTTAAAATTAATGTACAATTTTCGGGTGATTCTAAAATTAAAGAATCATACCATTTTTTTTGATGCTCAATAGAAATAATTTTTTTAACTTTATTGGCAATTTCAAAAGTTGATGTCCCTGAGCCAAATTCTAAAACACTATGTGTGTCTTTTAAATGTGACATAAAAAATTCTTTTTCTTGTATTTTTGTAAACATAATTTATATTTTTTGGATTAAAAGGGTTTGGCACCACATTGCAGTTTCAATACAAGTATAACCATATTTTTTTAATATATTATCAAAATTTTCTCTATTGTGATGAAATTCGTAAGTCTTTATTTTATCATATGCTTGGTAAACATTATAATGGGACTTAGAATCCGTAAAATTAATTCTACTTACTATTAAATTTTTTGGACCTAATTTTAAAAAATTTTCTAAAACTTCATCACCATTTGGTAAACAAGCTAAAAGTCCATTCATAACAAAAACATCAAATTTATTGATATATTCCTTAGTCAAATCATTGACATCTTTTACTTCAAAAGAGTCTTTGCAAAATTCTGATTTTGCCAAATTAATAGCATCTTCAGAATAATCAATTCCAAAATACCCTAAATTAGAAAATTCTTTTTTACATAAACTATAAAAAGAACCACAACCACAACCAACATCCAACAAATTTTTTTTGTCTTCAATTGTTTTCATGAGAGAAAGAAATCCTGACCAATGTGGTGGATAATTATTGTCAAGTTGAAGTTTATTTAATCCAAGTTGTTCTTGAAATATTTCTTTATTTTTCCAAGTATTAATGTGTTCTGTCATATATTTGTTTAATGTAATTTTTAGCGCCCCCTTGAAAATGAAGACAATTAAATAATATTTTTTTATTCGTTTTTATATTTAAAACGTAAGGTAATTTATTTATAATTTCAACTTTTTTTACACCATTTTCAAACTCAAAATCTTGGTCAGGTGTGTTAATATTATGGTCGTATGTTGTATCATCAATTATTTGCATCATTTCACCCACTCTACCTGGACCACCACCAATATCGTCATTATAATGAAAAAGTTCTAAGGCTGTCATGTCACAAACACCACCAGGTAATCCGCATTTTTGTCTAACATTAAAATGTGATTCCATTTTTAAAAAAAGATAAGAATTTTTGTCTGAATATAAATTTTCTAACATATCACAAAAACTATCAATACCTCTCATTGTAATAAATGAAGATGTTGCAGCACTTCTATGAAGTAATGTAAAATCATATTGTTTATATTTTTCCCATTCTTCATTAACATCACAAAATAATAAGACATCAGAATCTACATAAAAGACAACATCTAAATCATTTTTTTTCATGTAATTTCTTAAAATAAACCACCTTTGAAAACAAAATAATTCATAATCAAATGGCGTGGTATTTAAATGAACATAATTATTTTTTAAATTATCAAATCCTTGTGATAATTTATTATAGTTTTCTAATTTTAATTTAGGATTAAAAAACGGTGGTATATTATCACTAATAAAAGTAACATTATTTTTTTCTAATGCTTTTTTTAATGTAAATTCTAAATAAGGTTGATACCCTTTGTGTATAAAAATAACCGGAATCATATTACCAATAAGTCCCCCCCTCAACAACATCTATGTTTAAAGTTTTTTCATTATTAGATGGTCTAACCCAACTATCATTATATAGTTGACTAATTTCAGGATGTACATCCCATCTCCTACCTTTAATTCCAAATAATATTTGGAGTCCTCCTCCAATATGAATTGCTTGTTTATTTAATTTTTTTACATGATTTGACAATATAAGACCATAAGCACCGCAACCAATTAATGCAACATCAAAGTCAACATTGTTAATTTTTTCCATCATAATTCCTGTGGATTCAATAAATGATTTATTATTATGTCTACCACCCCCATTTGTTTGTTCAGCTCTAATTGTTTTTAAATTAAATTTAGGTAATATATTTTTGTTTTCAAATAAAAACTCTCTATTTTTATACTGTTCAATTATTGTATTTTCAAACGGATGTATTACTAACACATTTTTGTCTTTTAGTTCAAAACTCCACGGGTTATCAAAATAAAATGGTTCCAAATATCTTAACTCAGAATAAACACAGTTTTTTGAATATTTTGAAATTATTGATTGTTCATTTGTTAATCCCATTGCACCAATAATATCACTATTAGAAATGCCATTAACGTATAAGTTATAAAAATAATCTAAAGTATTATTATCAGAGGGTGTTATACCAGCATTGTCAGACGCCATTCTTCTGATAGGGTCATAATTATTATTTTCTTTACAAGAAATAATTCCCTGCTCAACATCACCTAATTTAGTAGCTATAAATGGATTTCCACTTATAATATTTTTTTTTATTAATTCGTTACCCTCGTTTGATTTAATAATGTTCATTATAAAAATTTAATTAATTGGTCGTTAAATTTATTTTTTAATTTAATGATATTTTTATCAATTGATTCAGGATGCGAACCTATAAATTTTTCAGTATAACACGCACCTCTCATAATCGGTTTAAATTCGTGTACACCATAATATTTTTTTTCAATTTCTTGTTTTTGTTTGTCATCACCATTTACCCAAGGTAGGTAAATTTCATTAAAATAATTATCAATACAATTTTGTTTACTAACACTATCTTTATAATAACCAATTTTAGTGTTTACTTGTTTTGGAAAAACATATGAATAGTGGTACATTTGAACACCTGTTTTATCAAAAAGAGTTTCACTGTCTATATGTTTTTTAACTATATTAATATTTCTTGGATATTGTATTGTTGGTGGTCTATGTGTTAACCATGTTGAACCTTTTACATATCTAAAAATACGTAAAAAATTATCTGCATTTAATTCAAACCCTGTCAAATAGTGTTCAAATCCCCCATAAAAAGAACAACTTCTAATTCCAACACTTGTTGGTCGTTCTTGTTTTAAAAAATTAATCATTTTTTCTAAATCCTCAGTTTTATAAACTTCATCAGAATCTAAATTCCATATGTAATCAATGTCATTATTTATGTGTTCCATATATGCACGACATTGGTCGTCTTTTTCATTAAATTGTCCATGAACAATTTTAATTTTATTTTCAGGGTCCGGAAATTCACTAATAATTTTATTAGTATCATCTAAAGATGTTGTTCTACCTTGTCTTTGCCAATAAGAAACAGGTCCTTCTGAAATAAGAATTTGAGACGCAAAGGGATATACTTGTTCTAAACATTCTTTTAGAACATAATCACCCTCAAAAACTATCATACCAAATGCTATTTTCATAATAAATCGTTTAAAACGTATAATGTATCATCTCTTTGCCAAGAATTTTCAGAACCTCTTAACGGTTCCAATTGTTCGTAACTAACAAAATAATCAAATAATTTTAAATTTAAAGATTTATGATATTCCTCAACATCATCACTTGGTGTTAAATCTAAAAAAGCGTGAAATTCAATTGATATTTGTTTGGAACATTTTGATGGTAAATTTTCTAAAATTTCATATTCGGCACCTTCGGTATCAATTTTAATATATTCAAATTGTTTAATATTATATTCATCCATTAATTCTTGTAATGTAATTAATTGTACCTCATATTTTTCTTTAAACGCATTATCACCATGACCACCATTTATTTTTCTATGAAGTTTTTCAGGTGGGTTATACAAAGAATTCGCCCCCCAATGTGAGTATTCGTAATAAGTTGCGGTTAAGTTTTGTTTAACACCAACACACGCTTTTTGTAAATAAATAAAATTAGGATTATTTTTTAAATCATAAGGAATTGACAAATTATTAATTGGGTCAATACCAATAACTCTAAGTCCCAAACTTAGTAAATGTCTTGATATTATAAAATCATTACAACCTAAATCAAGAGCCCATCCTGATTCGGTAATTAGATTTGGTTCATATGTGTGGTTGTGAACAGTTTGATGAGTTCTCCCATCTTTTTTAAAGTATGTTATTGCCATTTTTATTTTTTACAAAAACATTGATAAGCTCTATTGCTATACGGTGTTATTATTTCACCTGAAATTACATTAGTACAATTTAATTGATATTCATCAATAAGTTTTTTTCTTATTTTTTCCCAATCTTTATCCAAATGACACTCAACTAATATGTGTTTGGTTTTATTAATTATTCCTGATATACTTTCTAATACTAAATATTCTGCCCCCTCAACATCAATTTTTATTAAATCAATTTTAGTTTCATCATTTAATAAACTATCTAATCTTATTGATTTAATAGTCCCCAAAGAACTATTTGGTTCGTAATTCATATCATGGCCTATAATATTATGTGTAAATGAATCCCTACCTGAAAAATAAGTACATTCACCATCTTCATTTGAAACTGCAACATTAAAACACTCAACATTTGAATCATTACTAAATTTATTTTTTAATGATAGGTATGTTTTAGGATGTAATTCTAATGAATATATTTTCCCTGTTCCATTTAATTGATATTTAAAAAATTCTGTGTAGTCACCGTTATTCGCACCAACATCAACTAAGACATCATTTTTATTTATAAATTGTCTTAAAAATTCGCTTACTTTTATATCATTTGAGTCCATTGTATTTGTTATAAATTTTTTTTAATGTGTTTATTTAATTTTTTTACATAATTTGACAATATAAGACCGTAAGCACCGCAACCGATTAATGCAACATCAAAGTCAATATTGTTAATTTTTCCCATCATAATTCCTGTGGAGTCAATAAATGATTTATTATTATGTCTATTACCCCCATTTGTTTGCTCCTTCAAACACAATCATTCCAAATGCTATTTTCATGTATTATATTTAATATGAGTTTTCTTTATTTTATTAAAATAATCATCATAAATTATTTTCAACCCCTTATTGTCCGTATACATGGTTAATCGAGTATATATATGGTGTTGTGATGATGGTAAATAAGTATCATTTTCTAAATTATAATTAAATTGTGAAAAATGACTAAAAATTAATTTTTGTTTTTTCCCCTCCCAAATAATGGTACCATCGGTTTCATAATCATCATAATTAAAAAGTTGCCATTGCCATGGGGCGCCATGTCCTATTTCACCATCAATAAAAATATTTGAACACATTCTTGGAAACTCTTCTAAATATTTTTGGTCTCCACACGTTGATAAATGAGGGTGTTTTTTATGTAAAACGGCATCTGACCACCAGTTTAATATTTTTTTACCAGTATCGTTATTTTTAAAGTAAACTATCCCAACATTATAATGTCCTTCAGGTACGTCAATAGATAAACTAAATTGTCTGTGTCTAAAAATACCAACATCTTTATCATCAATAGCGTTTAAAATAATATCAACATTATCATAAAGTAAAATGTCAGAATCAATATATGTAATCGATTTATTATATTTATCCATTAAAAAATTTGAAAAATACGAAGCTAACGACCAGCAAAAATATCGGTAGTCAGTATTTTTAAGGTTTAATAAATCATTATTATTATTTAATAATTCAGTTACATTCCAAACTTTTAAACTTTCAGATTCAAACTGAGTTAATGTGTTAAATGACGTATCATCAATACATAAATAATGAAGAATAAAATCTTCAGAATATTCTTTTAAAGAATCGTATAATGTTAAACCTTTTATTAAATAATTGTTGTCAGATACTGTGCAGATGTTTTTCATAAGTAAAAATTTTTATCTTTTCTTTTTGTAAAAAGTAATTTATCTTGGTTTTCATTCTTTGAGTTAATTTGATGAATTTCATCTCTACTACCATACCCCCAATCAGGATGTTCATGTTCAATAATTACTTGTTCAAAATAAGTTTGTTTTCCAAGTAGATTGCCTACCAACATAAATTCGTTATCGGACCAAACTGATTTATATTCAGGATGATAAATGTAACCAAATCTATCGTAATATTTTTTTCCAAGAATACATAAGGTGTTTAATTTATTTCCCATGTGACCATCATTAAACCATAAAATACCATCTGTATCAGAATAAAATTCTTTCATTTTATTACGAATTATATTGTCATATCCTTTAACTTTTGGAGTCATATCATCAGACGCTAGTAATACAATATCCCAATCATTAATTAATTCAATATCCCTGTTAACCGCATGTATTTTAGATTCACTAGTCCCATAAACCACTTTAATATTTTTAAAAGTATTAAAAATGTCTTCAACATCTGATGAGTTCATGCTTTCATCGTCATTATCTAACGTGATTAAGAAATAAGTATTTTCTAAATCTTCACACAAATTTTGATATTGTCTAAGAACTTTAAAAAATTTATTTTTTCGGTTTCTTGTGGGAAATTTAATTAGTAGTTTCATTATAAATTAATATGGTGTTTTTTAGGGGAGTTATTTCCAATTATTTTAATCATCATAAAATTTTTAAATATTCGTTTTTTATTTGATTTGCAACGTTTAATGCGTAGTACTTTTCAATGTCTAATGGAGGTTCAAATTTATTTTTTTCAATAATAACCCCGTCGCTATCAACTTTATAAATCCAACTTGATTTTCCACATAACCACCCTTCAATTGTTGTTCTACCTAACTGAATACCGGCAGTTTCTTTTGAGTTTTTAACATATTTTTGAACGTCCCATGTTGGTGGAAAATGTTTAACATGTGAGTTTTTTAATATTAAGTCCAAATAATTTGATTTGTTTTCTCCAACTAACCAAAGTTCTTGATTATTTATTTTTGTACTTTCTATTAAATCTTTGATTGTGTTTTCTCTTAAATAATCTATAGTACCAACAAATAATGTATAATTTCCTAAAGAGGTATTATTATTTTCAAATTTTTCATTATCAACTGGGTTATAAATAACTTCAATATCTTCTTCAGGAATATCAAATGTTTTAATATAATCTTTTATTTCTGGCCTTATTGCAATATATTTTTTTACAGTTATATTTTTTACCGGGTCTTCTAAACTTATTACTTCTGAATGTATGGTATAAATTTTATTTATTTCCGGATACATTTGAAACATCTTTTCAGCTACTGGTTTATGTTGAACGTGAATTATGTCAAAATTAGCATCTGATATTTTATACATATTATCTGGTTGACTTGGTTTAACTCCTTCAGGAGTATTAAACCCCCATTTTCCGTCTCCCAATTTAAACCCTGGAGGATTTGAAAATGGTAAAACTTTAATCCCATCTTTTTTTGCCATTTCAGTTAATGGGCCACCAATTTCAGATAAAACAGTTACATCGCAATTTAATTTTTTTAAATTTTTAGCTAATTCATAGATGTAAACTTCAGAACCAGTAAAAGTTTTAAATGATAAACAGGAAAATAATACTTTAATTTTTCTATTTGTATCAAAAGGTAATTTTAACGGTAAATTATTTTTAAATTTTTCAACAAATAATTCCCTATTTAATTCCCATTGTTCGTTTGTTTTTCCTATTGATTTATGAGTTAGTCTTATATTAGTAATAACTCCTACCTTAACTCCTTCTAAATGATTTAAAAAAGAAAACGAAAAATCATAAAAATGAAACCCTTTAAAATCCACATCAAATGTTTTTTTAATTCTTTTTTTATGGATTATCATAAACAAACCATCAACCATTAAAGTTTGACAAACCCCATTTTCAAATGACTCTGAATATTTTGATTCCCATTTTTTGCCTTCATTTTCGTGATTTACAATTCCAACCATTTTTTTTCTTTCGTCCCACCATCTACCTGAATCGGTTAAAGACGTACTTCCTGCCATACCTAAAATACCATAATCACTTTTTTCAAAATGTTTTAATATTTTACTATACCAAGATGTTGTGTCAAATAAGATATCATCATGACATAAAATAACAATATCGGTTTTTGATTCATTTAAAATTTCATTATAAACTTCACTCAATGATTTTTCACCGGTGTTTATTTTTTCTATTACGTTAATTTTTTTAAACCCTGAAGTTTTTTTAAGGTAATCAATAAAATTTGGATTGTGCTTTCTGGTTGAAAACCCGACTGTTAATAATTCTGGCATAATTTTTAAAATAATCCGGTTGACCCAAATCCGTTTGAATTTCTATCTTTATTTGCGACTTTATTTTTTTCATTTAAATCGACATATTTACCATTTGCTACTCTAGTCATAACGGACTGGGCGATTTTCATTCCTTTTGTTATAGTAAATGGGGAATTATTTGTATTAAAAATAATAACTTTCACTTCTCCAGTGTAACCATAATCTACAGTACCTGGAGAATTTAAACACATTAACCCTTGATTTATTGCTAATCCGCTCTTTGACCTTACTTGAATTTCAAACCCTTCTGGAATGTCAAATGAAAGTCCGGTTGGTATTAACGCTCTTCCAAATCCATCTACAGTGATTTCTTCAGTTGAATACAAATCAAACCCGCTATCACTTTCATAATTATATGAAGGTGAAATAGCATCAGGATGGAGTTTAGTATATCCTAATTGTACTTTTTGAGATGGACTTTCCATTAAATCTTTTTCTAATTTTTCCATATCAATTCCAAATTCACTATATAATTTTTCAATATCTAAATTAGAATTAACGTCTTCTTCAAAAATTCTTTTTTGAAAATCTTCCATAAATTTTTTTTCTTCTTCGGTCATAATTACTTTAATAATTTTAATTTCTTTATTACTTGTATTAATACTTCAACATCTCTTTCGCAATATTCAGTTATTTCTTTTAACATATCTTTATTCCAATAAGAATCATGTACCTTATCTCCAGTAACGTCTCCTTGTTTTGATGACTCAACATCCATACAAGCACACATTAAATCTAAAGACCCAATTGCGGTGTACGCTCCGTATTGCCATATTTCTTTAGTATCTATCGCTTTAATCTCCCAAGGTTTTGTATCATAAGACGGTAGTATTGATGGTGGCAATAACCCATTAACAATCATACGTTTGGCCATCATTGGAATATCAAAATTCTTTAAATTATGTCCACATAGAAAAAAGTCTAATTTGCCACACCTATCTAATAATTTTTGAACACCAATTAGAAGTTCTTTTTCATTATCCCCAGAAAATGTTTGTTTTTTAATTTCACCGTTATCTATTACAAACGCAACA
>Ga0114981_10003145_pt1 | contig 10549 bp, 7 predicted proteins | sample S_140806_MF_Meta_FD_87028 | JGI IMG/M metagenome (GOLD analysis project Ga0114981, IMG submission 87028) | Freshwater microbial communities from Lake Simoncouche, Canada to study carbon cycling - S_140806_MF_MetaG | ecosystem: Environmental > Aquatic > Freshwater > Lake | place: Lake...
ATTACGCAATGTTGTTGCGATGTATTCCGCAATCAACGCCATCTCAGGCTCTTTCATGCCCTGTGTTGTTACTGCTGGCGTTCCAATTCGCACACCACTGGTAACGAACGGACTACGCGGATCATTTGGAATGTTGTTCTTGTTCAACGTGATTCCTGCTTCATCTAAAACGAGTTGTGATTCTTTGCCTGTGAGATCGGCATCAAATGGTTGCAAATCCACAACCATCATGTGCGTGTCGGTTCCGCCCGAAACCAAGCGGAAACCCTGCTTTGACAGGGCTTCTGCAAGCGCCGAAGCATTCTTCACAATTTGCTGTGCGTAGTCCATAAAGCTTGGCTGCATTGCTTCATGAAACGCAACGGCCTTTGCTGCAACTGCGTGTTCAAGTGGTCCGCCTTGGCTTCCCGGAAACACTGCCTTGTCAATTGCTGCTGCATGGGCGGCAGTGGTCAAAATACAACCGCCACGCGGACCGCGCAACGTTTTGTGCGTGGTGAACGTAACCACGTCGGCGTACGGCACTGGATTCGGATGCGCGCCACCTGCAACAAGACCAGCGATGTGTGCAATGTCAAACATCATGAGCGCGCCAACTTCGTCAGCAATGGCACGGAATGGCTGTGGTTCTAGTCTGCGCGGATATGAAGTGGTTCCCGCAACGATCATCTTCGGCTTGTGCTTAATTGCAAGGTCGCGAATTTGATCGAAGTCCAAACGCTCGTCGGTTGCACCAACGCGGAACGATTGAAAGTTGTACAAAATTCCCGATGCGTTCACTGGTGAACCGTGGGTGAGGTGACCGCCGTGATCAAGACTCAGGCCAAGCACAGTGTCGCCAGGCTTAATGAGTCCCAGATACACCGCCATGTTTGCGCTTGCTCCGGAGTGAGGCTGCACGTTGGCGTGTTCTGCACCAAACAACTTCTTTACACGCTCAATTGCCAGCGCTTCAATGTCGTCAACAACTGCGTTGCCACCGTAGTAACGCTTGCCTGGATAACCCTCTGCGTACTTATTGGTAAGCACCGAACCCGTTGCTTCCATCACGTCTGGTGAGGTGAAGTTTTCGCTGGCAATGAGTTGCAAACCAGTATTTTGACGTTCGCGTTCTTGATCGATCAGTCCAAAAACTTCGGTGTCTCTCTGAGTCTCTGACGGCAAAGGCATTAGCGCGCTCCTTCTTGTTGTTCAATTTCTGCAAGCTGTGCAACTCTGCGCTCATGACGTCCACCTTCAAACGGTGTTGTCAAAAACTTTTCCACGATTTGTTCTGCTAATTCAAAACTCACTACTCGCCCACCCATACTCAACACGTTTGCATCGTTATGTGAGCGGGCCATTTCTGCCAAGTACAAGTCGTTGCATAATGCGGCGCGAACGCCATGCACTTTGTTCGCTGCAATCTGTTCGCCCTGACCGCTTCCGCCCATGACGATGCCAAACTCTGCTTTGCCATCTCGCACATCGCGTGCAGCAGCTGCACAAAATGGCGGGTAGTCAACGCTTTCCGTGGAATCTGTTCCGTGATCAATGACCGTGTGGCCAGCCTTCGACAACACAGCCAATAGATGCTGTTTCAGTTCGAAGCCAGCGTGGTCAGAACCAAGGGCAATAATGCGGGGTGTAAGTGAAGAATTCATCAGAGATACCGCAAGCGAGCATAGGTCACGTAGCCATTACCCAATAGATCGCTTGCAAACATTGAAAAGTAGAGTTTGTGAAGTGACGCTCGACCCACGCAACCCTGTACTTGTTGGGCAAGGCCAAATTTCGCAACACGAAGATGATCTATCCGTCGTGCTCGGCCCGACACAACTCATGGCGCAGGCCGTTCATGCCGCCATTGCAGATGCAGGAGTAACTGCGCTTGGCACTATCGATGCGCTGCACGTATTGCGTTCGCTCTCAAATCGCGAGCCGAACCCGGGGCGAAGCATTGCTCGCGAACTCGCACTCGACGTTCGCGTAACGGGTCTCACTCCACACGGCGGAAACCTTCCACAATCACTCGTGAACTATTCGGCATTGGCAATTTCTCGTGGCGAGATCGACATGGTGATCCTCACCGGTGGAGAAGCATCGCGCTCTCGCCGGCGGGCCAAGCAATCTGAAGTGCAACCGCAGTGGATGAACGCATCACCAGAATCTTCGACAGATGAAGCGCCAACTGCCGTGGGTGATGAGTTAGTCATGAACCATGAAGCTGAACTCGCTCTCAAGATTGCACTCCCTATCCAGATCTACCCGATGTTCGAAACCGCATTGCGTGCAGCAGCGCAGCGTTCGGTGCATCACCAACAGCAATTAATGAGCAAACTGTGGTCGCGATTCAGCACAGTTGCAGAAGGCAACCCAAATGCATGGCTGCACAAGTCGTACACACCAGAACAGATTCGCACCGCTTCACCAACTAACCGAATGGTCGGCTTCCCGTATACGAAACTCATGAATTCAAACAACGATGTCGATATGTCGGCCGCACTTGTTTTGTGTTCTGTAGAACGTGCAACCGCGCTTGGTATTGCGCGTGACAAATGGGTGTTCCCGCAAGCAGGAACCGACTGCCACGAACATAACTTCATTTCTCATCGCTGGTCGTTCACCGATACGCCAGCAATTCGTTTGGGTGGCGAACAATTGCAAACACTCACAGGCAAGCACGCGAGTGAATATGACTTCATCGACTTGTACTCGTGCTTTCCTTCAGCAGTTCAACTTGGCGCACAGTCACTTGGTCTCAGCTTGAACCAACAACTCACCTCAACCGGCGGGTTGTCGTTTGCAGGCGGGCCTTTCAATAACTATGTAATGAACGCCATTGCCACAACGATGCTTAAAGTTCGTGAACAGCCAGATACTCACGGCTTCGTGTGGGCAAATGGTGGGTACGCCACCAAGCATGCATTCGGTGCATACGCAACAACGCCACCGAAAAACGGTTTTGCGCATTCGTCTCCCCAAAACGAAGTTGATGCATTGCCAAAGCGCCAAGTAGCAAGTGCTGTCGAAGCAGTTGGCCCGGCAAAACTTGAGGCCTACAGCGTGATGCACGGACGCGACGGAAACCCAGAAACGATTTGCGCCTCGGTCATCCTCCCCGACTCACGACGCGCATGGGCAACATCGAACGACTCTCAACTTGCATCCGAGATGTGCGAACGCGAATGGGTTGGCGTTCCGGTGCGACTAGACGATTCGGGAACACTGCTCGCATGACCGACACGTTCCCTCGGCAGTATGCGCGAACTCAGCGCCTCACCCTTGGTGAACCGCGAAACATTGTTGTTTCTCCAGATGGAAAGCGAGTGCTGTTTCTTCGCTCGGCAGCAGGACACGACACTGTCAATTCGTTGTGGTTGTGTCACACAGAACGCAACACCGAAACATGTATTGCCGATATCCGTGCACTACTCGCGGGAACGAATTCAGAAAATGAATCGACGCAAGAGCGTGCTCGTCGGGAACGCGCACGCGAAGGCGCAGCCGGAATCGTTTCCTTTTCATGCGATAGCGAAGTTCACCACGTTGCCTTTGCCGTAAGCGGTCGCCTGTTTGTGAGCGACATGCACAATGCCCATGAAATTGTGGTTAACAACCCAGCGCCGGGAACCATGTACGACGCACGCATTAGCCCAGATGGCAAACACATTGCTTATGTGCGCGGAAACGCACTGTTTGTGTGCGACATGCAGGGCAACGAAGAGAGCCTTACGGGTGAAACAGCAACTGATGTCACGTGGGGCGTTGCCGAGTTTGTTGCCGCAGAAGAAATGAATAGGCAACGCGGTTACTGGTGGTCGCCGAATAGCGATTCACTCGTTGTCGAACGCGTAGACAACTCCCCAATTGAACTGATCACCATTGCCGACCCATCGCAACCAACGGCAGAACCGCAAACGCGTAGGTATCCATTTGCTGGAACCAACAATGCACGCACCTCGCTACACATCATCGATCTGGGTTCGAAGGCAACTCCTATTAACTGGGATGCAGAAGCATTCGAATACCTCGCGTCTGTGCAATGGAACAAGGCAGGTCTCATCATCTCGGTCATGTCGCGCGATCAAACGTTGCTCGACATTCGCAGAGTGAACCTTGCAAGTGGCGAAACAGAATCTCTGCACGTTGAGCGCGACGACAAATGGGTTGAATTGGTTGCTGGCGGGCCATTGCTGGTTGCCGAAAATACGTTGCTGTGGTGCGGAGAGCGCAATGGTGCACGCGCCATTCTGCTGAACAACGCTGCAATTACACCGCCACACATTCAGGTGCGCGGAATACTCAATGCCAATGCCGAGCATGTGACGTTTTCGGGCAACCCGCTAGACCAACCACACGTGCTGCACGCATGGACCGTGAACCTTGCAACTCATGATCTGACTCAACTCACCCACGATGACGGCGTGCATTCGGTTGCCACTGCTGGCGACACCATTGTGGTTCGCAGCGCAACCATGCAGCACCCGCGCTCGCAAACATTGGTGAACAACCACCACGAATTGGTAAATAACGCCGAACAATCACTACTCAGCGTCAATGTGTCGTTTCACAAAGTCGGCAAACGAAACATCAGCACTGCAATTGTGTTGCCTGAAAATCACGACGGTTCCGCGCTTCCCGTGCTGTTCGACCCTTACGGTGGCCCGCATGCACAACGCGTGGTGTCAAGCAGCATGGCGTTTACTGCTGCTCAGTGGTTTGCCAACCAGGGTTTCTGTGTGGTCATTGCCGACGGAAGCGGCACACCAGGGCGCGGAAGCGAATGGGAGCGCGAGGTGTATCACGACCTTGCAACCACCGTGCTCAACGATCAGATCGATGTACTTGCGCACTTGCACGAAATTGCCCCGTGTGCCGACACAACACGAGTAGCAATTCGCGGTTGGAGTTTCGGTGGTTACTTGGCAGCACTTGCCGTGCTGCGAGCACCACAGCATTTTCACGTTGCAATTGCAGGCGCCCCAGTTACCGAATGGAAGCTGTACGACACGTTTTATACCGAGCGTTATTTAGGCAACCCTGCACACGACGAGCAGCCCTACATTGCATCTTCACTGTTGCACGATGCGAAGAATCTCACTCGCCCGCTACTCATTATTCATGGCCTTGCCGATGACAACGTGTTGGCAGCACATTCACTCGAGCTCACTACTGCGTTACTGCATGCAGGAAAGCCGCATGAATTTTTGCCGTTGGTTGGTGTCACCCACATGACACCACAAGAAGTTGTTGCAGAAAACTTACTGCTGCACCAACTGGATTTCTTACGACGCAGTTTGTCGTTGCGCTAACGCGATTCGGTCTCTGCCGGCGAGGTCGCGACGAATTTCAACATGCACGAGTCCAGCATTTTCCAGTAACGCACGTGCCTCGTCACCCTGTCGATATCCAATTTCCAGCGCCAACCAACCATTGTTTGCCAACCACGTTGTTGCACCACTAATTACTTCCCGAATATCTGCAAGCCCGTTTTCGCCTGCATACAAAGCGGAGTGTGGCTCCCACTTGTGTACATCTGTTGCCACTTCTACATCGTCATGAGCAATGTATGGAGGATTACACAACGCAATATCAATTGCGCCTTTCAGCGAGCCATCCAGCGCATTCCACCAACTGCCAAGTGCAAGTCGAACTCCGCCACCCTTTTGTCCAACGCCAACCAGATTTCCCCGTGCAACATCGAGTGCATCGCTTGACTGATCGGTAAGCCACACGTTGGTTCTGCCAAGTGGCAGTTCGTGCGCCATTGATAGCCCAATCACTCCGCTTCCCGTGCCCAAATCAACAATGTTCAGCGGGCGATCAATTTGCTTCAATTGTTCAAGAGCAATGGTTAAACCAACTTCAACTAACAGTTCAGTTTCTGGTCGCGGAATAAGCACGCGCTGATCTACGAGTACATCCAAGTGTCGAAACGCCCAACGCTTCATGACGTATTGCAATGGCTCGCCGGCAAGTCGGCGTCGAACCATGTCGTGCAGTTGTTTCGCCATTGCCGTGGTGACAAATTCATCTTGCGACTGACGAAATTCTTCGCCATCTAATCCGCTTGCGTGTTCGCATAGCCAGCGAGCTTCGTTGGCATCGCCAAGTTGCTCTGTCGTTTCAGCGAGCATCTCGCTCCATGTCACCGCGTCTTCGGGTGTCATGTTGTGCTTAGTCGTTTGCGGCGCCCGCCAACTGCTCAATCTGGAATTGCGTGGTTAACGCATCCACGACTGGGTCGACGTTGCCCGCCAGGAAATCTTGCAACTGATACAAAGTGAAACCAATGCGGTGATCGGTAATGCGATTTTCTTTGAAGTTGTAGGTGCGAATCTTTTCGCCACGCCCACCCTTGCCAACTTGCGCCTTGCGCTCTGCAGACATCTTTTCTGCTTGCTCTTCTTCGCGCTGCTTCAACAAACGCGAACGCAACACGGTCATTGCGCGCAAACGGTTTTGCAACTGTGAACGCTCGTCCTGCATAGCAACCACAATGCCTGAAGGTCTGTGGGTAATGCGCACTGCAGAGTCGGTGGTGTTTACGCCTTGACCACCAGGACCGCTGGCGCGATACACGTCAATCTGCAAATCTTTTTCATCAATAGACACGTCAACTTCTTCGGCTTCTGGCATGACCATGACCGTTGCTGACGACGTGTGAATTCGGCCTTGTGCTTCAGTAACCGGAACTCGTTGCACACGGTGAGGTCCACCTTCAAAGCGCATACGCGTCCACACGGTGTCGCCCTTCAGCAACATAGTCACTTGGTTAATTCCACCCATTGGTGATTTGTCAAGTGACAACACTTCAACCGACCAGCTATTGCGCAGCGCCCATGCGCTGTACATGTCGAACAAGTCGTGCGCAAACAGGTTGGCTTCTTCGCCGCCTTCTGCACCACGAATTTCGACGATGATGTTCTTGCCGTCATTTGGGTCGGCAGGAAGCAACAACACCTTCAACTGGGCTTCAAGTTCGGCAATTCTCGCAACAGCGCCGTCGAGTTCGGCTTGCAATTGCTCACGCTCTGCGCCTTTTGCATCGGCCATCAATTCGCGGGCGGCTTCTGCATTGCCTTCTGCGTCTTGGTATTCGCGGATGCACTGCACTAACGGAGTTTGCTGTTTGTACCTGCGCGAAGCATCGCGCAACTTGTTCTGATCATTCAGAACTTCGGCAGTGCCAAGACTTTCCTCAAGAGCCACATATTCGGCTTCAATTTGGGAGAGACGTTCAAACACGATGCTTAGGCTACGGGCTAATTAACGGCGAACTGGGGAAACTTCAACGAAACGTGCTGGATTGCGCAATGACTGCGCCAATTTATGCAGCGATGGGGTCATATTGTTTGCATGAGTTGCAATGAGCAGTTCCGCATCTGGTGAGGTGCGCAAGCGAGCATCTGCACCGAATGCCACCACATCAACATCAATCGACGCAGTGCACACCACCACTACTGGCAATCCACCCGGAAGCGAACCAAGAGCAACGCAAGGCATTTCATCTTTTACGTTCATACGAATGATCGGTGGTTCCACCGGTTGCAATTGTTGTGCTCCAACCAATTCAGGTGACAACACAATTCTGTGTCGCAGCATTCGCTCTGGTGCGAGCCTGTTTAGCGGATGTGGAACGGAACCTTCAGTGCGGTGTTCGCGAACAATTCCCACCACTCGCGCAAGCGACTCCACTGTTGCGTCGCGGCCATGCACCAACTGAAACGTTTCACGGTCGTGTGCGCCAACGCCAATTTCCAGCCGGGCTCCATCGCCAACGTCATCATTTAACACGCGACAAACTTCCAGGCCCATTACTTCGCCTGTAAGCAAGCCATGCTCACGAACAACTTCTGCGCCAGAGGTTTCAATCATCAGCGCAAGTCGCTCATGTGAGTCAAGGACTTTCACATCGGCAAGTGGTTGTGCAGCAGTGGCACGCAACACCTGTCCATTGCTCACACTCCACACTGCAATGTCGAAATTAAACAGCTGTGCACGACGCGCAAGCACATCGGCGTTCACTTCGCTCAATATATTGAGCGACTCAACACCATGCTTGCCCGCCCACAACAGCGCAGGGCTCAACGCACGTGAATGCTGTTCGGCAACATAGATCCACCCGTGCTTGCCACTAATTGCGGCATGCCCAAATGGAAACTCAACCGATTCGAACGAAGCGGTATCGGCGCCGCATTGCGACGCCGCCATGCGAAGGCGAGCGTCAGACACTTATGCGTTTGGCTGCTTGGCGATTTCGTCCAAGAAGTCGTCGTTGTTCTTGAATGTCTTCAAGCGATCAATCAACAATTCAAGGCCAGGTGCGGCGTTTCCGTCTGCAGCAAGTCCACTAAGTACTCGACGCAGCTTCCACACCATCTGCAATTGCTTGCGCTCGAAGAGCAACTCTTCGTGACGCGTGCTCGATGCATCAACATCGATTGCCGGATAGATACGACGTTCTGCAACCTTGCGGTCGAGACGAAGTTCCATGTTGCCAGTTCCCTTGAACTCTTCAAAGATGGCATCGTCCATTCGGCTGTTCGTTTCAACAAGCGCTGTAGCCAAAATGGTCAAGCTGCCGCCTTCTTCAATGTTGCGAGCAGCACCGAAGAACTTCTTTGGTGGGTACAACGCACCGGCGTCAATACCACCCGACATGATTCGCCCAGTAGCAGGTGCAGCCAAGTTGTATGCGCGTGACAAACGAGTGATGCCGTCCAAAATAATGACAACGTCTTCGCCCATTTCCACCATGCGCTTTGCTTTTTCGATAACGAGTTCAGCAATGTGCGTGTGCTCTTCCGATGGTCGGTCAAACGTTGACGCAATTACTTCGCCCTTAACTGTGCGACGCATGTCGGTTACTTCTTCAGGACGCTCGTCAATAAGCACCACGATCAGTTTCACTTCTGGGTGATTCTTTTCGATGCTGGTAGCGATCGTCTTCATGACCGTGGTCTTACCGGCCTTTGGAGGCGACACGATAATTCCACGTTGTCCCTTTCCAATTGGCGCGATGAGGTCAATGATGCGCGCAGTCATGTTGTTTGGATCTGCAGCGTTTTCAAGACCCAACTTCGAGTCTGGGAACAATGGAGTGAGTTCTTCGAATCGCGGACGATTCTTCACTTTGTCTGCCGCAACATGGTTGATGGTTTCAACATCGAGCATCGCTGGATTCTTTTCATTACGACCAGCAGGCTTCGACATACCTGAAACATGGTCGCCCTTGCGCAAGCCGTATTGGCGTGTGAGGCGAACTGAAATGTATGAGTCATCGCGACTTGGCAAGTAACCGTTCACGCGCAAGAAGCCGTAGCCCTCGTCGCGCAAGTCCACATAGCCCGAGACCTTTACTGGCTCAGTGCTCAATGGTTCTGTACTCTCCGGCTCAATGGTTTCGTAACGATCATTGCCCTGTGGGCCTTCATCGCGTGGGCCTTTGCCACGGCGACGACGGTTGCGATTGCGGTTGTTTCCGAATCCACCGCCATCAGCGCGATTGTTATCGCGTTCGCCACGATCGTTGTTGCGATCATTGCTATTTCGATCTCCGCGATCGTTGTTGTTGCGGTTGTTGTTATGGCGATTGTTATTGCGCTCACCACGATCGTTGTTATTGCGATTGTTGTTCGGGTTCTGTTCGCTTGCACGACGTGCTTCTGGCGCAACTGGTGTGCCCTCGTGTTCGGCTAATTCAATTTCCCAATCGGCAAGTGCTTCGCCATCGGCGCCAAGTGCTGGAGCAGCAGGTGCAGATGTGCGCGCTGCAGGCTTATCTGCCTTTGGTGCTTCAACCTTTTTTACAGGTTTTGGGGCGACTTCAGTCGGCTTTGTCTGCTCGAGGATCATCTCGATGAGTTCTGCCTTTTTTGCACGCGATGCCGACTTCACGCCAAGTGCGCCAGCAATGGCAACAAGTTGTTCGCGGTCTTTTGCTTCAAGTGCTGATTGTTCAAGGGCTCCACTGGCCACAAGGTCCTACTTTCAGGTTTAACGGGCGTTCACGAAAAAGTGAGTTGCCCTAACAACCGCAACTGCGTGAAACGAAACGCATAATTCCGAGGCGCTGAGTGCGGGGGCTTTGCTCGGGATTCCGAGCCGACTTCCACCATAGCCCCTCTCTGGGCATGTGGCAACTTCGCGCAATTGCCAGTTAGTGGCACGAGGCCACGAAAGCCTCAATTGCTTGCAGGTTGTTTGGCAAATTGACAATGCGTTCCTCGCGGTCAAACAAGTCAGCAACGTGGTCTGGCAGTGCAGGGTGAACTCCGGTTGCCTTCTTCACTGCATCGGGAAATTTGGCCGGATGCGCAGTTGCAAGGGTGATGGTAGGTACTCCTGGTTCGGCGCACGCTTCGGCAGATGCAATGCCAACTGCGGTGTGCGGGTCTACCAACATGCCACTTTCTCCATAAACACGTTTCATCACCGCAAGTGTTTCTGCATCATTTGCACGATGTGCGCGGAATGTTGGGGCAATCCACTTCGCAAACTGATCAGGTTCTACAGACAACTTTCCTTGTTGGCGGAACTGATTGAGTTGCTCTGTTGTTGCACC